>Ga0209006_10005049_pt1 | contig 11990 bp, 19 predicted proteins | sample JacPin_JW_Ref_O2_FD_188567 | JGI IMG/M metagenome (GOLD analysis project Ga0209006, IMG submission 188567) | Forest soil microbial communities from Algoma, Ontario, Canada - Jack Pine, Ontario site 1_JW_Ref_O2 (SPAdes) (version 2) | ecosystem: Environmental > Terrestrial > Soil > Boreal...
GAATTTCTTTCTCCTCAAATCCAGCATGCTTCGCACTGCCACTGTCGTCTAATGCATCAACGAGCGTCTCACTCAAAGCCTTGTAAGCCTCTGTGTTACGGATGGGTTCCGTAGTGGACGCTATTGTCGAGGACACTGCAGAAGAGGCTTTGGAGATCTGAATGACTACAATTTAGAGCAACGAAATAGTTGGCACGGATTATGGGGGGTCCAAACGTACTGCACGCATGAGTTCACTCTCCTCCATAGACTTGAGTGCCTCCGAGACGGCGTCCCCGACCTTGACCCCAGTTTTTTTCAACTCTTCTGCGGCTGCTCGTAGGCGAGGATTGTCTTTTATGCTGGATGTCAACTGTAATCAGTATGCATGAGTTCAGATTGGATTCTGTAGCAATGTGAATTATTTTCTGAACGTACTCTAGCCTTCTCGTACGCGGCTTTTGCTTTCTTCATAGTTTCAGAGTCCTGGAACTTGTCAACATCGCCCTGTAGTTGTTTCACGCTATCCTGCAGCTCTCTGTTTTTTCGCAATTCCTCTTTCAAGACATCGACAAATGTTTGGAATGGTGATTTGGGTAGATCGTCTGGTCGTTTGGATGACGAATGGAAAGTAGCGGATATCCGGAATGGAGGGGGGTATAAAACGTGTTTATGAGATGCAAATGTGGGGCTATGAATGGTAGAACGTAGCAGACGACGGGAAAGCATTAAAGGTCAATGAAACGTACATAAAATGTCACGGGTCCAATGATGTCTTGGCTGCACTCCTCGCTCGATCCCAAACATGGGTATCACAGATCGCAAACGACAACCCTCGCACTGACTCGTAAAGAGCTGCGATCCGACTGTTCGCTTCACCTCCTCCACAACTTGCCGCCCGACATCTTCGTCGATCCATACGAACTCGCCCATTACGAAAAGGCGTACACTTTCGAGTATTGGGGTACGACGAATCTAGAACTTCCAGTAGCAGCAGTATCACCCCATGGCACAGCTGTGCTCCTCAACATCACAATCCCCAAAACGGTCCAATACGACAGTCTAAGTCTCGCTGTTCAAGTACCCATGCACTTGCGTTATGGGAGGCTGCTATCGCAAAGTCCGCCTGCCTACCACCAAAAGGAAATTCCTTGGCCAGTTGGATTTCTGGCCTGCCCCATATCTTGTACGTTCTTTCTCTATACTCCGCACGATTTTTGTTCGCTTATCCACGTCCTGCAGCGACTGGACGTACGGACCGGTTACCCAAAATGCCTATAGAGTTCTCTTCGTTGTTTGATTCATTATCGATCACTTCAATACCCCCACGCGATGGCAAACCTCTTGTCGAAGTTGCTCAGTTGCCAACCGGTGATTACGGCGACCTTGAATGGGTAGAGATTGGGACTGTTGTGATAATCCTGGTGGCATTTGCGATCGTGTCCTACACTGCGTACAATACCGCGTATCGTATAACGTCTCATTCCAAGGTAGAATAATGATATGTTGAGTCTTGTCGATCCGTCGATATATCATTTATGCTAACTCATTAACCTTGTTTCGTAATGTAGACCAGACACCCTCAGTTGCGACAACGATGCGTTCTTTCAAGCTTCCAACACTATCAAGAGCAGGCCGTACGTCCAGCGAGAACACGGGTGAGCCGTCGGGTTCAGGTGGCGCAGAGTAGTAGTCAATAACATAACGAACTTCTTCGCCAGTGTTGGTGCGTCGGACAACCCAATCGTGGCGGTCGAATGGAGGTTCGGTACTGGCGAGAATGAATACAACGTCTAAGTAAAAATGAAAACACTTGCTTGAACCGGGAGGGTAGAAGCCACCCTGCAAGGAGCCAGAAGCGAGCTTTGGGTGACATTTCACCTGGTCGGCCTTTGAAGCGGGCAAGTTGGATATCGCCGTCACTAGGCAAAAAAAAGTGATAAGGATGGGGAGGGAGGCCAGAAAATGAAATGAATGAATACGTGCTCGCGATGCCTCTTTTCCCACTTCAAAACTTCTAGCCAAGCTCGCTCGTTCAAGAAATTATGAATTTCAACCATAGTCTCGATGTGTTCTTCCGGAGTAGCCCATCCCTTTCTCACAAGGGCATTGTAAAACTGCTGCGGTGATGGATATTCCCAGTTGCCAGATTGGTCTCTTGGTATGGATGATTGGGTGCGAAACGTGGGGAGTTCGATGGATTGATTTGGTGCCGGTGCTTGAGGCAAAACGGGAATTTGATTGAGTGGGTTAATGTTCGGATGGTCTACTGGGCAATGAGCTAGAGTAGGGTCTTTTGGTGAGTGGTTAATGGGACATGCAGAGTTTGAAGCAACGGTCTGTGAAGTGGTTTGACCCATCGAAGACGACCCGGTGTCTAACGTGACAGTCCGATTTCCTTACGTTTAGACAGCATGGAGCGCGCTAGTGGCAAACGCCGCAATCTTGCCGCAGTCAGTGAGAATTTACGTCTTCAACAATGGCTACAACACCGTTGGCGATGTTCGTTCTGTTGACGAGCATCCATGCCGCCATATCTCAAGTCGGTCTTCCGAGCTCCTTCCCGAATGACTATCCAGGCATGCCCAGCGGTGACTACAGTCCTGCATGGCAGTCATGTAATGTCTAAACATTATTCTGCATCTTTCATTATTGTCTAAAATTGTTTCACCCGAGTGTAGATTTTCAAGTGACTGAACAGCTTCCCAACGTGACTTTTGACCTAAGTCGCAGTTTTGCTGGAAACATTGCCGTGCAACGGGAAGGACACCCAAACGATACTCTCTTCTTCTGGGGTTTCGAGAACTCAAATGGATCTCTCACCATTTCCGCTAACGAGAGCAACAACCAGCCATGGGGTATTTGGCTCAACGGAGGGTATGTTCTCTCCAACTTATTCACGCGTAATTCCGACACCCCCAAATCAGTCCCGGAGCCTCTAGTCTCCTGGGGTTAACTTTCGAGGTACGCGCTACTATCCACCGCCATGACCATCAGTATTAAACTCATGGACAATTAGAATGGACCTATTCATATTGGACCAAATTATTCGGTTTCCGTCTCTAATTACAGTTGGGATAAAGTCGCTGATTATTTTTGGTTGGATCAACCAGTGTATGTAACTTCCATGGTCTCTGTCCGTCCCTCCGCTTACTTTGACAACAATCTAGAGGAACTGGCTTTTCGACGGCTGACGCTGATGGATATGGTGACTACCTCTGCCTCTTTTGCAAGATTGCTCATGTCATGTGTATATAGTTTCAGACGAGAATCAAGTGGGAGCGGACTTTGTGAGTATCCTTCCACCACTCCTAATGGTACTTATCATCCAAACACCTCTTCAGTGGGGATTCGTCAGCAACCTTGTCAAAGTTTTTCCCAGCTTGGCCACTCGTCCACTTCATTTGACTGGTGAAAGTTATGCAGGCACATACATCGTAAAGTCCCTTTATCAACCAAAGCTTTAGCTCATTGACTATGGCTCATAGCCCTACATTACCAAAACCTATTTTGGGCTGTCGAGCCCTCCGACAAAGCTCGCCGGAATCGCTATTGGCGATGGTACCTTATGCAATGAGCAGGTTTTCTCGCAACTTCCGGTTGTACGTACTTCAAGATTATCGAATAACATGGTACTCATGGAATCGTGTTCCTAGCTCAGCGTTATTGAGACTTTTCCGCAATTGATTGGATATGACCCGGATGTATATGCCTATTTCAAAGATCAGTACGTCGTTCTTCAAGATGGACGTGTCCAACTATTCACGCACACACACATCAGAGAACATTTGTGCGGATATGATTTAAATTTGACCTACCCTCAAAGTGGGGTTTTACCCACCGTTGCCGCCATCGAACCAAATACTGCCTCCTATATTAAAAAACGCTATAAGGCTCCTTTCACGAAGAACGCCCTCAAGGCCAAAATTGTGTCAAGATCTACTGTTCTCACCAAAAGATCACTTGGCAATCAGGAGCACGCCGCAGCCCGCCGCCAGTGGAAAAGAGATCTGCCCTCCAGTGGAACCATCAACCCATGGTACGGTTGCGATCTGCTTGATGAGATTGTTGACTATGCAATCAATTTCACCTTTCCTTGGTGTGGGTATCCTCTTTTTTTTCTTCATTCGTGACATTGACATTGCTTACATCGCGACGTTTCAGCACTTGGACAATCGGAGCCTGGTCTCGGATTTGATGTCTGTTGAATTACTTGTCACAAAAATTTATTGATGACTTTTTTTCGCAGATTTATGATGTTCCAGACGCCTTGTTTCCTGAAGCTCCGATGGATGCCAGCGTTTTCCTCAACGGTGCATTGTTTCTAAACACGCGATCGATCACCCTACTAACGCTTTCCAGATCCTAGTACTCGGGCTGCCCTCCACGCTCCTACTAGCAAGGACTGGGTAGAAGAGTTTGAATATCCTTTTGCTGCTCCAGGCCGTAGGATTTTCATTTAAGCTGACCAGTCTTAAGTAACTGATGTCTAAATGTTTTTTTTCGTGTGTAGATCAAGACCCTAGTGAGTGTTGAATAGTTTTCGCAGATTCCTCCGAGCTGAGATGATTTCAGGCCCGGAGTAAGCATTTCTCTGCTTTTAGAGGACCCTGTGAGGCTTGAGCAATTTCATCCATCAGACCCATGACATTCTTGACGGAATTGGCTGCCAATGCGACTGCTCAGTCAATTTCTATCATTATTTACTCCGGCAACAACGATGCACTTGTCCCACATCGAGGCTCACAAGGTTAGTAATCTACCATTCCTCGACTTCGCTCTCTGAAGAGTCCTTCGGCAGTGGCTATACAAGTATGTTGAGGCTCTTCCTCATGACATATGTTCAATGAACTCTTCATCCCGTCTAGAACACTACCTTTGGCGGTATTCAAGGTTTTTCTCGAAAACCGTCGACACCTTGGTTTGACGACTCTGGCAACTTTGCTGGTATCGTTCATCAAGAAAGGAATTGGACTTATGTGCTTTTCGAGGACGCTGGCCATCTTGTTCCGTTCTACCAACCGGAGGCAGCAAGTATCATTTTGAGCGCTGCAGATGGATGGTTTACTAACGTTGACTTACACTTCATAGGCTTTCACATTCGTGCGCGAGTTTGTGTTTGGCAACAATGAAACCGGTTTGGTGACAAATACATCTGGCACCGTCTCCGTCATAGGCGGTGAAAACTCAACATTGGCAGAAGATATACTTCCTGGAAAACCTCCGATCTTCTACGGATCCGGAACGACAATGTCCACCTACACATTCCCGTCCGCTACCATCGCCGCCTGGAATGCTTTTATTCAGACTGAGACAGCGACCGCGACCGCGACAGCTGGCCCACAAAGCTCCTCCAATAGATTAGACCGTTCGATGGTTTATCCTCTTATCATAGTGATCGTTACTTTCCTAGCGTTTTGTTATTGATCATACTTTCTTGCTTGCATGAACCATACATTTTTTGGACTTGATCAAATCACTGTGTATGTAAAGGCGTGACTTGAGATTTCCTGAGCTGACGCGTCACTGCACCGTTGAAACCGAGAATGGATGCAGCCTCAACATCGTCTAACACAATGGACCAACGCAGACAAGATGCTCTCAAGAGTTACCGTGAAGTACGTTGATGTATACAATTCGTAGCTGTTGATGACCTCCCTCCCCCAGAAAATGCGCAACCATGAGGCCAGCAGTCAGAGTCTCAAGAACCGTAAGTTATACGGCTCTAACAGAAGGCCCATCTTGTTCAAGTAAGGACTAGTTCGTTTCTCATTGAAAGATCTGGAGAAGGACTACGAGAAAACCGAGAACGATATCAAGGCCATCCAGTCGGTAGGGCAGATTATTGGAGAAGTGATGAAGCAGCTTGATGATGAAAGGTGTGAGTTGTCCAACACATCGTTTCCTAGCTCCTGCTTAGCACAAATACCTCTCGAGTCATTGTCAAAGCTTCGTCAGGCCCTCGCTATGTGGTGTCGTACCGTCCGACGTTACCCGTGGCGAAACTGAAATCAGGAACGCGTGTTTCGTTGGACATGACCACGCTGACTATTATGCGCATTCTTCCCCGAGAGGTTGACCCTATGGTTTATAAAATGAGTTTGGAGGATCCAAAAGGTGCATCATTTGCTGGTATCGGCGGACTAGGCGACCAGGTTCGGGAACTGCGTGAGGTTCGTCCTTGTTGTCTTTCCCTGGTTTTTTCACCGCTTGATCGTGTCGTAGGTTATCGAACTGCCACTGTTGAGCCCCGAACTTTTCGTTCGCGTTGGGATCAAGCCACCAAAAGGAGTTCTTCTGTACGGTCCTCCTGGTACTGGAAAGACACTTCTGGCCAGAGCTGTAGCTGCAACACTCCAAACCAACTTCTTGAAAGTCGTTTCCTCAGCGATCGTTGACAAATACATTGGCGAAAGCGCCAGAGTCGTGCGTGAGATGTTCGGGTACGCACGGGATCATGAACCCTGTGTCATCTTTATGGATGAGATCGATGCAATCGGAGGTCGTCGATTCTCAGAGGGCACCAGTGCTGACCGCGAGATCCAGCGAACACTTATGGAGGTACAACAGCCCTGTTTCGTTTCTAGTTAACCGCAACTCAATTCCTCCTCCTTCTGGTTCATGTTCCGTGACAGTTACTAAACCAAATGGACGGCTTTGATTCCCTGGGAAAAACAAAGCTCATAATGGCAACTAATCGACCAGACACTCTTGATCCCGCACTACTTCGCCCAGGTCGATTGGATCGGAAGATCGAAATCCCACTACCGAACGAACAAGCGAGACTAGAAATTCTCAAGATCCATGCAGCACCTGTCAACAAGGGCGGGGACATTGATTATGAAGCCATCGTCAAAGTTGGTCACCATTCGTAATGCTTTCTCATTCATTAACTGAATCAAAACGATAGCTCACTGACGATTTCAATGGGGCCGACTTGCGTAATGTCGTGACAGAAGCTGGGATGTTCGCAATCCGAGACGACAGGTTAGCAATAGTTAGGAAAAGTAATAACGTGCACCCGTGCTAACAGCGTACAGAGAGTATATTAGCCAAGAAGATCTCACCAAGGCAGCGCGAAAGGTCTCGGAGGCCAAGAAGCACGAAAGTAAGACATTTATGTGATACTTTTTCATCTTACGCGACTCATGCAATCTATCTTTCCAGCCAAGATGGAATATTCTGCTTAATTAGGTTACATAACAGGAGTAGCATCATTCGACCATCATATCAATAAAAGTAACGGCTGTGAGTAGACCGCAACAATTTCGTGTGGACTGTACGCGTGCACAATGGGGCTACCGTTCAAAAATGGAATATACCTTTCTTCTTCAGTTTTTTCTGCTCCTTCATTGTTGGGCTCAAAGGTGGTGTAAACGTTGCGGGAGAGGATTGTGACGACTTGCTTCGTTCCATGTGAGGTGGTGCCAGAGACGATGGGGCTGGCCGAGGCGGGGCTGCGTCGGGCGTGAAATACTTTTCATCGTAATACTCTTGATATGACCTCTGGTTTCCTCTACCTTCGCGCAACCCGTTCGGGATTGCCTTGGACCCAACCCCGCCTAGGTCCAGGACCTTCAAGTCGTCAAGAAACCGGCGGGGGGTGAGTGTGTGAGTGGATCCTATTACAGATGAGTAAAGCCGCCACGTATAAATACGCTAAACGGAATACCAATGTATATGTCCTTGCTCAGAGAATTCGATAGGTGATATGCTTCCCTCACTTCTGAATACGTCACGCCACCAGCAACAAAAACCATAATGCGTTGTCGTATCTCGTTTGTTGCGCCCGGCTTTGCTGCTCGATGCCAGCTTGGCTTTGCACTACGTAGAGACGTTGTTTGAGAAGGCGTTGATCGCAAACTCGGAGCGACAGGTGCCATATTTGGAGGGTCTTTGACGTAAGGAAATAATGTGAGGTCTAGTCGGTTTGCAATATGGTCCTGGAGGATCATTGTTGAGCTGTATGTCGGGTATGTTGAAAGCATCCGCACCTCGATGACTGTCCTGAGCAGAGGCTTGAATCTTGAAAGCTCGTATTCTTCCTCGGAATTCCGGATTTGTTTGATTTTCTTCTTGATGTCGCGGTCACTTGGTCCCTGGCAAGGGCGCATTAATGGTGTATGATGCAAGGATATGGATACCTACTCTACTTATCCGCACACCGAGATGCACAAGGGCGTTAACAGCATCTTGTTCGGATAGGGAAAGTCGGGCATGTTGATACAATCGTCTCCGATCTTCATCAGGTACACCTTCGCGAAATTGGATGTACAAGGCAACAATCCTAACTTTGTTTGGATTTCTGGAAGGGAGTCAGATTTTGTCACAAGCACGACCCTGGAAGAAATGAATTACATGACCTCCCGGCTGTCAAGAAGGGGCACCATCTCTTCCACCAATGCTTTCGGTGTCTTACCTTCAGCTGTGAGACCAGTCGCGCAATTCTGAAAGTGTGATATGGTAAATGGTTGGATCATGACCTATTCACGTGCATGGGATGCTACCTGTTCCACGCCCGCCACAAGAGGTAGCTTGTCCCGTTCAAAAATACCCATACATTCTTGCGCCATATTGAGATGCAACGAGAACTAAGGCCAAAATCAACACCGTAACGGCAACAGTGAGTGCTTCATACATGGACGTTACCTTTTCTCGTTGCTCTTGGTACTGAGGCAAGTTTGCCAGCATGTCTTTCATGTCGTTTAGACTTGCCGCGCCCTCCCTGAAAAGAATAAACATCAATCATGAAGTAGCGCATGACCTTACAACATACCCTTTGAACCCAGCGTTATCCTGGATAAATTTGTTAAAGTCTGCCATAAGCTTGTCGATGGCTTCTCGCATATGCATATGCCGAACTTCGGTCCAAACAGAGTCAGAATCGGAAAGTGTTGCCGTCTTGTCCTCATACGCTCCCATGGATGATTGAAATTTATACCTGAGTAAAACTTAGGAAACACTGGTGGATATAGCCGACGATGAGCGTACGTGTACTTAGTGCCGTCATCGATCGGAAGCAAGTCGTTGGCCATGGCTTGATACGTGAACTCATGCACAAAAGGTGCCATCATGTCCATGGAACGATCTGTTATGAAAAGTGTCGACTGGGGTCGCTCAGCAACTCTCTAATGTATAACGCTACTCAGTAATGCTAGACCAACAATGCCAATAAATAAATAAAACATACCCCAAAATCAGGGTTTGCTTTTCGGTACTCATCCAAATTTTGTTGGACCATAAATGCTAGCAGTTTTGTGGCGTAGTCACCTTCGACGGATTCGTAAGCTCTTGACTCTGCACCTCGGGCGAGGTTAGTGCGCCATCGAGGACCACTTTCAGATGGCGGCGGCGGTCGAGTAGACGCGTGAGGTTTAAGCGGGCCAAGTGGGGGGTGGTGAGAAGGTAAGTAGTACCGAATAAAGGGGAATTCGTCGAGTGATATGCAAACATTGGAAATCTGTTTGAGAGAAGGGGACCATGAGGCACCGACTGGAGCTCTGTGATTTTTTTGGTCCTCTTACACATTTACTAGTAAACCTAAGCTCTTCTTCCAGTTGCTGACGTGCGGCCTTGAAGGATGAGTCGCTACGTGGGGGGCTATACATGCTGAAAAAAAGAGAAGGTGTGTGCAAGGAAAACGCTTGAGATTCCGTAGCTGTAAGTGGGAAATGATTGTCTTGAAATCAAGATCCCGCGTTGATAGAACATACCCCAAAAATTGAGATAAAGTTCCTTCAAGCCTTTGAGATATGGCTCTGCTGTTGAAGCGGTCAGTCGTTCGAAAAGTTGCTCAGACAGGCCTTTTGGCCACAAATGAGAACATTATTGAATTTCGGGGTGCATTCACCACATACCTTCGATAAAGAATAAGTGTGCAGCGGCATATTGCTGCCGAGCATTTGAAAAATCCTTGATGATACGATCCACATTGTGACTTGTAGGCATGAGCAGATATACTGCTTCAAATTCGGTTTGTGGATCACGGTAAGTTGTGATGGATTCGATCACTTCTCAGTGACATGAGAGTATTGCAGGATGTGAAGCAGCATGACGAACATACGGGTAACGTTTTCCTCCAAGATATCAAACTGTTTAAGAACTGATCCTAGTAACTTCTGTGAGTATTCGTCCACGACGAGGATCTTCCATCGTCCTGGAGGATTGACCGATCTGATCGCGTCTAAAAATTCTGTCGAATGGGATCGAATGATCAATAATGGTTCATTTGCACAACGTCAACGATACGGACTGAAACGAACGGTTGATATTAGCGATGACATTCCTTGGTGGATCCAGAGTAAATACGACCAAACACGTAATGTCGTGGTCACGACAAGCTATCCTGTATATTATCACAGAGAACATGACACCGAGGCAAGAAAGTATGTATATATGCTAAAAGTATGAGTAAAATGAGTAGCAGGACACATAGGACATACAAGCCAACACATGCACCCAGCGCCAATAAAAAAAACATAGTCACCGTGGTATCGACATCATCGACGCACTGTCCGAGACTGGTAGCTGTGTTCCCGCAGTGGTTCGCAGTGAGAAAACACGATCATCCGATACAATGATGATTTCATCCCGGCTGACTCCTTGCGGAGCACGATAGTGATTAAGGGCTGGGGCATATCCGCCATATCCATCATAGGCAGATTGTCGAGAACCGGCCGATACATTCGAGTAAGGTTGGTATCCATGACCGGGTTTGAAGTGCATATTATTCGCTGTGTTTGTGGTCGACGGAGGCGTGTCGGCGAACAATAACCGAAGATTACTTCCTTGGATGACTTGCGACATCAAACCAGTCTCGACGTGCCGGATTTCGACGAAAGTTGGCTCCAATGCGAGAACATATGGATAATGGAGAGCTAAACATATCTCATCAGCCAGATTTCGATAACTGGGTGCTGAATACACACCAAATCCCGTTGGTGATCCCTCCCAGTGTACCATGAATTCTTTCCGCGACCGCCATCCGTTCTTGTTGACGTAGAAGGCGAATTCTGCCAAAGAACATCGAAAACGTTCACACACAGAATGAAATGCAACCGACCGTCATAGCACAAAAGGAATTCGTTGTCGATGCGATATATGGCCATAGGCCGGAGTGTTTCTCTTTTTCTCACAAAATCAAGTGATTCGTCGGCGGGATCCAATAATCCCTGGGTATCCAGACTCTCCAAATCCACAATTTCGAAGCCTTTCGAACAACCAACACATAACTTGGTCTTGAGGAAGTGAATTGAGCTTGATTCGACAGGGATATAAAATTCCTGTGTGCGTATCAGCGAGTAATCCATTTTTTGTGTTGCAGCTATACTTGCCCTGAAGAATCTTAAAGTGTCATTCCCACCTTGGAGCAGCTTTTTGAAGGTCGGCTTGTTCTTGCTACGTTCGTTCTGAGCTATCGGCTCCATTGTTTTGATTGTACTCGACAGTGGGCTCGATCTGACAATACAGACAAAAACTTTTCCGAGACAAATGCCCGCTTTGAAGAATGATGTGTGCGCAGATATTCGCTTCGCTCGTTTTAAACCTGACATAGGATCAACAGAATCCATTGCGTCCAGAGGAAAAGTGATCACTTGTCGTTCTGACGGCAATAATACGATGTGATTCAGAAGGGACATCAAAAGAGGGAATATAACTCACCAGACAAGACGATAAGCAATTGATAATCCTCCAACACATCAACCTGGGAAACATCCAACAGTGACAAAACCTTCACTGGCTCACTCTGTGGTGTTCGAAGATCAGAAAGGTAGACCCCATCATCTGTACCGTATACGACACGTCTTCCAAAGTCTACGAACAGCGACGAACTTTGTCAGAGATGTGTGCAATGTACCACTGAGTGAAAGGATCGCACTGAAAGGCGCTGCACAGTTGACTCTGTTAGACCCAGAAAAAAAACCATCGCTCAACGTGATGGTATCAAAGATCAAGCTACGTTCTCGAATAACCTCCTGCTGTTTCGTTATGTGTTCTAACCACTTCCGCTG
>Ga0209006_10005050_pt1 | contig 11989 bp, 6 predicted proteins | sample JacPin_JW_Ref_O2_FD_188567 | JGI IMG/M metagenome (GOLD analysis project Ga0209006, IMG submission 188567) | Forest soil microbial communities from Algoma, Ontario, Canada - Jack Pine, Ontario site 1_JW_Ref_O2 (SPAdes) (version 2) | ecosystem: Environmental > Terrestrial > Soil > Boreal...
CGTCATACTCTTCCGCATAAATGATTCCGGTATAGCACTGATCCGTAAGCTTGGACCAAAGTGCGGCATCGTAGGCGGTTTCAGTTGCCATCAGCCGGCGCATTTCCGCGCTGGGGCATTCGCCTGCAAAGAATTTGCGGGCGCTGTCTTTAAGGAATTCCTGACTCTCGCTAAGACCGAATTGCATATTGCTCTCTTTTACTACCGGGTTTTCGCAGCTACGGTTTTTACGCTAGTAACTTCTGGGCAGGCCAAGAACGAAATGGCCGATGATGTTGCGCTGCACTTCCGAGGTGCCCGCTTCGATGGTATTGCCGCGGGTGCGCAAATACCCGTAAGACCAGAGGCCGTTGTCGACGGCATGTGGATCGCCGCCCAGAAGCTGCCCGTAGGAACCAAGCAATTCCTGTGCAATTTGCTGGAGGCGCTGGTTGAGCTCGCTCCAGAATATTTTCTGGATCGATCCTTCGGGCCCGGGAACGCCGGTTGCCGAAATGCGGCTGAAAGCACGCATCTGATTGAAGCGCATGATTTCGATTTCCGCGCTGCATTGCGCCAGCTTTTGGCGGATGAGCGGATCTTCGCTGGCCGGACGGCCGTTGCGTCGCACGCTGCGGGCTAATTCGATGAGCCGGCTGATGTAACGGTTGAACGTAAGTTGCAGCCGCGCGCCATAGGAGCCGCGTTCATACATTAGCGTGCTCATGGCTACGTTCCAGCCGTCGTTGACTCTGCCGAGAACGTTTTCTGCAGGGACGCGAACATCTCGAAAGAAAAGCTCGTTAAATTCGGATTCGCCGGTCATTTGTCGGAGTGGGCGAACTTCGACGCCCGGAGATTTCATATCCACGAGAAGGGCCGTGAGCCCTTTATGTTTTGCGGCACTACTGTCAGTACGCACAATCAGCTCGCACCAATCGCCCACCCAGCCATAACTGGTCCAAACTTTTTGCCCGTTCACGATGTAATGATCGCCATCCAGCATGGCTGCCGTTTGCAGGCCGGCAAGGTCCGAGCCGGCATTGGGTTCAGAAAACCCCTGGCACCAGATTTCCTCCGCGCTCAAAATCTTCGGGATGAAGCGTTTTTTTTGTGCTTCGGTGCCGCACGCAATTATGGTGGGGCCAATGAGACCGAGGCCTAGAGAATTGGCCATTGGTGGGGCTTCGACGCGCGCCATCTCTTCCCAGAAAAGCGATTGCTGCATCAATGTGGCGCTGCGGCCACCGTATTCCTTGGGCCAGGAAACGGCGGCCCAGCCACCGTCATGGAGCTTGCGTTGCCAGGCCCGCAGGTACGGAAAGGATTCCTCCAACGGCTTTTCGCGCCACTCTGCCCAATCCTTCGGCGCGTTCTTAGCCAGCCAGGCCCGAAGGTCGTCGCGGAAACTCGATTCCTCGGGCGTCAACTTTAAGTCCATGAATGCTGCTCCTTCACTTTTCTAAGCACCTGGGCTTCCGCATTACTAAGCCTCCATAGGCCGAACAAACCGTTATGAGCCCTTCTTTATTGCTGCCGACTCTGGGCGCAGTGAGCCCTGGCCGTGCCAATATTTTTTCCGAATATCTTTCTTGAGAATTTTGCCCGTTCCCGTCTTGGGCAAACTGTCGACGAATTCAAACGAGCGCGGGCATTTGTAATGCGCCAGCCGCGCACGGCAGAAATCGATCAGTTCCGATTCCGTCGCGGTTGCGTTGGGCTTAAGAATTACGAGGGCCTTCGGAACCTCGCCCCATTTTTCATCAGGCACCGGAATAACACCGGCTTCCAGAATGGCGGGATGGGCCAGGATGGCCTTTTCAAGTTCGAGCGACGAGATATTTTCTCCCCCGCTCACGATAATGTCTTTTTTACGATCGACAATCAGAAAATAGCCATCTTCGTTGAGTGTGGCCATGTCTCCGGTGTGAAACCAGCCGCCACGCATTACTTCGGCAGTGGCTTCCGGTTGCCGCCAATAGCCTTCCATTACGCCGTCGCCGCGAACGATGATTTCACCGATGGATTGCCCGTCCGCCGGGACATCTCTGTCGTTGGCATCGACGATGCGCATTTCTACCCCGGGAACCGGGTAGCCGGTCATAGCTTGGCCGACATAACGCTGCTCGCCTGCCCATTCCATACCCGACTTCATCAGGGAAAGCGAGAGTGTCGGAGAGGTCTCCGTGAGGCCGTAGCCGGAAACGCATTCGCACCCAAATGCTTCTTCCACTTCGCGAATGAGTGTTGGAGAGGACGCGGCACCGCCAATCACGACGCGCGTGAGGCTGCTCAGATTGTAATTTTTGCGTTCCGGGCAGTTCACCAGGGCGGTGGCCATGATGGGAACCAGGCTGCACGTACGCGCTCCTTCTGTCTCAATGAGTCGAAAAATTTCCTTGGTATCGAAGCGCTGCACCATGACGTGCTTGCCGCCTAGCTGCGTGAGAAAGTGCGCCACGCCCCAGCCATTGGCGTGGAATAACGGAATGGTGTGGAGCTCCACGTTTCCATTGGGAATCTGGAAAGCCATGCAGACATGCACGGCGAGCAGATAAACATTTCTGTGGGTCAGCATCACGCCCTTAGGGTTGGCACTGGTACCGCTGGTATAAAACAATTCGGCTACAGCATTTTCGTCAATCGCAGAAATATCTGCGCTCCGCGGTGTGGCGGCGGCGAGCAACGCATCGTAATCATGCGCGCAGAGCCATGGTGCTTCCGCAGTGCCTTCCAACAGCACGAAACTTCTTACCGAATTCAGATCTTTGCGGAAAGCTTCCACCAACGGAAGGAATTGCCTTTCGAGGAACAGAATCGTTGCACCCGCGTCGTTGAGGATGTAAGCAAGTTCGCTCGCGGTTAGACGAATATTTAATGGGAGCAGGATGGCGCCGGCTTCGAGAACTCCATAATAGGCCTCCAGCAGACGATGACAATTAGTGCTGAGAAAAGCCACGCGGTCGCCGGGCTGGACACCATTCTTATGCAGCGCACCGGCAAGACGGCGGGTGCGATCGGCAAACTCCCTGTAGTTGTAGCGCTTGTCCTTACAGACCACCGCGGTTCGCACTGGATAGTGCCGCTCGGCATAGCGCAGAAAACGCAAAGGTGTGAGCGGAATGTTCATCGTGGAAGTCGCCCTTATCTAGGCGGATTGTCCCCCGTCCACGACGAGTGTGTGTCCGGTAACAAAATCGGAAGCGTCCGACGCTAGAAAAATCGCAGCGCCTTTCAAATCGTTGGGCCCGCCAAAACGTCCTAAAGGAATGTTGGCTAGCAAGTTTTCTTTATTTCGCTGTATGACTTTTTCCGACATGTCTGTCGGAAACCACCCGGGCGCGATGGCATTCACCTGAATGTTGTACATACCCCATTTGCAGGCTAAATCTTTGGTAAAGATGATGACGCCGCCTTTGCTGGTGCTATAGCCAATGGCGGAAAAGCTTGGAGGTGAGCCGCGCATTCCCGCCACGGAAGCAATGTTGATAATTTTTCCTCGACGTTGCGAAATCATGACTCTGCCGACTACTTGCGAAAATAGAAATGTACCCGTCAAATTCGTTTCAATTACTTTGTTCCACTGCTCCAACGTCATGTCTTCGGTCAACGCTCCCCAGGAGGTGCCGGCATTGTTGATGAGGATATCGATCCGGCCGAATTCACTCACGGTATTCTCTACAACCGCTCGGATACTGGCGGGATCCTTGACATCACAACTGAAGGCCAGCGCGCGCACTCCCATTTTTTGCAACTCCTCGGCGGTTTGCTGACAACGCTCTTTTTTTCGTGCGCACAGAACCAGATTGGCGCCCATTTCCGCCAAGCCTTCCGCCATTTGACGGCCCAGACCGACGGAGCCTCCAGTAATCAGGGCTACGCGGCCGCTCAGATCGAACAATGGACAGTTCTTCATGATCGCTGATGAATCCGCGTAATTTCCAGCCTGCTACTAAATATGATTGTTTATATCATATTTGTGTTACTAACGAATGCGATTTTCGCGCACACCGTGTACCCTAATCGAAAATATTATTCGCCACGCGATTCGCCCTTATTCAAGGGTGCTCCAAGACTAGAAGCTTAAGCGCACGCCTAGCTGGATCTGGCGAGCCGGGAAAGCCGCTGTGAACGCCAGAGGCTGGTTGGGATAAAGATTCGCGCTGCCATGGGCATTAAACGGCGGTCCAAAAGCCGCGCCCACGACATTGTTCACGCTGGAGTAGTTTGTATGGTTGGCAAGGTTGAAGGCTTCCGCCGTAAAGTTCAACGCGGTCTTCTCACCCAGCTTGAAAGCGCGGCTCAATCGCAGATCGAAATCGGTGAAGTCCGGACCAATGCCGGTATTGCGTCCCGCTCCGGGCGGACGATCATTCGTGAAATGTCCGTCGCTGTTGATGTCCGCTGCAGCCAAAAGGTTGAATGGGTGGCCGCTGTTGTATGTAAAGATAGGCGCGAGCTCGAACCCCCCGAAGATTCGCGATTTATCAAACGGGCTGGCCAAAACTCCGGCAATTACCACCTTGTGCCTTTGGTCAAAATCGGACAACGAGCGGTCACACTTTAGGCACGTTGCGTTGAAAGGAGAGTAATCACTATTAAAGTCTGTGCTCTCATCGATGGCCTTGCTGAAGGTATAGTTGGCGAGGACGGTGAAATGATTGGCAAATCGTTTTTTCACTTCCACGATCCCGCCGTTGTAGATCGCCGTGCCCGCTGAACTGTAGACGTTGTTCTGGAGAATTGTTTCCGTGGGATCCGCAAAGCACAAAGCCGGATTCGCCACGCAGGCTGGAGCGCCCCAATCCTGAAACGACAATCCATTGCTGGGCAAACCTGTGGAACCCGTATCGACCGGCGCGCCTGGGAGTAAGTTCGTGTCGATGGCCACGGGCAGGTGCGTGGTGTGTACCCAGATGTAATTCACCGACACGGTCACGCCGCCGCCAATTTCCCGCTCAATACCCAGCGAGGCCTGTTGCGACGTTGGACTCTCGTATCCAGGTTGCCCTGCGAATAGTACCGTCCCGGGCGGTAGTGGCCCGGAGTTAGGAACCGACAATCCAAATTGCGCAAGGTCCGCTTGTGAAATGCAGGCAAATTGACCGGGTGGCGGAGTGCCGCAGTTTATTTTTCCCTCGCCGAATAGCGTTTGGAAAATGGCGGCGGAGTTAGCGATGGTAGGCTCTCCGGGAACGCCGGTTAACTTAACCAAAGTGTTTGCGATCGTACGAGTGTTGTTGATATTTCCCAGAACACTGACCACGCCGGGGATTTGCGCGTAGATCTGAGAGTAGAAGATTCCATAGCCGGCCCGCACCACGGTCTTGTGATCGCTGAATGGATCCCAGGCCAGCGAAACCCGCGGAGCGAAATTCTTTTTCGGGGTATGCAAGGGGCCATACTGCGAATCCAGTTCGTAGCGCAACCCATAATTCAGCGTAAGATTTGGCCGCACCTGCCAACTGTCCTGAGCAAAGAAAGCTGTGAACGGTCGAACTTGTACGTACTTGGGATTTCCAAAGCCCTGTTCGTAGAATCCTGGTGCGCCAAGGCTGAAAGATTGGAGCGGCGAGATCGCCGCGGTGCTCGGGACTGGACCGGCGGCAGTATTTCCGGAAAGGCCGCAAGCGATGGGCACCTGCAAGCAGGGGCTCAAAACAATGCCCGGCAGCTCCAAAAATTCAAATCGTCCCGGAAAAAAGGTCTGCGACGTTGTATCGTTCCCGCGCACCACTTCGCCGCCCCCGAACTTTAGCGTATGGTGCCCGCGAACCAGACTGAAGTGATCGGCGGCTTCATAGCGGCCTGCACGCGTGTGACTCGGAAGAAAAATATTCCGCCCGAAAAATCCGAAACCTTGTATATCCAGCCCCGGACCGCCGGGGTCGTTAGTGTCCACGTTAAATTGATACATGTTCCACTGCAGCAGAGCTTCGTTCTGAGCCGTGGGACTAAAGGTGTGAAACCATGACCCCTGGAGTGTGCTGTCCCAAGCTAATTCCGATGTGCCCCGAGAGAAAGCGGTTAACGCTTGTACGTCAGGATCTTTTTCCGTTAAGTGATCGAAACTGTAGCGCAGAAATCCTTGATCGCGGTCGCTGAAACGGTGATCGAGCCGCGCAGAGAATTGGTGTTCGTGAATCGGAAAAGGAAACAGGCCGCCGTTGGTTTCCGCTTGATTGATGATGAATGGGTTTAACGCCTGGGTGGCTCCATTGGTTTGGCAAGCGGACGCCGCCGGGGTGATCGTCAAGCAATTGGAAAGCACAAATGCGCAGGTCGGCGCTGGCAAAAATGTCGGTATACCAAAGATAGGATTCGTGGGGTTCGAAAGACAAGGCACCATGGTGGTGGCCGGTTCGGCTGCCAAGCCCGCAAAGATAGGCAACTGCTGAGAGGTGGGGTTAAAGACGTTGCTGTTGGTCAGCAGCGGCACGGAATCTTGGGCATCAGACCGCAGCCCTTCATAGCCCACAAAAAGAAAGGTTTTGTCCTTCTTAATCGGCATGCCAATGTTGCCGCCGAATTGCTGGCGGTTCAGGGTGTTTTTCAGCGGGGTAGCGACTGCATCTGCGGAAAAGGTTTCGCCGGGCAGCAAGGCTGGTTGCAGAGCGAAATGGTCGCGAGAGTCCATGGCATCGTTGCGAAACAGCCCATAGAGGCTGCCATGCAGTTCGTTAGTACCGGATTTGGAGACAATGTTAATTGCCGCTCCGCTTGCGCCGCCCAGTTCCGCCGTGTAATTACTCCGATTTACCTGAAACTCCTGCACCGCATCCTGGCTGAGATTGAGCCGCACGCCGCCGGCATCATCGTTGAATTCACCCCCATCAACAGTGACACTGTTCCCTCTGCCGTTACTCCCGTAAAATGACAATCCACTTTGTGGGGTTTGCTTAACGCGAAAGTCTGCATTGTCAGCGATCGTATTGGAATTGCTCACACCGGGCAGCAATAGCGTAAAGGTCAGGTAATCCCGGCGATTGATGGGCAGGTCATTAATGTATGTCTGGGAGAGGGTGTCGGACTGACTGCCGCGCGTGGTCTCCACCACGACCTGCTCGGCAGAGACTTCCACTTGCACGGTTGTCCCCTCCAGAGCCAATCGGAAATCCAGGGTGGCGGTCTGCCCCACCTCCAGTTCGAGTCCCTTCTGTACCTGGGTCTGCATCCCGGCATGACGCACCGTCACTTCATAGGTCGACGGCGGCAGGTTCGGAAATTCGAACTGGCCGTTGCCGTCCGCTGTCGCGGTGTAGTGCGTCCCTTTTGCAGTATCAACTGCTTCGACACTCGCATTCGGAATTACACCCCCAGTGGGATCAAAAACCGTTCCTCTTATCTGACCGGAGGCCCCAACGCCTTGGGCCTTTGCGCCGGGAGTGAGGAAAAGGAAAAACAGCAGGGAAGCTAGCAGGATCGATTTCATAGTTCCTCCCGGATTCGCTGGAGTACCGCTAAAAACCATCTCAGATTGTCCAGTTATTCCCAATCAAGTGTTAGCAAACCAGCGGGCACCGTGGCAGAATTCGAGCAGCGAATGGCCGCCGGCCGGGAGGAAATCCACACTCTTTCGACAATTCTCCCCATCACCGCCCCCTGCCCCGACAAATGCGAAATTATGATAGGGGATATCACAATATAGCGACTAACGTCAATATGAAACCCTGATGCGTCGCATCATTCTTCTTGATACGTCGTCGGTGAGCGGCAGTTCGCCAACGGAGCGGTGTGTAATTTCAGGCGTCTAGCATGTGAAATAAACAGTTTCAGTGAGCGCTTTAGGGAGAGTGTGGGACCAGCACGATTCGCCCTGGGGTGGATCCCCTGCGCAGCTCTTTGAAGACCTCATTGGCTTCCGCCAACGGTCGAGTTTTCACTTGGCAACGCACTTTGCCCGCAGCAGCCATGACTAACATGTCCCGCATGTCTTGTCGCGTGCCAACTGAGGAGGCCTGAATGTGAACCTCTAACGCCGCCATAATAATCGGGGCGAAGCAAAGAGGCTCTGCAGGTAGCCCTACGACAAGCAGCGTCCCGCCCGGCCTGACGCAGGGAAAAGCCATATCGTAAGCCGCTTTCGCCGCAGAGGTAACCAGCGCGACGTGGACACCTCCGACAGCTCGCAATTCTTTGACGACTTTTTCGGTCGCAGCGTTCAAGGTGCTATCTGCGCCCAGACTTCGCGCATACGTCAGCTTATCCTCAGAAACATCAATGGCAGTCACCGCCGCTCCTAAACCGTGACCAATTTGCACCGCCAAATGGCCGAGCCCCCCAATACCAAATATCGCCAGGCGCTGCCCGGCTTCGATCTTGGCCCGCCGCAAGGCTCGGTACACCGTGACGCCGGCGCAAAAGAGGGGTGCAGCCTCAACGCAGGAAAGCCCGTCGGGAATCTTCAAAGCGTGACTCGCGGGCGCCTTTATGAATTCGGCGTAACCGCCGTCCACAGTGACCCCGGTAATCTTTTGTTTGACGCAAAGGTTTTCGTTACCTTCACGACAGAATCCGCACTCCCCACATGTCCAGTGAATCCACGCTACGCCCACTCTGTCGCCCAACTCTAAATTCGTAACCGCAGATCCCTTTTCCACAACGCGGCCTGCAATTTCGTGCCCAAGGATTAACGGTCTCTTCGTGATCGGCACGATCTGCGGCCAGTCGCCATCCGCCACGTGCAGATCCGAGTGGCATACGCCACACGCTTCCACTTCGATCAACACTTCGTGAGGCTCGAGTTTGGGAGTTTCGACCTCTTCAATTGTGAGCGGCGCTTTGAATTCGCGCAGGATCGCTGCTTTCATTGCCTATACCTCGAAACACCGCTGGCCTTTGTAACCTCGGCAAGGTCGAAACTATTTTTTACGGTTTAGCGCCGCGCAAGAAAAATTCCACCGCATTATGTACGCGCTCCGTGAGTTTGTGAGGTCCCGTAAGGTCAACGGCCCACTGTCGAACTACGGTGTTGAAAAGTCCTTCCATAAATTCGGCCAAGTGCACGGTCGGAAAATTCACCGTCACCTCGCCATTCTTCTGCCCTTCGGCGATGATTTCACGAAGCAATCTAACCGTAGCCGCCTCCGCACCGCGCAACTCCGGTGAGCGCACTGGGTCCATCGCCCCGGCCAGAATGACTGCTTGCCACAGTGGGCGCCCCACCTCGGTTACATTTCCTAAGGTTTCATAAAACCGACGCAAGCGCTGTTCGGTGGTGGCCTTGACAGCTAGTTCAGACCTCAGGCTTTCGGCCTGCCGGGCAAACGCCCGGCGGCCCACTTCGCGCAGCACGGCATCCTTGCTGGGGAAATAGCGAAAAAATGTTGGCTGGCTGATTTCCAGGGTTTGCACTATGTCGTCGATCCGGGTGTTCTCGTACCCGTGTTGGCGGAAAAGATGCAGCGCCGTTTCGACGATCTGCTGGCGGAGACGTGCCTTCTTGCGCTCACGAAGACCGGGTTCATTTCTCCGCGCGATGCTCGCACGGTCCCGCCCTTTTTTTGCCGTTCGCGACTCTTTGGCGCTCCCCGAAACTGGCGAGGGCGTTCGTCTTACCGCAGTTTTGGTGCGGCGCATCCTCGTTCTCCCTCCTGAATATGGTGGGCCGCTGCACTGCGGCATTTGATAGTTACCCTAACATTATAGCGACTATCGTAAAGTTGCAAGCCTAGGGCGTCATGGCAGCCATTTGTTTTTGTTTTCACACAATAACCGTTGACACAATTGGATGGACGCGCGGAACCTGTTATCCAAAGAAGGGATGGGGGCCGTGCTAGTCAGCCCGATTCCCCCGGGGATTTGCGAGTTTACAAGAGAGGGATAGACGACGGATTCAAATCAGTGTGGACTCCTGACCGTGGCAAACGCGTCGGATGGTCTGTTGCGAAAGGGCGGCCAATTTCCGGAGTGCTCGACACCGCGGTTTCTTGGACGATCATGGGTCCGGCCACAAAAGCGCTGTGCCCGGCGTTGATCGCGCTGGCGAAGGCGCCCGCCACCAGAACCGGATCATCCGCACGTGAAACAGCTGTATTCAAGGGCACGCCGTCGAATCCCCATTCCATGAACTGGCACGCGCGAGACGGGAGTCCGATTCCCCCTGTCAATAATCAGCGGAATATTCGGCGCGCGTTCCCGCAGTCCTGTAAAGCTCGGGCTTCTAGGCCGAATCAAACAGCACACTCATTGAGGGCAACCACCGGGTGCGGATGAAGTTTGCCTACGGGGGTGATGGCCTCGGTAAGGGTGGCACGGTGTTGCTGTTCTTGGATGGTAAGAAAGTCGGTGAGGGCCAAAGATGCTGTCCACGCTGTGAATCTCCAATCGATTTTAATACATACTTGGCGTAAGGACCGTCCTTTTGTGTCTCGAAGCCGGTGCGGCCACTGAGTACAACTGTTGTAGCCGAGCGCTGCTTCATCGATTTCTTACAATCAGATCGAACCCACGACCCGTTCATCTCCAAGTCGAAGGATCGACGCTGGGCACCGAACCTACGCGCATAGATGGGATGACTTCCTTGTTGAAATCCTTAGCGTCTACCGTCGTTTCTGAAACCAAACTCGTTATGGCCAATTTGGTCCCCAATTGCACCCAGTCACCGTATGGGTCCGGTTTATCCATGGTCCCTCGGGCATGCGAGCCGCTGGTATTAGCTCTAACAGTCTCGACTAAGTCCAAGTGACACAATGGTAGTCGCGTGCCTAGCAAGTGTGACCCAGACCAGAATAGGCATCATTTGTCGATAACGTACTTTGCATAACCGACGCCCGCCCCCAAACTGATGAACCAATTCTTCCTCAGCGTCTTCGTCTGAATCTCTAAATCGTCTCGCCCGTGAAACCTATTTTCCTAAGAATACCGGGCCTATGACGGGCGCAGAATCGCTGGAATCGCTGTCTTGGAAGTTGCACTCTGAAACAAAAAGGGGCGCCCGGTACTGGCGCACCCCATCTGCCTTACAGGAGATACCCTCTAAGCGTATCGCGGGGGCTGCATCAGTCAAGACTATTAATCCTTCTAAAACTCGCTCCAAAGCGAGCGTCACTTAGTTAGTGCCCACAATGTCAAGATGCATGAACGCACGCTCACGGAAAACCCGGACATTTGGTGCGCAACGACCGCCTACGGCCTTAAACAAGGGTGGTCAATTTACTGGGAATGTCTTGGGACAATCAAAGGGGCTGAAACGGGGGTAAGCAGGCTAAGTCTCGCCGAATCATTTGATTTCAGCTGAGCTACTCGCCCACGAGTAGTAGAGAGATTTTAACACGAACTTGGAAGTTAGAGATTCGACGGTTCGAGGTTCGAGCAAAGAAGAATAAACATCAACTGCCCTGGCCGGATGGACCCCCGATACGAAAAGCCTGGCTCGCGGGATTCGCGTGCCAGGCTTTTGCTTTGTGCGTGGCGCTGCGATTTAGAAGTCGAAGCGCAGCGAGAATTGCATGACGCGGGCAGGTTCCTGGCCTGCCAGGTTGGTGATTACGCCAAAGGTTGAGCTGGTCACGCCAGTATTAGGCAAACCAAAGTTGGGGTGGTTGAAGGCATTGAAGGCGTCGGCGCGGAACTGCAGCCGGTATTTTTCCCCGAAGATGGGGAAATTCTTGGACACCCCCAAATCGAAATTGGAGAAGTGTGGCCCGCGCAGAGTGTCGCGGCTCCCGGTGGTGAGTCCAGTGATGGGCGAAAAGGCGGCCGCAGCGGCGGTGGGATCGGCGAAGAATTGAACCTGACCGCTGGAATCGGTGTGGATGCCGCTTTTTACAGCGGAAGGCGAGCCAGTAAAATTCACGCCTTGGTCGGCGGCGAGGCTGAAGGAACTGCCGCCACCGACAGCATCCAGGGCCAAGCCGGTACGCCAGGTGATTATGCCGGAGGCTTGCCAGCCGCCGATGATTTCGTCGAGCCAGCGAGGAGCATTGCGAGCGAGAAATTGCTTGCGGCCGATGGGCAGGTCATAGACAAAGTCGCTGGTGATCTGATGAGTGGCGTCGAACTCCGAATT
>Ga0209006_10005052_pt1 | contig 11989 bp, 5 predicted proteins | sample JacPin_JW_Ref_O2_FD_188567 | JGI IMG/M metagenome (GOLD analysis project Ga0209006, IMG submission 188567) | Forest soil microbial communities from Algoma, Ontario, Canada - Jack Pine, Ontario site 1_JW_Ref_O2 (SPAdes) (version 2) | ecosystem: Environmental > Terrestrial > Soil > Boreal...
GTCTTGCCCAACGCCCGGAACCGCGCCCATAGCGAGGCTGGGAACCTAGCAGAGGTCGCAACCTCCCAGCCGGCAAGCGTCTCCGCAAGATCGACGATCCGATCTTGCCTCACGCGGTCGGCTTTTTCGCAAACTGGACATGGCGACATATTATCTGCCATCAGCTCTTAACGCGCATCCAAAACGCGGTAGGCTCGGACTGCGGGTAATGCTCCCGCATGGTCAGCATTTCAGGGAAGGTCTCCAGCATGCGCTCGGGGTAAGTGACCATCATATAATTGCCTGGCCAAATGACTTCGAAACGATCGTTGAACGCCAAGAAGGCCTGCAACACGTACTGCTCGTTCCAGTAGAGGTTATTATCGAAATACACTTTCGGATAGGGCTTTGGCAGCGAGACGTCGTGAACGTGGACGAGCACACCTGGCTTAAGTCGAGGCAATACCTCCAGGAACTCGAAATGGACGTCGTTCCCGCTGCGGATGACGTGGCTCGAATCGATAAAAAGGATATCGTCAGCCTCTAGCGCCTCGAAGGTCGCGAGCGGCACCTCTTGCACGCGACGGTCGATCAGCTCATCGAGTCCGGGATAGCCGCCGCGGAACAATTCCCAAGGATAGGGATCCACCGATGTGAGGCAAGCTCGTCTCCCGTCCTGCTCGTTGTAGGCGTTAGCGGCGATCGCGAGCAGAGTGGAGTTCCCGACGCCTATCTCCAGGATGCGCCTCGGCCGGTTCTGCCGTATCAGGCAGTAGTAGACGTGCGCGTCGACGGCCATGTATCCGCCGTTGATAAGATAGAAGCCGGGATCTGTGCCCTCTTTTTTATAGAGCGGAAAGCGCTTCCGGAACTCATCCAAAAAAGGCGGGAAGACGTTCTTCATCATGCGGAGCGGAACGTCATCGTTCATATCGAGGCCAGGCAAAGCGGAGGGCTTGCCCCAGAAATAGTCGAGCCGGTCTGTGTCATCAGGTATCGGTAGATAGAAGTGCTTTCGGAGAAGATGGAAACCACGCCGGTAGAAGACATCGTGGAGTGGATTGCCGGGCATCCCCTCCAGTCTGGAGGCGAGTTCCTCCGCCAAGACTTCCGTTGGAATGTCAGTAAGCTCCAAGCGCAACTCCCCTTCGGGCTTTGACATGAACGTCGCGATCTCCTCAAGGCCTTCAGCGCCCTGGGTTAGGTCGAGCGGGGGCTGGGCTGGGGAGTTCTTTCTCCTCAACATCGTTTGGGTGCGTCTATATTCCCTCCTTCTATTTCTGTTGAAGGGATGTCTCAATATCGCCTTCAGATTCACGACAAACCGCATCCAATTGGATCCCCTCTCCTCAAGGCCTTCAGCGCCCTGGATTAGGTCGAGCGGGGGCTGGGCTGGGGAGTTCTTTTTCCTCAACATCGTCTGGGTGCGTCTATATTCCCTCCTTTTTTTTCTGTTGAAGGGATGTCTCAATATCGCCTTCAGATTCACGACAAACCGCATCCAATTGGATCCCCGATTGTCCGAGACAGTTACCTGCAGGCCGCACTCTCTATAGGACACAATCGTCTTCCCCAACAACCGGAACAGCCGTCGCTGGGAACTGGCCATGGCCTGGGCAGGCAATTCGGGCGCCGCTACAGGGGGAGCTGGCTCCGGCGCCGCGACAGGGGACGGCTGGTGTGACGCCAGTTCGATAATACGATTTCCCAATCGTGTAAGCGCTTGTTCGTAGTCCGCAGCGAGACCTCTTATCGCCTTATTGTTCGGCTCTGGCGGAGCGAACCGTTGACGGAGCATTTCACGCGTTTCTGAGGTTGATGAAGAGGTAAGCACTCCGTCGATAAGGTCTTTCCAACGGTCGGCGCTGCGCTTCGTTTCAAATCGGGTCGAAATTTCCCGGCCGTTCGTCCCCATGGTTCTGCAGAGCGCGGGGTCGGCAAGCAGACGGTTGACAGACTGAGCCATCGCGTAAATGTCGAAACACGGAGTCAGTAAAGCATTATTGCCGTGGTCCAATAAGTCACCGTATACTGGCAAATCCCATGCAACGATAGGCAGTCCGAAGAAGCAAGCCTCTACCAAGCACAGGCCGAAGCCTTCCGTTTCAGAGGTATGCATCAGCAATTGCGCTGACTGGTAATAGCTGGCGACGTCTTCCTTCTCACCCTCGAAGACGACGGAACCCTCTGGAAAATGAAGCTCCTGTAATGTTTGGAAGACCGTGGTGGGCCCCCCCGCCGGAACAGCTATATCCAACCGGTATCCTCCAACCAATATAAGCCGAGCGTCTGGGTGTGCCCGCAATACCTCCCGAAAAACGTGCAAAGCCATATCAATGCGCTTAACCGCGTCGTAAAATCGACCAACACAGAGGATATCCTTACCGCGCTTTCCTCTGGGGGAAGACGACGTCATCCACGACAAGGGATTGGGATTTGGCATGACGGCGACATTCTGTTCTCTCATTGCGTACGCCTGCGCGCTGTACGAAGAAACCCATGCGGAAGCGTCGGAATATGACAGTGCCTCAGACCGCTTTTTGGCGACAGGTAACAACCAATCGTATGCATATACCAAAAAATAGTTGCCGTGATTCCAGGCGATGCTGCGGATGCCCGCTTCCTTCATGCATTGGTAGACAGGGAGGAAATTGACGTCAGTATTCGGGCACCCTAGAAAAACATCTACCTGTAGCAAAGCGGCTAACAACGTCAGCCTTTGGGGAATCTCTGGGCCGATGTTGTTCGGGAGGACGATCTTCAGCACATCCTTTGGCAATGGGAAACTGCCGGTTATGTCGATGTCAGGCGGATTTCGTCCGTGCGCGAGAAAGATCGTAAAATGTTCGCGCAAATATGAGATAGTTGCGGAAACTACCCGCTCCAAGCCCCCCTTGACCCACACATTTGAATAAACAAGTACCCTGGGCTTGCTTTTGGTACGTTTATCTTCTAGCTGGGAGAGGGAGGAAGCAACTTTGTCAAAAAAATCATGCAGCTCCTCGCCGAAAACGATTGAATAGAGCTTGTCATGTACTTCCTTGGCTTCGAACAGGCCCGGTACATTTTTCGCATGCTTTATTATTTCCCATGCTGTCTTTCTATAACCGGAGATGTGATAAATATAAAGCGAGTTAACAAAGTACGCTATGTCCTTGCCAATGAACTTCGCAATCTCTTTTCCAGAAATCTGTCCCAGAAATTCCGAATGCAAATCATCGCACTCGTCAAGAACGACGTCCGTAAGCCTCCTGCTGTCTTGATCGGGATGGATACGTGACAGAACAAGCTCTTCGTCCAAAAGGACAAATTCAGCATTTTTCGCCATTTGAAACCACTTGAGATAGTCCTGGGTGACGCGCCGATCCAGTCGGAAGGGCCCCACATCGTCCAGAAGCTTTTTGGGAATCAATAAGGCGCAGCCATTTATCCCCGTAGCAACGTCAAGCGCAAGGTAACACCGGACTGAACGCGAGAAATGTTCAGAAATTCTGTTGGCCTTTATTCTGTTACCCAGAGAATCGATTTGTGCAACGTTACAAACAATGACGGCCTCCCCGCCATGGTCTTCCACAAGCTTGACTTGCTCTGCGATTTTTCGCGGCTTGTAAAGATCATCATGGGACAACCACGAGAAATACTTGCCTCGCATATGAGCTATGCCACAGTTGAGCGCCGAGGCGGTTTTCCCATTTTCCTTCCAGATATAACGGATCCTGTCGCCATATGTTAAAGCGATACGTTCCGTTGCCCCGTCGTCCGTGGAGCCATCGTTAACAACAATGATTTCACAGTTGGGATACGTCTGAGCCAGAGCGGAGTTGATCGCGTGCTTCAGATAGTTCGCGCCATTGTAAACAGGAATAATAATACTTACCAGTGGCGTGTCGGGCATGTTCAAAACACTCCCACGTTTTTCAGCCTGCTTTCCGCCAATAAAAGCCGGCACCATCGATCTACTGAACGGGCGGGATGCCTCAGTACGGCGTCCCAGTTAACGTATGAAGACATAATTGATCCGTCACCCCCTTCGCTATGTGTGATCAATAGAGCAGAATAGCGCTTATGTTATGGACGTGCGAGCACCTTCAATATTGAGTGCTGCTCGTTCCAGTCCGCCTTCCGAAAAACTGTCAGCGGCTCGCCCTTATGCCCGAGTCCGATCCCTGCCGGCAGGTCAATGACTTCAGAGCCGTCGCTTCGCCGCGCGTGCCCGCGAGCCTCGCCTCTCTCGACCGCCAACATGATCTCAAGCAACGTCTGTGGCGCCACCTCTTCTCCGCATGGAAGCTCAACAAAGATCGCGTTGGGCGTCTGTTTCAGCAGATCGGCGAAACCACCATCGCCTTGCCTTGAGGCGCTGATCGCGGATCCTGCATTTCCGCCTTCCTCGGGATTGAGTTGCCGATCCGCCCGGCGATGGTCGATCACGACGTGAGCGACGTTCGAATATCCGGCTCTCGCCACGCTTTCGACCGTGCGCTGCAGGCCATCGGAGTCGTCGAAGACCGGGGTGACCACGATCAGCGAGGCTCTCTCCAGCTTCTTAAAGATCGGGTGCGCCAGCTTCCGGGCGTTCGCTGTGATCGAATAATTGACGGCCCAGAAATAGGCGTCGTCCGGAATGTCGGCGTCCGGTGCGGCAATGAGCATGGCGCCTAGCGGAAGGTCGCTTAAAGCGATATCGTCCGACACGAGATGCGCGACGTCGAGCGCGATCTGATCGAGGTGCCAGGCAATCGCCGGAGGATCGCGCATCCGCCCGGCGATATAGGCCGCGACCCTATCGAAATAGGTCGCCGCGGCCGGGGTCGACGCGATGATCGCGGAGGCGTAGAACCGCGCCATCAGATTGAAACGGCCGTACGGGAAGCGGATCGCCAGAACATCGGAGCCGGGTTCGATCAGGGACGCCGGATCCTTCAGGACGACCTGATCGATGTCGGCGACGATCACCGGCTTGTCGTAATGACGGCGCAATGCCGATACGACAAAGAACCGAGCCGACGCATAGTAGACGCGACGCTGATCGTCCGACAAGCCGGACAGGTCGGCCTCCTCCGAGGAGAAGGCGACCATCGGTCCGGGCCTCTCCTTCACGTATTCAAGAAGAAGCGTCGTGGCGGCGTCCGGGTTTATGACATGGATGTGGAGGAGGCAGTTTGCCTGAACGGCCGCCAGGGACGAATGCAGCGCGCGAGCGAATCGTTTCACATAGCGCGAGTCGGCGGCGACGAAATAAACGAAATTGCAATCGCCAGCGGATCCGTCAAAGAGGTCATCCACCATTCGCCGAAACGGGACATCGGCGGCACGGAGATCATTCTTCGGGGGGAAACAAATCGAGCGCATTGAGCCGCCCGCCATCCACGGCTCAGAGTTTTCAACGGAGGCGAACACCGCGCTCGCTTCAGAAAATTTGCGCTGCTCAGCGAGGACGCTTCCAAACCGATAGGCAAGATAGGCGTTGGGGCTCTTCTCGAAGGCGAGGCGCAGGGCCCGCTCTGCGTCGTCGATGCGCCCGACCCACGCCAGCGCTATACCGTAATGGTGCAACGTTTCAGACGACGCGCCGTTCAGGTCAGATCCGATGGCTTGGTCAAAGAGAGGGACGGCGCGATGCGGGTCCTCAAGCATCATGGCGCCGAGCGCCGCTTCGAGCATTGCTTTGGCGCGCTGCTCTCGCGCGACTTGTTTCGACGCGTTCTCAAGCGAATGGGGTTGAATCGGCAGTCGGTCGCGTTCGCCCGGGCTCCGGGCCGCAACCTGATTGCGGCGAAATTCCTTTCGCTTGTCTCGGTTCAAAGGGTGTCGATAGATCGAATTCAGATTCATGAACAAACGCGTATGCCGGATTGCCGCCGACGCGAGCAGTCTTGCGCCAAGCAGGCGACGTACACGTCGTGATCGAGGACCGCGCGTTCCAGAATCGTGCGGCAACTGCCCAATCCAAGCGGCCAAGCGAGGGAGACCAATCTCTCTCGCCGCCTGCAGGCAGGCAACCGGATCGCGCAGCGCTGCCCGGGCGACGAGACGAAACGCCGAGCTTCGGTTGGGTGCGACGTTGATGGTATCGAAGCTCGCGGCCGCGCCCGACCCGGCTTTGCCGCCCAATTGCTGGAGAAAGCTGATTGTCGCATCAGTCCCGCCATTCCGCTCCAGGCAAGCGAAAAACGTGATCGGATCGGCGCGAATGGAGAGCAACAATTCCCGCGCGGCGCTGCGCGGGTCGGTGCATACGAAAGCCGCCGCGAAATGGCCATGCGCATCCGCCGTGCCTGCGATGCGCCGGGGCGCACGAGGGTGGCGGCCGTAGGCCTGGAAGAGATAGGCCACTTCGCGCGCCATCAGATCGCCGCGCGCGGCGACAATTGCGCTTCCAGGATGGGTCCGGTGGGTGGCCAGAGTTTCACCGACGTGAAGGATCTCCCCCGCCAATGCGATGCGGAACCAATAGTCCAAATCGGCGGAATAACGCAGTAGAGGATTGCGATATCCGACAAGGTCCAGGACGGACCGGCGGAAGCACGCTCCTGGACCGATCGACACGCTCATCGATGCGAGCATCCGGATGAAATTGAAGTCGCCGACTTCAACGGTCGAGACGGGATGGGAGTCGGGATCGATGACCTGCCAATTCGGATAGGCGGCGAGAGCCGCCGGATTGTCACTCAGAGCGCCGACCATGCGCGACAGGCAACCCGGCAGAATCGGATCGTCGGAGTTGACGATCATGAAGAAGTCGCCGAGAACTAGCCGCAGGCCGCGATTGACGGTGCGCTGTTCGCCGACGTTTTCGTGCCAATGATACTCGACGCGATCGCCATAAGTCTGAACGAGCGCCTTCGTCCCGTCGGTAGAGCCGTCATCCATCACGATATATTGCAGATCGGCAAAATCCTGCGAAAGCACGCTGTCAATCGTTTCCTTGAGATAATCGACGCGGTTATACGTGGGGGTGATGACGGTCAGGACGATCCGACCCGCGGGTTGATCCGGCTGCGACGCCGGCTCGGAATTCGGCAACGGAATTTGTGCGTACGCGGCCTTGACCTGCGCAGCTACAACCTCCCGGCTCGCGGAAGCAGAGATGCGCTCGAAATTTAGAGCCGCCGCATTGTCAACCAGTTCGTCATCGTTCATCGCCCTCAAGAGGCGATCCGCGATTTGCTCGAGATCGTCCGGCTGAACAATGAATCCGCTTTTCCCGTCGATAATCCACTCGTCTGCGCAGGCGGTGCAGGTCTGTATAGGAAAAGAGCCCATCGCCATTGCCTCGAGCAGCGCAGTGCTTATGCCATCGCCGATGCTTATTGCGATCGACACGCGCGCCGTGCCGTGCAATCGAAGCATATCTTCGTGCGGGACCTGCTCAGGCAGGCACTCTACATCGATCCCCCGTTGAGAATGAAGACGTTCAGCTTCTTGCCGTATCTCGGGGAATGGCGAAAATATGCGCACTCGATAGTCGCGCAAATGTTCCCGCACAAGGTCGATAGCCTGGAGCGCGGTCAATGCACGGCCCGCGAAATGCTGGTAACCCTTGATAGCAATCACGCGCCGGGCGGATGTCGGCTCACCGGTTCGCAACCGGTTCGTCAATTCAATATCGATCCCGCCGCTGTTGGGGCAGACAGCGAAGACCGGTTTCTTTAGCCCAAACTGGCGCGCCAGGGCGACGTCCCGATGGCATTCAGCTGAATAATAGTCGCATCGCGACACTATCTCGCGAATGCGATCTGCGTGTTCGGGTGAACCGCCAAGAAGCGAAATGTCGGAGCCGTAGTTCGTTGCGATCCAGATCGGCCGTCTATCCGGAACTCGCGCCAGTGCCGCAAGGGTCAGATAGCCAGCATGCTGAAATTCGAGTGAATGGACGATGTCGAACTGTTCGACGGCTATTAGGGCGGCAAGCCGCGTCTCTGGATCAGATGCCTGCATGTCGGGCAGCTCGCCGGTTCGAATTGGCCGATCGCCCACATTAAAGGCCAAACCAGGTACAGGCCAAAATGTAATGTCCCGGAATTCTTCGTGCAGGTGGTGATTGGGCTGAGACGGGAACACATGAATGTCGTGTCCCACGCCATCGAGCAGTCGCGTCCAGCGGGCAGCGTGAACGCTGTAAGGAAAACAAACGAAGAGAATCTTCAGTCGCCGCGACACATCCGCTTCGGTATCTCGTAACACCGCGTACCTCGATGACATTTCGAAGGGCGCCTCAGCCACCCGAAGAGTTGCGAGGCCATTGTTTTGTGACGTCACTTCGACCACACGATCCGATTGACGTAGTCTATATAGCTCAACACAATATTGACTACTTTTTCGGAGACGGATCCTCCGAGGTAGTCCGAGACGAGAGGCTGCAACGTCAGCGGCGGAGGTCGCATGAGGGTCACCCTCACAGCGTCGAGCACGGCCTCGGGCCGAACGCCGCACATGATCAGAACTCCCGCGTCCATTCCCTCGGGCCGCTCATGCGCGTCGCGCAGGTTGACCGCTCGGAACCCGAGCAACGCAGCTTCTTCGGTTATAGTGCCGCTGTCCGACAGCACGCATTTCGCGTCTTTCTGCAGGCGGATGTAGTCGGAGAAGCCGAAGGGCCGCAAGAACCGAACGAGCGGGTCGACGGGGGGGCCCTTGATTGTATCAAAACGGAGCCGGGTGCGTGGATGCGTTGAGAAGATGATCGGCGCGCGATAGGAATTTGCAAGCGCGTTGAGGGTTTCCAAGAGGGCGCGGCATCGGTCGGGATCGTCCACGTTCTCTTCGCGATGGCTGCTGATGAGAAAATACCTCCCCTTTTCGAGTCCGAGCTCATTGAGCACGTTGGATGCCTCGATCTTGGGCCGGGACCGCTCTAGAACTTCATCGAGATGTGAGCCGGTCTTGAAGATTCGCTCCGCCGGCAGGCCCTCGGCGAGAAGGTAACGCCTGGCGTGCTCCGTCAGCACCATGTTCACATCTGCAAGATGATCGATGACCTTGCGGTTCAACTCCTCCGGGACGCGCTGGTCAAAACAGCGGTTGCCCGCTTCCATATGGAAGACTGGAACCTTGCGGCGCTTCGCGGCAATCACCGCGAGCCCCGAATTTGTATCGCCGTAAATTAAAACGGCGTTCGGCTTTTCGTGCTCAAGGACTTTATCGGTTTTGATGATCGTGTTTGCTATGGTCTCTGCCGCGCTATGGCCAGCAGCGCTCAAGAAATGATCGGGTTTTCGGATACCGAGGTCGTCAAAAAAGACTTGGTTCAGTTCGTGATCATAGTTCTGTCCGGTATGAACCAATACATGATCGGTCTCATGATCGAGCCGATCGATCACGCAACTCATCTTGATCAGTTCCGGTCGTGTGCCGACAATTGTCATGGTTTTGCGCAAACCGCTAGCCCCAAGTCAGTTCCGTAGTTCGCTCTTTATATAATCCAAGCCCAGGAGCAGTTCGGCTGTCTCGTTGATGCTCAGAAGACGCGTGTTATCGGAAGTGTAGTCGGTCAGATTTGAGACTTCTTGCTCGCCATCGACGAAATATTTTGAATAATCTAAATCTCGACCATCGGTTGGGATACGATAGAACTCACCGAGATCGCTTGCACGCGCCATTTCCTCACGCGATACTAGGCATTCGGCCTTTTTTTCGCCGTGACGGGTCCCGATGATTCTAACTTCTACTTTCTTGTTGAAGATCTTCATCAGCGCAAGGAAGAGCGTCTCGATCGTGCTGGCCGGCGCCTTTTGCACCAATATGTCGCCTTGCGCGGCATTTTTATAGGCAAAAAGCACAAGCTCCACGGACTGATCGAGCGACATCAGAAAGCGCGTCATCTGCGGATCGGTGACTGTCAACGGCCTCCCGACCTTGATCTGTGACACGAATAACGGAATGACCGATCCACGCGACGCCATAACATTGCCGTAGCGTGTCGCACAGAGCACTGTATGATCCGGGGATACATGTCGCGACTTGGCGACGGTTATTTTTTCCATCAAAGCTTTGCTCATGCCCATGGCGTTGATCGGGTAAACGGCCTTGTCCGTGCTAAGAACGATGACGCGCCGAACGCCTGCGTCCACGGCGGCGTCCAGAACATTGGAAGCGCCGAGAATATTTGTCTGCACTGCCTGGAGCGGGAAGAATTCGCAGGACGGAACCTGCTTCAATGCAGCAGCGTGAAAAACGTAATCAGCACCGACCATCGCGGGACGAATGCTCGCAATGTCGCGGACGTCGCCGATGTAGAACCTCAGTTTCGGATTTGCAAACTCGATCCGCATGTCCTCCTGCTTTTTTTCGTCACGACTGAGGATGCGGATCTCGCTGATATTCGTCGCGAGAAACCTCCTCAGGACCGCATTGCCGAAGGAGCCCGTGCCTCCCGTGATAAGGATCGTCTTGCCGTCGAACATCGATTATCCCTATGCTACACGCGCGGTGGCGTTGCCCTGATGTTCCCGCATGGACCTAACCAGTGTCGGCCAGGGCGCCGCGATATAGCCGGTGCGTCCCCTGAACCGCTGTCCATCGAGCGAACGGTCGATCACTAGCGTATCGTCCGGTTCTAAATTCACTTCGCTATGATATTCCTTAGCCACCAGCCCAAGAAGATCGAATTTGGCGATCGGTTCTGCCGCTATGTGATAGAGGCCGGTCATTTCGCGGTCGGGGACGACGTAGTCGCGAATGACGCGGGCGAGTTCGACGCTCGGCAATCCAGAAAAAATAGCGCGGCGATATCCCTTGACACTTCCCCGCTGCGAAAGAAACCAGTCGACCAGGGAGACGGCCCGCTTGACTTCGTGGCCAATAATGGACGTCCGCAGCGTGACCGCATTCGATGCGAGTGTCTCGCCGAGTTGCTTTGTGCGCCCGTAAGGATCCGCTGCATCCGCCACATCGGACTCCTTGTACATGCCCTTCGCACCGGAAAAAACGCAGTCAGTTGAGATATGGATGAGCCGCGCGCCGTAACGGTTCGAGAGGTCGGCGAGGCGGTGAGGCAGGAGGGCATTGGTCTCGATCAGGAGCCGAAGATTTTTAACCGAATCCAGCTGCTTTATGATTCCAACACAATTGATCACGACGTCTGGGCCGCATTGGTCAAATACATACGCAAGTTGAGACAATTCTAGCGCATTGACACAAGGAATTACGGTCCCTCCTGCATCCCGAATAGGGGCAGTTTTCTCAAGAGTCCTCAGAGTGCCATAGGTCAGAAACCTATTATTCTCCGCAAACACCTGATAGCATGCGCTGCCTAGCATCCCTCCTGCCCCAAGGACAAGGACTTTCATTATTGGACTCCTCCGTCAGTTTGGCGGTCTTTAGAGGTTAGCTGGGCCGCAAGCAACAGCCGGTCGGTGGCATTGTTCCTGGCAACAAAAGGCGCAGCGATCCGTCACCGATCGTCCCGGATAATTCCGTCATTGCTGAGCTATGTCCCAGCTCCGTCGCGGTCGGGTGAGGCGCCGAGGGCGCGGGTGATATTTGCGGGCGCGCGTTTAGTCTTACAGCCTGTTTCAAAAGGCCGTTAAGAATGGAATGAGTCACCTGGTCATCCGCGATTTTGAGACTGATTCGGGATGTGGACGGAGACTGACCAGAGCAGGTATCGCCAGGCCGTGATTGTCTGCCGAGCGATCTGACCGATCCGGAATGGGAGCGCCTGGCGCAGCTGATTCCGCCGGGTGAAGGCCGCGCAAGACTGACATGCGCTCGGCGATGAACGCAATCCTCTATCTTCTGCGGGACCGGTTGCCCGTGGCGCTGTTTGCCGCGCGGGGTCTTCCCGCCGCGCTCGACGGTCTACAACATCTTCCGCGCCTTCCAGCCGCAGGGCGTGTGGGAGGCGATCTGGGAGGAACTGCGCGCGGCCTTGCGCGAACGGCTGGGGCGGGAGGCGAGCCCCAGCGCCGGCGTCATCGGCAGTTGTATAGTCGCTCAAGTCGGCCGAAAAAGGGGATGCGCGAAAGGTGAAGCAGACGCAGTGGGTTGTGAGGCCGGCGAGAAGGTG
>Ga0209006_10005053_pt1 | contig 11986 bp, 6 predicted proteins | sample JacPin_JW_Ref_O2_FD_188567 | JGI IMG/M metagenome (GOLD analysis project Ga0209006, IMG submission 188567) | Forest soil microbial communities from Algoma, Ontario, Canada - Jack Pine, Ontario site 1_JW_Ref_O2 (SPAdes) (version 2) | ecosystem: Environmental > Terrestrial > Soil > Boreal...
CAACTTTTTATTGGGCGTCACCCCCCGCTCAACCGGCCTATCGCGAAAGCCAAACTGAGCCGCGAACACGGGGCGGCTCATCGCCGCCCATTCCTAGTGCTGGTCGAACAACTCCGAGCGCTCGACGCGCTCTCCCTTGAAGACGACGAGAGAAATTCTTTCCGTCGCGGTAATGTCTTCCAGCGGATTGCCATCGACCACCAGCAGATCGGCGTCGTTCCCTTGCTGGATGGAACCAATTTGCTTGTCGGCCCGGAGCAAACGCGCCGCATTGTAAGTCGCCGCCTGCAGCGCAACGGCAGGCGGAATTCCGGCCTGCACCCACAGCTCGAGTTCACGCTGCACGGTCGGCCCATGAATCACCAGATAATTTCCCGCATCGCTGCCGGTGACCAGTTGCACTCCGTGTTGCTGCGCGCGCTTCAAATTATCGACCGCGACCTGCATGTCGATGGGATATTTCCCCATTTCGCTTCGCATCTTCTCGTAATCTTTCGAGGTGAGCGCATCCTCTGTACCTTGTAACAGCTCCGCCGGCCCAACCTGCTGCACCAAAGAGCGCTTCAGCAGCGCGGCATTACCGGCAACGAAATCCTTGAACGCCTCACCCACACTGAGCGTCGGATCGTAAAACGTCCCCTGCTTTGCCATCTGCTCGAAAACTGCGTCAGGAATTGCCTCGTGAAAAGAGCCGTGTTCGATGGAGTCCGCTTGCGCCTTCACCGCGTCGCTTACGTCACGGGCATCTCCGGTATGCACCGCCAGCGGGAGTGAATCGGCATGAGCTGCGGCAGCGACCGCGTCGAAAATTCCCGTGTCGAGCCGGTTGAATACCGCGCCCCCTGCGCCGGCTTCGAGAATGGCCTTAATGCAATCGACATTCTGTTTCTTCAACTCATCTACATCGTGCCGCGCCTCATCGGCGGAGGCCGGAAGGCGCACAAACTCCTTCTCGGCGTTCGCGCGCATGCTTTGCGGAATGCCTTTGAAATATTCCGTGCCGTGTCCGCCGGGAGTGGTAAACAGCGGGCCGCAGGTGAACAACTCGGCTCCGAGATCCTCACCGCTGTTTACTTTCGCACGCGACTTAAGCACGCTATCCAGCCCATCGCCCACGCTGCGCACCGTGGTCACGCCGCTATAAAGATAAGAGGCCAGATTGCGCAGCATGATTTTGTTGAGCTCATACTTGCTCGGGTCTGGATAAAATCCTCCCGGCGCCCCGAGATGCACATGCACGTCGATGAGTCCGGGAAGGATCGTCTTTCCCGACGCCTCGACAACTTCCGCCTTCACCGATTTCGGATCAGGCCCCGATCCCTCGTATACTTCGGCAATCTTTCCCCCGCGAACCAGCACGCTCCCGCTCTCAATCACCTTCCCGTTCCCGACGAAGATGCGCGCGCCTCGAATCAGATAGGTATCGCCGCGCCTGAGCTGGCGGTCCAGAATTTTGGTTTCAACAATGCCCGCGCGCGTGTGCATCTGCCATGCGCCCAGCAACAAAAACGGGGCGAGCACCCCCAGCAGCCACAGCTTTGCCGAAGCCTTGATCTTCTCTTCTTTTTCCCAGCGGAACAGTTTGTATCCGATGAAGAGGCCCACGGCAGTTGTGAGCAGCAACGCGGCCGTTGGCTCGAGGTTTTCCCGCAGACCTTGATTCTGCGCCAGCATGGCTTTCACGCCCGTCACCATGTAGGTTGCGGGAACGAATTGCGAAACTTCGATCAGCCAGTTCGGGAAAATGGACGTCGGAAACGTCGCGCCGCTGAGAAACAGCATCGGCAAGTAAATCAGCTGCACGATCAGCTGACTTTCCTGCATCGAGTTCACCACCGACGCGATGATCAAGCCGATCGCCCGAAATGCCGCGATGGCGAACGTGATGAAAATCAGAATCGACGCCATCGATTGCGGCCACGGCATGCCGTAAAGCACGTGCGCCAGCACCAGAATAAGAATCACGTTCGGCATGTACAGAATCCAGCCGGTTACAACCGACGCGACAAGAAGCGGCGCCGGCGTAATGGGCGTGACCTTATAACGCCGTAGGATGTTGGCTTCGCGCTCCTGCACCGCGCGAATTCCCGCGCCGAACAGTCCATTGCCGAGAATGCCGATGATCAGCACCATCGAAATCACCGACGTCATGGCCGCGCCACGCTCGGCATGCATGGCTTGTCCGAAGATAAAAAAGAAGATGAGCGGGAAAAGATAATTAAAGAAGATCACCGCGCGATTGCGCAGCGCCAGCTTCAGGTCGAGCGCGATGAGTGCTTTATAGCTTTTCATGATTCCGGCTCGTTATTCCTTGGCGCATATTCTGGATAGTGGCGCAGTTGAATCAACCTCAAACTTCTTATGCATTGTCATCCTGAGCGGAGCCGGTTCTCAGGCGTAGCGAAGGATCTCCCAGTCAACCGGCCCATCGCGCAAGCCAAACGCACGCGCTCACTGCCGCAGGCTCTTGCCGGTCAGCTCGATGAACACATCTTCCAGACTCGGCTGCTTCAGGCGAACGTCGGTCAGTTCGAGCCCTTGCTGATCGATCCACTTCACCAGATCAACCAGCGTAGCCGCGGGCCGACGGGAATGAACCGTCAGCGTATGGCCGCTCGAGTCGAGCGCACTGTCGGTCGCTTCCGCCCACGCGGGGCGCTCTTTGGGAAATACCGTGGAACAGGTCACCACAATGCTCGACGCGCTGCGGCTCTGCTGTTGCAGCCGCGCCGGAGTATCGAGCGCGATGATGCGGCCTTCATCCACAATCGCGACGCGGTCACACAGTCGCTCGGCCTCTTCGATGTAATGCGTGGTCAGCAGAATGGTGCGCTGCTCGCGCTTTAGTTCTTCCAGCAGGGTATGAATCTCGGCGCGAACCTGCGGGTCAAGGCCGGTAGTCGGCTCGTCGAGAAAAATCAGCTGCGGATCATTCAGCAAGGCCAGAGCCAGCGCCAGGCGCTGCTTTTGCCCACCCGACAAGGTTCCGTAGAAGGCATTCTTTTTTTCCTCCAGCTGCAGCCGCTGCAAAAGTTTGGTCAAGTCCACGTTGTGGCTGTAGAAAGAAGCGAACACATCCATCGCTTCGTGGACGCGAATTTTTTCCGGCAGATTCGTAGCCTGCAGGCAGACGCCGATGCGGTCTTTGAGCTTCTGCCGCTGCTTGTCCGGGTCGAATCCGAGGACGGCAACTTCGCCGCCGCTGCGCGAACGCAGCCCCTCGAGAATCTCGACGGTCGTCGTTTTGCCTGCGCCGTTCGGTCCAAGCAGGCCAAAAACTTCGCCTGTGCGGATCTCGAAATCGATCCCCTTAACGGCCTGCACGTCACCGTACGACTTTTTGAGTCCTTGAACAGAAATGGCGGATGAAGGCACACTCATACGAAGCGATAGGCTACTGGAGAAAGAAGGGCGGAGTCAAAGGCGCTCTCGATTATTCGGCGTCATCCCGCGCGGAGCCGCTTTTCAGGCGTAGCGAGGGATCTCACACTGAACCGGCCTGGCGCGCAAGCCAAAGTGCATCACCACTGAAAATCCCGTTAGACTCAAAACACAAAGTGCAGCGTCATCTGAATCTGCCGCGGTCCACCAATCGTTTTATTCACCGCTCCCAGCCCGGAGGGCGGGTTATAAAGCGGCTGGCCTTGAACCGGGAACTGGTTGTAGAACTCGTTCTGCGAAACGTCGTCGATCGGGATGTCGAAGCTGGCCGTGTTGGTCGCATTGAAAACATCGAACGTGTACTTGAGCGAGTAGCGCTCGGTAATCTGCGTATTTTTCACCAGCGAAATATCGGCGCGCTTTTGCCACGCCTGCCGGAAGATGTTGCGCTGCCCGCTGGTGAAATTCGTTTCAAAGGTATCGCCGGCCGGAATCGCCCCATTCAGATCGCCGGGATTGAGCAGCGGCAGCGTGAAGCAACTCGAATTCAACGCCGCAGTTCCGAAAGCCCCCGAAGCTCCCGTCCGCGCACTCTTGGCCGTGCATCCCGGAGCGAGCGGCACCACCGGGTTCGTGATTCCGTCGTAGACGCTGAAGTAAATGCTGCCGACAGCGCCGGTGTAATCGATGATGCTATAAGGCTGCCCGCTCTGAATCACCGTAATGCCCTGGATCGCCCATCCGTCGGCGAGTTTTCCCTTCAGCGTCGAAACCCCGAAGAACTTCGGCAGCTGGTACACATAGCTGAAGTTGAAGACGTGCGTGCGGTCAAAGTCCGCCGAGCCATACGCTGAACGTAAATTCAGAGGATTGTTGCCGTTGAAAAACAATCCCATGCCGCTCTGCTCGTCAAGCGCGTGCGAATACGTGTAAGAAAAGCCGACCTGCAATCCGTGGCTCATGCGCTTTTCCACGTGCGTCTGCAGCGCGTTGTAGGCGGAAACTCCAGCGGCTTTGTACGTCTCCGATTCTGCTGAATATCCGATATACGGCACGCGAAGATCGACGTTGCCGCCCTCGTAGGTCACAACCATCGGCTGCCCGTTGGGCAAATTGATCGGGCAATACGGCGAGCAAGTCGCGTCGTTCTGCACGGTGTAGCCGTAGGTATACGACTGCGGATTGGCCGAATTGGGATGGATAACATTGGTTGGTGTCGCGATGCCCGGCTGATTGAACGGAATCGGAATCACGCCGTGACGTCCGAGATTGCCGACATAGCCAACCTCGATCATCAGATCGTTGCGCGGCTGCCATTGCACATCGAGCGTTTGATTGATCGTGTAAGGCAGTTTGTTGGTGCGGTTGTAAGTGGCAAACGAGAAAAGCTGATCGCCAGCAAGAATACCCGCTTCATTCGGTAGATACTGCGTGATGTCCGCCGGGTTGCCGCTCGGCGCTGGACCCAGCGTCTGCCCCCACGGATTCGACAGCGAATAAACATAGCCCATCGATGCCTGCGAATTGCAGGTGGGAATGTAGCCCAAATAATAAGACTCGGTGGCCCCGTTGCAAGACTGGGCATTCACGTACGGCGGCGTCTGGTTCACGCCAAATGGTCCGCCGTTAATCACACCCTCGGCAAAGCCCGGAGACAAATACGTGTACAGTTCCCCGCGATCGTAATAAAGTCCCATGCCCGCGCGCACCACAACTTTGTCGTTGAACTTTTTCGGACTCCACGCCGCCCCCACGCGCGGCGCAAATCCCCACTGCCGTCCGGTAAGCGTGGTCCTGCTCACGCCCTTCGTCGGAAAAAGATTGTTATTGCCGGCAATAATGAACCCGTTCGACGTAATGGTGTCGGTCGCGTCATCGTAGGAATACAGCGAAGGATCGAAGTTAAAAATGCGTCCGAATTTTTCCGTCAGGCCGCCATCCCAGTCAAAGCGCAGGCCTCCGGTCAAACTCAGATTCGGACGAATCTGGAACTTGTCCTGCACGTACGCTCCCGCCTGTCCCGCGCGGTAATAGCGGTTGGCATTGCCCTGCAGAAATTTTGTCGTCGTGAAGTCGTCATTCGTATTCACGAAACCCTGCAGGAACTGCGAAAAGTCCGCCGTCGAAATCATGCCCTGATTGGTTCGCTCATCGCGCGTGTTGAGCTGCGTATACGAATAGCTTCCGCCGAACGTGATCGTGTGCCGCCCCCGCATCCAAATCGCATTGGCCGAGGGCATGATGCGATTCTGAAATACTCCCGTGAACGCTCCCTGCGAAGCAGCGCCTTGCCCAATGGTCAAAAACTGTAGATTCTCCACCGGACACCCGCCGGCTTGAGGACACAACGGTGAAGTCCCTGGATTGGCGGCGCTATCCAACCCGAGCGGGTCCGCGATCGTGATGCCGGGAAAATACGGCGAGCCAAAAGTATTGATGCCCCCGCCAATCGAATCTGGCCCGAAAGGCTGCTCAATCGTGCTGTAAACCTTCTCGCGCAAAATGCCGAGCACTTCGGTGACGCTCAAATTCGGCCGGATCGACTGCGCATTCGTGATCGATGCCACCTGGCTTCCGGCGTCGAGATGCTGCGCGAATCCGGCGACGCTCGAATACGCATAAGGCGCAATGCTCGGATCGTGTTGGTAGTAATACTTCGCCGAAAGCGTGTCCTTCGTGCTTTGATTCCAGTCGAGATTCGCGACCGCCTGATCGGAGAAGAAATACGCAGTCCCCGGACTGATCGCGTTCTCCGGGAACGGAGCGGTTGGAATCTGCCCATCCGCCGATGGAATCATGTACTGTCCGTTCGGCAGCTTCGCCTGCAGCAGCGCGACCGCAACCGGGCTCACGTCTCCGTTGCCGGTTAGCGTCGTCCCCCAGATGTCGTTCGATATCTGTGCCAATCCCTGCGGAGTGCGGTTGTTGTCGGTGAGCTCCGAGGGAACCAGCAGCCGCGACAATCCAATCTCCTGATCGGAGTCGTGCAGACGCTGATAGCTGATAAATCCGAACAGTTTGTTTTTAATGAGCGGCCCGCCCAATTCCCCGCCGAGGATGTCGCGATGAAGCTGCGGAACCTTATCGTTGGCAGGAATATTAGGGTCCTGCTTGTCGAAAAACGGCGCCGCATTCAGCCAGTTCGATTCGCGATTTGCCCAGAGCTGTCCGTGAATCAGATTCGTTCCGCTGGCCGTGCTCATGTCGATGTGCGCGCCGCTGGTTGAGCCCTGCTGCGCGTCGTACATCGATGTATTGACGCGGAGTTCCTGCACCGTCTCCGGCGCAGGCGTGGGCAGCGCCTGCCCGATGGCGAGATAAACCGAAGCCGTGCTTTGAATCGGCGCAGCGCTTGTGCTGGCCGCGTTGGCCACGCCGGTGTTGTTCACAATGCGTGCCGACGCGACCTGGCTGGTGCTCTTTCCATTAAACAAATTGCTGGCGTCGACGCCATTCACCAGAAAGCTGTTGCTGGTGTCGCGCTGTCCGTTGGCCCAGATCGGCTGGTTGCCCAGGCCCGTATTTACGCCCGTTCCGCCATTCAACTCCGCGCTTACTCCCGGAGATAAAATCGCAAGCCCGGTGAAACTTCCCGTCGGCAACGGTATGGATTGAATCTGCTGATCTTCGAGCACATACCCATTCGTCGTGTCGACGGCGTTCATCACCGGCACAGCCGTCACTTCCACGGTCGTGCCGACCTGTCCAACTTTCAGCAAAACATTCAGCGTCGCGGTTCGATCCGCCTGCACCGGGATGGAGGGTAGCTTCTGGCTTTGAAATCCGTCGTGCGTCACCGTCAGGGTGTACGTGCCGATCGGCAGGTTGACGAAATCGTACGCGCCGTTCGCATTCGTCTTAATCGTGCGTGTCAGCTTGGTCTGATCGCCGACAATGGTCACGGAGGTGTCAGGCAGCACGCTGCCGCCGGGGTCGGTCACCGTTCCGGTAATGCCGCCGAGAGTCTGCTGCGCCAGCGCGCATACGGACAACGCGACCAACGCACCGAGGCTTGCAGCGATCAGAAAGAGGCCCGGCTTCATCTTCTTCGCCATCGTTCAGCACCTCGTCAGGGATTTTTGAAAATAGAAATCCACAGCAGCCATCGCGACCGCAAAACAGACCATGACTTTCAGCGAAAATGACTTTCTGCGAAAACTTGACGCGGAGCTGGTTAACTCCGCACCTGGGCTGGAAAACTACTTCGCCACTCTACGCGAACTCCGTACAAAGCGGAAGACTCAGGCCTAATGAAATTTCTTTTGCCCGGAATCAGTAATTTTTATGGCTCGGAGCGGGGCTGGACAGCCGGAATTTTATGTCCGCGGTCGCGAATCGCAAACCATCCCAGCCCGAAGATCAGATACGCAAGATAGATATACGGCAACTTACCGTAAGGTCCTTCGGGCACGGGATAAAGATTTCCCACCAAGGCCAACAGCATCGCCGCACCTGCCAGCCACGGGATTATCTGCGCGCCCGTGCGCATCGCGTGATGCTGCCGCAGATACGTTGGCAACGCCACACACACCAGCGCATACGCAACGATAAATCCATACGTCGCCAGCGTGCCCATCCAGCCATACACATCCAACCCGCTCGCCCCTCGACCCGCGAGCACGCACACCGGAGCAACCGCAGCGATGCCGGTAATGATCACGGCCAGGCTTGGCGTGTGATTGTGTACGTGCGTCTTCCGCAAAGCGTCGTGCGCCAACCCGTCGTGCGCCATGCGCAGCAGCACGCGCGCCGCCGCAGTGATGCATGCCAGGGTGCTGGCAAACATGCTGATCAACGCGCCAATGTCGATCAGCAATCCCAGCACCGGAACTCCGCCGACCTGCGCGACCACATACATCGGCGCTTCGCTCTTGCCTAAATCCTGCCCAACGGTGTGGAAGCCAAGCACCTCCGCGTAGGCGCAAATCGTAAAGAAGGCTCCGGCCAGCACCGCGCTCTGGATCACGGCGCGCGGAATCGTTCGCAAAGGATCGCGCGCCTCTGCCCCGAGCGTGGTCGCGCTCTCGAAACCGACAAAGCTGAACAGCGCCAGCACCAGGCCAAGGCGCAGTCCGCTTCCGGTCATGCCCTGCAAATGAAGTTCGTCCGCGTCGACATGCCAGCCGTGACGATAGAGCACAATCGCAACCACAATCACGATCAGCGAAACCGACGCCGCTTCAATCCACAACATGAGCCGGGCCGAAATCTTCACGTCGCGATAGGCAATCCAAATCGAAACACCGGTAACAAAAAGAGCTAGCAACACCGTGGAGATGACATGCCCCGTCGCATCGCGCAGCAACTGATTCGCATAGTGATAGAAGCCGCCAATCACGCTCGATGCCGTCGTGACATACGCCAGCAGCAGACTCCACGCCACCGATGCGGAAAGCCAGCGCGGCAGAGTGAGGGTCGCGTAGGTATACAGCGAACCCGGAGACGCCGACTGCCGCGCGTAGCGGCTGATGCAAACTGCAACCAGCAGAATCGCGACCGTAGCCAGCACATAGGCCAGCCAAGTTCCGTTCCCGGCCAGCGCGCATACCAGTGGGATCGTTGCCGCAGGCGTTGCGGTGGGCGCAATCGTCGACACCGACTGCGCCAGCGTCTCCATGGGTGAAAGAATCTCGCGCCGCAATCCGTAATCGGCAATTGGCGTCGGTGGCGGCGTTGTACCCATTGAGAGAGGGGATTGTACAACACGCATATCAAGTCAGGACCGCGAGGCAGCCTGCGCGAGTGTTGCTGTTCAATTCGAAATTAAAACTTTATTCGGCGTCATCCTGAACGGAGCCGTTCTTCAGGCGGAGTGAAGGATCTCCCGCTAAACCTGCCTCACGCGTAAGCCCGACGGCACCCCGATCGAACCTCGCGCTCGCACGTCGCCGGCTAGAAAAAAAATCAATTCTCATGAACGGAAAACAAGCGCGCCGCCTTCGCGGCGTCATGTTAGTGTGACGTTAAATCGGGTTGGGGCGGCGTATCGTCGCCGCTCTGGCCCAGGGGGCTTTCGGGGTTTTCAATATGCGAGTCTGCGCTAACTCTTCCTGCGTGGCTTTCGGCCACATCGTCTATTCGCTGGCGACCCGCTGCCCGCTCTGCAAGTGGGACCTGCGAGCGACAGCGTCAGCAAAACCTGCGCAATCCATCCCGCAGCAAACCAATCAGTCGTCATCTCCGGCTCGCTAACCGAGAGTTAAGCCAGGACGAATTACTGCGGGTTGGCCGCGGAGACCAAGGTCTTCCACTCGCTGTTTGCGACCGTATCCCCGTAGTCGTACCAGACAATCAGCGCAGGCGCTTGACTGCTACCCGCCGCACCGGACAGCATCGTCTGCAACTGACTAAAGGTAGGGTAGACGCAGATTGCCTGCGACGCGCACGCCGCCGGGACAAAATCTTCCCAGCTGAAAGCCTGAAGATTCATGAACGTCGATTTGTTGTAGTTGCCGGCAATCGTATCGAGCCAACTCGCAGCCGACGCCTCCATGCTCGCGGCCTCGCCCGTACCAACCGGATAGTAGTCGGCGCCCATCACGTTGAGATCAGCCTCAATAGGATCGAGAAAGCCGGCAAGCTGGCTCTCATTAGCGTTGTTGACGCTATCCCAGGTTTCGGCTCCATAGATGGAATGGTTGGGGTCCGCTGCGTGGATCGCCTTATAGAGGGTTGCGATATCGCTTTCTATCGCGGACTCGGAAATGTTCTTACCTGCATAATTCTGAATCTCACCCTGCGAAGCCATGTTTACCAGCTCATCGTCAATGTAGTAGCCGGCGGTGGCTGGGAAACTCGCGAACAACTTTACCAGCGCTGTGGTAAAGGCAGCGTTCGTGCAGCCGCTGCAGAAGCTGGAGGCTAATTCCGTGTCATTGGCGATCAGAGAGTAGTTCGCGGTGCTCGTACCCTGATAGAGGGCAAAGTCCAGGGGAATGTACCAGATGATTTTTACGCTCGAGGAGTTCGCCTGATTGGCCCAGGCTGTGATTTGAGACTGGGTTCCCCATAAGTTCGAGTCGTTGAACACGTATCTGAATTTTGCCGCGCCAATGGTTTTGAGTTCAGCCTCAGACGTGACGCCAGACAGACCGTCGCAATTTCCGGCGCTGTTGTCCGGGTTGCAATCCACCCAGATTCCCTGCGGAATCGTGGTAATCACCGTAGCCTCGGGCACCACTTCACATTTCGGAGTGCGGACGCTCACGTACAGAAGTGTGTGGCCGTCGATAACTTTCTCCGCAAAACCGGGCCAGCCCGCGCCCAGCTTGATCCTATATTCTCCGTTTTGCCGGACCAGGACCGGAACCGTTTCGCTCCACAGAGGATCGCGGCGGCCCGCATCGCCGTAAATGGAAACGGTCAGGAACTGAAATCCACTCAACACCCTTCCGTCGTCGCAACGCAGCGTGGACCTGAAATCGATGTACGGATTGGTGGCAGCCGAAGCCGGAAGCGCCAGGCAGCAGCACAAAAGAAAAAGCTCGGGAATATGCCTGAGATGTTTCATGAATTCTCCTTCGAACTTCGAAAACCTCGCCGTCTCCCAATTCGAAACGATGGGTGCCCCATCCTTGCGTTTTTGGCAAGGGCGGGTACGATGCTGCGAATAGTATAGATTCCAGCGGACTCGCTTGGGAAAACTGGGACGGAAAGTGGGGACAGACGGGTGGAGTGCACCCCACCCGTCTGTCCCCAGGTTTCTCAGTAGTTAGACAGATGTCTCGATGCGCTGGAACCCCTTTCCATCCCAGTAATAAACGATCGTTTCGCCCTCAATCACGGAGAGCCCAATTGTGTCGAAACCGACCTTGACGGAGTGGCCTGAGTCCGGCGACCTGTAAGTCCCTGGAGCAAATTTACGAAGGACGCTCACTGTAGCAACTTGCATAGATGGGCTCAGAATCAATTTTCTAAAGCCCTCGCGAGTAGGGGCAAAGAACACGATCTGCTGCTCCAAACCCTTCTTAGCGCCCTTGACGAGGTTGATCGCATATCCGACCTTTTCACCCGTAAAGTGGCCGCTGATAACGCCAGGACATTCTCTGCTGTAGTTCTGGTCCCAGATCTTGCGGTCGTCCGGAGAGGTCAGCAACTCGGGCGTGACTATCCTCCACCCGACAGACTCGAATTCAGTCTGAAGGGCCGTCTTGATTTGGGCCGGGAGGACCGTCGAATCACAAGCAGCTGCCCAGGAACCACGGGCCGATGTGCTCAGAATTATCAAACACATTACGAGTACCCGCTGAAAGTTTGTTGTCCTCATAGATTAGTTCTCCGGTTCCGCTGAGGGCAGAGCTCCGCTCCCCCCGGTTTGTGTGGGAACTGTTTGTACGTAAAGGTGCGGGGCCGTGGCGTGCGGGGACGGGTGGTTATATTCGTCGAAAGCAGCTTTGGCTCCGCAGTTCGCCGCGCACTGTAGGGCCTCCTTAACAACGGCCTTGCCACCGGCCAGGACGGGTGGCCCACCCATCTGATTCTTCTCCGTTTCCCGTTTCGAGACAATGGGTGCCCCGTCCTTGCGTTTTTTTGCAAGGGCGGGAACGATGCTGCCGCCCGCGTCTTGTTTTTTCTGTAGAACCCGTTGGCGGGTGGCCCGGCCTCT
>Ga0209006_10005054_pt1 | contig 11985 bp, 9 predicted proteins | sample JacPin_JW_Ref_O2_FD_188567 | JGI IMG/M metagenome (GOLD analysis project Ga0209006, IMG submission 188567) | Forest soil microbial communities from Algoma, Ontario, Canada - Jack Pine, Ontario site 1_JW_Ref_O2 (SPAdes) (version 2) | ecosystem: Environmental > Terrestrial > Soil > Boreal...
AAGAAGTAGGTTTCCTGTCGTTCTTCGAGAAACATCGCGGCGCCGGTGACGCCGAAACATTCTACGACATAGTTGGGGATGCGGTTGATGAGGCCGAAGACGTTGTCGCTGACCAGCAGGTGCTGGCTGAATTCATAGAGGCGCTCGACCTCGCTGCGGCGCTGGTTGGATTGTTCGGCTTCGCGGCGGGCACGGTCGGAGAGTTGGCTGGCGACGACGGCGGTAAAGAGAAACGCGAACAAGGCGATCCAATTCTGCGGGTCGGCGATCGTAAACTGATACAGAGGTGGAAGAAAGAAATAATTGTAGGAGAGAGTGGCGAGAACGGCGGTGAAGATGGCGCAGTGCAGGCCCCAGGCGGTCGAGACAACGAGAATGGCCAGCAGGAAAGTGAAACCTACGGTGGTTTGATTGACGTGCAGCCAGCGGGTATAGACGAAGATAACAAGCGCCACAGCGGCGGCTGACGCCGCGAAGCGTAATATCTGGTAGAGTGTCGCTCGTTTCACCGTGAGGCGATTCTAGCTGATTGGCCGTCGCGCGATATTGTTTAGCCGAATAACTTTTAGCCGAATAACTATTGCTCATATTTAGTCCACATGCCGAAGACTCCTGAACAATGGCTGGAAGAAGCCGCGCCGAAAAAGAAAGGGATATTCAAGCTCTTTTTGGGCTACGCGCCCGGCGTGGGCAAGACTTATAACATGCTGAGCGAAGGGGTGCGCCGTGCCAGCCGCGGGGAAGACGTAGTGATCGGGATTGTGGAAACGCATAGGCGCAAGGGCGTGGTGGAGCTGGCGGCGAAGCTGGAAACGGTGCCGCGGCGAGAGGTGGAATATAAAGGGACGCTGTTTGAAGAGATGGATGTAGATGCGATTTTGGCGCGCAAGCCGGCGGTCGCGTTGGTGGATGAGTTGGCGCATACCAATATCGAGGGCAGCCGGCACAATAAGCGATATGAAGATGTGATGGATCTGCTGGAGGCGCAGATCGACGTGGTTTCTACGATGAACGTGCAGCACATTGAGAGCCTGATGCCGACCATTCAGAGCGTGACCGGAGTGCATGTGCGCGAGACGGTGCCGGATTGGGTGCTGCAGCGGGTGACGGAGATTGTGCTGGCGGATCTGACCCCCGAGGCGCTGCAAACCCGCATGAAGCGTGGGGATATTTATCCGGTGGAGCGGGCGGACCGGGCGCTGGGAAATTTTTTTCGGACGGCCAATTTGATTGCCTTGCGGGAATTGGCGCTGCAACAGGTGACGCGGGCGGTGGACCGCAGCCTTGAGTCGTATCTGAAGAAAGAGGGCGCGGGGCGCGGAGTGGGAGTGCGCGAGCGCATCGGAGTGTGTACCAGCTCGAGTCCGGCGGCGCAATATTTGATTGCGCGGGCGGCGCGCATGTCGCAGCGCATTGATGCCGATCTATATGTGATTTATGTGGATACGGGTGTGGATTCGGACCCGAAGGATCAGCGGTCTTTGAATCAGAATATTCAATTCGCGCAAAATCTGGGTGCGGAGATCGTTTTCACCAAGGGCAAGAGCGTGGCGGAGGAAGTGGCGAAAGTGGTACGCGAGAAACACATCACGCAAGTCGTGTTCGGGCGGTCGGCGCAAACTGGGCTGCGAAGATATTTATATCTTTCGGCGATCCACAAGTTTTTGCGCGATGCGCCGCCGGTGGACGTTCACATCGTAACGCAGGAAGTGAAATGAGCGAGGCGAAATGAACGGGAACGGGCCGGCGAAGGGAAATATTCTGGTGGTCGACGATGAGCAGCAGATCACTCGCGTGTTGAAGACTACGCTTTCGAGTCAGGGGTATGGGGTGCGTACGGCCGGGGATGGGGAAGAGGCGTTGCTGGCGATGCAGGATTGGCCGCCGGATCTGGTCATTACGGATTTGCGCATGCCGAACCTGGGCGGAATTGAGCTTTGCCGGCAGATTCGGGCGAAGTCGCGGGTGCCGATTATCGTGCTGTCAGTGAAGGGCGAGGAACGGACGAAGGTGGACGCGCTGGACGCGGGCGCCGACGATTATGTGACCAAGCCGTTTAGTGTGAACGAACTTTTAGCGCGGGTGCGGGCCGCGCTGCGGCGGGCGGTGGCGCCGGAGGAGCCGGAAAAAGCGGTCATCGAAACCGGAGACTTCCGCGTAGATATTCCGGGACGCAGCGTTCGGGTCAAGGGAAGGGAAGTTCATCTCACGCCGAAAGAGTTTGATCTGCTGGTGTTTCTCGCTAAACATGCGGGCAGAGTGCTGACGCATCGCATGCTGCTCTCCGCGGTGTGGGGAGCGAACAGTGTGGAGCAACCGGAGTATCTCCGTGTGTTCATCGGCCATCTGCGAAAAAAGCTGGAGTCGGACGAGAATTCTTCGCGATACATTCTGACCGAGCCGTGGGTGGGATATCGGTTTGAACCGGGCGAGTGATTCTAGCGATCGTCAGAGAACCTGAAACGCAGGCTGGCATCGCCGGAATTAAAGATACTTCAGACGAGCTTCCCTAGCGCGGAGGCCGACGCCGGTTCCACTGGTCGGCTCGCCGCAAAGCAGCGCACTCCCGCATGCCCAGCAGGGCGACAAACGAAGGCCAACTCCGCAGTGTCAGCCCATCAGGAAGACAAAGCCAAACGGGTTGCTCCTCAATGTTCTATTCGTGCCGTGGCCAGGGCTCTTGTGGACTGGGAATTGCAAGTCTTAGGAGCAAACGTGTTGGGGAAGTTTGGTGCGCAGCAAAAGAGGTGATCGCTTTCTTGTGTAAGCTTCAGAGTTACTCGACGGAGGCTACAAATGCGACACGACTGCTTAGGAAATGAGTTTTCACGGGGCAGACGGCCAGGCAGGCTGCGCAGCAATTCTCCAGTTGTCGTTTGCAGCGTGGTACTGATTGCCTTGGCCTGCAAACCGTTCGCCGAGGGCCAAGAGAAAAACGACGCGCCAAACCCGAGCCAGGATCTGCGGACACGCGTCTCCGATCTGGAGACGGAAGTGAAGGAACTGAGAGAGATCGTGAAGCAGTTGCAGGCCGCGAACTCGAGTGTTTCCGTCAAATCGAATACCTTGGTGGTGGCGACCGATCCGGTTGCGACAGCCGGGCCCAGCGCACTGGCACCGGGAGACACTCCAAGTCCAGCGTTGCCGAATCAAGCATTGTTGAGCCAAGCATTGTTGAGCCAAGCGGCGTCGAATCAGGCATCGTCGAGTGCGGCCATGGTGAGTCCTGACGACGCGAAGAACCTGGCATTTTTGCGCGGCACGACCATCAATCTGGCCCTCGACGGCTATTACGAGTACAACTTCAATCATCCGGTGGGACGGGTGAACTTGCTGCGCGACTATGACGTGCTGAGCAATAACTTCAGTTTGAATCAGGCCAACCTGGTTGTTGAAAATCTCCCGCATCCTGAAGCGGGACAACGCTGGGGTGGGCGGCTGGACCTGCAGTTTGGGCAGGCGACAGACACTTTACAGGGAAATCCCCTGAATGAGCCGCGGCCCGATATTTACCGCAACATTTTCCAGGCTTACGGGACGTATGTGGTTCCGGTGGGCAAGGGTTTGAACGTGGATTTTGGGAAGTGGAGCAGTTCTTTGGGAATTGAAGGCAATTACAGTAAGGATCAGATCAATTACTCGCGCAGTTATTTTTTCGGCTTTCTGCCGTTTTATCACATGGGAATTCGCGCCAGTTACCCGGTCAACGACCGCTTCACCGTGAATTACTGGATCGTGAACGGCACGAATCAGGCGGAAGCCACGAATGCGTTTAAGGATGAATTGTTTGGCTTCACGGCGAAGCCGCGGAAGACGATTACGTGGACTTTCAATTATTACCTGGGGCAGGAAAATCCTGACCGGGTGGAGGTGGCGCCGTATCTTCCGATTCCGGTGCAGCCTGGGCTGAGTTTTGTGGGGATCAGTCCCGCTCCGAATGGACGGACGCACATTTTCGACAGCTATGCGACATGGCAGGCAACGCCGAAGTTGACGTTCGCGCTGGAGGGCGACTATGAAATTCAGCGAGTGTGGCAGAATGCGTCGCCGGGAGAGTCGTCCGCTCCGAAGCATGGCGATGGCGTCGTCGCGTATGCGAAGTATCAGCTCACGTCCAAGGTTGCGCTGGGCGCCAGAGCGGAATATTTGTCGGATCGCGGAGGACTCTTCAGCGGAATTACACAAGCGCTGAAGGAGAATACCGTGACATTCGATTACAGCCTGGCCGACGGATTTCTGATGCGTTATGAATGGCGGCGCGATTTCTCGAATCAACCTTCGTTTCTTACCGATGTGCAGGGCGTGCTGGGCAAACAGCAAAATACCGCCACGGTCGGCCTTATGTGGTGGTGGGGACGCAAGGAAGGTGCGTGGTAGTCGAATCGCGTCTGCGATTCCTCCAAGTGCGACTTTTTCACTGCGTTTGAGGCGCTGGCAGTTCGGGAAATTCGCGGGCAAGAGGCGACCACGGGGGGGCTAAAGCCCTTTGAATTGCTTCGACGTTACGCGGCCCTAAAAGGGCCGCTCTTCCACGGTGCTTCCCACGGGCACAGTGCTTCTCACGAGTTTTTCAGCAGCTTGCTAGGCGCAGCCACCCACTTTGCGGTCCTTGGGATTTGAACCGGATGGATGCGGCAAGAGCGGATCCGGTCCGTCTTCGTTTTTTTCCAGAGCGCGGTTCAATTGACGGACCAGTTCGATTAATCGGTCTGGGTCCAGTTCCTGGGAGGCGAGCCGGGCAAGCTTTTGCCAGTCCTGATTCTCATGGGTCATCATGAGAATGGAAGTGCAACTGGGTTGCCGAAGGCAGTTGGGGTTCCGCAATCGCCATCAGGCTACAGGGAAGTAACGCCAAATCAATCGCTTACAAGTCTACGTAGATTTACCGGCTCAATCTGCAAGGGAAGCTTTTCCACCCTCGAGAGAAATATTTCACGGGCTGAGTCAATGGCCAGCAGATTCCGGCCAAATGTCTTGTCGTGTATTTAGCCGCTCGGCCTTCCCGCGCGTGGTGCGCCACCGTACTCAAAATGTCCTTCTGTGATCTATCCCTGCATGCCCTCGCGAGGCAAACTAGCAAACTTAAATTAGTCAACACATTACAAGAGTACCGATAACTTGCGCATGAATGCTACCCCCAAGCACTCGACAGCTCTCTCTATTGTAGTGGCGGCGGTGTTGTCCCTGGCGATGATCGGTTGCCAGGGGATCACAAGCGCCCCCGCGACTTCAACCACTGGTTCGACAACGCAGACAGCGACGGCGGCAGGTCAGTTGAGCGTAACTCCTGCCAGCGTGGCTTTTACTGGCGCGCAGTCTGGCATCAGCCAAGCGCGGACGGCTACAGTGACCAATACTGGGACAGCAAGCGTGTTGATCACGCAAGCGCCGGTGACCGGCGACGAATTCAGCGCCAGCGGACTGAACCCTCCGTTGACCCTGCCTGCTGGTCAGAGCACACACTTTTCCGTGGTATTCACTCCGAGCACTTCGGCGAACGCCAGCGGAAGCATGGCGATCAATTCGAACGCTTCGAATTCAACAGTCGCGATTCCCTTGACCGCCACCGGCATCGGTTTCCTTCCCTCTAAATTAGCGGTAACGCCGGGGACGCTGAGTTTGGGCAACGTGAGCGTAGGGAGCAGCGGGACTGCGACGGGAACGCTAACGGCGTCGTCCGGAAGCGTAACCATCACTTCGGCGAGCAGCAGCAATTCGAGTTTTGCGTTGAGCGGGCTATCGCTGCCGGTGACGATTGCGGAGGGCAAGAGCGCCTCTTTCACGGTGAGCTTCCGTCCACGATCCAGCGGCGCTACGAGTGCGACGCTGACCTTTTCCAGCAGCGCCTCGCCGCCGACCACGGTTGCCGACCTCAGCGGGACTGGAGTTGCAGCAACCACACAGTTGACCGTGGGACCGACGACATTGAGTCTGGGAAACGTCACGGTTGGAAGCTCCGGGACGGCGACAGGAACGCTCACGGCGGCAGGCGGAAATGTAACGGTCACTTCCGCCAAGAGCAGCAACTCGGAGTTTGCGCTGAGCGGGTTGTCGCTGCCGGCGGTGATTGACGAGGGTAAGAGTGTTCCTTTCACGGTGAGCTTTCATCCCACATCCAGTGGGGCCGCGAGTGCGACGCTGAGTTTTGACAGCAACGCGAAGTCCTCGACTACGACCGAGAATTTGAATGGCACGGGCACCACGGCGAGCGCGAAGCTGGCGGTGAGTCCCACTACGCTGAACCTGGGTAGCGTGGCCGTGGGAGCCGACGGCACTGCCGAAGGAACGCTTACGGCGAGTGGCGCCGATGTGACGATCGGTTCGGCGAGCAGCAGCAATTCGCGATTTGCGTTGAGCGGGATCACACTGCCGGCGAAGATCCCGGCAGGGAAGAGTGCAACTTTTACCGTAACGTTTAACCCGCAAACCACTGGATCTGCAAGCGGAACGCTTACGTTCGCCAGCAATGCGGTGCCCTCTTCGACGGTGGACGATCTCACCGGGACGGGGACGTCCGATCCGAAACATACGGTCAGCCTGTCGTGGAACCCCAGCAGCTCTTCCAATATTGTTGGCTACAACATTTACCGGTCCAGCTATGTGACATCGTGCGGAGCTTATTCCAAGCTGAATTCGGCGCTTAATCCGTCTACTTCGTATGGAGACAGTACGGTGGTCGATGGGCAGAAGTATTGTTACGTAACGACGGCGGTGAACAACAAGAAGGAAGAGAGCGGCTATTCTGCGGTGGTTGAGGCCACGATTCCGGCACCTTGAGTGGGGCGGGCTATTTACGGAAACGCCGCTTTGGATTTGTCGCTTTCCCGGCGCGGAGACGGCTGGGACAATCCCGCGACGGGTCGCGGCGGCTTTGCGGCGGGTTGCGCTTGAGGAATGGCTCCTGAAGGATGGAGCCTCGCGAGCCAGGATTTGGCCTTTCCATGCGCCTCCTCGATTTGTTTGGGGGTCATGCCGTTTTCCATTTGCGCCTTGATTTGGGTCCCACCATCGGCGGCCAGCAAATACCAGGCATAGGCTTGCACCACATCCCGCGGCTCTTCTTGCAAACACACATACATCTGGGCAAGAGCCAACTGAGGCAAGGGTAAGCCGCTCTCGGCTCCCTGTGTAAACAAAGTGAACCCATCCGCTGAAGCTGCGCTTTCGCACGGCTTAGATTTCTTGCGCGCGGGTTCCGCCCCGGCGCCGGCCAAAGTCATAAACAACAACTCGACCCGGCTGGAGACACCCAGCTTGTCGAAGACCCGGAAGAGATAATTCTTCACGGTATGCTGGCTGAGCTTGAGGCGCTCGGCGATCTCGCGGTTGGTGAGGCCTTCGGCTAGGCTACGGACGATCTGTAGCTCGCGCTTGGAGAGCAGGTTCATGCCTTGCGCGTTCATGGCACGCACGTCGGGGGCGGCGGCGAGCGCCTCGACTGCGATGGTGATTTGCCGGTGATTGGCCCAGATCTGGCCTTCGTGCACGCGGCGAATGCAGAGGTTCAGAATGTGCACGGGCTCGGTTCTGCTGATCACTCCCCGTGCGCCCGCGCGAAAGGCGCTGAGGACAGCTTCATCGGCGGAAGAATCGAGCAGCATGACAGCTTTGATTTTGGGAAGCGAAGAACGGATTTCGCGCAGCAGTTCGAAGCCGCGTCCGGGGCGCTCGTCGAGCGCGGAACTCATGAGCAATACGTCGATGTTGTGGGTGTGTACGGCGGCCAGCAAGGTTGCGGCACCGGCTTCAAAAGGAAGAACGGTCAGTTCGGCATCGCGGCGCAAGGCGTCGGCCAGCAACTGGGTGTGGATGCGGGAGCCGTCGGCCACCAGCAAGCGGATTGTCGCATCCCCCAACATCTTTTCGTTCCCCTCCTCTGCGCATTAGGCAGCTTACGGCAGGAACACAAACTCCGAACCTTGGGGGAGAATATTTCGGGACAACTCTTCGGGGCGATTTTATAGGCTTGCGAAGGTGAGTTGCAAGCGTTTGTAGAGGGCGATTGCAACAATATTTGCAATCTTTTGCATATATGGAGGAAGAATGCGGACGGGAAATGGGCTAAATCGGGGAATCGATGACGAGGGCACGCAGGTAATAGAGTAGGTCGTCTCTAGGAATGAATTCCTCTTGCAACGTCCTGCAACTTAGATTAACTTAAATACTCACAAGGGCAGCGAGATTCACCAACTTCCCCCCTCCTGTTGCCCGCGATTGCATCTGGTGATCGTAAGTGGGATTCAAGTTGTTGAGCGACGTAACTAGGAAAGCGAACGAATCAGTATTGTACGAACCGTGTTCTTCGTCGGCACGGGACGCGATGAGTTTAGTTCCTGGGATCTGGCCACTCCCTCCGGGGATCTTGCAAGAGATGCCCAATGAGCCAATCTTAAGGATTTGGTTGCCAAATTGGTCGCCGGGTTGCAACTCTCATTAGAGTGCAACCCGATGCGGTCAGCAGCGAGCGCTTCCAAGCCAAGAGGTATTGGTTATGAACCATTAGACTATCGGTCCACGGTAGAGCAACACTTCCTCCCCAAATTGCTGTTTATAGGTTTTTCCCTGGGATCTCGAATACGGATCGCCCCCAGGGAGTACTACGCGCCGGAGTTGGTTTAGCCGGAAATGTGACTGAGAGGGCGAAGCTGTGTCCACCCATAGCGCACTGTTGGAGATTCCGCGATTGCCGGTTCAGCCGGTCGTAGAACCGCGGCTGGAAAACTGGTATGCGCTGCACACCCGCCCGCGGCATGAAAAGACGGTGATTCAGCGTCTCGAGGAACGCGGCATAACCACGTTCCTGCCTCTGATCACAGAAGTGCGGCGCTGGAGCGACCGCAAGAAGTCCGTGGAGCTTCCGCTGTTCAGTTGCTATGCGTTTGCCAGGTTTGCCGGCCGTGCCGAGCGATTGCAGGTACTGCGCGTCGAAGGAGTCGTGGGATTAGTGGGCGCCCACGGAGAGGGCACTTCCATTCCTGAGGCTGAGATTAAGACGGTTCGCGCGCTGGTGCAGGGCTCGGTGCCGTGGACCGCGCATCCTTTCCTCGAGATTGGCCAACGAGTCCGCATCCGCAGCGGTGCGCTCAATGGACTGGAAGGCATTCTGGTGGGGCGCAACGGAGACCGCACGCTGGTGATTTCGGTGAACGCCATTCAGCGGTCGTTGGCGGTGCGGCTCGAAGGGTATGAGGTCGAAGCCGTTTAGATCGTTCCCTTCTTTCTCTCTTCAACCGTTGGGGTCCAAGGCAAAAAGTCAAAGCCTTAACACAGGGGACACAAAGGGTCACAGGGTAGGTCGTGGAATCATGTCGTGGAATCATTAAGTTCAAGCTGTTTGACCCGGCACCGCAGTTCCAAGCATTTTTCTCATTGAGTCTGCAAAAAAACCTTTCGATTCACGTCTGATTCGTTCTGGTTTTCATCTCGTCCATGTCGAGCGCAATCAAACCTCCGGTAATTTCCGAAGATACACTGCAATCGTTCCGCTTGCTGGTGGTCAGCAAGGAGCCGGCCGTGGTGCGCTCGCTGGCTTCGCTGGCGGAAAACAGCCGCTGGCAGGTGGAGATCGCTTCGAGCGGATGGGATGCGATGGAGCGGCTGGAATCGGACGCGGCGCCCGAGTTGCTGCTGCTGGATTTGCCGCGCGGCGATGGCGACAGTTTTCACATGCTGCGCTGGCTGCGGCGGCTCAGCCCGGAGCTTCCCGTAGCCGCCATCTGCGACGCCGGGGATACTCTGGTGCGCCAGGAAGCGCTGCGGCTGGGAGCGGAGAGGATTTTGTCGCGGCCGTTGGATGCGCGGCAAATCCACCTTCTGCTGCGCAACTATGGGGACGGGCCGGACATGGAATCCGGGGAGATGCTGGGCGATCACGTGGAGCGGCTGGCGGCGGATGCGTTCTTCGTCAGCGCCAGCCCGGCCATGCAGAAGCTGCGCGCCCAGGCGGAGTTGCTGGCTCAATCCGACGTTCCGGTATTTCTGGTGGGCGAGCCGGGAAGCGGAAAGGCGGCGCTGGCGCGGCTGATCCACAAGCTGTCGCTACGCTCGGGCTGGCGCTTTCGCCAGGTCAACTGTGCGCAGTTATCCGGGCAGCGGTTAGAAGACGGTGATGCCGCATCGGGTAGCGAGCGATCGTCCAACGTTGCGGGGAACTTCGATCTCAGCGAAAAAGGCACGATCTTCTTTTCGGAAATTGCCGCCATGCCAGCGGGACTGCAAGCCCGGCTGCTGGCCGCGTTGAATCATCTGGAGAGCGCTAAGAACACAGGGGCGGAGATTACGCACTCCGGACACGCCGAGTCCACCGCCGTCCGCATCCTTTCGGCCACCAGCGACAATTTGGAGCGGGCGTTGGCGGAGCGGCGGCTGAGCCCGGATTTGTATCGGCGGTTGAGTGCGTTCACCTTGCAGGTGCCTCCGCTACGGCAGCGCCGGGAGGAGATTCCGATTTTGCTCGACTACGCCACGCGCAAGCTGGGAACCCAGTATGGATTGGCGGCGCGGGAGTTTTCTCCAGCGCTGTTGGACGCCTGCCGCGAGTACGATTGGCCGGGCAATCTGCTGGAATTGGAAGAATTCGTGAAACGCTATCTGGATAGTGGCGATGGCGAATTCCCCGGGGTCCGCAGCCCGGCAGGTCCGGATGTGACGGTCCCTGACGAAAATGGCCAGAGCCGAAGGCCTGCGACGGAGCCTGACCACTCTGGCACGAGGCAGACCGTGGCTTCCGGCTCGGAAACTAAGCCGTCGCCGGTGCCGCAGTCATTGGCCCCGCAATCGTTGAAGTCGCTGATCCAGGACATCAAGAGCGAAGCCGAACGCAAGGCGATCGGGGCGGCGCTGGAGCGTACGGGATGGAACCGCAAAGCCGCAGCCCGGCTGCTGCGCGTGAGCTACCGCACGCTGCTGTACAAAATCGAGCAATACCAGTTGAAGGCCGCGCCCTTTTTCTCCGCCGATTTCTCCGCCGATCCGGTCGTAGACGCCGCGGGGCAAAATGGCGGGAAGCGCGATGGAAAGGCCAGTTGATGCGGAGAATACTTCGGGGGACGATGCCAAGCGTGAGGAGCGGGAAATTTGACAGGCTGGTCGTGAGCGCCACGTTGGCGACTTTACTGTGGACCGGCGCGCTGGCAGCGCAAACGGGATCGGGCGTCAAGCCGGCGGCTGCGAATCAGGACAACGCTTCCGCGGCCAAGGCGCACGACGATGCCTACGTGATCGGCAACGACGATGTCCTCTCCATTAACGTGTGGAAAGAGCCCGACATTTCTCAGCACTCGATTCCGGTGCGTTCCGATGGCAGAATTTCCATGCCCCTGGCGGGCGAAGTGCAGGCCGCGGGACAAACGCCGCTCAAGCTGGAAAAAGCGATTGCCGCGAAATTGCAGAGTTACATCTCCGAGCCGGAAGTTTCGGTGATGGTGGAAAAAAGCAACAGCCAGAAGTTCAACATTCTAGGACAAGTGGTGAAGCCGGGTTCTTACGCCATCGCCGATTCTCCCACCGTGCTGGATGCCATTGCTTTAGCCGGCGGCTTCCGCGACTTCGCCAAGCAGAAATCGATTTACATTCTGCGCCAGGGGCCAGACGGCAAGGACGAGCGGCTGCCCTTTAATTACAAAGACGTGATCAAAGGCAAGAATGCGGAGCAGAACATCCGCCTGCAGGCTGGCGACACGGTTGTGATTCCGTAGTTTGCGGCGATGAGCATGCGACGGAATATTCGACGCAGTATCCGACAAAGTTTAGTTCTTGGTGGAATCGTGGTTGGCTTGCAAATTCTCTCGGCAGCTCAGAGTACCGCGACGCAGAATCCGCCAGCGCAAAATCCTGGCGGTGATGATGCAAGTACCAGGACAGCACCGGCCGCAGCGCTCTCCGGAATCGTAGGCATGGAAGGCGACAGTGACGCTGGCGACACCAGCAGCACTTTGCCGCAGATTCCTGGATTGCTTGGGGGGGTAGGGATTTCTCCAGCATTTC
>Ga0209006_10005056_pt1 | contig 11984 bp, 10 predicted proteins | sample JacPin_JW_Ref_O2_FD_188567 | JGI IMG/M metagenome (GOLD analysis project Ga0209006, IMG submission 188567) | Forest soil microbial communities from Algoma, Ontario, Canada - Jack Pine, Ontario site 1_JW_Ref_O2 (SPAdes) (version 2) | ecosystem: Environmental > Terrestrial > Soil > Boreal...
GGAGCCCATCTCTCTGGCTTCGCAAAGTTGTCGAAGACCCACAGCGTTCTTAACGGCGCGGCGAATAGGGCGGGAACCTCGCCCAGTCGGTGAGGTCCAGATCCGCGTCGGGCCAGCGGCGGCGCAGCACATCGGCCGTGCGCCGGGCCCAGCCGGCTAGGTGGGGCAGGGCGCGGTGGGCTTCGGCGGTCCGGGCGGCGGATTCCAGTGTCTCCACGAGCTGCAGCCGGCTGTGGTCGCCCGGCGCGCGGGTGTCGAGCACGGCGAACCGGTGCAGGCGCAGGAGCGCCCAGGACATGCAGGCCCCTGCCAGGGCGAATCCGTAGCGCCGGTCGTCCTGTGCCTCAGGCACGCCGCGGGCCAGAGCGCGGCGGTACTGATCGGCCAGGCCAGCGGCACCCGGGTCGCCGACGGATATCCACCCCGGGCCGGGAACGTGCAGGCAGACTGCGTCGGTAAGGGCGTGGGCGTAGCCGGACGCCTCGAAGTCGATCAGACGGGCATCGGCGGGACCTGATTCGCGGACCAGGATGTTGTTGGATTCCGCGTCCCCATGGCTCAGGGCCAGGAACGGGCCTGGCGCGGTCAGCTCCTCGAGCACTGCGATCAGTTCGGATGCGGCCGATCCGGCGATGGGCGCCCCGAGCGCTGCGGCGTCTTCGTGCCCCTGGTCCCATAGCCCGGCGAGCCGGCCCTCCGCGTCACCCGACGGGGCCGGGAATCCCAGGGCGGCGCACCGCGCACGGTAAGTCCCGGCCTGACCAGCGGTGGCTGCACTCAGCTCGCCGCGGGCGCGGGCGAAGACGGCCAGCAGCCCGGGATGGGCCGCGGCGCCGTCGCGGCGGATGAGGAGGTCCAGGGCGACACGGGGCGCAAGGTCTTCCAGAACGAGGAACCCGGCCGATACGTCGGCGGCGATGACGCGCGGGGCAAGCGCCAGTCCCAGATCGTCGGACAGGAACTGCAGCGCGGCCAATTCCGCACGCAGCCGCCAGGGTTCGGTGCGTGCCTGGGCAGGGCCGGTCCGTACCCATTTCACGATAACCGTCCGGGCAGCGCCAGCCCCCCCGAGCAGCACCCGCGCGACAGGCCAGGGCTCAAGACGCTCCCAGCGGTCGACGGCGACGGGTGCGCGGAACAGATCCGCCAGCAGGACTTGCACCGCGGCGGGGCGGCCATTCGCCCCGGAACCAGGCATCACCGCAGAATATAGCCGCTCGCCCGCCAGCGTTAAGCAGCCCGCTCCACCGTGCAACTACACAAGGTGTCCTCAACGCATGAGCGGCCACTCCCGGGTCTGCTCGACGTAGCCGCGGAACGCCTGCCGGCCCCGGCCGGGCTCCCCAGCTGGCTGTCCGCGCCGATTCCCAGCTCACTGTCGGGAAGCCCGATGTCGCGCCGTCAGTCGTCCCAGGTAGCGAACCTTCGGGGGGCGGTTGAAGCACGTATCCCAGGGCAGCCGCCCAGAAGCGGTTATTTCATCACGCTGATCTACTCGATCTACGCCAACCTGGCGACCGACTATGGCGGCATGTCAGCGGCCGAGGCCGCGTTCGGGGAAACGCAGCCGCCGCCGATCCCACTTGAGCCGCCGTCGCCGCCGCAGCCGATATGAGGCGGCGCAAGCCGCCGGGCGCTACCGGTCGCTCGTACCGGACGCTTGGCCAGGGCCGACCCCGGACACGGTGCTTCACTCATTTCGGGCGACCTCGGGTCCCGTCATCCGGTTGAGGAGCGGGAACGTCGAGGCGATGATCGCGAGCGAAACCACGAGTCCGCTGACGACTGTGGCCCAGTACGTGATTCCCGGGATGCTGAACGCGATGGCGACCTGGGAGTGGACGTAGAGGGCAGCCGACACGAGGCCGACCACGATCGCCACGGCGGCGACAATGAGGAGTGGCAGCGCACTTTCCAGCGCGACGACCCGATGCAGGAGCGCGGTGGGGACACCGGTGAGCCTGAGCAAGCTGAATGGGCGCTTCCGCTCGCCCAGCCCGGCGGCAATGTTCACGGCGAGACTGCAGGCGGCGATGATGAGGCTCGCCACGATGACCACGTCGGTCATGTCCTGGACCATGGTGAGCAGGCGCGCGGTCGACGGATCGAAGGCATCGACTGCGACCGGAGTGCCCTGGAAGGGAAAGGCCCGTTCGAGCACAGTCCGTGCCCGTTCAATGGCACTCGACGACCCGTTCGTCGCGACGACAACCGCGTCGGCGGGGAGTTTCGCGATGTCCGCCGCCGACAGGTGCGCGGACGGCCAGACCGTCGACGAGGCGTGCGAGTTGTGGCCAAGGACGTTTGAAAGGAAGTAGCCGATGCTCGCCGCCGTCGCTGCCGGCGCGCACTTGCCGATCGCGGGCGTCTTCGCCAGCTGGTCGCACGCGACGACCCCAAACGAGTTCATCTGCTGAGGTTGGGCTGGGCTCTGGTGGACCACCGTCACACTGCGCACTCCGGGCGTCGTGCGGAGCTCGGCGAGCACCTGGCCCGGGACGGAAGGAACTTTGGCGGAAGCGGGACAATTCGACGTCGAGAAACTGCAGAACGGTTCGGCGAGGGTGTCTTTCCCTGCGCTGCCTCCGCCGGAGCTGCTGGCGGCGGCGATGGAGCTGAGCGCCCCGATCGCGGCGCTCCCCACGAAGAGGGCGATCACGAGCCCGCTGATGAACCGGAAGGCCGCCTTGGGATTGTCGAGGAGCCTGCGGCCGGCGATAAGGGTAGAAGGACGGCTTGCCCGGTTGGCCATGAGCCGCGCACCCGCGGTCGTGAACCACGGTCCAGCGAGAACCAGCCCCACGATAAGGAGCACGAAGCCCGCGAGCAGCTCGAGAAGCTGGCCGCCATTGCTGCCCGGCTTGCCGGCCGCATCGAAGTACGCGAGCACAGCGATGCCGGCGAGTAGCGGGATGATCCTCGCGATCCGCGGTGGGCGGGACGACGCTCGCCGCTTCACGCCGAGCGGCGATATCTGGACCCTGCGAAGCGCGAGGCGCGCGGACACGACAGCGGCGAGCGGGACGCCGATCACCGCGATTACGATGTCGATCCAGTGCAGCGAGAGGTCGCCTTGAGCGAAGGGCGCCCCGGTGAACGGCACGTGGTAGAGCAGCGGTCGGAAGACGAAGAAGAGCGCGAAGCCGACCACGACACCCGCGACCGCCGCGACCACTGCCTCCACCGCAGAGACCACAGAAACCTGACGCGGCGTGGCGCCGACAAGCCGCATCGCGGCGAAGCGCTCCTCGCGCCGCGCGGCTGACAGCCGGCTGGCGGTCGCGATAAAGATCAGCACTGGCAGCAAGAGCGCGACGGCTCCGCCGGCCAGAATGAATTGCAGAACGGGGCCGCTCCCGCTGGTGTTCTGGCAGGCGTAGCAGCTGGCTGGCGTGCGTTGAATGGCCCCGACCTCGACCGCGCCAGGTGCCTGCGAGAGCTGGCGCGTGCTGTGGCCGATGACGATGATCAGCGAGTTCGGGGACGGCAGCGCCGCTGCGCCGATAATCCCGGTCTGCCGGCCCGGAAACCGGTCGCGCAGCTCATTCGCCGGTTCGGACCGAAGAAGGGCCGTGAGGGCGGGCGAGGCGAAGTAGTCACCCGGCCCTGGCAGGTGGCGAATCCCCGGCGGGACCGGAGCGTTCCGCCCGGTCGCGGCAACGTCGATCCGGTCGATCACCTGGCTGCCGAACTGGTCGGTACTCGACAGCCACCACAGCCGGTGGGATGTCGAGGTCGGTCGTGACGCCTGCGCCGCGGTGTCGAGCCAGGCACTACGGTTGGTCTGGGCATGTAGCCCGTTGACACCGGCCAGGGCAGCCAGCAGCAGGCCGACGCCGAGGGCGACGGCTGCCGCGGTGACCAGGACGCGCAGCGCGGCCTCACGACCACTTCCGAGCGTCAGGCGCAGGCCGAGCCGAATCATCTGGCCACCGTCGCGGTGGCCACTCGTCCGTCGCGCACGATGACCTCACGGTCGGCGTAGGCGGCGACGCGGGGTTCGTGGGTGACGAGGACGACAGTGGTCCCTTCCTCGCGGGCCGCGCCAGTCATCAAGCCCATCACGAGCTCGCCAGTGAGCGAGTCGAGCGAGCCGGTTGGCTCGTCCGCAAAGAGCACGTCCGGATGGGCCACGAGACCGCGCGCCAGCGCGACGCGCTGTGCCTGTCCACCGGACATCTCGCCAGCGCGGTGACGCTCCAGGCCATCGAGCTCGAGCCTTTCGAACCAGGCCCGCGCGCCGCGCAAGGCCTCCTGGCGGCGGGTTCCGCCGAGAAGGAGCGGCAGCGCGACGTTTTCCTCCGCGGTGAGCTCCGGGACGAGCTGGCCGGACTGGAAGACGAAGCCGAAACGGTCCCGGCGGAGGCGGCTTCGCTGCTCCTCGCGCATGGTGTCGAGGCGCTGGCCGTCGAAGGAGACCTCACCAGAGTCCGGCACGAGGATGCCCGCCAGGCAGTAGAGCAGGGTCGACTTGCCCGAGCCACTCGGGCCCATCACGGCGAGGACTTCGCCGCGTCGCACGGACAGATCGGCACCACGAAGCGCCGGCGTCTCTCCGAACGAGAGCACCAGGTCGCGTGCCTCGATGATCACTCTGCCGGACTGGATCGCGGAGGAACTGTTCGTGCCGCTCACGACGCCACCTCCTCGGCGAGTACCGCGAGCCGCGCCGCGGTGACGTCGATCCAGCGCAGATCGGCCTCCAAGTGGAAGAGCCCATGGTCGGCGAGGAGCGCGTCGACGAGGTTGCCCTGCCGTTTGAGATCGGTGAGCTCGCGCATCCGCTGGAGGTGCGCGGCCCGCTGCACGTCGAGGTACTCCTCCGCCGGACGACCGAGCATGAGGGAGAGCACGACCTTCACGAAGAGGTCGGTCTGGAGGTAGGGCTCGGCCGGGATCGGCTCGCTGAGCCACGCCTCGACCTCGTACTTCCCGGTCTGGGTAATGGTGTAGCGCTTGCGGTCCGGTCCGGCTCCCGGCTCCGCGTCTCCGGCAACCGCCTTCCCGTCCCGCGCGAGACGGGCGAGGGTGGCGTACACCTGCCCGAAGGGAAGGGGTCTGCCCCGGCCGAAGTAGGCGTCGTAGTCGCGCTTGAGGTCGTAGCCGTGGCTCGGTTCGCGATCGAGGAGCCCGAGGAGGGCCATGGGAACGCTCATACCCGCGAGCATACGCTGAGTGTATACAGCGATGCGATAGTGGCCCGCAGGCGCCGAGCCCACGGGCGCCGTGTTCAGCAATCACGAACCATCCGGCTTGTTGCGCCATCGTGCAGCGGCCCGGGCGGCCGGCACAGAGAGGACCCGGTACCGGCCGCCCGGCTGCTGTCACGGCCGGCCGGCGCCGGGCACCTCGACCGGCAGGGCGATGATCTCGCCGGTGCGCGGCCCGGTGGCTAGGCGTTCGAGGTTGGCTGGCGCGCCGTCGGCCGTGTGCCACTCGGCGGTGCAGATGAACAGGGTCCGTCGGTCCGGGCCCCCGAGCATCAGCGCGAACGGCGCCCGGTTCTTCTCGAGTTCGACGCGTTGCAGGACCTTGCCGCCCTCGGTGACGCGGGCGACCGAGAACCCGCCGCTAGACACCCACACCGCGCCCTCGGCGTCCATGCTGATGCCGTCCGGTCCGAGACCCTCGGCGAACACCCGCCGCCCCGACAGCCCGCCATCGCCGTCGATGTCGAAGGCGGTCAGCCGTCCCGCGAACGACTCCGAGATGATCAGCGTCTGGCCGTCCGGGGTGATGACCATGCCGTTGGGGAACTGGATGTCGCCGGCGACCTGGCGCAGGCGCCCGTCCGGCGTGACGAGCTTGATGTAGCCCGGCTTGGGCGGCGCACCGGCGACGAAGTCGAAGTCCGCGCCGTTGACGTAGGCGTTGCCGCGTGCGTCCACGACGATCTCGTTCGCCCGCTGCTCGGCGTGGATGGCCATCGACCCATCAGGCTCCTGCCGCCAGACCCTGTCGCCCGTCGTCAGCAGCCTGCCGTCGGGCAGCCAGTCGATGGAGTACCCCATCGAGTGGCTGGCCGGGTCGCGGGTAAGCATGACCTCCGCCGTGCCGTCCATGTCAACCGCCATGACCTGCCGGTCGATCCAGTTACAGAACCACAGCCGTCCCTGATGCCACCGCGGTGACTCAGGAATCCCCAGGCCACCGAGCAGAACCTTCACTTCAGACATGACGCTCCTCCTCTCCTTCGGCCGCGCCGGTCTCAGGCCAGCCGTCTACCTCCTACACGAACGGCCACGAGCCCGATCGACAGGACGCCGGGCATAACCGGCCTCGGACATGGAGCTGGCGCTCGCCCTGGCGCCCACGGCGGACGCGGGCGCAGGACCGCCGGAACATTGACCCGCGTACGGAGACGCGCTGAGCGGTCGGGTACGGCAGCGGCGAGCCCGGCCGGACCGTCCAGTACTGCCGACGGGACGTCATGACGCCACCGCTGCCTGGGTACCCGGCCTGGGACCGTTGGAGTCCGTGATCATGAGAGTGATCTGGGATGCCGACCAGCCGCCGAGCGTCCGGGTGGCGCGCGAGCACCTGGACTACCAGGCCGCCGACGGCGAGGACTCGGCGTACACGACGGTCATGCCGGTGATGGTGGTCCTTTGGGAAACATCGCGCTGAGGCTGGTGTGATTTTCCTTCAGCCGCGGGAAAGCGTCAGGTTCGCGTCGGAACGGGCTGCACCGACACGTCCGCGACCTGAACGAACGCCCCAGTCCTTCGCCGGCTATGCAGGGGCTTGGAATCGCGGGTGTGGTCGGCTGGATAGATGGTCACGGTCGCCTCAAGCCGGTAGAGACCGCGAGGCAGAGGTGGCCCGGCCAGCTCGACCGGGAGTGGTTCGCCCGCGCGGACGGCTCCTTGCGCGGTGCCCAGTAGCTGGAGTTGATTGTCTCCGAGTTCGCTGCTGGCCGTGACATCGGCAGTGAAGTCGAACGTTGCCGCTTGGGTACTCGCCTGGGTGACGTGAAGGGTGAAGCCGATGGAGGTTGGCTCGCCGGGGACATGGCGGTGGATTCTCTGGCCCTCACGAGTGAGGCCGAGGTTCTCGATGCGCAGGAAGGTGGACGGCAGGCTCACGGGCAGCTTGGATGTGTCCATCTCACTTCCGGAAGGTGCCGCCGTTTCCTGCTGGTCCGTGGTGGGCGTGGCTGATGATGGCGGACCGGGAGCCTCGGCCGGCTGCTGCGGAGCCTCGGCCGGCTGCTGCGGAGCTTCGGCCGGCTGCCGTGGAGCCAAAGCCGGTATGTGGCCGCTCAGCAGTGCGATCAGCCGACCTTCATCCCAGCCTGGCCAGGCTTCAACTTTCTCCGAATCTTTCTCCGATTGGTAGTAGTGAACCTTCGTGCGGCGCACGCTGCCGTCAACATCGAGGAGCAGCTCAATGTGGAACGAGGCGTAGGTCTGATTAGGCTCGGACGGCAGGGGCGACGCGGAAGGTCCAACGAGCCGCCCGGCCTGGCCCGCCCAGTCCTGGCTGGCGATTCGCGCCGAAGACAGCCCCGCCACGTCGGTAAGGCTGGCGGCTATTTGCTCCGGAGTGCGCACAGCGAGATCTTGATAGGTGAGAATTCCCGCGTCATGGAGACGTCGTTCAATCGCTTGGCCGATGCCCGCAATCTTCTGGAAGTCATCGCCGGTGTGATCGGCGGAAGTCGATGGGCGGGGCTCACGCGGAGTCACGGCTTCGCTCCTCTTGCTCTGGTGACACCCCGCCTCTGGATGCCAGAGCGGGACGGTCACACGCCGTCGGCATGATGGCTCCTGCCGCCCCGCCGGAATGGTAGGGCGGCAGGGATAGGAAGCTCATTCAGGGACGAAAACCAGGACCGGGATCTCCGCAAACCCCAGGTAGTCCCCGAGGACTTTCCCTGGTTTGGGAGGACATTCCCCGCTGTAGAGCTTGATGATGACGAGCAGGCTGTAGGCGCCGGGCTGAACAGTGTTGGCCGGAATAGTAACTTGCAGGTTGTAACACCGTTTCGTGAAATCGTCGGTGGTGCCGGGGACTGCTGGCTGACTGTCCACGGCCACGGCCCGTGTCGAGTTAGGCAGTTGCCCGCTGCTTGGCCCCACGCCATCGACGTCGTCGAGGAAGAAGGTAATCTCCCAACAACCGCAGATACTCTCGGCGAACTGGCCGCAGATGCACCAGTTGACCTCGATCAGGAATGGTGTGTCCGTCTCCACGACCCGGATCCGCTCGTACTGCCCGGGACCAACAAACTCCGTGGGGTCGAATACGTCGAGCGAGATGCTCGCGTCGAGCGGATGCGGTGCGGGAAAGTCTGATCCGGGAGTGACGAACCCCGTGATCACGGGGAAGTGGCTCTCGGACGGGCACTTGGGGTAGTGGCCTTGGGGTTTCTTGAGTGGTACCGGCGTTGTCATTTCTGCTCCTTCGTGGCGTGGCCAGTGGCCAGTTCTGGCGTGGCCGATCTGCCGACGCCATACGCCGCACTGTGGCAACCGGCACTTAACCGGCATGATCTGGGCGCTTAACGTCCGCACCGCTGGGATTAAGCGGCCATGCCATGGCTGGGCCGGCCTGGAGGCCTGCGGCCAGCGTGCTGCATAGCCCGGACCGCGACGAAACGGCTCAAACGGGCTCGTGCCTGCGGATCTGGTCGTGCAAGATCGTGGTGGCCGGGTCGGCGTCCACGCCCAGTTCCGCCGCCAGCGCCTCGGCACAGGCCCGGTACTGCATGAGAGCCAGGTGCGGCTGGCCTTGCCTGCTGTAGCAGCGCATCAGCCGCCGGTGCGCGTCTTCCCGGCAGGGATCGCATTCGGTGATCCGCCGGCAGAGCGCCGCGCAGGCGGCGTACCGCCCGGCGCCGAAGTGCAGATTGCTCAGGCTGCTGAGCGCGTCGAGGTGGGCGAGCCGGAGACGATCGCGGGTGAGCGCCGCCCACTCCTCGTAGAGGTCGTCGGCGAGGAAGTCGCCGCGGTAGAGGCCATCGGCGTACTCGTACTCCCGGGTAGCCCGGCCAGCATCGCCCGCCTCCTCGCGACGCTGGCCGTGTTCCACGCGGCTCTCGAACTCCTCGACGTCAAGCCAGAGCTGCAGGTCGGGATGAATCCCGTAGCCGCCACCGCCGTGCACAATCACTCGCTGATCCGTCACGGTCCGCAGCGTCCGCCGCAGGCCGTGGATGGCGACGTTCAGGCTGTTCCTTGAGGCCTCGGGCGACGACTCGGGCCAGAAGACGTCCATCAGCACCTCCCGCGGCGGCCAGGGGTCGCGGTGGGTCAGCAGGTACCCGAACAGCGAGCGGCAGCGAGCGCTGGGCCAGTCCCCGACTGGCACGTCATCAACGGCCACGCAGAGTGACCCGAGCAGATGTACGGCGAGCCCGGCCGCCGCGTCGCTCCGCTGTGCCGCCGGTGACGGCCCGAGCGCGGCAGGTGGTCCGGTGACGGCAGGCGTACGGAGGATACGGAGCGGGTCCCCGGCAACGGACATGTCCACGACGGCGGGCCGATCCTGGACCGCGGCGGGCGCGGGGGCAACGGGATGGCCGCCGGGATCCGCGAGCCGGATTCGCGGGGTCGCCCCGGTCTGCCGAGTGCCCGGCATTGGCCGCCGGAAACGACCCCAGGGCCAGGCCCGTCTGGCCGGCGCCGCGATTCCGGGCGTACTCAGGCCGGGCAGCTTGAGTGGTGCGGGTGCGCGCGACCACCCGAGGGTACCCAGCACGTTGTCGCTGTCCCAGGCGGGTGTCCTGACGTCCGCCAGCAATTGGTTGAGCGCCTCGTGCTCGGCCTGCTTCAGCGCCGCCTCCGCTGCCCGGTGCGATTCCTGCTGACAGCGCAATTCCTTTACCCGCGTGGCGAGATTGCCCGCGACTTGCACGGGCTGCATCGCGGTGCCCTCGCGGGCGGTGATTTCAGCTGAGGCTGCGCGGCAGAAGGAAGCCAGGGCGCCGTCGGTGTCTCCGGACATCAGCTGGATGCGCCCCTGCTGCCAGGAGGCCCACATCCGGACCGTGGCCAGGTCAGAACCCTCGGCGAGCGAGCCGACGACGCAAGCATGTGAGAGTGCTACCGCGAGATCCCCGTGGCCAGCCGCCACCGCGCTCGCGGCCAGCATGCTGTGGCAGGCCCCTTCTATGTCATTGCGTTTGGAGCAATGCGAGGCTGCGACGTCAAACCACCGCTGGGCCACTTCCGCGTGGCCGCAGGCTGCCGCGATGTCGGCCTGGCAATAGATCAGGCCAGGATGCGACGCGAGCACATCATCCGGCAGCTGCCGCAGCCAGCGGTCCAGGGTGGCCCACTGACCCCGGTCCATCAGCACGGTCGCGCAGCTGGCTATGACCCGGGCGGCGCAGTCAGGATCGCCTATCTCGATGTAGAGGGAGATTGCCTGGTCGTCGGCGCCGGCCTGAAGTAGCCACCCCGCCGCCTGATGGAGAGTATCGCGCCCCGGCTCGGCCGGCCGGCCAAGCACTTCCCGCAGCGGCTCCCGCCAGCAGGTACGGACCCGCACCCAGCCGTTCTCCAGATGCTGAAGCCACGGGCCAACGGGGAGCTGACTCCCGGCAAGAACGGGGATGCCGTCCAGGTGCGCATACCCCACCCGGGCCGCCAGCGCCAGCCACCGGCGTTCCACGCTGCCGACCGTGGCCAGTAGCGAATGTGCGAGTCGCGCAAGCAACTCCTCCCAGTGAGTCACCCCGTCAAACAGCGGCTCCAGGCGGCCGCCGGCCGCCGTGCCGACACCGCGCAGCCCGGCCAAGACCGCCGCCCGGCCACCGATAAGCGTCACCGCCCGGTCGCGTGCCCGTCCCGCCAGAGCCGGAGCGTACTCGTCGAGCATCCGTTCCACAGCCTGCGCCGGCAGGCGCAGCTCACTGGCAGATCGTCGCGTGCCTGGCCAGGCGCCAGCGGGCCACGGCATGCGCTGAGCGAGTATCACGCACGGCGCGGTACCTTCCAGCTCAGGCAGAAGGTCCGCGCTCACCAGGGACAGGGTCGGGCTGCCAGTCCACACCTGATCGGCATCCTCGAGCACCAGCGCGCCTCGCCCGGCCATACCGTCGCGCAGCTCGTGAGCCAGCTGGGCGAAGAGCGGAGGCCAGCCAAACACCGGTCCCGGCCGGGCCCGCATCAGCCCGAGCGTGCTCTGTCCCACGCCGCTGCCAATACGCTGTGCCGCTGTGGCCAGGGACACCAGGAAGGTTCCCGGGTCACGATCCTCAGGGCCCAAACGCAGCCACAGCGGATTGCGGCCCATTCGCGCGAAGGCGGACGCCAGCCCTTCGGTCAGCACGTGTCCCGAAGGTGCCTCGAGAACCGTCACGCCACCGGCCGCCGCGCTCTCGAACGCGCTATGCCATGCTTCCGGACCAGATCCAGAAGGCGCTAATGTCTTTGGGGGCGAGCGGCATGTGTCCGGCCAGACCAAGAATCCGTCCCCCTCCGCGGATAATCAGCGGTCCATACTCGAACCGCGCCGACAAATCACTGCACGCCCCGGCAGAGTCCGGTGTCGAGAAGGACCGACGCACAACCGAATCGCCTGCCGATATCACCCCTCGACGCGGTCGCCAGCAGGTGTGTTCTCCCGAGCCGGCTACGGCGATCGGCTCCACGATCGCACCCGCGCCCTCACGACACCCCCGGGCGATAGCCCTCACGGTAGTTCCGCGCAGAAGCTGAGGAATCCCCCGAACCAGTGACGTTCAATTCTCAGTGCGGGCGTTGCAGAGCCAGTGTCTGGTTGCCTGGCAACGCGCCGCCGCCAGTGCTACGCGCACTCGGAAGGCGGCGGGGCCGACGCCAGCCTGGCCGGCTCAGAAAGAAGTTGCACCGCCAGTTCGGTGCGCGATCTCACGCCGAGCTTCCGGAAGATGTGCCGGACGTGGGTTTGCACGGTGTTCTCCGTCACGAACATCGCTGACGCGATCTCTCGATTCGTCCGCCCTCGTGCCACCAGCGCGGCGACGCGGCTCTCGGTCTCGGTGAGGCCCGCCACCG
>Ga0209006_10005057_pt1 | contig 11984 bp, 7 predicted proteins | sample JacPin_JW_Ref_O2_FD_188567 | JGI IMG/M metagenome (GOLD analysis project Ga0209006, IMG submission 188567) | Forest soil microbial communities from Algoma, Ontario, Canada - Jack Pine, Ontario site 1_JW_Ref_O2 (SPAdes) (version 2) | ecosystem: Environmental > Terrestrial > Soil > Boreal...
TGTGTGGTGACTTCACATGGCACAGACTCCCACTATGCTGACAAAACGGACTGTCGGACGCACTCATGGCCGGGCCTGTCCCGGCCATCCACGTCTTGCCGCGTGCAAAGACGTGGATGCCCGGGACAGGCCCGGGCATGACGGCGTCGGCCTACAAATCCTTCGGCGGGCGGAAGTCCTCGTGGCCGGGCGTCGCCTCGTTGGGCGGGTAGGAGACGATCTTCTGGAACAGCAGGTGCATGAACAGAAACAGCGGCTTCGCCTTGAACACCAGGAGGATCGCCTCGTTGTCGGGATCGTCGTTGAAGTGCTGGTGCACGCTCGCGCACTCGACGATCATGATGTCGCCCGCCTTCCACTCGATGCGGCGGCCGTCATGGATGTCGTGGCCACGGCCCTTGAGCACGTAGAACACCGCGCTGTTGAGGTGACCGTGCTTCTGGCCATAGGCGCCAGGCGCGTAGCACTCGATGTGCGTCTCGATCGACTGGGTGACGTTGGCGGCGCCGGGCGCGATCACGTGCTTGCCGTAGAGCGCCGGCCCGCCCTTCCAGGGATGGTTGCGCGAGGAGTAGACGCGCGGCTGCTCCAGGAGCTGCTTGTAGACGTCGCTGTAGGTGCCCTCGAGCGCGCGCACGAAGGTGCGCTTCCTCGACCAGCGCTCCCATTTGCCTTCCTTGTCCTCGGTCGGCGGCGAATTGTGCCCCGGGCCGGGCGACGTGCGCTCGTACAGGCCTGTCATGCGTGGTCCTTCCCTGATTTGGGCTTCCACCTACCAAGAAAACGCGTCCCGGTACACCGGGGCAAAATCAAATGAAGCCGACGGCGGAGCGCAGCTGGGGCAGCAGATCCCCGAGCAGCGAGGCCGGCCAGGCGACCGCCAGCACGCGGTCGAACAGGCCCCAGGCGAGCAGCGTGGTCGCGGCCGCGAAGCCGAGAGAATGGAGGACCGGCTCGCCGAAGCCGAGGCACATGTAGGCGAACACGAAGATCGCGATCGCCGGGATGAAGCCGACCAGCCAGATCGCCGCCAGGAACGCCAGCAGCCAGGCGAAGTAGACGACCGACTGGCGGCGCGCCGTGCCGGCATCGACGCCGAGATCGACCTGGCGCGCCGCGACGCCGCCATCGACGTTGCCGCGCGCGGCCGCGCTCTGCTGCTGGCCGAACAGCTCGTTGATCAGGTTGAGCGCCGCCGCGGTGAGCGCCATGTAGCAGGCGGTGAGCGGCACCGGTTTCGCGGCTGCCGGCCAGTCGGTCGAGAGCAGGACCGCCGCGGCGATGAAGGCGATGACCGCGAGCGTGAACGCGGCCGAGGCGCCGAAGCGCAGGCGATGCGCCTTCACGTCGCGGATCTCGCGCACCACGCTCATGACGATTTCCCACAGCGGCTTCGCCAGCGCCCAGGCGACCAGCGCCAGGATCGCGACCACCACCGGACGCAGCAGCCAGCCGGCGCCATAGAGCGAGGTCGAGATGTAGAGGTAGCGCTCGAAGATGCCGCCGATGACGAGGCCGAGCACCATCGGCGGCCGCGGCCAGCCGAGCCGCTTCATGATCCAGCCGACGATGCCGAAGCCGATCAGCACGTAGAGGTCGCCCCAGTCGTGCGAGCCCTCGTAGCCGGCGACGAAGACGAGCGCGAGCACGATCGGCAGCAGGATCTCGGGACGCACGGTCGAGATCTTTGCCAGCCAGCGGCTGCACGAGAGGCAGATCAGCGCCCCGATCACGTGCGCGAGCGTGAGGCTCCACACGATCGTGTAGGTCACGTCGAGATGCTTGGTGAGCATGTCGGGGCCCGGCGTGAGCCCGTGCATCAGGAAGGCGCCGAGCAGGATCGCCATCGAGGCGCCGGCCGGCACGCCGAACGCGATGGTCGGCACCAGATGTCCGCCCTCCTTCGCGTTGTTGGAGGATTCGGGCGCGATCACGCCGCGCACGTCGCCCGAGCCGAAGGTCTCGGAATTCTTCTCGCTGCGCTGGGCATAGCCATAGGCGATCCAGTCGATCACCGAGGAGCCGATGCCCGGGATGGCGCCGAGGCCGGTGCCGAGGATGCTGCAGCGCAGGACCAGCCACCAGTGGCGCCCCACGTCGCGCACGCCCTCCCACTGGCTCGACAGATCGATCTCCCCCGCATGCATGCCGGCGATGCGCTTGCGCGCGACCGCGAGCTCGCACAGCTCGGGCATGGCAAAGAGGCCGAGCGTCATCGGCACCAGCGGCAGGCCGTCATAGAGATAGAGCGTATCGAAGGTCCAGCGCAGTGTGCCGCTTTCGGAGCGCGAGCCGATCATCGACAGCATCAGGCCGAGGCCCGCCGCGGTGAGGCCCTTGAGCGGCGCGCGGCCCGACAGCGTCGCCACCATCGAGAGGCCGAACAGCGTGAAGGCGAGCAGCTCAGGCGAGCCGATCGCGAGCAGCAGCGGGCGCAGGAATGGAATGCTGACGCCGAGCACCAGCGCGCCAACGAGGCCGCCGGCAAGCGAGGACGCAAAGCCCGCCCCGAAGGCGCGGCCGGCCTCGCCGTTCTTCGCCATGGCGTGGCCGTCGATCACGGTCGCGGCGGCGCCGACATGGCCGGGCACGCCGAACAGCACCGCGGTGATGAAATCTGACGAGGTGATCACCGCCGCCATGCCGAGCAGCAGCGCCATCGCGGTGTGCTGGTCCATGTTGTAGGTGAACGGAATCAGCATCGCGATGCCGACGATGCCGTTGAGGCCGGGCAGCACGCCGATCGCGAGCCCGATCAGCACGCCGACGATGAGGATGCCGAGGCGCGCCGGCTCCATCATGAGCGTGAGCGCATGCCAGGCCATCTGCGCCATGTCGGGCTGCATCGAACGCTTCCCTGCGCCGCCTGGCGGGCGCAACTCCCTCGTTACCCGGCTGCGAATTGTGTTGTGCCGGCGCGCCCATGGCGCGGGACCCAACCCGCGGGCGGAACGTTACATCTGAAAGGCCTCGGAGCGTCAAGCCGAGCGCCCCGGCGGGCGCCGACATGGTGACGCATGGCCAATGGCTCAGCCCAGCGTGGCGCAGCCGGCCGTTGTTGTGGCATAAGCCGCCGCTGGCTCTAGGCCGAGCATGTCAGGGAGGAACAGGATGGTCTCGACGCGCGCGCGCCTTCTCGTGAACGCTCTGCTGGCCGCGCTGCCCGCATCGATCGCGAGCGCCCAGAGCCCCGCCGATTTCTACAAGGGCCGGACGGTCGAGCTCTATGTCGGCTACAGCGTCGGCGGCGCCTATGACCTCTACGCACGCACGATCGCGCGCTTCCTCGGCCGCCACATTCCGGGCAATCCGACCGTCATCGTCAAGAACATGGAGGGCGGCGGCAGCCTGCGGCTCGCCAACTGGCTTTTTCGCGTCGCGCCGAAGGACGGCAGCGTGCTGGCGACGATCGGGCGCGGCACCGGCTTCGATCCCATTCTCGGACAGCAGGGCGCGCAGTTCGACGGCACCAAGTTCACCTGGCTGGGCAGCGCCAACAACGAGACAAGCGTGTGCGTCGCCTGGAATGCGACCTCCGGCATCAGCAAGTTCGAGGACCTGCTGACCAGGCAGATGACCGTCGGCGGCACGTCGATGAGCGCCGACACCGACCAGTTCCCCAAGGTGATCGACGGCGTCTTCGGCGCCAAGATGAAGATCGTCAGCGGCTACCCGGGCGGCAACGATGTGGTGCTCGCGATGGAGCGCGGCGAGATCCAGGGCCGCTGCGGCTGGTCGTGGTCGAGCATCATGTCGACCCACAAGGCCTGGATCGACGAGAAGAAGATCACCGTGCTGGTGCAGCTCGCGCTGCGCAAGCATCCCGAGCTGCCGAACGTGCCGCTGATCATGGACCTCGCCAAGACCGACGAGCAGAAGCAGGTCCTCAAGCTGATCTTCGCCCGGCAGACCATGGGGCGGCCCTATCTCGCGCCGCCCGGCATCCCGGCCGACCGCGCCGCGGCGCTGCGCAAGGCGTTCATGGATACGATGGCCGACAAGGATTTCCTCGCCGAGGCCGAGAAGGAGAAGCTCGAGATCACGCCGGTCGACGGCGCCGATCTGCAGAATCTCGTGGCCGAGGTTTACGCGACGCCTGCCGACATCGAGAAGAAGGCCGCCGCGCTGCTGAACGGGCAGTGATGGAGACATCGGAATCACGCCGTCATGCCCAGCCCTGTGCCGGGCATCCACGTCTTTGCGGTTTGGCAAGAAAGACGTGGATGGCCGGGACAAGCCCGGCCATGACGGAGTGGATCAAATCGGGCGAAATATGCTCTAGTCATCGCGCGATGAAGCCTGCCCCGTTCCGCCACCACGCTCCGACCGCCGCGCTCGAGCAGGCCGCCGCATGAACGCGCCGGAAAAATTCGCAGCGACCAAATGGATCGGCCAATCGGTCGAGCGGCTGGAGGACCCGCCGCTCGTCACCGGCCGCGGACGCTATGCGGGCGACATCGCGTTTCCACATCAGCTGCACATGCGCGTCGTGCGCTCGAACCACGCGCACGGAAAGATAGTGTCACTCGATACCGCCGCGGCGCGCGCGCTGCCTGGGGTCGTCGCGGTGTGGACCGCGGCCGACATTGCCGACATCCCGCCGGTCGATTTCCGCGAGGGTCGCATCGAGCGGCTCGAGCCGTGGCGCCAGCCGGTGCTCGCGACCGAGCGCGTGCGCTATGTGGGCGATCCGGTCGCCGCCGTGTTCGCCGAAGACCCCTATGTGGCCGAGGATGCGGCTGATCTCGTGACCATGGAGATCGCCGAGCTGCCCGTGCTGCTCGACGCCATGGCCGAGACGGCTGAGTTCGCGCCCGGCCGCAGCACCGAGCCGACGGTGCTGCGCCAAGGCTACGGCGACGTCGACGCCGCGATGCGCGACGCGCATGCGGTGGTCGAGCTCACGCTGAGCGTCGGCCGCCATTCGGGCGTGCCGATCGAAACGCGCGGCGCGATCGGCCGCTACGACGCGGCGCGCGACATGCTCGAGCTGCATGGCGCCGCCAAGGTGGTGCACCGCAATCGCGACCTGCTCGCCCGCATGCTCAAGCGTCCCCCGTCGGCGATCAGCGTGCACGAGGCGCATGTCGGCGGCGGCTTTGGCATCCGCGGCGAGCTCTATCCCGAGGACGTGCTGGTATGCGTCGCCGCCATGCGGCTCGGGCGGCCGGTCAAGTGGATCGAGGACCGGCGCGAGCACTTGATCTGCGCCAACCATTCGCGCCAGCAGACCCACCGGATCAAGGCCGGGGTCGACCGCGACGGGCGCCTGCTCGCGATCGACGACGAGTTCTGGCACGACCAGGGCGCCTATATCCGCACCCACGCGACCCGCGTCGCCATGATGATCTGCGGCATCCTGCCAGGCCCCTACCGCGTCGGCGCCTATCGCTCGGCCGGACACTTCCGCCTCACCAACAAGACGCCGGCCGCGACCTATCGGGCGCCCGGCCGCTACGAGACGACCTTCATCCGCGAGCGGCTGATCGAGGCGATCGCGCAAAAGCTCGGGCTCGATCCGATCGCGGTGCGGCGGACGAACCTGATCCGCAAGCAGGACATGCCGTATCACCTGCCGCTCGAGGTGCTCGGCGAAGAAATCCACATGGACACCGGTGACTATGCGGCGCTGCTCGACACGGTGCTGGTGGCCGCCGACTGGGACACGCTGCAGGCCAAGCTCGCCGCGCGCCGCGCCAACGGCGAGCTGGTCGGGGCCGGGCTTGCGATGTTCATCGAGAAGAGCGGGCTCGGACCGTCGGACGGCGTGAAGATTTCGGTCGACACCTCAGGCGCCGTCGAGGTCGTCACCGGCGGCGCCTCGATCGGGCAAGGGTTCGAGACCGTGATGGCGCAGGTCGCCGCCGAGGCGCTCGGCGTCGATTACAAGCGCGTGCGCGTCATCCACGGCCAGACCGACCGCATCGCCTACGGCATCGGCGCACATGCCTCGCGCGCGACCGTGATGACGGCGTCGGCGACGCACAATGCGGCGCGGAAGCTGCGCGACAAGGCCCTGGAGTACGCCGCCGGCATGCTGCAGGCGCCGGTCGAAGCGCTCGCGATCGTCGATGGGCGCGTGCTGCGCACCGACGGCGGCGCCGGCGCATCGATCGGCCTGGGCGAGATCGCCGAAGGCCTTTCGCCGAGCTCGAAGACGCGCGGCGGCCGCGAGCCCGGCCTGTCGGCGGAAGGCTGGTTCGACACCAAGCACCAGGTCTATCCCTACGGCACGCATGTGGCGGTGGTCCGCGTCGACCGCGAGACCGGCAGCGTCACGATCGAGCGCTACATCGCGGGCTACGACATCGGCCGCGCCATCAATCCGACGCTGGTGAAGGGGCAGATCGCCGGCGGCTTTGCGCAAGGGCTGGGCGGCGCGCTGTTCGAGGAGTTCGTCTACAGCGAGCGCGGCGATCCGCTGTCGGCGACTTTCGCCGACTACCTCATGCCGACGGCGCGCGAGACGCCGACGATCGAGATCATCCTCACCGAGGATGCGCCGACCCCGCTCAACCCGCTCGGCATCAAGGGCGCGGGCGAAAGCGGCATCACGGCCGTCGGCGCGACGATCGCGTCCGCGGTCGAGGCCGCCATCGGCATGCCGGGCGCGATCACGGCGCTGCCGATCACGCCGCAGCGGCTCAAGCGGATCATCGATGGGAAGTGATATGATTTCATTTACGTTATCCGTCACCCTGAGGCGCTCGCACGACCAAGTCGTGCGAGCCTCGAAGGGCGACGGCCCGTCCGGTGCCGCTTGCTCGCTTGTGGCACCACCTCGGCCGATTCATCCTTCGAGGGCCGCGCAAGAGCGCGGCCGCCTCAGGATGACGGGACTGGAATAGGAGCTTTCATGCAGTCCACGCTCGACTCCCGCAGCGCTGCGCGCGCTTCGAACGAGATGCCGCTGCGGCCCAAGCAGGATTTGCGTGCCTGGCTCGCCAACATGGAGGCGGCCGGCGAGCTCAAGACGATCAAGGGCGCCGAGCGCGAATCCGAGATTGGCGGCATCGTCGACATCTATCAGCGCACGCCGAAGAGCCCGGCCGTGATGTTCGACGACGTGCCCGGCTATCCGTCGGGCTATCGGGTGGTCGCCAACATTCTCACGTCGGTTCGCCGCATCAACCTCACCATCGGCCTGCCCGAGAATTCGAGCGAGATGGATTTGGTGCGCTTCTGGCGCAGCTACATGAAGGAGGCCAAGACCATTCCGCCGCTCACGGTCGAGAGCGGGCCGCTCACGCAGAACGCGTACAGCGGCGCCGAGGTCGACCTGCTGAAAATCCCGACGCCACGCTGGCACGAGCATGATGGCGGCTACTACATCGGCACCGGCTGCATGGTGATCATGAAGGATCCGGACTCGGGCTGGATCAACTACGGCGCCTACCGCATCCAGGTGCACGACAAGAACGTCGCCTCGGTGATGACGTCGAAGGGCAAGCACGGCAACATCATCATGCGCAAATGGCACGAGCGCGGCGAGCCCTGTCCGATCGCCGTCGTCATCGGCATGCACCCGGCGCTGTTCATGGTGGCGGGCATCGAGATCCCCTACGGCAAGAACGAGTACGACGCGGCGGGCGGGCTGATCGGCGAGCCGGTCGAGATCATCGCCGGCCCGCGCACCGGCCTGCCGATCCCGGCGCACGCCGAGGCCGCGTTCGAGGGCTTCGTGCATCCGAGCGACCTGATCGACGAGGGTCCGCTCGGCGAGTGGACCGGCTACTATGCGGGCGGCCTCAAGAAGGAGCCAAAAATCCGCGTCGAGTCGTTCTTTCACCGCGACCGACCGATCCTGCTTGGCGCGATCCCCGCGATGCCGCCGAACGACGACACGTTCTATCGCGGAACGTACCGCTGCGGCGCCGTGTGGAACCAGCTCGAAGCGGCCGGCGTGCCCGAGGTGAAGGGCGTGTGGTCGCACGAGGCGGGCGGCAGCCGCATGTGGCTCACGGTATCGATCAAGCAGATGTATGGCGGCCACGCCAAGCAGGCCGGACTGATCGCCTCGCAATGCCACGCGGGTGCCTATGCGAACCGCTGGGTGGTGGTGGTCGACGACGACATCGATCCCGCCAACATGAACGAGGTGATCTGGGCCATGTGCACGCGCTTCGATCCGCGCGAGGGCATGGAGGTGATCCGCGGCGCGTGGAGCACGGCGCTCGATCCGATGGCCTACAGCCACGACGATCCGCGCAACGCCCGCGTCGTCATCGACGCCTGCCGCCCATGGTCGCGGCGGGAGAGGTTCCCGATCGAGGCGCGCTCGAGCCAGGAGCTCGACGCGCGCATCCGGGCGAAGTTCGGCAAGGATCTGCCGAAGGGGGTGTGATGATGTGGATTTTCCGCACGCGCCTTCCCCTGCTCCGCCCTCATCCTGAGGAGCTTGTCGCCGCGCTTGCGGCGACAAGCGTCTCGAAGGATGGGCCGAGGGCGCAAGTCGGGCCGCTGGCATGCTTGGCCCATGGTTCGAGACGCGAGGCCTGCGGCCTCGCTCCTCACCATGAGGTTGGAAGATGACCGAAAAGCTCGACATCACCCTCAACATCAACGGGCGCGACCACGCGATCCGGGTCGAGGCGCGCAAGACGCTGGTCGACGCCATCCGCGACGACTGCGGCCAGACCGGCACGCATATCGGCTGCGAGCACGGCATCTGCGGCGCCTGCACCGTGATCCTCGACGACCAGGCGGTGCGCGCCTGCCTGATGTTCGCCGTGCAGGCGCAGGGCAAGCGCATCCGCACCGTCGAGGGGCTGGCGGACGGCGACAAGCTGCATCCGCTGCAGGCAGCCTTCATCAAGCACCACGGGCTGCAGTGCGGCTTCTGCACCCCCGGCTTCCTCATGCTCGCCGTCAACGTGCTCGAGCGCGAGCCGGACATCGGCGACGAGGAGCTGCTCGACGTGCTCGCATCGAATCTGTGCCGCTGCACCGGCTACCAGAACATCATCACGGCGGTGCGTGCGGCGGCCGACGAAATGCGCCGCGCTGGAGCGCCGGCGTGACACACGCCTATCCGACGCCGCCACGCGCGGCGGACCGGAAGGTGCTGGGTCATCCTGTCCCGCGCATCGAGGATCGCCCGCTCGTCACTGGGCACGGGCTTTACGCCGGCGACGTCTCGTTCCCGCATCAGCTCCACATGCGCATGGTGCGCTCGAGCCACGCGCATGCGCGCATGGTTGCGATCGACGCGAGCGCGGCACGGGCCCATCCGGGCGTCGTCGCGGTGTGGACCATCGACGACATCGCCGACCTGCCGCCGATCGACTTTCGCGATCCGTCCGCCGCGGCGCTCAAGCCCTATCGCCAGCCGCTGCTCGCCCGCGGCCGCGTGCGCTACGTCGGCGATCCGGTCGCCGCCGTGTTCGCCGAGGACGCTTATGTGGCAGAAGACGCCGCCGAGCTGGTCCACCTCGAGGTCGAGCCGCTGGCGGCACTGATGGATGCGCACGAGCTCGGCGAGTTCGACACCGGCCGCGCGACGGAGCCCACCGTCATCCGCCATAGCTTCGGCGACATCGACGCGGCCTTCGCGAACGCACATACGATCGTCGAGCTTGACCTGACCGCGGGCCGCCACTCGGGCGTGCCGATGGAGACGCGCGGCGCCATCGGCCGCTACGACGCGGCGCGCGACGTGCTGGAGCTGCACGGCGCCGCAAAAGTACCACATCGGAACAAAGAGACGCTGGTGCGCATGCTCGAGCGCAGCCCGCACGGCATCCATCTGTTCGAAGGCCATACCGGCGGCGGCTTCGGCATTCGCGGCGAGCTTTATCCCGAGGACGTGCTCGTGCTGCTCGCCGCGATGCGGCTCGGCCGTCCCGTAAAATGGATCGAGGACCGGCGCGAGCACCTGATCGCCGCCAATCATTCCCGCCATCAGCACCACCACGTACGCGCCGCCGTCGATGCGCACGGCCGCCTGCTCGGCATCACCGACGAGTTCTTCCACGACCAGGGCGCGTACGTGCGCACGCACGGCGCCCGCGTGGTCGGCCGGACCATGAGCATGCTGACCGGGCCGTACAAGGTCGGCGCCTATCGCGCGGTCGGGCACTTCCGCCTCACCAACAAGACGCCGGCCGCCACTTATCGGGCGCCCGGCCGCTACGAGGGCACGTTCGTGCGCGAGCGGCTGACGGATGCGATCGCGCAAAAGCTCGGCATCGACGGCATCGAGCTGCGCCGGCGCAACCTCATCGCGGGCGCCGAGATGCCCTACACGGTCGCGTTCGACGAGCCGGGCGCCGAGGAGCTGATCCTCGATTCGGGCGACTTCCCGGCCCTGCTCGACAAGGCGCTGGCGCACTTCAAATGGAACGACGTCCTCGCCGACGTGAAGCGTCGCCGCGCCGCCGGCGAGGCGGTCGGCGCCGGCATGGCGATGTTTGTCGAGGAGAGCGGGCGCGGTCCGGCGGATGGCGCGCAGATTTCGGTCGATAGCGACGGTGCCGTCGAGATCGTCACCGGTGGCGCCTCGGTCGGCCAGGGCTTTGCGACCGCGATGGCGCAGATCTGCGCCGAGGCGCTCGGCGTCGACTATGCCGGCATCCGTGTCGTGCATGGCCGCACCGACCGCATCGCCTATGGCATCGGCGCCCATGCGGCGCGCGCCACCGTGATGACGGGCGGCGCCGTCAACGCGACCGCGCTCGCGCTGCGTGCCAAGGCGCTGGAGTATGCCGCCGAGCTGCTGCAGACGCCCGCCGCGATGCTGGACATCGTCGACGGTGTGGTGCGCCGGCGCGCCGCGCAAGGCGGTCCGTCGATCACGCTCAGCGAGATCGCGGCGCGGGTGAAACCCGGCGCCGAGCTGCTGCAGGGCCGCGCGCCCGGCCTCTCGGCCGAGGCCTGGTTCCACAGCGACCACACGGTCTTTCCCTATGGGGCGCAGTTCGCCGTCGTGCGCGTCGATCGCGATACCGGCCAGGTCACCGTCGAACGCGTGATGATCGCCTATGAGGTCGGCCGCGCCGTCAATCCCATGATGCTCGACGGCCAGCTCGTCGGCGGTGCGATCCAGGGCGTCGGCGGCGCGCTGTTGGAAGAATTCACTTATGACGAGAACGGCGAGCCGCTCGCGGTCACCTTCGCGGACTACCTGATGCCGACGCTGCGCGATGCGCCGCCGGTCGACGTGCTGATCACCGAGGACTTTCCCAGCCCGCGCAATCCGCTCGGCCTCAAGGGCGGCGGCGAAGGCGGCATCAACGCGGTCGGCGCCGTGATCGCCGGCGCGATCGACGACGCGATCGGCCTGCCGGGCGCCGTGACGCAGCTGCCGGTGACGCCGCAGCGGATAAGGGAGCTGCTGCGCCGCGGCGGGAGGTAGGCCGCTCGACCCGAGGGAACGTTTCGGCCGCTCCCGGCATCTATCTTGCGATTATCTTACAAATGGCCTCGGTGCTACGCTCCGCACGGGACGCAACCCGGAGAGCCGCATGGGCGAACCTGCGAAACCAGCCGGCCCCGATCTCACCCAAGGCATCCCGGCCGCTGACCTCGACGACGGCGGCATGCTGGTCGGCCATGTCGCCGACGACAATGTGCTGGTCGCGCGCCGCGGCATCGAAGTGTTCGCCATCGACGCCGCCTGCTCACACTATAGCGGGCCGCTCGCAGAGGGGCTGATGGTAGAGGATACGGTGCACTGCCCCTGGCACCATGCCCGCTTCAGCCTGCGCACCGGCGAGGCGCTGGCGCCACCGGCGCTGAGCGCGCTCGCGTGCTGGCAGGTGGAGCAGCATGACGGCAGAATTTTCGTTACCGGCCGGAAAAGCCCCGCAAAAAAATCGCGCGCCGCGGCTGCCGATGCGCCGCGCCGCATCGTCATTGTCGGCGGCGGGGCCGCGGGCTTCGCGGCCGCCGAGAAGCTGCGGCGGGAGGGCTTTGCCGGCGACATCGCGATGCTGAGCGACGACGACGCGCCGCCGGTCGACCGGCCGAATCTGTCGAAGGATTAT
>Ga0209006_10005058_pt1 | contig 11982 bp, 6 predicted proteins | sample JacPin_JW_Ref_O2_FD_188567 | JGI IMG/M metagenome (GOLD analysis project Ga0209006, IMG submission 188567) | Forest soil microbial communities from Algoma, Ontario, Canada - Jack Pine, Ontario site 1_JW_Ref_O2 (SPAdes) (version 2) | ecosystem: Environmental > Terrestrial > Soil > Boreal...
AACGACGCGAGGTTGAAGGTCTCCTTCGGCTCGTCCGCCGGGAGCCGGCCGCTGAGTGCCGCGAGGAGGTTGCGCTGCTGCGCCAAAGCCTTGCGCAGCGGCGGCAGGGTGGTCCTGGTCTGAGCGAGCTGCGCTTCCTGCAGCGCCACGTCGTTGCGGTTCGCATAGCCTTCCATGAACTGGCGGCGCAACAGCTCCAGCATCTTGCTGTTGATCGTGATGAGCTGGTTGGTGGCGTCGATCTGGCCGCGCAGCGAGGCCTCCTGAATGGCGGCAACGACCACGTTCGATGTCAGTGTGATGTAGGCAACCTCCACCAGGAACCGCTGCGAGTCCTCCTGCGCCATCAGCGACTCGACGGTGCGCCGCTCGCCGCCCCAGATGTCCAGGCTGTAGGCGACCGCGACCTGGGTCGTATAAAGATCGAAGTAATTGGGCGAGAAGAGCACGCCGTTGGCGTTCACCGGCGCGAGGGAAGAGGCCGTCAAGTTGCGGGTCGGAGTGAAACTCGCCTGCGCGCTCGGAAAGAACTTGCCCTGCTCGGCATAGGTCATTTCCTTCGCGACCCGCACTGCGGAGATCACCGACTGCAGATTGGGATTGCCTTCGATTGCCCTGCGGACCACGGCATTGAGCCCGGGCGAGTGGTAGAGGATCCACCAGTCGCCGGGAATGTCCCGCCCGTTGACGAAATGCTGGGCCTGGCCGTCCTTCACCGGTGCCGAACTGGTCCTCGGCGCCAGCGGCTCCTTCGTGTAGCGCGACGCCTCCGGGACAGCCGGAGCGGCAAAGTTCGGCCCCACCGCGCAACTGGAAACCAGCAGCGCAGCTCCGATCAAGGCGACGATGACCGGCCCTTGCTTCCAGAACATTCACCCACCCACCCGCTTGGTGAGCCGCCCGGAACCCGGCTCACGAAACTTAACGCATTATTAACGGTACGATTGGAAAGGCCATATGAGGAACTGTAATTTCTGCCACCCGCAGAGGGATTCTTACCCCCTGCATCCTTTTGGGCACACTGGAGAAAAGGGGGCAGGGGTATTCGTGTGCCAAAACGAGCCAATTGCCCGAAACTTCAGCCAGTCGGCGAGCTGAGACCCGGCCGTAGCGCCGGCGTTTGCCCGGCGACGTCCGCGAATGTTCCGCGCCTCGTCCGTGAGCACGACCGGAGCACCATCGCTAAGTAGATGATGATACAAAGCAAAAAAAGACTTTGGTCGCCGCCGGGCCACCGCAGCATTGCAAATCGCTGATATTTGTCACAGTAGACCTGTTATTAGTGCGAGTGCAGGCTTCTACCCCTCTCAGTGCCCTTCGTCAGCGCGGCATGGTCCATATGAGGAATCCGAGACGCACCACGACGATCGGCGCGGCCGTTGGACTTTCAATCCTGAGCTTCGCGGCCGGTGTGTACTTGGCGATCTGTTACGGCGGCGCGCCAAGATTGGAGGGCGGGGTCGCCCATGCCGTCGAATCCCCTGAGCCGACCAAGGGCAGCGGCGGGCCCCCTCCCCCGGCAGACAGCGTCGAACTGTCTGAGGCACAGCTCAAATACGTGAAGGTCGCGGCCGCCCAGGAGCGTGAATTTCCGATCGAGAAGACCGCTGTCGGAAGCATCGACTTCAACGAAGAGTTGCTGACCCAAGTATTTACCCAATACCCGGGCAGAATCAGCGGGCTGTTCGCCAAGGTCGGCGACGAGGTCAAGAAGGGCCAGCTCCTTTTCACCATCGATAGTCCGGACCTGCTCCAGGCGAGTTCGACCCTCATCTCCGCGGCGGGCGTCCTCCAGCTCACCACCAAGAACCTCGCGCGCCTGAAGAATCTGTTCGACACCCGGGCGATTTCCCAAAAGGAGCTCGAGCAGGCGACGTCGGACCACCAGACCGCCGAGGGCGCCTTGCGCGCCGCTCGCGACGCGGTGCGCATCTTCGGCAAGACCGAAGCCGAGATGGACCGTATGGTCGCCGAGCGGCGCGTCGATCCGACGCTCGTGGTCGTGTCGCCGATCGCCGGTCGGATCACCGCGCGTAATGCAGCACCCGGCCTCTTCGTGCAGCCCGGCAATCCGCCGGCGCCCTTCACGGTGGCCGACATCTCGACCATGTGGATGCTCGCCAACGTCACGGAAGGCGACAGCCCGGCCTTCAAGGTCGGTCAAGAGGTCAGCGTATCGGTGTTGGCCTTCCCAAATCGGATATTCGAAGGGCACATCACCACCATCGCCTCCGCCGTCGATCCCAATACGCGCCGGCTGCTCGTGCGGTCCGAAATCGCCGACCCGAAGCATGAGCTGCGAGCCGGCCTGTTCGCGAACTACGTCATCCGGACCGGCACGCCGATGCGCTCGGTCGCCATTCCGCTCGACGGCGTGGTGCGCGAGGGCGACGGCACCATGACGGTATGGGTCACCGCCGATCGCCGCCGGTTCACCAAGCGCTCGGTACGGATCGGCTTGGTGCGCGACGGCTACGACCAGGTCCTCGAAGGAATTCAGGCGGGCGAGCTCGTCGCCACCGAAGGCGCCATCTTCCTGAGCAACGCCCTGACAATCGCGGCGCAGTAACGCTGCTCGGCCAATAAGAGCGCCGGGCCTGCGCCGGCGCGATCGGAGACGTGCTCTTGGTCAAAGGCCTGCTCACATTCGGACTGACGCGGCGGCCGATCGTTCTATTGATTCTCATGATGTTCGTGGGCGGCGGCATCATCGCTTTCTTCAGGCTGAACATCGAGGCCTATCCGAACCCGGCGCCGGTGATCCTGGAGATCACCGCGCAAACCGCCGGCCTGTCCGCCGAGGAAATGGAGCGCTATTACACGATCCCGATGGAAGTCGGACTCGCGGCGACACCCGGTGTCGAGAACATCCGTTCGACCTCGTTCTACGGGCTCTCCTTCGTACGCGTCACCTTCTACTACGGCGTCGAATACTACTTCGCCCTCACCCAGGCCGCGATCAACCTCCAGCAGAACGTCAGCCTGCCGAACAACGTCACCCCGCAGATTCTCGGATCGAGCCTCGTCGGCGAGATCTACCGTTATCAGCTGGCCGGGCCGCCCCATTTCGGGTTGACCAACCTGCGCACCGTCCAGGATTGGATTCTCCAGCGGCGCTTCCTCTCGGTGCCGGGCGTCGTGCAGGTCAACACGTGGGGTGGAACCACGAAGGAGTACCAGGTCGAGGTCGACCTCCATAAGCTCGATGCCTTCAACGTGACCCTGCCCCAGGTCGTCACCGCCGTTGCCAATGCCAACGTCAATGTCGGCGGCCGCACCGTCAACATCGGCCAGCAATCCGTCAACATCCGCGGCGTCGGCCTGATGGACAGCGGGGGCGACCAGGATCTGACGCAGGGCTATCGCGTCGGCGACATCGAGAACATCGTCCTCGCCCAGTTCAACGGCGTACCGGTCCAGGTGAAGGACGTCGCCACGGTCGATGTCGGATACGCGCCGCGGCTCGGCAAAGCCGGGCGCGACCGCGAAGACGACGTGGTAGCGGCGATCCTGGTGATGAACCGCACCCTGCACACCAACGACGTGGCCGCACGCATCAAGGCGGAAGTGGAGAAGATAAACTCGGACGGGTCCCTGCCGCCCGGCGTCAAGGTCGTGCCGTTCTACGAGCGCACCACGCTCGTCGCCGTGACCACGAAGACGGTTATGCACAACCTCCTGTTCGGATTCATCCTGATCTTCGTGGTGCAGTGGCTGTTTCTCGGCGACCTGCGCAGTGCCATCATCGTCGGCGTCAACATTCCGTTCGCGCTGTTCTTCAGCATCATCATCCTGGTGGCGCGCAACGAAGACGCCAATCTCTTGTCGGTCGGCGCCGTCGATTTCGGCATCATCGTCGATGCTGCGGTGATCCTCGTCGAGAACATCTATCGCAATTTCCAGGAGAGCCCGGAACGACGGCAGCTGCTGCTCCAGGAGCTCGCCGAAGGCAAATGGGGAGCCGATCGGACGGGCTCGATGAGCGCCGTGGGCTCGGAGGGCTGGACCGACCGCCTTCGCCTGATCTTCATCAGCGCGTTGCAGATCGACAAGGCAGTGTTCTTCTCCACCGCCATCATCGTCGCGGCCTTCATCCCGCTCTTCACCATGCAGGGGGTCGAGGGCCAAATCTTCAGCCCGATGGCCCGCACGTATGCCTACGCGCTCATCGGGGCCTTGATCGCGACTTTCACCGTCACGCCCTGTCTCGCCTCGCTGCTGCTGCCCGAGCACATCCACGAAGCGGAGACCTTCCTGGTGCGGGCGATGCGCGCGGTCTACACCCCGGTCCTCAACTGGTCGCTAAACCATCGCGTGGCGGTGACGGTCGCCGGGGCGATCTTCCTCGTGGTCAGCGGCTTCATCGGGTCGCGGCTGGGCGGCGAATTCCTGCCGGCGCTCGAGGAAGGCAATTTGTGGATCCGCGCGTCGATGCCGCCAACCATTTCGCTCGAGGCGGGCATGCCGATCGTCAACCGGATCCGCGAGATCATCATGCAGTACCCCGAGGTCATCACCGTGGTGTCGCAACACGGACGGCCGGACAACGGCAGCGACGCCGCGGGGTTCTTCAATGCGGAGTTCTTCGTGCCGCTCAAGCCGTTCGACGAGTGGCCCTCGGACATGAACAAGGAGAAGATGATCGACGAGCTTCAGGCCCAGTTCGCCAGGGAGTTCACCGGCATCGGGTTCAATTTCTCCCAATACATCCAGGACAACGTCGAGGAAGGCCTCTCGGGCGTGCGCGGCGCCAATTCGGCGAAGATCATCGGTCCCGATCTGGTGACACTGGAGAGGCTCGCCGCGCAGGCGATGCACGAAATGGCTCAGGTGAAAGGCATCACCGACCTCGGGATATTCTGGGTGCTGGGCCAGCCCAACCTGAACATCGCGATCGACCGCGTGAAGGCCGCCCGCTACGGGCTCAACGTCTCCGACATCAACACCGTGGTCCAGGCCGCGACCGGCGGTGCGGTGGCGACGACGCTCCTGGAGGCGGACCGGCAGTTCAATGTGACGGTCCGGGCGAAGACCGAGTTCCGCAACAGCATCGAAGCCATCCGCAACATCAAGGTGGGCTATCAGACGCCGACCGGGAACGCCTACATACCCCTGAGCGAGCTCGCCAACATTACCGTGGATACCGGGTCGTCCTACATCTATCACGAGCGAAACCAGCGCTTCGTTCCGATCAAGTTCAGCGTGCGCGGACGCGATCTCGCGGGCGCGGTCGAGGAGGCCCAGCAGCGGATCGCACAGAACGTGACGCTCCCCGTCGGCTATCGTATTCAGTGGGCCGGCGAGTTCGAGGGCATGCAGCAGGCACAAAGGCGGCTCGCCTTGATCGTCCCGGTAGCGCTGGTCCTCATCCTGGTGCTCCTCTACAGCCTGTTCAACTCGCTGCGCGACTCGCTCATGGCGTTGCTGGGCATCCCGTTCTCCGTGGCCGGAGGTCTCATCGCCCTCTACGTGTCGGACCTGAATTTCAGCATCTCCGCCGCGATCGGCTTCGTCTCGCTGTTCGGCGTCTCGGTGATGAGCGGCATTCTCATCATTTCGGCCTACCACCGCGTCTATTCCACCAACATGAGTGCGATAGACGCGATGTTCGAGGCGGCGAGCCAGCAGATGCGCCCGATCATGATGATGGCGCTGTCGGCCTGCATCGGTCTGTTTCCCGCCGCCGTCTCGACCGGCATCGGCAGCCAGGTTCAACGGCCGCTCGCAACGGTGGTGGTCGGCGGCATGCTGATCGGGCCCATTCTCCTGCTCGTGGTCGTTCCCGCGGTGATGAGCATGATTATCGACTGGAGGCAGCGACCGCGGCCCATCGCGAACGAAGGTGAGCGCGACCTCGCCTCGACTTAGAGTCGACCGCGACGGTCCCGCGATTTCGTGGAGGTCGACTTGATCAGGTTCGAATTGATCGCGGGCGTGATCGCCATCTCGGCAGCAGCGACGAATGCGGGTGTTGCCCAGCATGTGTCGCCAGCGCTGGCGGAGAAGCCAAAATCCTTCCCCGCGCTGCAATCACCGGCTCCTCACCTGCCGACACCCGCGATGCATTCGCTCGTGGCACCGGCGAGGAACGCGATCGGCCTTCCGGCGCCGAGCCTGGCGGCCGGCGCTGCCGGACCGACGCATGGTCCGGGACCGTACGGCCCGGGTGTGAACGCCGCGAAGACAGGGCCGGTCGGTACCGGCGCCACCCATTCGGTTGTCCCGCCTACTACGGCGGCACCCCTTACCGCCAAGGGCGCATTGAACGGCTCGCAGATGGGCCATCCGGCGACCGGCGCAGCCGTGCTCGGCGGAGGCACCACCCATGCGCCGACCGCAGTGATCGGGCATAATGCTTCGGCAAAGCGCTGATCCTAAGAAGAAAAAGGGAAAGAGGCGCGCCGCTTCAGTCTCGGGGCGGTCGGTTCCGGGCCAAAGCATCACTCAACTTCAGGCGACTGTTATTTATATCAGTGGCTTCTGCCATTGGTGACAGTTTACGCTTGCGCATTACGCGGGAAAATTACCCTCGGTTGGTGCAGAGGTGTCATTTTCGCAGCGACGTGACGTGGAACCCAAGAGAATCCTCTGTATCGAAGATGACCGCGAGACCGCGGCCCTGATCGCGGAAGAGCTCGCCGAGCGCGACTTTGCCGTCTCCTCGACGTACGACGGGCACGAAGGCTTCGTCGCCATCCTCAAGGAGATGCCGGACCTCGTCCTTTGCGACATCAACATGCCGGTGATGAGCGGCTACGAGGTGTTGGAGCGTTTGACCGAGCTCGCACCCCGGCTCGGGCGAATACCTTTCATCTTTCTCACCGCCATGGCCGGGCGGGAAGACGAGTTGCGCGGCCGTCGGCTGGGGGCGGACGACTACATCACCAAGCCGATCGACTTCGAGCGGCTCCACATGATCATCAATGCGCGATTGGCCGGCGTCGCCCGCAACGAGGTATGGCCGAAGCTCGTCATGCTTAACGATCGCGAAATCGACACGCTGACATGGGTCGCGCGCGGCAAGACGTCCGCGCAGATCGCCGAAATGCTGGAGCTATCGAAGCGCACCGTTGATTTCCATCTCGACAATGCCCGGGTGAAGCTCGGGGCCGCCACCCGGACTCAGGCCGCCATCAAGGCGGCTGTCGGCCGATTAATTGAGCCGTAGCGCGATATTTGGGCACCGACAGTGCGGTGCAATGTGATCAATCACAGTAGGCAACGTCACCAGTATCGGTAGAAGCTATCAGGTGCATGTCATCTCGTGACATGCCTGAAGATCGGGCTGCAGCGCGTCGACTCATGACATATCCAGGGCGCAACATCACTGTAGGCGCGGCCGTTGGGCTTGCCGTGCTGAGCTTCGTCGCCGGCGGCTTCTTCGCCGTCAAGTATGGCAACGCTCCCAGGCTGGAAAGCGGCGTCGCCAATGCGGTCGAATCGACGGAATCGCCGGCCAAGGCTCAGAATGCCCCGCCGGATAGCGTCGAGCTCTCCGAGAGCCAGCTCAAAGGCGTCAAGGTAGAGACCATCGAAAGGCGCGACTTTCCGATCGAGAAGAGCGCGGTCGGCAGCATCGATTTCAACGAGGACCTGCTGACGCAGGTCTTTACGCCTTATCCGGGCCGGATCATCGGGCTGTTCGCCAAGATCGGCGATGAAGTGAAGAAGGGGCAGCTCCTCTTCACCATCGACAGCCCGGACCTCCTTCAGGCGAGCTCGACCCTGATCTCGGCGGCCGCCGTACTTCAGCTCACCACCAAGAATCTGGCGCGCCTGAAGTCGCTCTACGAGACGCGGGCGATCTCCCAGAAGGACCTGGAACAGGCGATCTCCGACCAGCAGACCGCCGAAGGCGCACTGCGCGCTGCCCGCGATTCGGTCCGCATTTTCGGCAAGACCGACGCCGAAATGGACCGCATGATCGCGGAACGCAAGGTCGACCCGACTCTCGTCGTCCCGAGCCCGATTTCCGGCCGGATCACCGCCCGAAACGCCTCCCCCGGGCTTTATGTGCAGCCCGGTAATCCGCCGGCGCCGTTCACGGTCGTCGACATCTCGACCATGTGGATGCTCGCCAACGTCGCCGAGAGCGACGCCCCCGCCTTCAAGGTCGGCCAGGAGGTGAAGGTGAGCGTTCTCTCCTTTCCCAACCGGACCTTCAGCGGACACATCACGACGATCTCGTCGATGGTCGATCCCACCACCCGGCGCATGCTGGTGCGCTCGGAAATCGAAGATCCCAAGCACGAGCTGCGCGCCGGCATGTTCGCGAACTACGTGATCACCACCGGAGCGCCGGAACGCTCGCTCGCCATTCCGCTCGACGGCGTGGTGCGCGAGGGCGACGGCACCATGAGCGTGTGGGTCACGGCCGACCGGCGCCGCTTCACCAAGCGCATCGTCACGGTCGGCCTGCAGAATGAAGGCTACATGCAGCTTCTCTCGGGCATCCAGGCCGGAGAACTCGCGGCGACCGAAGGCGCCCTTTTCCTGAGCAACGCGCTTGCGATCGCCTCGCGTTGACGGCGCGAACCGTTCAGCCGGGCGCGCGATGATCCGAGGTTAGTCGTGCTCAAAAGCCTGATCGTATTCGGATTGACGCGGCGTCCGATCATCTTGCTCGGCGTGATCGTGTTCGTTGCCGCCGGGCTCCTCGCCTTCGCCAAGCTCAACATCGAGGCTTATCCGAACCCGGCGCCGGTGATTCTCGAGATCACCGCGCAGGCCGCGGGCCAGTCCGCCGAGGAGATGGAGCGCTACTACACGATTCCGATGGAGGTAGGCCTCTCCCCCACGCCGGGTGTCGACATCATCCGCTCGACCTCGTTCTACGCCCTGTCGTTCGTGCGCGTCACCTTCAGGTACGGCATCGACTACTACTTCGCGGTCACCCAGGCGGCGCTGGCGTTGCAGCAAAACGTCAATCTTCCGAACAACGTGCTGCCGCAGATCCAGGCATCGAGCCTGGTCGGCGAGGTCTACCGCTACCAGGTGGTCGGCCCCCCGAATTTCGGACTGACCAACCTGCGTACCGTTCAGGACTGGATCCTGCAGCGCCGCTTCCTCACCGTGCCGGGGGTCGTGCAGGTCAACACATGGGGAGGCACGACGAAGCAGTACGACGTCGAGGTCGATCTCCATAAGCTCGACGCTTACAACGTCACCATCCCACAAGTGATCGCGGCAATCGGTAACGCCAACGTCAATGTCGGCGGCCGCACCATCAATTTCGGCCAGCAATCGGTCAATGTTCGCGGCATCGGCCTGATCGACAGCGGCGGCAGCACGGACCTCACGCAAGGGTACAAGGTCAACGACATCGAGAACATTTCGCTCGCCCAGTCGAACGGCTTGCCGATCCAGGTCAAGGACGTGGCGAAGGTCTCGATCGGCTACGTACCACGGCTCGGCAAGGCCGGCCGCGACAAAGAGGACGACGTGGTCGAAGCGATCCTGGTCATGAACCGGACGCTGCACACCAACGACGTCGTGCCGCGCATCGAACGCGAGGTCGAAAAGATCAACAGCGACGGGTCGCTGCCGCCGGGGGTGAAGGTCGTTCCGTTCTACGACCGCACAGTTCTCGTCAACGTCACGACGCACACCGTTCTGCACAACCTGATCTTCGGCTGCGCGCTGGTTTTCCTGATCCAGTGGGTGTTCCTGGGCGATCTGCGCAGCGCCATCATCGTCGGCGTCAATATTCCGTTCGCGCTGTTCTTCAGCATCATCATTCTCGTGCTGATGAACGAGGACGCCAACCTCCTGTCGGTCGGCGCCGTCGACTTCGGCATCATCGTCGATTCTGCCGTCATCCTGGTGGAGAACGTGTTCCGCAATTTCCAGGCGAGACCTGAGCAACGCCAGGCGCTGTTGCAAAATCTCGCCGAGGAACGCTGGGGCCCCGACCCGACCAAAAGCGGCGCCTCCGGCGGCGGCCACGCGAGCTCGTGGACCGACCGGATGCGCATGATCCTGATCAGCGCGATGGAGGTCGATACCGCCGTGTTCTTCTCGGCGGCGATCACGGTCGCGGCCTTCGTGCCGCTGTTCACCATGCAGGGGGTCGAGGGTCAGATCTTCAACCCGATGGCGCGCACCTACGGCTTCGCGCTCGCCGGCGCGCTGTTCGCGACCTTCACGATCACCCCGGTGCTGGCGTCGATACTGCTCCCCGAGCACATCGAGGAGACCGAGACCATCCTGGTGCGGGCGCTACGCCGGATCTACTCGCCTGCCCTGCACTTCTCGCTCACCCATCGCAAGTTGATGGTTGCGTTCGGGATCGGCTTCCTCATCTTCACTGCGATGCTCGCGCCACGGCTCGGGACGGAATTCCTGCCGGCGCTGGAGGAGGGTAATCTGTGGATCCGGGCGTCGATGCCGCCCACCATCTCGCTGGAAGCTGCGATGCCCTCGGTCACCAGGATGCGCGAGATCATCATGGCGCATCCCGAGGTCATCACCGTGGTCTCGCAGCACGGCCGTCCGGACAACGGCAGCGACGCATCCGGCTTCAACAACGCCGAGTTCTTCGTTCCCTTGAAGCCGTTCGACGACTGGGCTCCCGGCATGACCAAGGAGAAGCTCGTCGAGGACGTCCAGAATCAGTTCGCCGCCGAGTTCCCCGGCATCACCTTCAACTTCTCCCAGTATATCCAGGACAACATCGAGGAAGGCCTGTCCGGCGTCAAAGGCGCGAACTCGATCAAGATCATCGGACCGGACCTCGCCAAGCTCGAGGAGATCGCGAACAAGGTTCTGCCCGAGATGGATCAGGTGAAGGGCGTCGCCGATCTCGGCATCTTCCGCGTGCTCGGCCAGCCGAACCTCAACATCAAGGTCGACCGCGACAAGGCGGCGCGTTACGGCCTCAACTCGGGCGACGTCAACGGTGTGGTCCAGGCGGCGCTCGGCGGCACCGTCGCCACCACCCAGCTCGAAGCCGAGCGCCAGTTCAACGTGACGGTGCGCCTCCCGCCGCAATACCGGGGCGACTTCGCCGCGGTCGGCAACGTCAAGGTCGGCTACACCACTCCGAACGGCACCAACGCCTACATCCCCCTTCGCGAGCTCGCCACCATCACGCTCGACACCGGCGCCTCCTACATCTTCCACGAGCGCAACGCCCGCTTCATCCCGATCAAGTTTTCCGTGCGCGGCCGCGACCTCGGCTCGACCGTCACCGAGGCGCAGCAACGCATCGCCAAGAACATCACCCTGCCGAACGGCTACCGCATCGAATGGGCGGGAGAGTTCGAGGAGCTGCAGCAGGCGAAGGCGCGGCTCGAGATCATGGTGCCGATCAGCCTGTTGCTGATCCTCGTCCTGCTCTACGGCCTGTTCAACTCGCTCCGCGACGCCCTCCTGGCGCTCGCCGGCATTCCGTTCTCGATCGCCGGCGGCATCTTCGCGCTGCTGATCACCGGCCTCGATTTCTCGATCTCCGGCGCGATCGGCTTCGTCTCGCTGTTCGGTGTGTCGGTGATGAACGGCATCCTGATCATCACCTATTTCAACCAGGTCCGTGCCAGCAGCGGCATGAGCACGATCGAGGCGATGTATCACGCCGCCGAGCAGCGGATGCGGCCGATGCTGATGACCGCGCTCTCGGCCTGTATCGGCCTGCTGCCGGCCGCCATCTCCGACGGCATCGGCAGCCAGGTGCAGAAGCCGCTCGCCGTCGTCGTCGTCGGCGGCATGCTGGTCGGCCCGGTGATCATGCTCGTCGTGGTGCCCGCGCTGCAGACCCTGTTCCTCGGCAGCGGCAACGAGCCGCAGCCGACGGTGCACGAGGACGAGGCCGATCTGGCAGAAGTCTGAGGGCCTTGCACGCGGCCGGTGAAGCGGCCAAATCAAGTGCAATGATCCGAAGTGGGATGGCCCTGGGTGAGATGGCCCTGGGTGAGATGGCCCTGAGTGAGATGGCCCTGAGTGAGATGGCCCTGAGTGAGATGACGATGGGAGCCCGGTCATGAG
>Ga0209006_10005059_pt1 | contig 11980 bp, 8 predicted proteins | sample JacPin_JW_Ref_O2_FD_188567 | JGI IMG/M metagenome (GOLD analysis project Ga0209006, IMG submission 188567) | Forest soil microbial communities from Algoma, Ontario, Canada - Jack Pine, Ontario site 1_JW_Ref_O2 (SPAdes) (version 2) | ecosystem: Environmental > Terrestrial > Soil > Boreal...
CAGTTTTGGACAGTTGCTGCGAGTGCCCAATTGCCCGTAACCTTATGATTGCGTTGGTTGCGGGGGGTGGATTTGAACCACCGACCTTTGGGTTATGAGTGAACCGAGCAACGGTAAGTTATAGATTCTACGGGTACGAGTGGCTCTCGAAAAACCCATAAGTCATTGAAAATCTCTCTGGGAAATCGTTATTGGGGGTCTAGAAGGGGTTTGTGGAACTCCAATATGTCAAGTTTTATTGCTAAAAAACCTGACATAAAACATCCAGGAAACTTCATATTCGAATCATGGGAACAGCAGCTAAAACCCCAGCCCGAGCACCTCGTGTTATGAGGTTGGTTCGCCAACGTATCGAACGAGGTGGAGAACGCATGTGGCGACTAGAAGACCTCCGCGACCTCCCCTTTTCTGCGGTCGCCCAGGCTCTTTCGCGCCTGACCCGAGAAGGACTCATCGAACACCTTAGTAAAGGCGTCAACTACCGCAATCGCGCAACCGCCTTCGGAAAGAGTAGACCCAATCCAGCTTCCATCCGCAAACTGGCATCACAAAACAAGACGTTATTCCCGTCAGGCATTGCCGCTGCCAACCTTTTGGGGTTCACCTCGCAGACGGCGAAACAGGGAGAGCTTGCCACTAGCGCCCTCAGCCTGCCGAGAGACGGTAGCTTGCGACGAAACCGGCGCAGTCCGAAACGCCCGTCCGAGCCGCGGCCAAGCGGCGGCCCACCCGGAAGAGGGCAGAGTGGGGAAAAGACTGCGCAGCCTTCCGTTGAGAATGACGGATGGTTGTTAGGGATTGAAAGTCAGCGCACAGCAGGCACACACGAGAATTCGTAAACTAGTGCGGGTGCGCGGCACAGTTTCTGGATTGTAGGATCCTCGTCTGAAACCACTGTGTATTTGGGGTCATCGCTAATGATCGTTCGGAAGCCTCCGATTTCTTTGTCGGCGAAGAGGGTGGATAGCGGGGCGGGCCATATCTCGAGCGCCTGAAACATCAGGGGATCGCTTTTGAAGCGGTTGTTCAGATCTGTTCAATCGTTTTACGACCTTCCTATCCGTTGACGAGTGAGAGTGCCGCATCAGTGGTCGACTCGACGGGGAGGAATGTTGTTGACTTTATTCGAGCGATTCGGGATGCTGCTGGAACCTGGAACGACTTGGAAGTCTATGCGCTCATGGTTCTTGATTTCGCTTTGGTTCAGCTAGGTGGCCTTGCTTTTGGTTCGTCAGGGAATCAGATTTCAGATCCACGTTCGGCTGTGTATTTGTTGGCAGCGGTGGCGGACTGGTATGTTCGAATCTCAAAGAGAGCGCATTCGAATTTAATGAGGGAAGTGTATGGCACTTTTTCGGGAAGAAACACGTTTACGCGCTGAAAGCGTCCACGTCGCAGCGCCCGGGCAACTTGTGCTGCGCGGACGGATTGCGACCCTAGACTCCAGTGGGAGCGTAATTCCTGACGGATTCGTCTGCATTCAGGATGATCTCATTGCAGCGTTGTCCCCGGTGGGAACTGGTGTTCCACCCGCATTTCAAGGAGCTCCTGTGATTGAAACAGCCGGGACGATTTATCCAGGGTTGATCGAACTGCATAATCATCCCGCCTACAATGCTATTCCTCTCTGGAGTGTGCCAAAGCGGTACCTAAACCGCGATCAATGGAGAAATGACCCACTTTATAAACGGAAGGTGGCGAATCCCGCCGCTCTGCTTACCCATCATCCACAGGAAATTTATCCCAAGTCAGTCGCTCGTTTCGTAGAATGCCGGGCATTGCTCGGCGGTGTCACGACAACTCAGGGACTGACTCTATCTTCTCTAGGAGGTACCGCTTCCTATTATCAGGGATTGGTTCGTATTGTTGAGTTTTCGTACGGTGCAAACTGGCCTACGGCCACCGACCACATTAACGATTTCACCTCCTTTGCCGAATTTCAACAGACCTATGGTCCAGTGATGAACCAACCCCTCAGTCGCCTGGTCATTCACTTATGTGAAGGTACTGACCAAACGACCCAGGCACTTTTTTCGAACTTGCTTGACCCTAGCGGTAAACCCTTCATCAGTGGCAATCTCATCACGATCCATGGCACGGCCCTTCGTGCTTCTCAGTTCGTCTCGCTTAAGCGGGCGGGTGGGTTGATTTGGTCTCCGATGAGCAACTTTCTGCTATATGGCGCTACCACGAATGTGGCGGCTGCAATTTCAGCCAGTGTGACGATGGGGATTGGTTGCGATTGGGCTCCTAGCGGGACAAAGAATCTTCTTGGCGAACTTAAGATCGTGCAGCTTACCAATAAACAGCTCAATTTGGGATCTTCCAACGAGCAGTTGGTACGGATGGTCACAACCATACCCGCAAAGATGATGGGCTGGGATGGGCATCTTGGCTCGGTGGAAAATGGAAAACAGGCCGACCTCCTAGTGATAGGAAGGACGGATGGAGATCCTTATGCAACTCTGATCGCATCAACCGAAAGCGATGTAGCTGCGGTTCTAATCGGCGGCAAATTACGCGCCGGACGTGCCTCGTTAGTCGATCCAACTACCCCTGGTGTCGAGTTGATCCAGGTCGCAAATCAGTCGATGGTGCTCGATTTAGTTGACGACCCGAGTCAACCGTTGGCGAACATCACATTACAAGGATCCATTGCTACTCTGTCTTATGCATTGGAGCATCTGCCGGACTTGGCCAAGACATTTCAAGCCGGGAACGCCCAATTGATGGGAGCACCCGACAGATTCCGGATTCGACTTGAGATGGACGAGTCGCTGGCGCTAGATGCTATGTCTGGCGCAGTCAAGATCGGACCGGGGGATGTCGATCCGATGGAACTCGATCCAATTACAGTCGTGGACGATAGCACGTTCATTCAACGACTCAAGGCCAACACAAACCTTCCACCATGGCTGAAGTCTGCCCTGTGAAATGCCCCCCGAAACACCAAAGAGAGTTTTCAGGGCGGTCTCATTTCGAGAGAGAGTTATTTTCCCGTGGGTTCTGTCGCCACGCAGGGAGGAGGCTCAGTGTCAGGTTGTGCCACTTGCTTGCACTCCGCAAGATCGGAAAGGGAACTTTTCGCGGTCTTCAGTTCATTCGTGAGGTTGCTCACGATTTGGTTCCACGACTCCCCGCCCGTATCGTCCTCGATATTCAAGCTCTTTTCGTGCTGACACACCATGAGGGCATCGAACTTCCGATCTGGAAGCAATTTCTTCATTAGGTCAGGGTCGCCCAATTTCGCCTTGCCTCCTACAAGGACTAACCGGATGCTCCCCGGATCGGCATTAAGTAGCGCCGACGATGGCGAATCTGCTTTCTTTGGAAATACAACAATGTCAGCCGCCATTCCAGCCGCTAGCGAACCGATTTTGTCATTGGCACCAACAAGTTTCGCGGGATTGGCTGTAGCCATCTCTACAAAATCCTGCCCCTCAAAGATCTTCTGCGGTTTCCCGTTGCTCCACTGAAAGGCATACTGCAATTCCTCGACCATGCTGTTGCTGCCGCTCGGACTCCAGTCGGGCGAAATGGCGATCGTCAGCCCCGCCTTTTTTGCAGAAGCGATGTCGACCGTTCTTCCATATAAGGCAAAATTGCTATGAGGAGACCAGATCAACCCCACACCTTTTGCTGCCATTTCTTGAAACTGCGACTGTTGCAGAGCTACGCCGTGAATGACGCTTACGCCGGGACGAAGAAAGCCGCTCGCTTTTAACATGCGGTATTCGCGAGCGGCGCTCGCATCCTGTCCTTCTGAGACATGAATCAGCAGCGCCTTCAGTTTTCCAGAAGACAATGAATCGCGAATGGATTGCGCCTTGGCTGAAGCGATCTCAAAGGGGAAGACCTCGTAGTCGACGGGTTCCGCATTCATCTCCTGTGAATACAATCCTGAGAAAAAGTCCAGATTCCGCGCCAGGCCGCGGTCGCAATCATTGCGATGTGGATCTGCATCGGTCGGGGAGAAACTCCCCACCACGGATGTGGCCCCCCCTAACATCGCCTTAATCTCCGCATACCGCTCCATGTCACAACCGAGTCCTCGGTCAATAAGTTGGGCTTCCGGGCCGCTGAGTTTCGCGGCATAGTCCGGCAGCGCCTGCCAGTCATAGCGATTACAAGTAAGTGCGGGCGGCGTCCATCGTGGAAACACATTCCATACGAGGTGATTGTGCAGATCGATGAGCCCAGGAAAGATGACTCCGCCGGTTTCGATAACTGGAGTACCCTTCGGAAGCGGAATGTTGGCCCCGATCCCTTCGATGGCTCCCTGAGAAATGAGAACAACGCCATTGTCTACCACTCCGCGTGGAGTGACGAGAGTCCCCGAGATTGCGTATTTTCCTTCCTGACAGTAGAGAAGCGCGGCAGAAAGGATCAGGCCCAAGAATATCCATAATTCGGCTATACGAATAATTCTTCTCTTCATCTATGTTCCTTTCGATCGGGAGTTTCAGATGACGAGGCAACAAATATCTCAGACTTGGACAGTGGAGGCTTCGGCGTGACAATCATGTACCGATGCTTTGCCCGAAGCGATGTGTTGATAGTGGACATTGTGTCCCGTGTTTCCGGCAAAAGACTAGGTCGCTCACTCTGCGGCGACGGCACCAACGTACCGATACGCTCGCACAGCAGCGTGCGAAATCTGCTTAGTCTCTTGACGTGGAAACAGCGAGAAGGACACCCCCCTCGTACCGGAAGGACCAATCCACTTCGCGGCTGCCGCAACTCGCTGGTTCGCAGAATGTAACGCCGCAAGAATACCTGTGTCAATAGACACAAGAAAAAATCCGGTGGTCCAGCAAGCTGTGGGAGTGTCCGATAACTGCGCCGATTCGTCGGAGTTATAACTCGAACCCTTGGACAAAAGGTGAGGTCGAGGCGAACTCGAGAGCGGAGGTCTTGGAGATATCCATCGACAGTGAGGGCCCAACTTTTCCATGTTGTCGGTGAAGAGCGTTGCGTCCTGACTGTCACCCGAGAGGGAGACGTAGGCGAAGCGAGAATTCAGCAACTCCGGGTGAACTCCAGTTTCGGCTTGTACCAGTATGCGTTCGACAGTCAATCCCTGAGCACTGTGGCTAGTCATGGCATAGCCGTGCTCGAAATGGCGATATTTGCGTGCATTAAATTCAACTTGGCGCTTATCATCGAGCCGTGTGAGAATTCGACCTTCAGGTGAGATCGATTCAACAGTACGCTGCGGTAGAGGTCTGTCTGCGTGAAACCGAACCGAAACCAAGTAAAGGGAAGCACATCCGACCGCGTTCCCGTTATGGTACGGGAAATCTGGATTCCCTCCGGTCGTTCTGAGACTGCGGCAGTTTAACTGTGACCGTTATGGTTTCTGAAACCGCGGTGGATTCGAAATAGAGACACCGCCTTGACGCCACAAAACGTAGTGGGCGTGCTTGCCTGGATAGAAGACCTCCGTCTGGCTGGAAGGGCTATTCTGCAGGTACGTTCTCTGCTTTCATTGCCTTCCTCAGAGACAGCGGCCGCATGTCTGTCCATACCTGTTCTATGTGGGAAAGACAGTCTTCCTTCGAACCAACTGTCCCGTCTGCTCTCCAGCCCATCGGGAGTTCCCGATCAGCCGGCCAAATGGAATATTGCTCTTCGTCGTTCAGGACGACTTGATATTGTTGCATTTCTGTTGTTGTGTCTCCGGTCATTTGCATTCTCCCTAGCTCAGGTTAACGAAGGTTGCTAACCTCCGACAGAGGTCATCGATTACGAATTCACGGTGTCGTTCCAGGTAGTGGTGATCGCCCGGCAACAACGCGCGATTAAATAGCCCACTGCTATGGCGGCACCAAGCCCTGATTGCTTCATGTGTAACCGATGGGTCAGATGTCCCCGCATACGCGACGATTGGACACTGCAGCCGTGAACTCTCTTTGTACTTGTAGGTTTCGCAGAGACGCACGTCCGCTCTAAATATCGGGAGCAGCAGTTCCATAAGTTCAGGTGTTTTGACGTGGTTTGGTCCGGCCGTTGAATGTTTGGCTATTCGTTGCTGCAGCATCAAATCTGGCAAATTGTCCCAGAGCGGAACGCGACGAGGCAGGTGAGGTGCTGCACACGCCGAGACGAACAGATGAGTAGCAGGACGACCTTGCCGCTGAGCGAAACGGGCGACTTCGAAGGCGAGAATTGCTCCCATGCTATGTCCAAACAGCGCATACGGATAGTCCAGAGTGTCAGAGAATTCCTCGACCAGCATGCTCGCCAGAGCCACGAGATCAATAGCTGGCTTCTCGCGGAATCTTCCAGGATGGCCAGGCAATACAACCGACTTGAGCGCTAGCCAGGGCGGCGCCTGCCGCCTCCAGTCGTAAAAGACAGGTTCGTTTCCTCCTGCACCAGAAAAACAGAGCAGGGTGAGATGTACTCTCTCTCCGCGTCCGCGCGAGAAAGCTCGTGCTCCAACTGCCGCCGAAGTCATCCCTCGAACTCCTTCAAAAGTTCACCTACAGTGGACTCCGGACAGAAAGACGCCTGAGTCTGAACGATGGCAACTGCCAACGCGGAAATGGTGGGTTGTTCGAACACCTGGCGCAGACTGAGTTCGACACCAAAATGCTCGATCATGGCTGAAACGAGTTGCGTCGCAAGGATCGACTGACCGCCATTCTCAAAGAAATCATCGTCGACCCCAGGGCTGTCGATCCCCAATAGAGTCGACCAGATATCGGCTAACTCCTGTTCCAACGGACTCCTTGGAGCCACGAATGGGCGCTCATTGCTGCGATGAAATTCTTCCGGAGCGGGCAATTTCTTTCTATCTACTTTCCCTGTCGCTGACAACGGCAAAGATCCCAGCCAGACGATTTCATTCGGCAGCATGTAATCGGGCAACTGCGTCTTCAATCGGGCGAGCAGATCGCGCGTTGTCAGATGGGCACCGTCTCGTGGCACCAGGTAGGCGACAAGGATGCCATCCGACGGACTCCACGGGAGAGATCTGTAGGTTACGGCAGCCTGATGAATTTCCGGCAATAAGCTCAGACAATGTTCCACCTCCCCTAACTCGACCCGGAATCCTCGCACTTTGATCTGATCGTCCCTGCGGTGCAGGAACTGCAACTGCCCCTGACTGTCATAGCGCACCATATCTCCCGTCTTGTACATTCGTTTTCCGCCGACCACAAACGGGTTCGGTACAAACCTTTCGGCCGTTTGAGACGGTGAACTCAGGTAACCCCGGGCTAAGGCGTCGCCCCCAATGAACAACTCCCCGACGACGCCGGGAGGGACGGGCTGGAGATTGTCGTCGAGAACGTAAAGTAGAGCGCCAGCAACGGCTTCGCCGACCGGTGGCATGCCGGGCCATTGGTCGGTGTGCCTGGATAGACGATGCTCACTGACAACATGGGATTCCGATGGTCCATATTGGTTGATCAGTGTGCAGTGCCCCAATTGCGTAATCAGGCTCGCAATCGCCGGCGTAATCCGCAATTGCTCTCCGGCAACTATGATCTCTTTGAGGGCCGGCAGCGGCGACATGCGAGTCGTGGCAATGAAATCGCTCCACAACTTAAGAGCAACGTAAGGGATGAATACCCGTTGGACACCATGGCGAATCATCACATCAAAAAGTTCTTTTATATCTCTCCGCTGATCTGACGAGACACAAACCAGGGTTTCACCGGAGCACAATGTGGAAAAGATCTCCTGCAGTGACACATCGAACGCCAGGGAGGAATACTGCAGAGTCTTGGCGCCAGCCCCATCGATTTGCCAGCAAATTAATTGCAATAGGGTTTGATGGGACAAAAGAACTCCTTTGGGGCGTCCCGTGGAGCCGGAAGTATAGATGAGGTAACATCCATTCGCGGGCGATAGATGTAGGCCCAAATCGTCGGCGGGCAGCCCCCCCAAATCTCCTTGAATGGCATCCAAACAAATGCGGCGCGTTGGTCCATCGGCAACCGATGCCGCCAATTCAGTTCTGGTAACAACAGCGACAGCCCCGGATTCACGAAGCATCAGGTCTATACGAGCACCGGGGGTCCCGGTTTCAATCGGCAAATAAGTCCCCCCCGCCTTCAGTATGGCGAGTAAAGTGACGATCGATTCGACTCCGGGCCCGAGATACGACGCTACAACGCTCTCACTGTGTACTCCGGCATTACGAAGAAAGCGTGCCAGTTGGTTGGCATGCGTATTCATTTCTGTATAGGTAAGTGAGAGGTCGTTTGTTCGAAGCGCGATGCCTGCCGGGGTCCGCCTTACCTGCATCTCGACAATCTGGTGCACGGCAAATACGCCCTCTGGTATCGATGCAGTTGGCGACGGCTTCAATATAGCCTCCAGTTCGGCCGTGGCCACCAACGGTAACGAACTTATGGGCCGATCGGGACTGACTGCAGCCGTTTCAAGAACTCGTAAGAAATGCTTTATAAACCCTGCCACGATCGAACTCTCGAACAATTCTGCGTTGTACTCGATCGCCCCGCTGATCCCGGACGCGGACTGCTCGAAGTAAAAAGTCAAATCGAACTTTGCTGCTCCATTCTCATTGGAAGTTCCGGAGACAGTCTGGCCACCAGGCTCGCGAAATACTACTGGCCCCTCCTGCAGAACAAGCATCACCTGGAATAAAGGAGTCGCGTTGAGGTTTCTTTCTGGATTAATTTCCGAAACCAGACGTTCGAAGGGGAGATCCTGGTGCGCATAGGCTTCCACGGTCATCGCCCGGACCCTTCGCAAAACCTCACGAAAAGTCGGGTCGCTCGACAGATCGGTGTGGAGCACGAGAGTGTTTGTCAACAGGCCTACAGTGCGTTCAAACTCCCGGCGAGTGCGGCTGGAAATTGGCGTGCCAATGACAATATGTTCCTCTCCCGTATATCGGTTGAGCAGCGTGCTCACGCTCGCGAGGAGTAGCATAAAAAGGGTCACACTCTCCGTTTGTGACAATTGCTTCAGACGGGAGTAGGCATCGGGCGGAACAACAAAAGCTTCGACGCGTCCCTGTGCGGCTTGCGAGCGTGGAATCGACTGTTTGTAAGGGAGATTGAGAAATGGAGGTGTCCCCTCTAGTTGTTCGCGATAGTATCGGAGATGTCCCGCGAGTGCCTCGCCCTGCAGCGTCGCTCGCTGCCAGGCAGCGAATTCACGATACTGACGCTCCAGGGCGGGTAGCGATGGGGGTTCTCCGAGACAGAAAGACTTATAAAAGGCCCACAAGTCGCTTGACAAGATTCCGAGGGACCACGCGTCGCAGATGATATGGTGCATGAACAGCATCAGCAAGTTATCATCGTCGGCAATTTGAAACAGGATTCCACGAAACAGAGGTCCCCGGACGAGATCGAATGGCATCTTCCCCTGAGCCTGGACTCGCATCTTGACTGCCTCGTGCGCTTCACTACGAGGGAGTCCTCTAAGATCGACAACCTCCAATCTCGAATTGCTCTTCTGGAAGATGACCTGGGACGGCACGCCCTTTTCGCTCTTAAACACGGTGCGTAAGACTTCATGTCTGCGGATCAACTCGGTGAATGCGCGAGTCAAGGCGGGAACTGAAACCGGTTCGTGAATTTCTAACGGCGCGATCACGTTGTAGGCCGTGCTCTCGGACTCAAATTGTTGGAGAAACCACAATCTTTCCTGAGCAAAAGACATGACTGCTGTAGAAGAGATCGGCCCTTTCTGGGATGGGGCAGGTACGCCGGTTTCCCCAGAACCCTGAGCGAAACCTGGTACCGGTTGCAATTCTCGCGCGCGAAAGGCCTCTGCCTGCGGCGGAGTTTCCACTAGAGCAATAGTCGACGGAGGCTCAATACCACTTCTGCCCCGCCCGAGACCGTTGCCATTCAGGTGTGCGGCGAGTTCGGCGATGGTCGGATTCTCAAATAGAACACGCAGTGGTATTTCTCCTCCGACTCGTTCCTGCAGGCGAGAAACCACCTGCATGACCAAAAGGGAGTGCCCTCCTATTTCGAAGAAGTTATCGTGAATACCGACAGGTTGAGTTTTGAGTATGTCCGCCCACAATTCTGCCAACAACTGTTCCATTTCCGTTACCGGTGCGACATAGGTAGCCCGTCGCTGCGCTTGTTCCGGCGTGGGCAGGGCGCGTACGTCAACTTTGCCCGCCGGGGTCAGGGGAATCTTGTCGAGAAAAATGTACGACTGTGGAACCATATACTGAGGAAGGCGGAACGCAATGAATGCTTTTAGAGCTTCTGGTCGGGGCTCCGCGTTTCCTCGACGAACCACATAAGCAACCAGGTGGCGATCGTATTCAGACTTTTGATAAACGTTCACTGTGCAAGTAGCGACGTCAGAATGATCAGCGAGCACAGCCTCGATTTCGCCAAGCTCTATGCGGAAACCTCGAATCTTGACCTGGCTGTCGATTCTGCCCAGATAATCAATGTTGCCGTCGGGCAACTGACGGACCAAATCTCCCGAGCGATACAAGCGCCCGCCCGCTCTACGGGCAAAAGGATCGGGAACGAATCGTTCGGCGGTCAACTTGGGTCTGCCCAAGTATCCTCGTGAGACCCCCACCCCCCCGATCAGAAGTTCGCCCGGAGTTCCGGGAATACACAACTGGAGTTGGGCATCGGCCACGTAATACTTCGTGTTTGGAAGTGGCATCCCGATCGTGGGCTTCGACCCCGGAACACAGCGTGCCACCGACGAAGCTACAGTGACTTCTGTGGGTCCATATGCGTTAAAAAAGTCTCGGTCCGGAGCCCAGCGATCAACAATGGCCGCGGAACAAGCCTCCCCGCCCGCGATTGCACATCGCAGCGCGGGCAGATCGGCATCGGGCAGATATGCCCAAACGGAAGGGGCGAGGGTTACCGTCGTGATTGCGTGTTCTCGCATGACGCGCAATAGATCATCGCCTGGCGTGAGTTCATCTCGACGAGCCAAACAAATAGCGGCTCCGGAGAGGAGAGATTCAAATATTTCGCGAACGGAGACATCAAAGCTGAAAGAAGAGAATTGCAGTATTCGAGATGCCTCGCGAATGGAAAAGAGCGGAATCGAGGCGTGAATCAGGTTAGCCACGCTTCGGTGCTCGACGACTACGCCCTTCGGGCGACCGGTCGATCCGGAGGTATATATCACGTAGCAGGCATTGGAAGGATGGGAAGCAGAGCGAGGGTTTTTCGGCTCCAGGCCGTCCAGGATCTCTCGTAGACGATCGACAGGAACAACCGACACGCCTGGAACACTGGACGGCGAGCCGATTGTCAACGAATGAGCCAATACCAACTGGACTTTGGCGTCTTCGATCATGAACGCTATGCGATCGCCAGGATATGCAGGATCGATAGGTAAATAAGCTCCCCCGGCTTTCAACACTGCCAAGACGGCGATTACTAATTCTGGACATCCATCCATGCAAATACCAACGATGGATTCACGACGGACGCCTTGTTGCAGAAGGTAGTGCGCCAACTGGTTCGTGCGTTTGTTCAATGCGTCATATGTAATGGATTGGTCGCGAAATCTTACGGCAATTGCATGAGGTGTGCGTTCAACCTGGGCCTCAAACAATGAATGCATGCATTTGTCATCCGGAAAAGCCGTGTCTGTTGCATTCCAGCCTTGTACTATCTGACGTCGTTCGCTTTCCGGGATTACGTCGAGAAGCTTGATGGACCGATCGGGATGGTCAACTGCGTTTTTCAGGACTGCATGGAAGCATGAAATAAACCGCCGAATGGTTCCTTCATCGAACATATCAGTACTGAATTCCAGGGTCCCGCATAATTGTCGACCCGCGTTACCCATGGACAAGCTCAGATCGAACTTTGAGGTTCCAGGAGTCATTGGGGATTGGGACTCCTGAGTTGAAGCTGAATCGACAGGTTGAGACTGTGGCGAGGCGGGCATTGCCGAGTTCTGAAAGTCGAACATCACCTGGAAGATCGGGTTTGCATTGACGTTTCGTTCTGGCGCGAGTTCCGCGACCAGTTTCTCGAAAGGAAGATCCTGG
>Ga0209006_10005060_pt1 | contig 11980 bp, 11 predicted proteins | sample JacPin_JW_Ref_O2_FD_188567 | JGI IMG/M metagenome (GOLD analysis project Ga0209006, IMG submission 188567) | Forest soil microbial communities from Algoma, Ontario, Canada - Jack Pine, Ontario site 1_JW_Ref_O2 (SPAdes) (version 2) | ecosystem: Environmental > Terrestrial > Soil > Boreal...
CGGTTTCGGGGCGTCGAAACTCCAGCACTAACCTCCCTAGGATGTAGTCACATTCCACCAAGGGCCGCAACCATTGTTTTTTGGTTGAGTATCGGTCGCCATCAGCTTGGGCGGCGTAGGAGCGCCAATGGACGACCTGATGATTGTCGCCAGCAGATAAAATTTCTGCTTCGCTGTAGTCCGGTGAGATCTCGGCGAGAGCGATCCCGGCGCTGGCGTGATCGCCGCAAGGCTACCAAAACTGGACCATTCATATTGGTTGAATATGGTTGACACGTTGGGTCGCTATGTTAGCGTTGGCTCGCTGCCGAACAGGAGTGTGACCGATGACGGGCAATGTCCACCGATTGCCGAACCGCGATATCGCGCTCAGGGCGCTCTATGACGACGTTTCCGCCAAGCACATGTTTCCGTTCTGGGCGACCTCGACGGACGTGCAGCATGATGAGGTCAAGCAGCTCCTGGCGACCGCGAAAGCCGTTCCGTATCTGTGGCGTTGCGCCGAGGACATCGAGCCGATCCTCGACCGCGCGGTCGAGCTGGTGACGATGGACGACTCGGAGCGCCGCTCGCTGATCCTGGTGAATCCGGGCCTGGCGCCGCGCCGCGCCACGGTCAGCACCATGTACACCGCCTACCGCCTGAACGACGCCAACGAGATCATGCCGCCGCACAAACATTCGCCGAGCGCGGTCCGCTTCGGGCTCAAGGGCAAGGGCAACTTCACCGGCGTGGACGGCGAGAACATCGTGTTCGGCCCGGGCGACATGGTGCTGACGCCGAACGACGTCTGGCACAACCACGGGACCGTCGGAAACAAGCAGGCGCTCAACCTCTCGGTCCTCGACCTGCCGCTGGTCGAGACGCTCAACGCCATCCACTTCGATCACGACTACAAGGAAGAAGAGAACGGTAAGCTCGTCTCCAAGAAGCAGCAGACCGCGCGCTTTACCTCCGATTATTCGCAGACGACTTACGGCTATGGCGGCTTGATGCCGCGTTTCGCCAACAGCAAGTCGCGCGGCGCCGGCTACTCGTCGCCGATGTTCGTCTACCGCTGGGAGATGGTGCGCGAGCTGTTCTCGAAACATAAGGACCGCGATGGCGACGCCCATGACGGTCTGCTGGTCGAATATATCGATCCGACCACCGGTCAGCCGGTGTTCAAGACCATCACGTTCTTCGCTCAGATGCTGCAGCCGGGGCATAAAACACTGCCGGTGCGCTCCACCTCGAACCTTCTGGTCTCGCCTTTCGAGGGCCAGGGTTATTCGGTGGTCGACGGCAAGCGCTACGATTGGACGACGTTCGACACGCTCGCCGTTCCGGGCGGCTCCTGGTTCGAGCATCACAACACGTCCGCCAAGGAGCCGTTGTTCCTGTTCGTCGCGAGCGACGAGCCGACCCTGAAGAAGCTCGACCTCTACAAGAAATGGGGCAAGGACGCGAACGGCGTCGCGGGCCGCATCGAGTAAGCCGGGAGGACGCGGCTCGCGTCCTCCCTCCCTTTCTGTCGTCTGTCCTCGTTCGCAAGCATCGTCTCCGCACGCTTCCGGAAGCCAGTTCGTGCTCACAACGTTCCCGCGTCAGTCCAACACCACGTTGCTGTCTCACATCGACTGCCCCGGCGGCGGGCAGGTCTGGGTCGAGGGAACGACGCTCTATGTCGGCCACATGCGGCCGACCTCGGGCACGACCATCATCGACATCGCCGAACCGCGGGCACCGCGCGTCATCGGCAAGATCGGCGTGCGCGACGGATGGCATTCGCACAAGGTGCGGGTCAGCGGCGACATCATGGTCGTCAACCAGGAGAGGTTCGGAAAATCCTCACCCGGCGACCTCGGCGGCGGCCTCGACATCTATGACGTCGCAAATCCGTCGGCACCCAAGCTGATCACCGAGTGGCGCACCCTCGGCGGCGGCGTGCACCGGTTCGATTTCGACGGCCGCTACGCCTATATCTCGCCCACCGCCGAAGGCTATATCGGCAACATCGTGATGATTCTCGATCTCGCCGATCCGGCGAAGCCCGTCGAGGTCAGCCGCTGGTGGATTCCCGGGCAATGGCAGGCCGGCGGCGAGGCCTATCCGTGGGACAACTGGGTGAAGCCGCGCTGTCATCATCCGTTGCGGCACGGCGACAGGCTCTATGTCAGCTACTGGCACCACGGCTTCGTCATCCTCGACATCTCCGACCTGTCGAAGCCGACGCTGGTGTCGCACCACAATACGAGCCCGGCCTTCCCGCATCCGACCCACACCTGTCTGGTGATGCCGAAGCCGCTGAAAGGCCGCAACGTCATGGTGGTGGCCGACGAGGACGTGGCCAAGCTGCGGCCGGCCGCGCCATCGTTCGCCTGGGTTTACGACATCACCGTGGAGCAATTACCGATTCCAATCTCGACCTTCCAGGTCCCGGGACTGGATCCGGACGGCAGCCCGCAGCCGGCGATGACCGGGTGCCATCAGCCGTCCGAGCGCTTCCTCGGCACGGTCGTGCCGTTCGCCTGGTTCGCGCAGGGCCTGCGGCTGGTCGATTTCGCCGATCCGTTCAGTCCGCGCGAGATCGGGCATTTCGTGCCGGATGCGGCGCCCGGCGCCGATCGTCCGTCGTCGAACGACGTGACGATCGACCGCCGCGGCCTCGTCTACCTGGTCGACCGCGTGCACGGCGTCGACGTCATCGAAGCCGATGCGTTCAGTTAGAGCATGATCCCGAATAGCTCTCCCGGTTTGGGCGCGAGCGACGAAGCGAGAAGACATGAGCGAGCGAGACAAGGACGTCTATCCGATCGGGAAGAAGAACCCGAACCTGCCGTTCCATCCCGCGGTGCGCGCCGGCGATTTCATCTTCGTGTCCGGCCAGGTGGCGAAGGACGAACACGGCAACATGATCTCCGGCACGATCGAGGTTGAGACCGCCGGAACGATCGACTCCATCCGGCGCATCCTCGCCGAAGAAGGCGCGACGCTCGCCGACGTGGTCCGGGTCACGACCTATCTCGAGGATACCCGCGACTTCGGCCGCTACAACAAGATATTCGCCGAGCATTTCAAGGATGCGGTGCTGGCCCGTACGACCGTCGAGGCGCGCGCGGTGATCAGCACCAAGATCGAGATGGAAGCCATCGCGTACAAGCCGAGGCGGACCTGACCGATGCAGGTCGCGGCCTCCGGTGTTCCCGTCGTGCCAGCCGCCGATATCCCGGCGGCGACGAACGCCGCGCCCGCGCATATCGAGGCCCGCAAGATCGCGGTCGATTTCCATCTGGAGGGCCGCCGCCAACGCGTGCTCAGTGAGATCGACCTCGCGGTGCCGAAGGGCAGCTTGGTGTCGCTGATCGGACCGTCCGGATGCGGCAAGAGCACCCTGCTGAAAGTGCTCGCGGGCCTCATCCCCCCGACCGAAGGGCGGGTGTCAGTCGAGGGGATCGAGCCGCAGGCAGCCGCGAAGCGGCGCATCATCGGCCTGGTCTTCCAGGATGCGACGCTGCTGCCGTGGAAGAACGCAATCGAGAACGCCGCCTTCCTGCTGATGACGGCGGACGCGTCCATTGCGAAATCCGACGCCTTCGCGCGGGCGGCCGCGATGCTCAAGCTGGTCGGCCTCGACGGCGCCGAGCGGAAGATGCCCTCGCAGCTCTCGGGCGGCATGCGCCAGCGCGTCGCGATCGCGCGTGCGCTTGCGCTCGATCCGCGGGTCCTCCTGATGGACGAGCCGTTCGGCGCGCTCGATGCCATCACGCGCGAGGAAATGAGCCGCTGCCTGCTCGACATCTGGGAGCGCACCGGAAAGACCATCGTGCTGGTGACCCACTCGATCGACGAGGCGATCTTCCTGTCGGGCGAGGTCCACGTCATGGGCCGGGGGCCGGCGCGCATCATCGAGACGCTGTCGATCACCCTGGCGCAGCCCCGCACCGAGGACAGCTTCACCGATCCCGCGTTCAAGACGGCCCAGAAGCGGCTGCGCAGCCTGCTGATCGAAAGCCATCAGCGGAGGCCGGCGTGAGCCAGATCGTCCCCGACGCTGCCGCTTCCGCGCGACCGCCGGCCGCACGCAGGCCGGTGCCCGACATGGTGCTGGCGCTCGGGCTGATGGCGGCAGTGATCCTCGTCTGGGAGCTTGCGATCCGGCTGTTCAACGTCTCGCCGTTCGTGCTCCCGGCGCCGACCGCTGTGATCCGGTCCCTGATCGCGAGCCGCGCCCGGCTCGCCGGCGCCGCCCAGGCCACGGCGATCGAAGTCGTGCTCGGTTTCGTGTTCGCGTCCATCACCGGCATCACCGTGGCCCTGGTGATCGTGCGGTTCGAACGGTTCGGCCGCGCGCTCTATCCGCTGATTGTCCTGTTCCAGAACGTGCCGAAGGTTGCGCTGGCGCCGATCTTCATTCTGTGGTTCGGCTTCGATCTCGCTCCGAAGATTCTGCTGATCGTCGTCATCGCGTTCTTTCCGGTGGCGATCGACATGCTGGCCGGCCTGCAATCGGTCGAGCCGTCCTTCGTGGCGCTGATGCAGTCGGTCGGCGCCGGCCAGGGCAAGATCCTGTTGCGCGTGCGGATCCCGCATTCGCTGCCGCACCTGATGGCGGGACTCAAGGTCGCCATCACCTTCAGCGTGATCGGAGCGATCGTCGGAGAGTTCGCCGGCGCCAGCCAGGGGCTCGGTTACGTCATCCAGTTCGCCTCCACGCAGCTCGATACGCCGCTGATCTTCGCGGCGCTGGTCGTCGTCTCCGTGCTGGGCCTCGCCTTCTACTACGTCGTCGAGCTCGCGGAACGCCTGCTGGTTCCGTGGGCCCCGAAATACGAGATTCGCCAGCGCGCAGCCTGACAGAAAAAAGGATGTATTTCATGAAAGCCGTCGCCCTCGCCGCCATTGCGGCCGCGATCCTGGGAACGTCCGCGCTGGCGGACGACAAAGTGAGCGTGCAGCTCGACTATGTGGTCCGCGGCAACCACGCGATGTTCTTCGTCGCCAAGGCGAAGGGATATTTCGCCAAGCAGGGCATCGACGTCACCGCGATCCGGCGCGGCACCGGCTCGCCCAACGCGATGCGGCTGGTCGGCAACGGCAATGCCGAGTTCGGCTTCGGCGACCTGCCGACCCTGGCGCTGGCGCGTTCGCAGGGTGTCCCCGTGGTGGCGCTCGCGGCGGTCAACCAGCACAGCCCGCTCGGCATGCTGGCGCTGGCGAGCAAGCACAAGCTTGCCAAGCCGCAGGATCTCAAAGGCCTGAACCTCGGCGTGCAGCCGTCGGGCTCGACCTACGTGTTCCTGACCGCGTTCCTCGCGGCCAACGACATGACTATGAACGACATCAAGCAGAGCACCGTCACGCCGCCCTATGAGAATTACCTGCTGCTGGGCCGTGTCGATGCCGTCCCCGGCTATATCGATGCCGAGGTGCCGGAGCTGGAGGCGAAGGCCGGCGGGCCCGGTTCGCTTTCGATCATGCAGGGATCGGACTTCGGCTACATCGTCTATGGCTCTGGCCTGTTCACCTCGGAGAAGATGATCGCCGAGCACAGCGACATCGTGCAGCGCTTCGTCAACGCCTACATGGAGGCCTTCGCGGACGTCATCAAAAGCCCGCAAGAAGCGGCCGACATCATCATCAAGGCCAACCCGGAATACGCCGACAAGAGGGACGTGCTGGTCAAGCAGATCGAGGCCGACGTGATGCACACCTTCTTCAGCACGGACACCCTGGCGAACGGCATCGGCTGGATGACCGAAGATACCTGGCGCAAGAGCATCAAGCTGCTGGTCGACCAGGGCGCAATGAAGCAGTCGATCGAGGCAGCCAAGGTCTTCGACGACAAATACATCGCCGCGACCAAACCGCTTAAGAGATAACGACCTCGAGACACCGAGACTCAAGACAGGAGACTCCCATGATCCGCATTCTCGGCCGCCAGACCTCGGGCAACGTGCAGAAGGTCCTGTTCCTGCTGGAGGAGATCGGCCAGAAATACGTCCGCGAGGATTACGGCCGCCAGTTCAACAACACCAACACCGATGCCTATCGCAGGCTCAACCCGACCATGAAGGTACCGACCATGGTTGATGGCGACGTGTCGTCCTGGGAGTCGCACACGATCCTGCGCTACCTCGCGGCGCTGCATGCGCCCAAGCTCACCGGCGCCACCCCGGCGGAGTGCACGCACGTGGAGCGCTGGATGGACTGGCTGCTCGGCGCGCTCAACGCGCCCTACGTCGCGGTGTTCAAGGACGCCAAGAAGCCGGCGGCCGAGCGGGCCGGCGATTTTGCGGCACACAGCGCCGATCTCGTCGCACAGCTCAAGATCCTCGACGGTCATATCGCTGGAAAGTCCTGGTTCGCGCTCGACCGTTTCACGCTCGCCGATATTGCACTTGCACCGATCGTGAAGCGCTGCCTTGAATTCCCGATCGAGAAGCCGGCCTTCGCCGAGCTCTCGCGCTGGATGCGGGCGGTCGAATCGCGTCCCGCCTTCGCGGTCGCCACCGGAGCCAAGCCGAGCGTCGTCAACGCCGCATGACGGCGGCGCCCGGGAGCACAGCGAGGCCGATATCGCTAGTCGGCCTTCATCGAGGTGACGATCGGCGTCCAGCGTGCGGTTTCTTCGGCGATGAATTTCGCGAAGACCTCGGAGCCCGGCGCCGATGGACGGATGCCGTATTTGGCAAGGCTTTCGGCAAACGCCGGATCGGATTGAGCTGCGGCGACGGCTGCCTTCAGCTTGTCGAGAATGGGCGCGGGCGTCCGCGCCGATGCCAACAACCCGTACCAGACCTCGGTGCGGACACCGGCAAAGCCGGCCTCCCCCGTCGTGACCACGTCCGGCAGCAGCGGCGACCGTTTGTCCGACGTGACCGCGAGTGCCCAGATCGCGCCGCTGATCGCGTGAGGCTGCAGGATCGCGACGTCGCCGAAGATCGCGTCGATATGGCCGCCGATCAGATCGGTGAGCGAATTCGCGGTGCTGCGATAGGGCACGTGGACGAGAGTGACGCCGCTTTCGCGCGCGAGCAGCTCGCCGGCCAGATGGGTCACGGTGCCGGTGCCGGCCGAGCCGATAGTGACCTTGCCGGGACGCGCCTTGGCGTAGGCGATGAACTCCGCGACAGTCGTGACACCGAGATCGCGCCGCACGGCGAACACCTGCGGCGAACGCCAGATCAGGCCGAGCGGCGCGAAATCCCGCGCGACGTCGTAGTGAACCTTCTGCACTGGCGGGATCAGCGCCAGCGCCGCGATGCCGCCGAGCAGGAGCGTGTAGCCATCGGCCTCGCCGCGGGCCACCGCCTCGGTGCCGGTGATGCCGCTCGCCGCCGGCCGGTTCTCGGCGACGATGGACGCTCCAAGGTGACGTCGCAGCACCTCCGAGATCGTCCGCGCCGCCGTGTCGGCGGGCCCACCGGCCGTAAACGGGATGACCAGCGTCACCGGCCGCGATGGATAATCGTCGGCGCTGGCCGGCAACGGCCCAACCGCCATCGCGGCCAGCAATGCCCCAATCGACGCGTGCCGCAGCTTGCCGGATGGCTTCACATCACGCTCCCGATCAGGCTCAATACGCCGCACACTACATAAATTTAGCGGCGCCCCGGAAGCGACATTCAATGCAAGCCATGCGCGCGCTCCTCGACCCCAAGGCCATTGCGGTGGTCGGCGCCTCGCAACAGCCCGGACGCGGCACCAGCGTGGTCGCGAACCTGCGCGATGCCGGATTCGGCGGCGACATCTTCGCCGTGAACCCGCGCTACACTGACGTGCTGGGCTATCGCTGCGTCGCGTCCGTCAACGAGTTGCCGCATACAGTCGATTGTCTCGTCATCGCGATCCCGGCGCGTGCGGCGTGCGACGCGATGGAGCAGGCATTTGCGCGCGGCATCCGCGCCGCCGTGGTGCTCGCCGCGGGCTTCGAGGACGACGCGGAGAACGGCCCGCTCGCCACGCGATTGCGGGCCCTCGCGCAAGGCGGCATGGCGATCTGCGGGCCGAATTGCTTCGGCATCGTCAACGTCAAGAGCGGCGCGGTCGCCTTCAACGGTGTGGTGCCGAAGGCGATGCCGCGCGGCCCGGTCGCGCTGGTGTCGCAGAGCGGCAGCCTCGGCAATTTCGCGTTCGGGCCGCTGATCCGCGACCGCCGGCTCGGCTTCTCGTATTTCGTGTCGTGCGGCAACCAGACCGGACTGACGATCGAGGACTACGTCGAGTATTTCGTGGCCGATCCCGACGTCAAAATCATCGCCGCGATCGTCGAAGATCTAAAGAACCCGCGCAAGCTCGCGCGGGTCGCGGCCGCGGCTCGCCGGCAGGGCAAGCCGCTCCTGTTCGTGCAGATCGGGCGCTCCCCGGCGGGCGAGATCATGACCCACGCACACACCGGCGCGCTCGCCGGCAATGCCGCGGTGATGGCCGCGTTCCTGCGCCGCTGCGGCATCGTGCAGGCCGAGAGCTATGACGAGTTCGTCGAGACCGTCGCGCTGTTTGCAACCGCGCCGGTGGATGCGGCGGGCGGCAGCGACGTGGTGCTGGTGTCGGGCAGCGGCGGCGGCGCGGCCCTTGCGGCTGACCACCTCGATACCGCGGGGCTCGGGCTCGCGCGCCTCGACGAGGAGACCGCCGGGCGCATCCGGGCGGTGCTGCCCGACATCGGCGACGTCATCAATCCGATCGATGTGACCGGCGCGGTGTTCTACGATCCCGGCATCATGAGCCGCCTGCTCGAAGCCGTGGCGGGCGACCCCGGCCGGCCGATCATCGCCGCCGCCTTGAACGCCGTGCCGGCGCCGCACGACCGCATGCGGCGGATCGCCGGCGCCGTCGCGGACGCGGCGCGCGCCTCCCGCAACACCATCGTGGCTTATCAGGTGAGCCCGCTCGGGCCCCTCGACGGCGAGCTGGTGGCGAGCCTGCATGCCGCGCAGGTGCCATTCCTGATGGGAAGCGCGAGCGCGATGGGCGCGTTGCGGCATCTGCCGCGCTATCGCGCCATGGCGGCGCAGCCGCGCGACACCGCCGAGCAAGTCCCGGCCGCTCCGGCCCCGGCCGATTGGACTTTCATGACCGCGCGCCAGGCGCTTCTCGAGGGCGGCATCTCGGTCGTCGATACCGTGCTGGCAAAGTCGGAAGACGAAGCCCGCGTCGCCTACCGCCGTTTCGACGCCGCGGTGGCGCTCAAGGCGGACGCGCCGGGACTGCTGCACAAGAGCGATATCGGCTGCGTGCGACTCGGCTGCGCGAGCGAGGCCGAGGTCGTGGAAGCTTTTCGGTTGGTGAGCGCGAATGCCCGCAGGGCTGGATTTGCCGATCCGGCTGTGCTCGTGCAGCCGATGACGTCGGGCATCGCCGAGGTTTTCGCCGGGATCATCGACGATTGCCGCTACGGGCCCGCGATCGTGTGCGGGCTCGGCGGCATCTTCGTCGAGCTGCTCGACGACACCGCCATCGAGATGGCGCCGCTGTCGCAAGATGACGCACTGGGCATGATCCGCCGCCTCAAGGGCGCGCCGGTATTGCTCGGCGCGCGCGGGCGTCCGCCGGCCGACGTCGCGGCGCTGGCGGCACTGCTGGTCGAGCTCGGCCGCTTCGCTCTCGCGCATGCGGGCCAGTTTCGTGCGCTCGACCTCAATCCGATCATCGTCAAGGCCGCGGACGAAGGCGTCGCGGTGCTCGACATTGCTTTCGATTGGAAACACGGGGACATCGATGAAGTATGAGGATCTCATCTACGGCGTGGAAGATCGCGTCGCGACCATCACGCTCAACCGGCCGGACCGCATGAATGCGATCTCGCCCAATCTCGAGGCCGAGCTGCATCGCGCCTTCGACGCGGCCGATGCCGACCGCGCCGTGAAGGTGATCGTGCTGACCGGCAGCGGCAATGCGTTCTGCGCCGGCTTCGACATGGGCGCGCGCGCCCGCAAGGGCGAAGCCGGGCCCGCCGATCCGGCCGGCAAGAGCATCGCCGAATATCTCGAATTCTGGCAGCGCAACGACGGCGGCCGCGTCGCCAAATGGGAGCATATGTGGCGGCTCGGCAAGCCGATCATCGCGGCCGTCAACGGCTGGGCGATGGGCGGCGGCTTTTGGTACCAGCTCGCCGCCGATATCACCATCGCGTCCGACCGCGCGGTGTTCGCGCAGCCGGAGGTGCGCCACATCTCCAACTCGAGCTTCCTGTTCGCCGCGCTGTGCGGCTGGAAGGCGGCGAACCGCTGGGCGCTGACGGGCGATCACTTCGACGCCCAGGAGGCGCTTCGCATCGGCATGGTCAACGAGGTGGTGCCGCACGGGGCGCTGATGGAGCGGGTCCACGCGCTGGCGCGGCGCATGGCGCTGGTGCCCGAGCCTGCGCTGCGGCTCAACAAGGCGATCACCATGCAGGGCATCCAGGCGGCGGGCCTGCATGCGGGCCTGCTGGTGGAAGGCGTGCTTGGCGCGCTCGCACACGCATCGCACGACGCCTACCGCGAGGAGCTGCACGCTGTTCAGCGCACCCATGGCATGAAGGCCTTTCTCGACGCGCGCGATGGCCCGTTCCAGCCCGAGCCGATGGGCCCGCGTTCGGCGAAGGCGCGCGTCGCGAAAGCGCGCAGCGGGAAGGGCGCTGCCAAGAAGCGCTGAGAAGCGTCTGGTCGTTCGACGCGATCACCTTCGGGTCCTGCGGCTGAACTGGCAGACCAGTGGCCCAGGAGAATGGGCACTTCCTTTGGGCCGGTGGCGGAGAGAGTGGGATTCGAACCCACGGTACGGTGTTGCCGTACACACGCTTTCCAAGCGTGCGCCTTAAGCCACTCGGCCATCTCTCCGGTGCGCAACGTCTTGCCGGCGCGCGGGATTTTTTTCAAGGGAAGGCGTCCCGCGGCAGCGCGATCGGCCGATCATCCTTTGCGGCTCGCCTTCGGCGAGCGACTCAGGATGACGGCGGCGTAAGAGCGCGTTCTCCATCAAATTCAACGGGTTATGGCCGCGCACGCAGTCCGCCGCGCGGCGCCGGCGCTCGCTCCGCCCCTTGAAAACCGCCGCCCCGCGCCACATTGTTCCTCGCGATGGCCCCCCTCCCCGACGACGACTACCTGCTGCGCCCCGATCCCGCCGACCCGCGGCTGACCGAGCGGGTGCGCGGCATCGACCAGACCGGTGCCCCCCTCGAGACGTCGGTCACGGTCGAGCGGGCGCTGACGATCTTCCTCAACGCGCAGGAGATCGTCACCGCGATGACAATCAACGACTATCCGGAATATCTCGCGCTCGGCTACCTGCTCAACCAGAATATGCTGTCACCAGACGACGTCGTCACCGACGTCGACTTCGACGAGGAGCTTTCCGTCGTCGTGGTGCGCACCGAGCGCGCCACCGACTACGAGCAGAAAATGAAGAAGAGGGTGCAGACCTCGGGCTGCGCCCAGGGCACCGCGTTCGGCGACCTGATGGAGGTGATCGAGACCGCGCGGCTGCCGGAGGCGGAGTTGCGCACGTCCTGGCTCTACGCGCTGACCAACAAGATCAATACGACGCCCTCGCTCTATCTCGAGGCGGGCGCGATTCACGGCTGCGTGCTCGCGCGCGAGGACAAGCCGCTCGTCTACATGGAGGACGTCGGGCGCCACAACGCGGTCGACAAGATCGCGGGCTGGATGTTCAGGCATCAGGTGTCGGCGGCGGACAAGATCTTCTACACCACCGGGCGGCTCACCTCCGAGATGGTGATCAAGACGGTGCGCATGGGGATTCCGATCCTGGTGTCGCGCTCGGGCTTCACGGCGTGGGGCGTCGAGCTCGCGCGCAAGGCCAACCTGACCCTCATCGGTCGCGCGCGCGGCAAGCGCTTCGTCGCGCTCGCCGGCGAGAACCGCATCGTGTTCGACCAGGACCTCGCCTATGTCGAGGATGAGAGCGCGAAGCACCGGCGCAAGGCGGCGGTGCATGAGGAGTAGAAGGGTAGTGGCGGATCCCCTCCCCCGCTTGCGGGGGAGGGAGGCGC
>Ga0209006_10005061_pt1 | contig 11979 bp, 15 predicted proteins | sample JacPin_JW_Ref_O2_FD_188567 | JGI IMG/M metagenome (GOLD analysis project Ga0209006, IMG submission 188567) | Forest soil microbial communities from Algoma, Ontario, Canada - Jack Pine, Ontario site 1_JW_Ref_O2 (SPAdes) (version 2) | ecosystem: Environmental > Terrestrial > Soil > Boreal...
GGCGGGAGCGATCCGCGATGAAGCATTAAGAATCGCAATCGATGGTATTTTTGGCTTTTGCAAGCTGCTTCAATGCAGCCAAGAAATCCGACATTCGGATTCCGGAGTCCAGCAATTGGATAAAATCTGCAGGGGTGATGCCTTGGCGCTGGGCGATCTCCAACACTTCAACGATAGCGCATTCTACAAGCTCCGGATTGGGCTCTCGGGACTGTTCAATATCATTGTTCATTGAACCCCTCACAAGTGTCAGCGTTTTCATGTACAGCGGTCAGAATTGACATTTTGCTGGAACGCTCTGCTTCTGTGCTGTTCAATTCTGCACACCTTTACAATTGCTAACTTGGCGGTCTCCAAGGCCGGGGGGCCGTTCTTCGGCATGGATGCACGACCAGCAGGCGACCTCCCCGCTTACAGATTCCAGTTCTGCGGTGGCGGCAGAGAAGAAAGACGAGAAGGTGGAGAAGAGGAAGGCTTTGGGGCGGGGCTGGCCGGAAACTGGTAATGCGAAAACACACGCTTCTAGTCGTGGAGAGCGACATTTAGAAGGGAACTGTGAACCTGTATCCCGTTCTCGCCATACTCAACGAAGCCTAACTCTCTGAACCGATTCATGAAAAAACTGACCCGCGGCCGAGTTGTGCCGATCATCTCTGCAAGAGTCTCCTGACTGATTTTGGGGATCATCGTCGGAACGCCTTCCTTGCCGAATTGAGCAAGCAACAGTAGAAGCCGTGCTAATCTCCTCTCGCTGGAATTGAAGAGTTGGTCGACTAAGTCCTCTTCCTGTCGGATGTTCCGTGCCAGCAGATACGTTACGAACATATCCGAGAATTTATGTTCGTTATGGAGCGCACGCATCATTGATTTTTTGACAATGCGGAGAACCTTACAGGCGGTCATTGCTGTTGCCGACCCCATGCGTAACGGCTGTCCAGCAAGGCTACTCTCTCCGAAAAACTCTCCGACATTCAATATGCCAAGGGTCGCTTCCTTGCCAGACTTGGATACGACGGTGAGTCTAATCTTGCCTTCCTGAATGTAGAAGACTGCGTCAGCCGCGTCTCCCTGAGTGAAGATTGTTTGCTTCTTGGCAAAGGAGAGGACTTGCTTCCCGTCGCCGACAGTCGCAAGGAATTTCCTCGGGTCGAATTCGCCCTTTTCGGTCGAATCGGTGTGTCGCGAGCGGTGCGGCACTTTGTTCCTTGCGATCCTAACCACCTGTTGGGTATCTACGAAGGGTATTCTACACTTATGTGCGGTAGCGTACAGATGATAAAAGCAGCAACCCATCACCGCGCCTTGGCGCAACAATCGCGTATGCCCCCACTGACCGGATCAGGGTGAGACCGAGGGATGGCGCACCGACAGCCGAGTATGCTCGCATACTGCTGGCGAGTCCTTATGAAGGCAACGAGTCAACGGGCGGGTGTTGCCCAATTTGTCCTGAGGAGACGAGCGAATGCGACATTGCGTAGGTGGCCAGCGCGATGCGGCTCCGGACGCCTACCTTGCGCATCAATTTTGCCACGTGCGCTTTGACCGTCCGAACTTCAATGCCGAGGGGTACCCCAATTCGCTTGTTGGACCTGCCGTCCACCAGCATTTCCAAAACCTCTTTTTCGCGCAATGTGAAAGCCGCCCTGCCGCCCAAGAAAGGATTTCCGACGACACCGGACGCACGCTCAACAAAAATCGATAGCAACTGGCGGGAAACCCACACCGAGCCTCGACTTACTGCACGGACGGCACTGATGAACTCCATCGCAGAAGCGCCCTCATCTACATAACCCTTAGCACCACACGAAAGGGCGGCAAGAACCCTCTCGTCGTGCATCCCGGAACCTATTGCAATGATCTGCGCCTCCGGATAAAACGCCTTCAGCTTGACTACATCCCCAAATGAGTCCTGCCCTCGCTGGTTCCCAAGCAAGATGATGTCAATGCGGCCGTGGCGATCAAGATCGGAAATAGAAGCATAGATAAATTCGAAATCTGTCTCTGACTCCAGAAGTGCACGGAAACCGACAAGCCTCAATGGGTCGCTATCGACTACGCCAATGCGAATTGCTGGTTTCTGGGATTGTTCCCTTGAGTTCATAAACTCCTTTCACTGCCCGATTGTGTAATACGTTTCAGGCGTCATGCCGCACTGCCTTTCATTCCTCTCGCCACATGCCTATTCATGGGCGTGCCACATCTGCGCATTATGCGACGAAATGGGCAGGGGGCGCCCATGCTCCGCCGTGGCGTGCTCGTTCATTGTCCTAGCCGCTTGGGTGCGACAGTTACCGTTCTCGCTGCTGAACTCCCGTGTGGTGACCGAATGTTTACAAACCGGACACTTGAAAGTGCTAAAACCGTTCATCATTTTGACGGTGTAATATCTCATAGCTTCAAGTCTAGTCGCTTATCCCGGTATGACTCCGAACCAAAGTTACCGTCGTTGCCATTAGTTCGCCCTCAGACGCGAGACATCTGAATCTAAACGAATACCTAGCCCTGCGGGTCTCGGTCGGGAGTGGTCTTCGATCTCACTAACCGCAGCGTATGGACACGCTGAGACAGATGCTGTCCAGAAAGCAATCCATAATCTCAATATGGCGATTAGGTCCTTGTTCACAACTTTTTCCAGTCGGTGAGCGCCACTAATTCGTCCAGAATTTCCTGCAATCTCTGAAGCCGACGTTCGTGATCTCCGGCTGCGCCCGGTATCTTCTTTTTCCCACCATGCAAGTAAAGGCGGTTCGCCTCGCTGATTTGTGCTATTTCCTCTCGCAATTTCACAATGCGTTCCTTGACAGGATTCTGCATGACGATAGGCTAGCAGAGCTTGCGGAATTGGGGAGTGCCGACCTGCCGTATGGCACCAAGGACAGTGGTCGGAATGACTTCTGATAGGTTAAGGTATTTGCGTCCTATGAAAGGCGCATTGCCCGAATCATGACATTACTTCTCTTTTGCCTTCTCCTCGGCTGCCTTACTGGGCTGCGCTCGCTGACCACGCCAGGAGTAGTCTGCTGGGCTGCGCACCTTGGCTGGTTGAATTTTGCAGGTACCAAGCTCGCCTTCATCGACCGTCCGGTGACACTCGTTGTTCTGACACTCTTAGCGGTCGTCGAACTGATCGGAGATAAGCTGCCGAAGACCCCGGCACGTACTGCGCCCCCGGGGCTGCTCGCCCGTATTGTCTTTGGTTGTTTATGCGATGTCGCTCTTGCGACAAGCGCTGGCGGGAAATTGCTGGTTCCTGCAATCGTCGGCATCGTCGGTGCTCTTATAGGCACATTTGTGGGTTACAAAGCCCGCCATACTCTGGTGTTGCGGGCGCATGTCCCGGACTACGCCGTGGCGCTAGCGGAGGACGTGATTGCAGTTGCTGGAAGCTTGCTGATCGTTTCGCACGTCTAGAATTGCCCGCGCAACGTCGATTTCGATTGGAATTGTTTGAAGCTGCGCATGTCCGGAGGCAATCCCTCGACGAGGGCGTTCGAGGCCCAATACTATTTGCCACCCGCGGCTTTAATCATGGCCGCCTTTGCCACCCGGCGTGCGATTGCCAATTTCAACACCGTCGATAGAATCGGACTGGCGCTCCGGTGCGGTAATCCACAGGAAACTTTCCGCAAGCAAACGCAGTCTTTCCTCCTTGACCCTTTGCGTTTGCCCAGCTATCCAGCATTTCCAACACTGGCCGCGCACGACTTCGGTAATCTTCGCGCAGTCGGCGGTGATAGGTATTCTATTGATTCGCCATCTCAAATGAGAAATGTCCCAGTTATGTACTCCATTCCAGATATTCGCTTGTCAATTTCGTGGGTCGCAGCGATAGTTTCCCTCGTTGGAATCACCGCGGTCGTTATGCGGGTCTTTGAAACCGACGAGGCACGGGCGAAATCTGCCGAGCGCAAGCGGGGAAAAGAACTGCGTTCGCTGGCCAACAAGATTTCCGGATATGCGCAGGAGGTTCATCAACGCTACCCAACCGGGGATGTGGTCGTCAGCGTGCGAGACTTGGCAGAGCAACTTGGAAAACGCCCCGACGCAGTTGCCAAGGCGCTTAACCTACTGCTGAGAGAACAGAAAGTCCAACAAGCTTCGCTCACAGGCTATTGGAAATTGAACCTGTGAGCGACCGACGAACATCCACCCTTAAACAGCCTTACAACTTGGTTGGGCTACGGGAGAAGTGTAGCGGTCGTGAGGGGTCCAACGATATTGACGCTAACCCATGACCGCTGAGGTTGGCGCAAACCTAAGCAAAAATAGATCAGGCTCCCGCTGGGAGCAATACAGCATGTTACGTAGCGGAAGAGCTCTTTGGTTCTCAGTTATTTTGCAAAGACCGGACCGATTGTGTGCCCGTCCCCACAGGCGGCCATGGGTCAGTAAGCTACAGATCATTCGGTCCCCCCAACCCCTTTTCCTCCGTCATTGCGATGGGCTGGGCGCGAACACCTTTCTGATAACAGAGCCTCCTTCGCGATTGCAAATTTTGGAGCCGCCAACTGTCTGAGTCGGTTGGCATGCTCGTGGAGAGCGGATCGTCGTTCCGAAAAGAGTGCACCCAACTCGTCATCTCGTGCCTTTAATGCTTTCCAGCAGAGGTAGCGGATTCGATCTTCTAAACGCCTGAGCGTGCGGTGCCAAACTTCGGCCAGTTTCCCCATATCGAGCGGATGTTCGATACAGACTCGGGCGAAAAGAAGGTTAACGCTAGACGGCGTGGCAACATTTGGGTGCGGGGAATCGGCATGGTGTTTCCACACAATCACTGGAAGGCAACAATGGACGGCAGTATCGGGGGGGGCGCTGACTGATCGGTTAGGTGCTGTCGCTGATTGATTGGCGAGAGGCGCAGAACAAAGCGCCCCAGAACTCTTTCGAGTCACGGGATGCGCAGGCAACGCGCCCCCCTCCGAACGGCTCACAAGCAGCCTACGTTCTGATTTGTGCTGGGGCGTGCTCCGTGGCGTCACCGCCATTTACCACAGGAAATACCGGGAAAACCTGTAGAAGCCGACGGTAGCAACGAGAACTACCACTGAAAGAACTGACCCGAGTCCGATTTGAATGCTTGGGTCTTTTGATCTTTTACTGAACAAACGCATTTCCTTCTCCCCGAACACAACAGAAAGCGCCCCAGACTCGCCGAGTCTTAGGACGCCCGTCGATCAGCCCTCCCCCGAAAGCTGCTCACAACCAGCCTACGGTGTGACTCGACCTGCGGGAATGGCCCTAACGGGCCACTGTGGGAATGCGCAGATACCGCTCGGTTTGACCATCGCGTACCCTTATGTTGGATATTGGGACGGAATAGGCGCCGGGCAGACTATTGCCGAAATCGAATACCTTGAGCGCATCTTCGCGGTGCCGGACATTAGACGGCTGGGCCCGAGCGATCTTGCGGCTGCGAATCGAAGGCACGACGATATGCTCGCGCAAAGTCCGTGGTTTCGCCTTTGGCAGCGGGTATGGCCTTTGCGGCCGAGGCGACTCCCCAGCAATCCGGCTCGGGGAAATCGAAAGCTCGAGTTCCACCAGAATTCGAATACTCCAAGTTCAGTCTCCACCTTCCAATAGGGCGGAAAGATTCATGTCTGCGCACACCAATCGGAGTACGGCGACCACCGAAGCAACAGTGCTGGGCGGTCGCTGGCGAATCGATTGGCCGCTCACGAAATCGCGGGACATGACCCGGTGAGAATCAATATCGCCCCCCAAGTTACCCTACCCTGACGCAAACTGGTGAGTTCGTGTCATGGTTTTATTGCAGCAAAGCGCAGGCGAGTGTAATCCGCCGTCCACCTCCCGTTTGCATCGCAGAGAACAGGCTTGAGCAGCGCTGTAACCTCATCAAGAAAGCCGTCGCGCTCCTCACACGGCAATGCGGCCGAGAACGGATTGGCGAATGTGTCCAGCCACCCGCGCATTCCGGTTGGCAGTGGGGTGGGTCGCGGAATCAGTTGTACACTTCGCGGCACAAAACCAGCCCTTCGCAGCCGCAGTTCATAGTCTTCGACTGTCGGGAAATACCACGGAATCCACGAAGCCGCGTCTCCGATGCCCCGGCGCTCCAGCGCGGCCACTAACGCGACGGTAATCGCGCCCACGCACGCATGCCCGCCCAACTCGCCCACGAACCTTCCTCCGATCCTCAGGGCGCGGAATGCACCTGCAATTGGCGCGTCCGGATCGTCCTTGATCCAGTGCAGGGCGGCATTGGAAAAGACAGCGTCGAATTCGTTCTCAAAGACCAGCGCACGGGCATCCATTGCCCTCGCGTCAAGGCCGAGCCGAAGAGCGGCTGCGATCATTTCCGGAGAATGGTCGATGCCCACCACCTGCGCACCCAGCGCAACCAGCTTTTCGGTCAATGCGCCGTCGCCGCAACCCATATCGAGGATGCGTTCGTCCGACCGGGGCTGAAGCAAATCCAGCACAGGTTGCCCGAGCGCGGGCACGAAATGAGCGTTTGCGGCATAGGCAGCCGCATTCCAATGCTGCGAGGATGGAGGGAAAATGGCCACGGGAGAAACTCCTTCTTCGATAGGGTATCCGATTCGGGAGGTGTCGGAAGCCGGGAGTGGATTCCGTTCACGATTGCACCCGGCAAGTTCCAGTAAGCAGCGCAGCCCTGTTCGCCCGCAAGGTAAAGTTCGAGACTGCCGGGTTCTGCCGAATGGAATCAGCCATATTGGTCTAATACTCCGCCCTTGAGGAAGCGACCCCTACCGGGGTGGAGCAAACCAGTTTCCGGGCGGGAGTTGCACCTGCTGAAGTCCAGAGCCTTTCACGGCGCACTATTTCGCGCCAACCATTCGACACGAATTAAACCGGCCTCGCGTTTTCCAAGATAGTGCCCGTCAGTGTTTGGCCGTGCAGACTGACCGCGGAAGCTTGCGCAACGGTGCGCTCCAGTTCCGAGATCGTTTCATCGTCATAGTCGAAGGCGTAATGTGCGGCTTTAGCTGAGGGCCACGAGTGGTGCTTCTTGGCTCGCTCTGGGAGGGCCTTTGCCCTCTCCAACGCAGTGACCATCGCATGTTGATCGACGCGCAGGTACGAATCGGCTGTCGTGCTCAGATGTGAGTGCCTTGGCTTACAGAACTCACGTCGTCCACTCCCCCGGATCTTTCTGAGATGAGCCTGGAGAAGTTGAGGCTCTCAGCCGCCGGATCGCCGATCTTAGCCCACTGTGCGTCACTCGGTTGTGTAATTGATTTCCATGCGTCGGACTTGAAAGCTGGAGACATACAGTACCAGGAACGCCACGATTGCGATGCCGAAGATCGCGACTGGCGTGGAGACTGGATCAGGATTGGAGACCAGCAGCGACAGAAGTGAGGGCGTACTGGGAGGGATGGGGATGTCGACGGGGCACAGCGATCTCAGATAGTAGATTACGCTGACCTTCTTGAGCAAGGCCGGCAGAAACGGGTTTGCTGTTTCCCAGACCAGGATTGCCGCGGCCGGAAGAATTGGATTGCGGAACAAGATTCCGGCGGCGAGGAAGAAAGATCCATAACCGAGGCAAGCCAGGGCGGTGATACCCAAGTACGCCGCAGACTGCGCCAGACCATGGTTCTGATAGAGGTAGAGATCCCGCACATTCGGACTAAACTGCCAGTTGAAAGCAATCATCTGTAGCAATTCGCTGGTCACAAAGATGGTGCATGTAGCCAACAATCCGGCCAGGAACTTTCCTACCATGAGCACGTCGCGGCGAATGGGCGCGAGAAAATAGAAGTGCAGACTCTTATCGAGGATTTCGCCGCGGAACAGATTCATGAAGATTCCCAGGCAGCCGAAAAAGATCCCGAGCCTTAGATAGAAAAACTGGAATACTCCGGCGAAAACGACGGAATCCTGGGCGAGGTTGTAACCTTCGCGGATATGAACGTTGCTGGCTTTTCCATCCGCGAAATCGATATACAGGTCGTTGACTCCGTCGGAATAGTGGTAGTTCTCGTGGTGAATCACTTCGCCTTCGCCGGACTTGAGCGGCCTTTGTTCGTTCCAATGAAAACGTATCGGCGGCTTTCCCAGTTGCGTGATTATTTCCTGGCTCGTCATGCCCGTCTTGATGGCAAGGAGATCTTGGTAGGTCAAGGCTTTCTCATTCCCGATGGCAAGCCGACGACTCCGCGCTCGCTGGTGGGAGGTTAGTACGGTATGGGCGGTGAAAAGAAGCAGCGGCAACAGCGCCAGGATGTAGATCCACAAGCCGCGTCGCGCAAACAACGTCTTCTTTATTTCCAGGCGGATGACGGACTTGATTTGTGCCCACCAGAGCTTGGTCATCGCACTACCTCTTCATTGCCGATCAGATATTCGTAGATGGAGTTCACATCATCGTCGGCGGGTGTGACCGATTCGATTCCGATCCCGTTCAAGGCAATGTGATTGAGCATGAGATAGAAGCGGTCCGCGTCCAGTGTTTTGATCAACAGGCCACGCCCGTCGTTGTGAATTCGGACTTCCATGGTTTGCTCGGACTTCAGCACCTCAGAGGCAAGCTCGCGCGGCCGGTCGCAGCGGACAAGAATCTGTGCGGGCTGCTCGCGGATTTCACTGCGCAAGCTGTGGATCGGCCCCTCAGCCACCACATACCCATTACTCAACATCACGACTTGATCCGAGATGGCATCGACTTCGTGAAGAATGTGGCTCGAAATAATCACGTAACAACCCTCTGCCGCTACCGCACGGAAGAGAGCGATCATCTCCGCGCGAGCCAGCGGGTCGAGGCCGTTTAGAGGTTCGTCCAACACCAGGACTCGCGGATTGTTACACAAGGCTTGAGCGAGCCGGATGCGCTGGCGCATCCCCTTGCTATAACCAGCGACGTTGCGGTTCGCGGCTTCCATCAGGTCCACACGTTCGATGACGCGCCAGGCCAGTTGTTCCACAGCCTGAGCGTCGCTGCCTCCCAGCCGAAGATAGGAACACACAAACTGAAATCCGGTCAGGCCCTTGGGAAAGGAATCGAACTGGGTGCTGTAGCCAAGTATTTTGAAGAGCTTCTCTGGCTCCGTCGGATTCATGCCCAAGACACTGATCCGCCCGCGTGTGGGATGGACCAGGCCCGTCATTAAATTCATCAACGTCGTCTTCCCAGATCCGTTTGGGCCCACCAGGCTGGTGACGCCTGGTGGAATTGAGAGATTGACGCGGTTCACTCCCAGAATCTCGCCGTAGAACTTCGAGACGTCTTCGAATACGATGCAATCGTTCCTGATCGCTCCAGTCACTTGACCACCTCGTAGGCTCGGACCTTGCGCACGAGAAGGGCGAGACAAATTCCGCAGTAGATAAGCAAGGCGATCCAGGCAGCCGAGGAGGAGATACCGCGATCGTTGTCAATTCGAAACAGCGAAGTCCAAACCGTGCCGATCAAGTAAACGATGTCGATGAAGTGCCCGGATTGGGTCCGCATCACGGCATTGATCGCTTGTCCGAACCCGCCTCCGAAAAACAAAACTGCCAGCAGCAACGCACCAGCGACAATTCTCCACTTCACCCAAGCAGACAAGGCCATCGCCAGCAGCGAGAGAATAGCGATCCACAGAAAAGAAGAAAGCACAAGGCTGCTGATGATCCAAAGATGATTCCATGTCCAGGAGGACCCGGCGAGGCTCGCCTGCACGGCGAACAGGACAAGACCGGGAACCCACGTAATCTCGGATAACAGAATCGCCAGAACAGATGCCTTCCCTAACACATATTCCGCCCGGGAGAAGGGGCGGCAGAAGTACAAGGGCAGCGCACCATTGGCGAGGTCGGGCGAAATCAGACCCGGACCGGTGAACGCAGTCAGCATGAACGCCAGAACACCCTGCACGGTGATGAAAACAAAAAAGAACTTGTTGTCGATGGTGAGCAGTTGATTGCTGCCGCTGTAGCGTTCAAGAAAACTCAGGTGATGTGCGAGATAGATAGCGATCAAACAGAGCAGGGGATAGAAAAAGCAGAGCACGAAAAATCCGGTATGGAACTTCGAGCGGAACAGGTTTTTCCTGGAGCAGCGAAACACAACCAGGAAGCGAGACCACGCCGGAGTAAGCGCGCCGGAGTACGACGTGTAAGTGCGTCTATAGACAGCCACAGCAGTTCTCCGAGCGGTGCAATTGTTTTACGTTCGTAGGTCTCATTTCCGTGATCTTTTCATCAGTGTCGCTAACGAAAAGCGACCGGCCACGTAGGCGGCGCGGGATCTCAGGCGCACTTCTTTGTGCCGTTCTTCGCAGCGGCGGCCATTTCCACGCGGAGCTTGTGACGTTTGCCGTCGAGGGCTTCCGGCTCAAATCCCAACTCGTAGCGACAACGGAGTTGCTGCAAAATTTCTTCCAACCCCTTGGCATAGGTTTTGGGCGTTACTCTCAAGTGTTGTCCGCCAGTCTGGGTCGCAATATAGTTAGCAACGGCTCCCTGTTCGCCTATCAACCATATTCGCGGAGACCGGCGGTCCCTCAGGCCATAGGCGACAGCCGAGGTCTTCAGTAGCTCGTCTATGAAGTGATCGGCCTCCGATCTGTCCGTTCCGCTGTAGTCGCCATAGAGGAAGATCACTACCGGCAATGGTTCGGGCACTAAGGAGTGAGTAGCATCAATGATCAGTTGCAACGTCTTTTGCAGCGCTAGCTCGCCTTTTCTATCGTGGTCTTTTGTGTCTGGCATGGGCACGAGTACCTGCTCTAAGGTGGTGGCCGCCTCGTCGATGTCGCTCGTTGGCAGCAGGTCAAGTTTGGATTGCCCATCGTCGCACCAGTGCGCGACAGCCACCGTATCTGGTTTCTCCAAGTCCTTCAGAGGGGGCTTGAGAAGACTGATTTGTCCTGCAAACAAGCCCGAACCTTTCGCTTCGTACCCCCGCATGTTGCATTGGACAACAAACCAAAGTGCAAGCGGCCGAGTGGTAAATTTTGCTCCGCTGTCAAATGTCGTGATCGAAACCGGCTGGCCGTTGTCAAAGATTCTAAAATCGTCTCGTGTCAACGTTTTGTTCGGAAGGCCGCTCCTAGCATTCAGAGCGATCACATCAACCAGGACCAGATTGGACGAACTGTGCAACGTGATTTCCGGGGAATGGCTGACTGGCGCGCCTTTCTGCGCGACGGCCGGCAGCGTGAAGACCCTCACCTGAAGCGACAACAGCAGCAATAAAATCGCCGGTAGTTTCATTTGCATATCAACTCTCCATCGCTTTCAGGAAAATGTCCTCAAGAGTGTCGCGGCGGAAGTTGAGCCGCCGGATGCGCACATCGTGCTCCCCAGCGATGCGATAAATGTCACGAATCTCGATTCCGTCGGCGAGGATCATCTTTAGCCGATTCGCGGTCGTGGCACATTCGCAACCAAGTTGTTCTATGGCCCGGGTGAAATCGCCATTGGCCCCGTAAGTCTCGAGCTCCAGGAATCTTTTATTAGCCTTGCGCTCTTCCTCCAGGTTCGAGTAATGCGCAATCCGGCCCTGATTCAAAATCAACACCTCCTCGCAGGTATCTTCGACATCGCGCAGAAGATGCGAGCACAGCACAATCTGCAGTTGCTGGCTGTCGCGGATGTCGCGAATCATGCGGATCATGCGTTGCCGCGCGGAGGGATCGAGACCGTTCGTCGGTTCGTCGAGAATCAATAGCTTGGGTCCGTGGGCGATCGCCTGGGCTAGCTTCGCCAACTGCTTCATTCCGAGCGAATACGTTCCCAGTTGGCGATAGCGTGCCTCAGCCAGTCCAACGCAAAAGAGCGCCTCATGTGCCCTTTCGAGTGCCGCCGCGGCAGGCAAGCCGGAAAGCTCCGCCATCATTTGCACAAACGAGACAGCACTCATCTTCGAAACGAACGCGTCATTCTCAGGCATGTAACCGACCAGACTGCGAATCTTCCTTGTCTCCGATCGGATGTTACGTCCCAGCACCGATGCCGAGCCGGAAGAGGGCTTGTAGAAACCCAGAAGGGTATTGATCAGCGTGGATT
>Ga0209006_10005062_pt1 | contig 11979 bp, 13 predicted proteins | sample JacPin_JW_Ref_O2_FD_188567 | JGI IMG/M metagenome (GOLD analysis project Ga0209006, IMG submission 188567) | Forest soil microbial communities from Algoma, Ontario, Canada - Jack Pine, Ontario site 1_JW_Ref_O2 (SPAdes) (version 2) | ecosystem: Environmental > Terrestrial > Soil > Boreal...
GATGCGCGATTTGACAGACAATGTAAGCTTAACAAATGAAGAGAAACATGAGTCAACTATAGCTTTCCTTTGGTGTCTTTTTCCCGTGAGTCAACGGGAACACCCCCAATTGCATCATCGCATCCTTTAGATTGGGCAAAAACTCCGGCTTCACATTGCTGCTCAATGATGGTATGCTAAGGCGCGTGGAGACCATGCCATCAGAGGTGCTGGAGAGAGCTGTTGCACGGCTGAAAGCCAAGTTTCAGCCGGCGGTAATCTATTTGTTCCGTTCTCAAGTCTGGAGTCCGCCGACCCATGACAGCGATGTCGATCTGATGGGGATACTGTGCTAGAGCATTGAGCAATCATTACATCCATAGTGAACGTCGAAGCAGTGAAGAAAGGAGTGAACCTGGTGTGGGCGAAGGGGGTTCCTCTGGAAGCAAACTGGCTGCGTTATCTCTTGCGACCATTGATACGGCGCGAACTCATTGCGACACAGTTTGAGGTCGTCGAGCCCGATTCCATATATGTTGTCAGTGGAAACAGAAATTTGCATGTCACCATCCCGCGTTCCTTTTTAAATGCAGTCGTTGGCGTTCACGGCAAGGGCTTGATTCACGTCGGCGATGAGTATTTCGCAGGCGGCTATGACGTCTATAGAAGCTTTGATTTTGTTCTGAGAACGCATCATGCCTGCTGGTTTAAGATCATTCCGGAGGTTTTCACTTTCCCGTTGGGCTGGGCAGACGGCACGCCGCAGCGGGCCGCGCTTAAGCCGATCGAGACCCGCAAAAATATTTGGTGCTTTCTTGGAAACCACAAGGTTTCCTCGCGTGCGGAAATGTTGCGGGCACTTTGTCAAATAAAACCTCATTTTGTTCATTCCTTTGACGGCGCCACCAAGGAATCCCGGCAAATGCCCCCGTCCGAATATCATGCCGTTTTGGAGGACACGGTTTTTGCGCCTTGTCCCATGGGGAATGCCATGCTGGAAACGTGGCGTTTTTATGAATCCCTTGAGGCGGGATGCATCCCCATTGTCGAGGTGCGGCCCTGGATGCATTACCACGAACGATTACTCGGGCCACATCCGATTCCCACCGTTTATTACTGGACCCAAGCCGAGAGCCTCATTGAGAAGTTGTGCAAGGAACCCAATGAGTTACAAGCCTTGCAGCAACGCGTTTTAAACTGGTGGACCAAGTGCAAGGAATCGAATCAATTTACGATCAACCGTTTCATCAGCGAGAAGATGGGGAAGCGCAACGGCAATGGTTCCATAAGCCCCGTTCCATCCACTTCACCCTTGTGGCCGATGCGCCGCATGATTGAATTATTGCGTCATCAATCCGTCATGTCCGCGTATCGCCGCGCGAGACGCCCCTTCGCCGCGCTGGCCTCGAAGCGCCTCTAGTTTTCTGGTTTCGCCGCAAGCCTAGGCGATAGTGGCGCGCGGCCCACCCCTAATCGCACTGTCAGATTCGCTGAATCGGACGAAAACTCCATCTTCCCATCGCCTCATAATCGTGGTAGCATAAGACGCGTGAAGACCATTCCGTCAGGGGTGCTGGAAAAAGCCGTCGAGCGGCTGAAGGCCGAGTTTCAGCCGGAGGAAATCTATTTGTTCGGCTCTCATGCCTGGGGCACACCGACCGATGATAGCGATGTCGATTTGATGGTGATAGTACGCGAGAGCAGTGAGAAAGCCATTCGGCGGATGCAGCGCGCCCATCGTTGCTTGACGGGATTGGGTTTTTCCAAGGACGTGCTGGTTCCGACCCGCGCCCAGGTTGACCGCTACAAACACCTGCGCGCCTCGTTATTTCACCAGGTTTTGGCCAAAGGCCGCAAGCTCTATGGATGAGTCCGCGAGGGAGTTGGTGCGCGATTGGCTGACACGCGCGAGCCACGACTTGCGTTCTTCACATGCATTGGCGTCGCTCGACGACCCATTGCTTGACACGGCTATTTACCACTGCCAACAAACCGCGGAAAAAGCCATCAAAGCCTGGCTGCAATCGAAGGATGATCCTTTTCCCAAGACGCACGATCTAGAGGATTTGGTCGAGCGAGCTGGGGGCTTCAATCCCGAATTCAGGAAATTTGCAAAGGCCGCCTCCGTGTTGACTCCTTATGTCTCAGCGTTTCGGTATCCAGGCGGTTTTGACGATCCTATGCCAACGCGCGAGGAATTTGATGAGGCTTTGCAGTATGCGCAGGTCATTTACGATTTCGTATTGAGCCAGCTTCCGGCAAACGCGCGGCCGTGATCGAATTATTGCGTCATCAATCCGTCATGTCCGCGCATCGCCGCGCGAGACGCCCCTTCGCCGCGCTGGCCCCGAAGCGCCTCTAGTTTTCTGGTTTCGCCGCCCAAGCAAAGCTAAGTCGATAGTGGCGCTCGGCCCACCCTCAATTGCACTGCCCCATTGTAATTCATTTTGGCCCTTGCAAACTTCCGACTGCGGACTCCGATCTGCGTGTCGCCACAGAACAAGCACAACCCCCGGGATGGTCGCCAGCGGTTGCGCCCGCAGCCATTGCTGCACCATGGTTTAGCCCGCAAAATGCGGCACATGGGCTGACAGCCGGGGCTTTACGTCGTGCAAGGCACGGGCTGAACGTCCAGCCCGATCGATCGCATGAGATCCAAGGCGTTGCTCTTTTTCACCACGCCGGGCTGCAATTGATAGTCGAAGCTAAGTTTGCCACCCACCATTTGATCTTCAAAATGAAAGTTCGCGCCGGGCGGTGTCACTTGATCGACCACTTGGGTCAATGCCAAGTCATGAGTCGTGATCAACCCCACGGCTTTCCGATCCACCAGCGCTTTCACGATAAAGGCAGCGCCAATTTGGCGGTCGTGCGAATTCGTTCCGGCCAGAACTTCGTCAATGAGGAAGATCAGCCGTTCCGGTCGATCCGCCATCTGCACGAGTTGGCGCAGGCGTTTGATCTCCGCGTAAAAGCGGGAGATCCCTTCCTGCAAGGAATCGACCGTTCGGATCGACGCCCCAATTTGCAACGGCGTCATCCGAAAAGCACGCGCCCGGACTGGAGCGCCGGCCAAAGCGAGGACCAGGTTCGTCCCGATCGCGCGCAGCCACGTGCTTTTGCCCGACATGTTTGATCCGCTGATGACGTGCAAAGGCTGGCTTGAGTCCAGCACCAAGTCATTTCGCACGCCGCGTGATTCGGCGACAAGTGGATGCGCCAGACCCTGCGCGGCTATCGAAGGCGAGGCGGAGTCGAAGATCAAATCAGGAAATACATCCTCCGGATGCTCGCCGGCATAACCCGCCAGCGAGCAAAGGGCCTCCATTTCCCCCAGGGCAAGAAGCCAATCGGGAATCCTTGCATGGTGCCGGGCGTGCCATGAGGCCAGGGCAAAGCCAAATTGCGTTTTCAACAGCAGCGGGCCGCCGACCAGTTTAAAAATGTCATTGTCGCTGGAATCCATCCAATCCGCGAGCGTGGCCAGCCGGCGCAGGTTGGCGGCGGCCGACAGGTTTTCGCGTCTCCATTTGGACTGGAGTTCACGCAAGCGCGGAGCTTGGAAGTTTTCGTTTTCAAACAGAGCCAAAAGTTCGGCCAGCCACTTTAATTCGCCGGAGCGCAGGTTCATCGAAGCAAAGGCGACGGCGGTGCGGCGTCTGTAAGCGAGTGCGAAAACGCATAGAACCGAGAATGGCGCCAGAAACAGCTCATACTCGCCGGCCAGGAGGAGACCGTAAGTCAGCGGCACAAGCACAGCGCCGAGTATCCGTATCGGCAGGGCCGTCAACTTCAAGGGCCGCGCGGCCCAGGCCAAAAGGCCGTTTGTGTTGATGTGCCGGGTGTGGTCCACGGTGCGCCTGGCGATGCCCTCGCGCAGATCGAACCTGTCTCGCAATTCCTGGATCGAAGCTCGACGGGCGGCTATTTCCTCCTGGCCCACGCTGCCGAGAAGCCACTCGGCCAGCTTCGCGCGGCCAGCCCCCGTTTGGGTGGTATTGACGAACTCAAAAAGACTTCCCGGCCCGAGGATATCCAAGTCGATGGCGTAAGGATGTTGTGGAGTTAGAAATTCGGCGCCGCCCGAACCCTTTCCCATCCAGCGATCACTGAGGCGGTCAAGGCCTCGCTCATAAAACCCAACCAGTTGCCGGGCCATGCCCAGCTTTTCGATAACCCGATCGTGGATCGTGCCGCTGAGAAATATGCCGACGAAGATTCCGGTCAGGAGGAACGGAACCGGCACCCACCTAATCAGAGCGGCGCCGATAGCCATGAGCGCCACGGCAAAAACAAGCCGCAGATTGCCGGTCCACCGATGGCGCATTTCGAGATACTCCGCCTCCTGACGCCAGCGATTCAGGCGCGTTTGATATTCTTTTAGAGGATCCACTTGGCTGTGTTAGAACTCCACTGCCAGCTTGTCAGAAGCGTAAGCGTTCGCAAGCGTGAATAAGACTCTCGTGTGAGCAGCAATCCGTCATGTCTGCGTGCCGGCGCGCCGCCACGCGCCATTCCCGCTCAACGACAGGAAGCAAGGTCATGCGCCTCCATTGTCCCCCTTTGCCCGCCCCAAGCCAAGGCGGTGGCACGCCTCCACGCGTATCAGGTTTTGCTAGGGTCGCCGACTGCCACAAACCCCATGGCCTACCGGATTGAACCTTTTGCCCGCGAGTGGCACTTATATCGTATATGGCTGAGATTCCGAGCGGTTCTGCTCAGAAAGCTGTGGATTCCTTTGATGTCCAGGAGTTCATCGACTCTCATGGAGACCGACTACTGCGTTCAGCCTACCTGCTGTGTGGCGATGAAACAGAAGCACAGGATTTAGTTCAGGAAACACTGATCCAAGCCATCAGATCTTGGCGGAGATTTCGCGGAGAGTCGGCCATTTATACCTGGGTCCATGGAATCCTGCTGAACTTGTGCCGCCGATATCATCGCAAACAAAAACGACTTGTTTACGATGAGGAACTGGTCCTGAAAGAAACATTTCAGTCCGACCATGCCCAAGAAATGGACCAAGATTTCTACGCCGCCAGACTCACCAAAGCGATGCAAGAGCTTTCCCAGGAACATCGCGAAGTCCTTATTCTCCGATATTTTGAAAACATGAAAATCGACGAAATAGCACGACAGACAGGCGTTTCCAGCGGCACTGTTAAATCCCGCCTCCATTACGCCGTGCGCTGTCTCGAACAACTAATCCCCCAAGAAATGAACCTTTTTGCTTCAGACGGCACCAACCATAAAGAGAGTTGATGAACTGCGAGGACTTTAACGACCGGTTGCCTGAGTTTCTGGAGGATGCATTGTCCACCGCCGATCAGGCCGCCGCCAGAGAGCACGTTCAGAAGTGCGTCGCCTGCCAGCAGGCCTTGGCGCAACAGGAGGCTCTTGCAAAAACCATCCGGCTTTCATTCCACCGCGAAACGCAACGGCTTTCCTTACGTCCAGAAACGAAGCGAAACATCTTAAATACCCTGAAACGTCCGGAGTTTCCGCCAACAGCCTGGGAAAACATTCAGGGGTTCTTCGCCGTCCTTTGGCGGCATCCCGCCTGGGCTGGAACTGTCCTTCTCTGCCTCGTGCTGCTAGTTTCCGGCAGACGCTTCTACCAGGATTCGGCCCGGCCCTCATCTGCGCAAGCCACCGTGAAGGATAATCGTATTACATACTACATCGATATTCCGATTCAGACTGAAATGCATGTATATCGCAGACAGAACAACATGGTGGTTGATGCCGTCGTCACCGAAAGCAGCGTCATTGAGGCCAGCTTTTCTGAAAACATGAGGTCATCCCCTTCGTCGCAGCCACGGATCAACTAATATAAGACACTATGAAACGAATAATGCCGACAATCAGCCTCTCCCTGACCGCGGTCGTGGTCGCCGCCTACGTGCTCCATGCCCCCGGCCAGTCGGCCGTGTGCGCGGAAGTTGATTCGGAGCAGCGGTTTCCGCACATCATTCAGTATGAATTGGGAGCCTCTGGATTTTCCGCTGGTGATCAAATCAGCATCACTTCGGTGCGCGGGGATCGAGCGCACATTGAACCGGGAGGTAGTTATCTCGTGGAGGGAACTTACACACTGGCTTCAGCAGGTAGCGCCGACTTGGCGCTTTACTGCACCACCCGTGGCCCCAGCGGTCCTACACCCGACCAGGACAGCGAGCACATTAAGATAACCAGGGGTGCCGGCAACTTCCATCTTTACGAAACGAATGTGGCCGACGGCTGGCTTCACGTTTCTTTTTATTCGGATAATTCAAAACTGCGTGGCGGAGTGTATTTTGGAGAGAAGGGGAGGGAAAACACGCTCATGCGGGATCAGGAGTGGTTTCGTGAGTTTGCCATTAAATCGCCGGACAAACAGAACGACGTCGAGGTTGGCGTTGCCAACGAAGCAAACCGTGCCTTGCTGGCTTACCTTGGCGATCCTGTCTCACTCCCTGCCGACATGGATTCGCGCTATAGCAAGGACAACTTGCTCAAGGCCTTCACCACCGTTTGTCAGAAAGCAGATTTAGTCATCACAAAATTGGCGGTGGACGATTCGGAATTTCCTTTTCTTGTTTATGGTACTTTGGATGGGAACCACCCATTGCCGAACGCAGCTATTTTTGAAGAGCAGAAAGGTTATACGCGTAGCGGCACCATTCGGGGAAGCTTCGGCGGCGGATCATCCTACTTTGCTGTCAACATGGTGCCTGATAGCCAATTTCCCGCAGACAAGAAGCAATCCTGCCATCGGCGCCTGATGCTCCGGCTCCAGATGCTGTCCGACAAAGCCCAGCAGATTCAATAAGACCCGTTCGCGATAAGTCGGCGCAAACGTGGAAGCCCAGACGCATACGATTGATTACGTTTGATTCGGCCGCTCCTGGCTGTGCGCGATGCCCGTGCTAAGGCACCTCGCCTGCCTACCCTCATCGCCTGCGCGAGATAACACCATTAGAAAGACTAAACATCACCGCCAAATCCAGGCATCGCACTTATACTTTGTATAGATACTTGCGGTCCCACTTAGTGGTGGTATTGTGGCAAGCATGAAGCGCTCAGGCGCATGTTCTTTGCAGGCAGACGAACCCCGTGTGCCGCGCGTAAACTGTTCCTTCCCTCATGTGGAGAGAGTCAGTTGTGTCACTCGTCCTCACCCCGTCCCTCTCCTCCAGGAGAGGGAGAATTGTTCGCCGCACGATCAATATTCCAACGACTGGGATTGCTCGACGCGTCTCGTCACAACCGGAGACGGAGGAGAGCTGTTCCCTCTCCTGGGGGAGAGGGTTAGGGTGAGGGCGGGCCACGAAAAAACGGAATGGCAAGTTCCCGCGAATCGCTCGCGTAAGTCGTTGATTTCCACGATAGTTTCCGATAGTTCCAGGTCGATCCCGTTCTTTCATTCCCGAATCCTGTCCATCCTGTTCATCCTGTCCAGATGCTCAATCACCCAAGCTCGTGCCGACCAGGCGCGCGCTGGTGAGCCAGGGATGATTGAGCGGCACGGCCTTGCGTTTGCCGGCGACTTTCTCCAATGGCACAGGCTCGGTGCCCTCGCCGCGGGCCGCGACCATGACGCCAAATTCGCCGTCGTTGATCAGCTCGACGCACGCCGTGCCCAATCGCGTGGCCAGCAGCCGGTCCACCGCCGAAGGAGTGCCGCCGCGTTGCACGTAACCGAGGATCGTCACGCGCGATTCCTGGCCCGTCAATTCCTCCAGTTCCGAGGCCAGCCGCATGGCGTTGCCGCTGTGACGCTTTTGCCAATCGGCCAGCGCGAGCTTGGCTTTCTTCCGTTCGCCCTTCGATTTGGCGTTTTGCTTCCGCTCATCGGCTTCGCGCAAGCCGGCGGCGTCGCGCTTGGACATCGCCCCTTCGGCCACCGCGACGATGCTGAAGTGTTTGCCGCTGCGCCCGCGTTCGCGGATCGCTTCGGAGACCTTGCGGATGTCGTAGGCGATCTCCGGCAGCAGAATGACATCCGCCCCGCCGGCAATGCCCGCGCCCAAAGCCAGCCAGCCCGCGCGATGCCCCATGATTTCGACGACGACAATGCGGTAATGACTATGCGCGGTGCTGTGCAAACGATCCACCGCTTCGGTCGCGATGCCCAACGCGGTGTGGTAGCCGAAGGTGACATCGGTCATGGCCACGTCGTTGTCGATGGTTTTGGGCAGGGTGATGACGTTGAGTCCTTTCTCCTTGAGATAGAGCGCGTTCTTTTGCGTGCCGCCGCCGCCGAGGCAAATCAAGGCGTCCAACTGATTCTTCTCGTAGTTGGCGATGATGGCATCGGTCGCATCGATCTCCTCGCCGCCTACGGACATGCGGCGCGGTTTGTCGCGGCTCGTGCCCAGGATGGTGCCGCCAATCGTGAGGATGCCGGAGAGCGCGGCTTGGTCGAGGGTCACGGTGCGGTTTTCCATCAGGCCGCGAAAGCCGTCGCGGAAGCCGATCACGTGCATGCCGAAGGCGCCTTGGGCCGCCTTGCCGATGCCGCGAATGGCGGCGTTAAGGCCGGGGCAATCGCCGCCGGAAGTGAGAATGCCAATGCGTTTGGGCATAAGAGTCAATTATTTTTTTGCAACGCGGCGAAGATAGCCGTCGAGGCGCTCTTCGAAGCAGGCCGGCTTTTCGCCGTAAAGTTTTGCGCCCAGTTTGAACGCGCATTTTTGGAGTTTCGTCCGCTTGACAGCAATGCGGCGCGACAGCGGACGGAAATCGCCGGCGGGATTGGCTTTGTGTTCCTGGTTCAATGCTGTCAAGACCATGAACAGATCGTGGTCGTCTCCCAGCGCCTCGGTCAAGGCGTCGCTGCGGCGGATCATGCGGGAAAGTTTGGCCGGCCCGAGACCCTTGATCAACTCCAGCCCGTAGCCGAGCAATTTGGACTTCTTGCGCCACTCATGCAAATGGCCGGGCGTAGGCGACGTGCGCGCGATCTTGAAAGAGACGCGTCCCTGTTTGTAAATGCGTTTGAGGCCGGCGACCAAGTCGGCCGAGGTGGTTTTGCGCAAGGGCCAGGAAGCGAGGCTTTGCCGGGAGACGTCAAGCATTGCGCGCACAGTCTGGCGCAGGGCCGGGATGCGGCGGACGAAGGAGGACTGGCGCCGCAACAATTGGCGGCGGATGTGATCGCCAGCGGGGCTGGCGGCGGCCTTGAGTTTGCCGAGCGTGCGCAACTGCACATGGACGTCGCGCAACGGCGAGATGGTCCGACCGGCGGCGGCAATGCGGCGGTTCTCCGCGCGGAAAAGTTTCCTTGGAAACGCCACGCGCAACGAGCGCAACAAAGCGCGCAGACGTTTGAGGGCCTTGCGAGCGTTATGCACGGCCTCGCCGCGATTGGGTCGGCGCAACTCCGCCGCCGCGAGGTCAATCTCCTCGGCGGCGATGCGGCCGAAAGCCGTCGCCAGGCTTTCGCCGATTTCAATGCGGTAACCCATAAAGCCGCGAATGACTTTCCATATATCCGGTTGCGCCAACGAAGTCACCATCGAACGCAAGTGCCAGAAGAGAGCAGGGGACGACCTCTTAAGTTGAAGCTTCCTTACGCGCCCAGGCGTCGGCGTCCAGAATTTGCTCCAGGCGCGGATGGGCCGTGACGGCATGACGATCCATCACGCGGCCCACCAACTCGCTGATCTGAGGAAAATTGATACTCTTATTGACAAAGGCGCTGACGGCCACTTCGTTGGCGGCATTGAGCACGGCGGGCAGCGTGCCGCCGATCTCCCCCGCCTTGCGCGCCAGGTCCAGCGCCGGGAATCGCTCCCGGTCCGGTTCCTCGAAGGTCAATTGACCGAGCTTGGCCAGGTTGGTTTGCACACGCTGGCTGCCGACGCGTTCCGGATAGGTGAGCGCGTACTGGATGGGCAGACACATGTCCGGCGTCGAAAGCTGCGCGAGCATCGAGCCATCGACAAATTCCACCATCGAATGCACCACGCTTTGCGGATGCACAACCACGTGCACGCGCGCCATCTCGATGTCAAACAGCCAGCGCGCCTCGATCATTTCCAAGCCTTTGTTAAAGAGCGTGGCGGAATCGATGGTGATCTTGCGGCCCATGACCCAGCAAGGATGTTGCAAGGCGCGCTCGACGGTGATGGCGGCGAACTCAGTCTTGGGCGTGGTCCGAAATGGGCCTCCGGATGCTGTCAACCACAAAGCGCGCACGGACGACGGCGGGTGACCGTCCAGGCATTGGAAGATCGCTGAATGCTCGCTGTCCACCGCCAGCACGCGCACGCCGTGTTTGCGCGCCTCGCTCATGACGATTTCACCAGCCATGACCAGGATTTCCTTGGAGGCGACAGCGATGTCCTTGCCGGCGCGAATGGCGGCCAGGGCGGGTTGCAACCCCGCCGTACCGACAATGGCGATGAGCACGATGTCCGCCGCGGGCAGCGTGGCCAGCTTGAGCAATCCTTCCTCGCCCGCATAGACGCGAGTGGAAGTGCCCAGCGTGTTCTCCAATTCGCGAGCCTGACTTGGGTCGTTGACCGAAATGGCTTCGGGCCGGTGACGAAGCGTTTGCTTCAGAAGCAATTCGCCGTTGTTGCCAGCGGCCAGGCCGATGAGGCGAATTTGGTCCGGCAAATCCTCGGCCACCTTGAGCGTGCTGGTGCCGATGGAACCGGTGGAACCAAGAAGAACGACTCGCTTCATGTCAGTGATGCGTGGCTGTGAATTTGCTGCTCATTCTGTTCTTTAGGCAGGCAGTGGTGCAGCGTAGCCGGGGCGAAGTCAAGCGCGATGGGTGTAATTGAGTTTTGCATACAACGGCTTCTTGTGCTTTGTTGAGGGCATGAGATTGTCCACAAAATTGTCCTTGGCGGATTGTCGGACGCGGCTGGGGTCAGCCACGGACCTGGGAGGCATGGCATTATCGTGGGACGCGGCAGCCCCTGGGCCTGTGCTGGGAGAATTCCACGGCTCCGTGTTCCGGCTGCACACCAAAAAGTATTACAGCAATTCCTTCACGCCGTTCCTCTACGGGAAGCTCACCCAAGTGGATGGCGCCACGATGCTCGAGGGAGAATTCCGCCTGCACCCGTTCATCAGGCTCTTCCTGCTGATTTGGTTCTCTTTCCTCATTATCTTCGCGGTAAGCCCAATCATTGTGCCTGCGCAGCACAACCCGGTCAGCGGCCTCAACCGGCAATTGTTCTACTCGGGCCTGGCTGTCCTGGCCTTCCTGGGAATCGTTTTTGTCCAGGTCGGCAGATGGCTGGCACGAGGCGAGCGTGAAGTGATCCATGCCTTCCTTAAGAAGACGCTGGAAGCCGATGACCAATAGCCCGCCGTTATTTATACTTGATCAAATTGGCGGTAATCACCGTCTTGCGAAGCGGTGTCACCCCATACACTCCCGGCGCCGCCCATGCAATTGAACCAGTCCGGACACTTGACTCACCGGAAATCATCGCCGCGTCGGCGTGCTGTTCGCGGACGGCCTTGGCCAGGTTGTCCTCGCTGTCGGTGCTGACGGCGCCTACCAGCATATACGGCTTGGGCGGATATTGGCCGGGCGTGAAGAACGGCACGTTATCGACTATCTTGACGTAACCACCGGGGCCCGTGGTCCAATTCCCTTGTGGACCGGTCCAAGGAGAGAACGTGTAACCAGCGCCGCACCCGCACAGGACAATCGCCAGCGAAACAGGCAGCAAACGTAATATCGTTTTCATACCACCCAATACGGACAACTTGTTCCAATCTTGCAGCGAATCAACCAGCCAACGCACATTCGTTTTCATATTGTATTTTTAGCGCACAACCCGGCCTTGCGCAAGGAGTTGCTGCACACAGCGGCAACGGCGGCGCGGCTGTTTCTGAATATTTAACTTGCCCCGCCGACACGCTGCGTAAATCGTCATTCGCAATTCGACACATGTCCGCCAAACTCAAAGTCGCAGTTCTGGGTGCGACCGGTTATTCCGGCCTGGAGTTGACGCGGCTTTTGCTGCGCCATCCGCTGGTGGAGAAGCCTGT
>Ga0209006_10005063_pt1 | contig 11976 bp, 8 predicted proteins | sample JacPin_JW_Ref_O2_FD_188567 | JGI IMG/M metagenome (GOLD analysis project Ga0209006, IMG submission 188567) | Forest soil microbial communities from Algoma, Ontario, Canada - Jack Pine, Ontario site 1_JW_Ref_O2 (SPAdes) (version 2) | ecosystem: Environmental > Terrestrial > Soil > Boreal...
CGGACTAACGAGGGTAATAAAGAGGAATTTCTATGACAACGGCAATCAAGTCCGCAATTTCTCCTTTTGCGCAGCCCCAGCCGGAGCACAGCGCAAACGCGATCCCCTTCGTCGACGAAGAGCTGGTTTCCGTGCCAGCTTCTGGCATTCCGGGGAACTTTCGGAAGCTGTCGCGTTTCTTTCCAGTGATCGTGCTTGTTCCGAAATCAGCTGTTGATGAGGCTGCACAGGAAAAGCTGGAGCCGAATAAATCCGTTACTGACCTCGTCGACACAAGGAAAAGCTGCTTACCGCTGGATGCGGCGAAGGCCTGGCTGACGAATTCCAACGCCACAAACACGTTTGAATTTGGCGGAGTCAGAGGATGCTTGTCGACGATGGAAGTTCATCGCAACGGTCGGCCGGTTACTCTCACAAATAAAGAATTCAAACTTCTCGTGTATTTGATCAAAAACCCGCGGAGGGTGATCTCACGGGACGAGCTACTCAATGAAGTCTGGGGATACGAGAACTATCCGTGTACAAGGACCGTCGATAACCACATCCTAAGATTACGCAGAAAACTAGAACCAAAGCCCGCCGATCCCAAGCACTTTCATACGGTCCATCGCACTGGATACAGGTTCTTGCCCTAGAAGCTGCACATCGTGGGCGGGATACCGAAGGCTTTGAAGCGATCATGTGGGTCCTTGAGTGGATATAAGCCAGCGCTCCATCGCTTGTCGCTGAATGGCGGATTGGCAACGACAAATTCAAAAGTCTTTAGCGAGGCCCCCCAGGAAACCAAAAAAATCCGGCCCCTGCGTGACTTCGCTGGAAGCCGCATTTTTATTGGCAATTGTGGTGAGCGCGGGAGGAATCGAACCTCCAACCTACTGATTAAGAGTCAGTTGCTCTGCCAATTGAGCTACGCGCCCTTGAGAGATCTGCAAGGATGGGACAATTCGTGATTGTAACATCTCCAGCGTTGCGCGGTCATCGCGAAATGCCGAAGCTCACGCCGACAAAACTCTGCGTACGATGCGACCACAGCGCAGAACGAGAAATCGCGATCCGATGGAGCAGGTATTGCCAACAGACACTCGTCAACTCAGACGACGCCACAACTTCATAGGAAATGCACATGCACATGAAGGAAACGCACATGTGCGCTACTCCTTAACTGAAGAGATGGCACGTCCGCGGACAAAGACAGTTTTAGAGTCGCTGGCGAACTTGCGCGGCCAGACCATCCGGGCTCTCGCTCGTCGCCGGACGGCGCGGCGGAAGCATATCCGGCCCCGCTGGCGGACGCCTCTCCACCGTTCCTATCACCGGCGCATCCTCGAGTCCATCGGCGTAAGCCATGGAAACGAATCTTTGCTCGGAACATAAACGGTCAATCAGGCGTTTCTGCCACGAATTCAGCACAGCGTGAGGAAGTATCGGGAAATGACGGAACATCCACAGAAAATACGCTCGCTGCAAAAAAGAAGGCATTATGTATCGCGGTCCGATGGGCGTTTGCACCTGCACCACACCGTCCGACAGTTTTTGAATCCACATAAAAAAGGGCCACCTGAATTCTGGAATTGGCCAGAGCAGTTCTAGGGCCGTAATTATTGCACCAAGGGCTGGCCAATGGAAGGGCTTTCGCTAAGATTTTGCAGAATATTCGCGGCTATGCCGCTGACGCAGGCCCTGGCCGACGCCGTTTTTTCACAATGGGAAGGCCATTCCGGGAATCCGCTTGCTCCTTCTAAGGCAGGAAACAGAGGATAGCGGCACGCATTAAGAGGGAATTTCGGGCAGAACGTCCATACGCTGAATCTGGGCGGCTACGCCAAACTCCGTGCCAGGCCCTGGTTCTACGCGCAGCACGCGCGCATGACAACAGACCCAACACTTCTCGCCCGAGGTCAGTTCCGGAGGAAGAATCAGAACCAACTCGACCTCAGACCCCTCCGCCAGTCGCGACTTGGTGTAGAGGAATACTCCATTCGTGCTCACATCGCGGGTCTCGGCAACCACTTCCCCGCTCTTCAACCCGCTCTTGCTGTTCACACGAACAGGCAGCCGGGCAGCCACTCTTTTGCGAGAACGTCGATCGATATTAGAGTTCATTTATCTTGCGTATCTTGCACATCAAATGCGAACGCGAGCGGGAAGATTCTTCTCCCGCTCGCGTTCGCCAGTATAGACGAATCTCAGCCCGATTAAATGGTTACCCGCTTAGATTTCCGGCCGGCGTAAGCGTGCCGCAGGAACGACCAGTGCTTGTTCCATGGTAGGAACGTTTGTACCTCGCAACTTCGCCTCGGTCTCGTGCAGTTTGTCGGATTGACCGGTCTCGTAATAAGCCTGTACCAGTAGTTCCAGGGTGAAGGGGTTGGTCTGGTCTTCTTCGAGGAAAGAAATTGCCGCGTCGAATTTCTTCTGATCCATCAGCAACGTTCCCGCCGCGCCATTATAAGAACTCTGAATCACTCGGTTGCGGCTACCGGAAGCCATCGTTTCCAGTTGCTTGAGAGATTTGTCGGCCAGCGCTGCGTCCCCGGCGTGAGCGGCGCGCACAGAACGAACCCGCAGCACGCGGGAGAGTTCCTCTTCCTTGTCCGATTTCGAAATCGTGCCCCGATGTCCGAGCGCCTCCTCGGCACTCTGCAGATATTTCAATGCGGCACGATCGTCAGCGTGATATTCAGCTATGTGACGGAAGGCTTGCGCCTCCTGCAGATCCTGCTCCTTGGCGTGACCGTTGTCGGCCACTTCCAGGAAAAGCTTATCCGCTTCGGCGAAGTTGCCGTCGCGAACCCAGGTCATACCCTTCTGCATGCTGTAGTTCAAACGATCTGCCTCATTGTGAGCAAAACGAATCGCCTTGTCGTATTCAATCCTGGCCTGCTCCTGATTGCCCATGAGCGCATAAGTATCGCCCAGGCCAACCTGTGAGGTCACAAAATCCGGATCGATTTTGAGGGCGGCCCGATAGTGTTGCAAAGATCCTTCAAAGTTGCCCGCCATGCGCAATAGTTCGCCGTACGAATCCTGCGGGTTCGGTTCCTTGGGCAGCAGCGCGACATAACGATCCATGGCCGCGAATGCCTTCACAAATTGATAATTGCGCGCATCCAGATATGCCAGGTCATTCAGAGCGGCGGGGAAATTCTTATCCAGCGCCAGCGCCTTCTCCATGAAATGAAGTGCCTGCTCATCCCCATTTTCTCCCATCAGCCAATTCCCGGCGAGGTAGAGCAGATGCTTGTCCTTGGGATACATTTCCAGCATGTCGTTCATGGCGGAGATGCCGCCGATGAAGTCGCCTTCCTGTATCTTGACCACCCACGCGACCATCAATTGTTCGCCAGGCGTTGCTTTGTGAGCCAGAGCTTTGGCCTTTTCGCGAGCCATGCTGACTTCTTTGGGATCGCTGCTGTTAAAAGCGATCCATGCCCAGGCAACGGCCAGGTTGGGATCTTCCTTCACCGCGGCGCGCCAATCGTCGTTGCAGCGCTCCAGGTAAAGATTCTCGTAGTCCTGCATGCCCTTTTCGTAAAGCGCGCGAGCTTGTGCCGAGGCGGTCGTAACCGGCATGGATGCCGAGTTAGATTGCTTGACGTGGTGCGCATAAATCGGCGCGGCCGAACACATGCCCAGAATCACTAGAGCGTAGATGGAGCGACGCATTGAGGTCTCCGCAACAGGCGCTTTGGGGAAGAATTACGAATGCAGCGTAACATCGCGGTAACCGCTGAACCAGTGACGGAAGGCGTAAGACGGGTGGGGTAGCTCAGGCCCAACATAACGCCCTTGTTGCAGGAGCAACAAGGGCGTTAGCACGAGCTGAGCCAGAGCTCTAGAAGCTAAATTTGGCCGCCAGCTGGATGCCGCGCGGTCCACCGCCTCCAAGGAACGGATTGCCGATACCCACGTCGCCGGTAGCGGTGATCTGGTAGGCGCCGTTGCCGACCTCGCGGCCAGCGGCGTTTGGCGGAGCGAATCCGCACGCGCAACCAGGGGTCCCGTCGGGATAGACCTTAAGCGGCGAAATAAGATTGGACGCAGGGTCCGCAATGAACGCCGGAAGCACCGGATTCGAGAAATTAGGATGGTTGAGAATATTAAAGAAGTCCGCCCGAAGCTGCATGGTTACACGCTCGGTAAGAGGCGTGTCCTTGTAGATGGCGAGATCCCACTGTTTGAAGGTAGGGCCGCTCAGTGAGTTGCGTCCCAGATTCCCGTAGTGGCGGGTGCCGGGCACGCAGTCATCCGCGAAACCATTGTATGTCTGAAGAGTAGCCCCTGACGTGCACGGCATTGCAAATGAGCTAAGCTGCAGAAAATTGGCGGGATTGCGCTTGTCATACACGATGGGCCCGACCACGTCGGGACGGTCGAAACCGTCCCCGCCGCCGCTGTAATCATCTTCAAAGTTGTAATTCAGGTTGAATGGCTGGCCACTCTGCAAGGTCGCGGCACTGTCAACTCCCCAGCCATTCTTCAGTTTCGCCATGCTGCCGCTCATCTTCGGCAAGGCGTAGCTGGCAATCCAAACGAAGCGGTGAGGCACGTTGAAATTCGATGGACCGTGTTCGGCCTGGGGATTGTTGCTGTCCTGCGGCTGTGCTGCGTTCACGACAAAGTCTTCGCCGTCGCTCGAGTTGTCCAGAGACTTTGACCAGACATAGTTGATGAGCGAGGTGAAACCATGATAATTCGCCACTCGGAACTGGGTCTGAAGCGAATGATAATTAGAGGTTCCGAAGGAATTTTCCTGGAAGATGTACGCCGCACCGTAGGGGAAGCCGTAGTTGCGCGGCACAGTAAAGTCGTTGATGCTACCTGCCACGCAACCGGACCCAATCCCTAAAGTGTCGCAGTTGGTGATCGTTTGCTGGGATGGCTGATTGAGGTCGAAGAACCGGAACAAGCGGTGCCCCTGCGAGCCAACGTAACCCACCTGCATCGAAACCTTACTGGAAAACTGGTGCTGGATGTTGATGTTGTAGTTTTCCATGTAAGGAGTCTTGATATTGCGGTCGAAGGAGAAAATGTCGCACTCGACGTTGCAGGTCGGCGCGCCATAAATCGGTGCGTTCGGAATGTAGACTCCGTTCGCATCGAACGCGGCCGGGTTGGCATTCGCCATCTGGACCGGGTCAGGCCCAATATTGTTGTAAGCCGGTCCGGGTGCATAGAAAGTCGGATAAGGCAGGTGGCCCAGCATCATGTCCTGCGAGAAACCGTCGAAAAACAGGCCGTATCCTGCACGCAGAACTGTATTGCCCTTTCCATTCACGTCCCACACAACGCTGACACGGGGTGAGAAGTCCTTCTTGTCCGGGTTGTAGAGGCCGTTAAGCCCGCCGGAGCCACCAACCTGCTGCAAGGTGCCTGCGCTCGGGTTAAAGTCTGAAAACAGATTATTCCTCTCGGCGACCACGCCGTAGTAGTCCCAACGTAAGCCGTAGTTGAAGACCACGTGCGGAGTTACGTGATAAGCGTCCTGGAAATAAAACCCAAAGCCGTTCTCGTAGGTGTGCCGCAGGGTATCGCCGGTGTAGGAAAACAGGCCGAAGCTGGAGGTTTGAGGTGCCATTTCAAGCAGGTTTTCCAGAGAGTCGAAGCGAATGCGGCCTCGCGAATATTTGTCGAAACGCTGCTCAACGCTGGTGCGGTGGAATTCCCCACCGAATTTAATATCGTGCTTGTTTATTTTCCAGGAGAGGCCATCGAGCAATTGATTATTGGTATCCACCCGCTGTCGTGGGTCTCCAGAGGTAGCGCCCAACTGCGAGAAGAACCCTGCTCCTCCTGTTGCATTGGGAGTCAGGATGATGATCGGCAGGCCTTGCGAATTACAGGTGCCGAGCGAAGCTGGAACGTTGCAGAATCCTATGCTGCCAGGATTAAAACTCTTGTCTTGTGGGAAGAAACCCTCTGCAAAGCGGTTCCACCCATACCGCAGTTCGTTCACTTTAGTGGGCGAAAGCACGCTCACTAAAGAGAGTGAAACCAACTGGACGCGCGTGGGAGTCACAGTGTCAAAACCGGGCAACTGGCCTCCCGTCGCGTTCAGTTGCAACGGGAACTGCTGTGTGCTGTCGCCGAAGAAGTAGCGCCCACTGACGTTGTTGTTGGAGTTGAAACTGTGGTCAATCTTCGCGATCACGCTGCTCAAGTTGTTGAGTGAGGGCGCGTTGGCGATGTAATCCGGAGCGAAGTTATTGTTCGCATCGAAGCAGCCGGAATCGGAGGATGTAACGCCAGGGATGTAGTTGCCAGGATTGTGTGGGTAGAAGTTAACCAGCGTCTGACCGATTGAGCTCACCGCTCCGCCAGCGGCGACGACATTGGCCTGGGCCCCAGCAATCTGTGCCAGTGTGGGAACGCAGTCAAGCGATACCACTCCTACCGTCTCGCGCTGACCTTCGTAATCCAAGAAGAAGAAGGTCTTATCTTTAACAATCGGGCCACCGAGCGACCCTCCAAATTGATTGTTATGAAACGGCGTCTTGGGAAATTGAGACTGGTCAAAATAATTGCGAGCGTCGAGAGCGTTGTTGCGGAAGTATTCGAAGAGATCTCCATGCACGGCGTTAGTTCCGCTCTTGGTCACGATGTTAACTACGGCGCCGGCGTTGCGGCCATACTCCGGTTCAAAGTTGGAAAGAACGCGCATATCCGAGATCGCGTCGATCGGCAGGATTGCCGAGGGCGTCGCGAAAACTCCACCCTGGTTGATCGCCGGGTCATTGCGGTAGCCATCGTTCATATCCGTGCCGTCAAGCAGGTAGTTATTGGAGCGGCCACGCGCGCCGTTCATGGAGAATTCGCCGAATGATCCCGGCGAATCGGTGATCTGATCGGGTGAGCCCGCGACGCCCGGGTTCAGGAAGATCAGCTTGGTGTAGTCACGGCCATTAACGGGCAAATCCTTGACATCGTTCTGCGTCAGCACGCCGCCTAGCGTATTGTTTGTGGTTTCCACCAGCGGCAGCGTATCTGCCGAGACTTCCACCCTTGTCGAAACCTGGCCCGCCTTCATCGCTGCGTCGACCCGCCGTTCGCTCGCTACATCCACCTCAACTCCTGTGGTTACCGCCGTTTGAAACCCGGCTTGCGTCACGCTCACGGTGTAGGTGCCAATTGGCAATTCAGGCAGAGAGTAGCTGCCATCCGCGCTGGTCTCGGTGGTGCGCTCCAACCCGGTCCCAAGGTTCTTTACCGTAACTTTGGCGCCCGAGAGGACTGCGCCCGAGGCATCGGTCACGGTGCCGAGAATAGTGCCACGAAAAGTCTGGGCTGAAAGGCCGATGGCGGCCAGCAACACAAACGCGAGCAGGGTGCGCACTCTCATAATCTCTCCTTGGATCTGGTTGGTTGGGGAGTGGTGTAGGCCAAGCTTTTCGGCGGTATCAGGCAGCTTGCAATTCCTTGCATAGTAATGACATGCAGCGCCCAAACCGCACCGAGAACATTATCGAAAGGTTATCCCCGCAGTCAACCATGGAGTTGGGGATTGCGCCCCAATAGTAAAGTCCCCGCTCTCTGAAATGCTGTTCGCCACCGCATCTTGGGCAAACAGAAACTGGCCATGGCAAGCAATATCTCGTTTATTGGCAATCGCTTATGGCATCCGATCGGATCATCGCCAGGATGCGCTTGAATTCAATAAGGCACACCGTCATATTTCCGATTGATGTGATCCAATCTATTGATAGCAATGCGGTTAGCCCGACGGACGCTGGTTAGACAAAGGTATTTACGGAGGGGAGTTACTTTGGATTGCTTCCGGAGCTAGAAGCTAATGGCCAAGCCGCCGCGCACCGATCGGGCGGACTGCACAAAGTAAACCGTCTGACCATCCTGCCCTACGACAGGAATGTAGCCCTGAGCCAATAAGTTGCGCAAGTCAACCAGCGCTTCCATGTGCGCCGGCAGAAAGCCCATGGTGGGAATCGGTTGCCTGACGAACAGGTTCAGGAAGGCATCACTTTGTCCCGGCGATGAATTAAACATATCCACTGGAGTCAACGCGGGACCATTAATCCAGCGATAAGAGGCGATCCATTGCGTGTGGGTGCGAGGAATTGTGCCTTTAAACTTTGCCGCCAACGCATGGCGCCGCTGGGTCGTAATCCATTGCCGCGCGTCCTGGACCTCCACGTCGGGCTTGCTGAGATCGAGAACGCCACCGCTGGCATAATCCAGCGCGGCCGTGAGATCTGCGGAGAGCCTCCGCTCCAGCACTAGACGCAGGCCATTGGCATTTAGAGTGTCGCCAGCATAGGTGAAGGTGCCCGAATAAACGTCGGGCAGCAGTTCTCCGCCCGCAGCCGTAACGTCGCCGGTGCCGAGCAGGGCGGTGTTGCCCACTCGATCCGTGAACAACGCGACCTGCACACTGGTATTCCCCATGCGGTGCGAGACGTTGAGTTCCTGATGATGGGCGCTTTCCAGTTTGGTGGAAAATCCAGTCAGGCTGACCCGCGGATCGGCTTCGCTCAAATCGGCCGGAGCGGAATCGAAACCCTTTTCTTCCCGGGTGGTAGGCAGCGAGGTTGCATATTCGTACGCAACCACGGTATTTGGAGAAGCGTGGTACGTCGCGGAACCGTATGGCCGGAAAGCATTGACGCGGCCCAGGAATTGAATGGTCTGAAATTGACTGCCGAATTTCAGTTCGAGAGCGTCACCGAGATTGATATCGTCCGCAGCGGAAAACGCTACCGCCTGCAAGGATGCATTGTGAAGATTCGGATCTGATGGTGCGAAGCGGCGGATCGTGACGCCCATCGAAGGCCCCGAGCCATCGATCATCCGGTGGGAATAATTCGCTCTCACAACGGCGGAAGGCACGCTCTCACCGTAGCCAACTTTGCCGCTCAGGCCCACCCGATCCACGGAGAAAACGGAGCGCTCCACGGAAAATCCCGTACTCATGTCCGACCCGCTCCCGTAGCCTCCCGCGGCCGAGCCGGCCAGAAACGACAAAGTTCCGGTTGTCTCGTGATTCTGCGTCTCTCCCGCTATCGTCGGATCATCGAACACTCGCAGAACCGGGCGATTCGCCACCGAACGCAAAGTCCATTTCCAATCATCATCGTCTGCCGTGCCGCGGAGAGGTCCCACGCGCATCGCATTGAGAAGCGTGCCCAACGTGATATTCAGGTGAGTGCTGGCGCCGGAGTGCAATCCAACTTTGTCGCGCAAGGCGGGAAGAAAGGAAGGAGCCGAAACTTTCACCGTGTAGAAACCAGGCAACAAATCGCCTGCGGAATAGAATCCAGCCCCGTCAGTGAACACAGTGAAGGTGCGGGCTGCCGTTCCAATAATTTCAACCACAGCACCCATCTGAGGCACGCCTGCGGCATCGCGCACGTAGCCCGATATCGCTCCGGGACGGTCTGCGGCACCTGCTGAAAGCGACAACGCGACCATCACCGCCCAAATTCCGAGCTGGCGAAAATTCACTCTCACCCCCTGGGATACAAGCAAAACGCGACCCGCTGGCTCCGTGAACCGCTTTTATTCAACGGCAAACGTGGCTGAAGGATCAATTGTCTGCTTGGAGATGTTGTCGTTCACCTTGATCTCGATCCGGTACGTACCTGGCTGCAAATTCGCCGACGCGATCGACTTCTGCAATGTCACTTGATCCCCAACGTTGCCCATCTGTTCGGTCGACTCCATTTTCTGAACCACGGGTTTGTTGGTGGCTATGTTTACGATGTCAAATTCAAAGGTGGCGGAAGGTTTGTGCGTCTTCTCATCCACGCCGAGATTATAGACCTGCATCCAGAAGTTTACTTTCTGATCCCGACTTCGCTTGAACAGCGCAGGCTTGCCATCTGCCGGCGCCACCCGTGGGCGAACTTTGGTGACTCCGATCACGAAACTTCCCGTGCTTACGTCTTTCGTGGGAACCGCTTCCATCTGGTCAGCGACGATCAGAGACGAGGTCGACAGCTTGTCGTCCGAATATTCCGGCACCACGATGCCGCGGCTCCACAGCCCTTTTCGGTCGCCGTTCACGTCTTTCACGGCAATCTCTACTTTATATCGGCCCGGGCGCAGCGGAAGTGCCTTCCAATATACCGAGGAGTTCTCCGCAGTGCGCGGCAGCAACTCCGCCGGAACATCCACCTGAGCCGTGTCCTCGAAAGTCTGCACCACGCGACCGGTCAATGTTGATACCCGGCCAAAAATGTTCACCGTTCCACGCTGCACGCCGTCTTTATTGGCGAACGTGATGTCGCGATATTTCATCTGGATGGTGATCGGCACCAGCACCGTGTCCCCAGTCACCTTCACAAAATCTGAGCGCACGTCGAATGGCATCAGGTTCGTGATCAGTTTGGTGTTTACGATCTCTTCCAGATCCTTGAACTTTACCGGAGGTGGCGCCTGCAGCTTGGCAAATTGTTCAAGCCGGTCGAACTGCTTGCTTTGCTGGCTGGAACTGTTCGGCCCGGCCCCTAATTGTTCCAGGCCTCCGCCGCTGAAGCGACTTGCCTTGGTCGACATGCCCATCTGCTCGTACAGCGTCAAACCCGCATTCGGCGTGTACTTCAGAGCATCTTTCTCTGAACGATCGATCGTCATGTGATAGTCGCCGCACATGCACGAATCGACAAACTCGATGATGACTTCCTGCCCGATGCCTTCCAGGTAGCGGTATCGCCAGTCTTCAAACGGAAAAGTAGAAGTCTCGCCGCCGCCTTCTTCCATCGGCCGCTCGTAGGATCCGCCTGACGGATGCGAATCAACCTCATCCGCAGGACCGTACATGATGTACATGCGGCCGCGATCGGTCTTCCACCCCGGAATACCCGCGGCAAAATGCTCGTTGGCGTAGGCAATGCGGCGGTAGTGTTCTTCCTTGTATTCGTTCTCTTCGGTGTCCGGAGTTGGGTCGCGCCGCTGCCAGAATGCTTCGATAAAGTTATCGCGCTCTTCGTCATTCGAAAGTTGCTTGAACGCCGCGCGCTCTTCATCCGTAATGATCCAAACCACATCCTCGTTCAGCCACTTCTTGTAACTCTTGCTGAGTTCGACGGTCAGAGCCTTCTTCTGGGCTTTCTTCTCTTTCTCCGTAGGTTTCCGCTTCAGGGGATCCACTTCATCGGTGGGTTGTGCCTGAGAATTCGTAGCGGAGGGCGCAGCGCTTGGAGGATTCGAAGCAGCTGGCTTGTCGCTCTGCGCCCCAGCTGGGATGACCAAACCGGAAGCGAGAGCTAATACGAATAGGGATGAAAAACGATGTGGTCCAGCCGAAACCATGACAGGGACTCCTGCAACTGCGCTACAAGATCGCCCACGTATTTTAGGCCTTCGGTGGAGCGAAAGCAAGGTTAAGTCACACTATTAAAACGAATTCCGCGCACTTAACCACATTCCGCTGGATGCTGCGTTCGCCCCTGCGCGTTGCCTGGCGGTTCGAAAAATCGTGCCTCTTGCAACATGTTCCAGTGAAATCTCTTCGAGAGCCGCTGCGCACGAATTGGCCGTCAAGCTATAATTCACAGTTCCGGTCCAATTTGTCGGCTCACGATGGCCACTTAGGTTTCTCGGTGGCTTGTCTCGCTGGGAACTTTCCTAACACCAGGCTCGTATTACGAGACATAGCCGTCGGGACCGGGGTAACCGGCCTTCGTGGGAACGAACCGTTGGCCGAAGGGGTATTGCCTCACGCCTGGACAACGACGGAAACAATGAAACTTTGGAAAAAAATCGTGATCGGCGCCTGCGTTGTGGTGCTTTTGGCCATCATCGTCGGGATTACGGTTCATCAGAGCGGTAAGAACGTGGTCACGGTGCAGACCGGAAGGGTCGAACGCCAGGATTTGACGTCGGTGGTAAGCGCTTCGGGCGAGATCAAGCCGAAGACCTACGTCAACATTGGAGCGAACGCCTACGGAAAGATCACCCACTTGTATGTCAAAGAGGGGGATCATGTGAAGAAGGGTCAATTGCTGGCACAACTGGAAAATG
>Ga0209006_10005064_pt1 | contig 11975 bp, 9 predicted proteins | sample JacPin_JW_Ref_O2_FD_188567 | JGI IMG/M metagenome (GOLD analysis project Ga0209006, IMG submission 188567) | Forest soil microbial communities from Algoma, Ontario, Canada - Jack Pine, Ontario site 1_JW_Ref_O2 (SPAdes) (version 2) | ecosystem: Environmental > Terrestrial > Soil > Boreal...
AACGTTCTCTTCGATCGCCGCTTCCTCAGCGGCTTCGCTCCACCGTGGTTCCCGTCCACGACAGTTACCCCGAAGTCGGGTGTCGGCGCCGCGGCGGTGGTCACCTGGAAGGGCACGCAGTGGCTCAACCAGACGAACTACCAGTGATTTAGCCGAACTTTCACTCAACCCAAGCGGAATCTCAAACAACGAACGGGCGCAGAGAAATCTGCGCCCCTTTCCTTTTTGGGGCAAGAACACTCGGTAGCTACCAGACGTGAAAGCAGTGTGGGCCGTTCTTGAATCGGAATCTTGTGATTACCAGAAGCAGGAGCCCGAATCCGACGAGCACAGCCATTCCGAAATAGATATCGATGAACGACAACAGGCGGCTCTGCGTGACGACGTTGGCTTGGAAGATTTGCAGCGCGCCGGATCCGGGAACGCTGTCGGGACCGCCATTCCGATGGATCAGGCTGCCGTAGGCCGAAAGCGTTCGCGTAACGATGGGATCGATGCGATTCGCGACGTCGAGCAGCCGGGAGGAATGAAAGGTCATGCGGCGATCGAACAAGACGGTGGCTGCGGTCACACCGAATGTATTGCCCAATTGACGCGTGAAGAAAAACATCGTCGATACATCATTCAGGTCGGCCGGGGTGGCGCTCCCGGTGCTGATGTTCGAGGCGCCCAGGAGCGCGGGGGACAGCGATGCTCCTTGAAGATAGATAAAGCCCAACAAGACGTAAGTCGGCGTCGTTGGCGTCCAGACATAGACGAAACTGGAAAACGTCGCAATCATGCAGATCAGCCCGAGGCCCACAGTCTTCGGGCCACCTAATCGAGGCAACAGAACGCGCAACGAGACAAAGTTGCAGCTACCAAGACCGAGAGTGAACGCCGAGATGAACCATCCGGTTTGTGCTGTGGAGAAATCCTGGACATAGCGAAGGTATTGCGGCAACACGTAGAGGCCGGCGCCAAGGATGGATCCGACAATCAGCACGATGCCAAACGAAGTACGAACCGCAGCCTGGCGCCAGATCATCCGCAGGTGAAACACGGGAGCGGCGTTGGCGTCGCGGGTGTCCCACCAGATATACAGCACCGCACACACGACTGATGCGATGATCGCGACCGTGATCCACGTGGAGTCGAACCATTCGTCGCGCTCGCCACGGCTGGTTGCGAGCTGAAGGCAACTAAGGGCCGTGATGAGTAAGAAGGCTCCTCGAATATCGGGTTTCTCTCGCTTTCGGCGAAACAAATATCCTTTCGGAATGATCTTCCAAACAAGGTATGCACCGAGGGCCAGGAACGGAAAATCCAGGAGAAAAGCGTAGTTCCAATGGATCTGATCCGCGATCCAACCGATAGCGATCGGATATGAGACCAGGAAGACGAACAGTACGGCGTACAGCCATGAGACAGCGGCAATGCGCGCTTTGCCGGGGAACATCATGCCCGCAAGAATCACGGCGCGGACCAGAAACGCTCCGCCTCCGAAACCCATGATGAGGCGAGCAGCGAGCAGCGACTGCAAATCGTGAGGGCTCAGGAAGCACCCGAGCGCGCCAATCGAATATAACCCGATGCTGTACAACAAATGGTTTCTGGCACCGACGACTCTCGTCATCCAGGAGGAAAGCGCCATCGAACAGAGGTAGCCGAGATTATAGAGAGTCACGACCCAGCTAATTTCGTCGGGGTTTGCAGCGACATTGCCTTGCATGTCGGGCAATAAAACGTTGATAGACAGACGATTCGAAATTTCGATCGCGGTGACCAAGCCGACCGTCAGCAAGATCGCCATGCGCTGTCGATGCGGGAGGTTGCCGATCGACGAGGTGATGTACTGGCTCTCTTCGCGTTCCCAGGACTCGAGGACGGCGGGTGTGGGGTTGCCGAGGTAGCTCATCGAAAGTTCATCGGGTGTAGATCGTGGCTTCGACGTTCATGCCGGGACGAAGGACGAGCTGCGAATCCTGCGATTGCTTCACGAGAATTTTTACCGGGATACGTTGCACGACCTTGATGAAATTGCCGGTCGCGTTTTGCGGAGGCAGAAGCGCCTGGCGCGAACCCGTCGCCCCTGCGATCGAATCGACAACGCCTTCAAAGGTTTCGCTGTAAGTGTCGACGTGGAAACGGGCTTTCTGGCCGGGCCGCACGTGTTCGAGCTGCGTCTCTTTGAAATTGGCGGTGACGAACACCTTGTCGAGCGGGACGATCGTGAACAGGAGCTGTCCGGGCGACACATATTGGCCCAGGTCGACGGATTTTTGCGTGACTTGTCCGGTAATCGGGGCGGTCATGTGCGTGTAGGCAAGATTGAGCTCGGCTTGCTGTAGGACGGCTTTCGCGTGCTCGACAGCCGCTACGGCGGATTTGTAGGTGGCTTCGCTGATTGGGATTTGTTGTTCGCGGGCTTTGGTTTCGAGGAAGGCGGACTGTGAACGAGTCAGGCGTGCTTCAGCTGAGCGCGTGTTGGCACGGGCAATCGTGACGGCTTGCTGCGCTGCGGCGAATTGTTGCTGGGCGGCCTCGAGATCGCTCTGAGACACGCGCGCCGTGGCATCGACCGCATCGTATTGGAACTTGGAGACGTCGCCGGTGCCGAGTAACGGCGTGTAACGCACCTTGTCGCTTTGCGCGCGTTCATTGGTCGCTTTTTTGGCGGCAACGTTGGCCTCGGCGAGTTTGAGATTCGCGGTGGCGGATTGTTCGAGTTGCGCTTTCGAACCGGTGAAATCGGCGGCATCGGATTCTTTTTGTGAGTTGGCGCTGCTCGTGCCGTTGACAGTTGTCTCGCGCGTGAGGCGAATTTGCAGCTTCGCGGAATTGGCGTTGGCTTCGGCGACGGCGAGCATCGCTTTGGCCTGCTCGACCTCGGCTTCGTACTCTCGAGGATCGATTTGCAGCAGCAAATCGCCTTCCTTTACCGGCGTGTTGTCGTTGATCAGAAGCTGGACGACATAGCCGGGCACTTGAGGAGCGATGGTAGTGATGTGCGCGTCGACTTGCGCGTCGTCGGTGGTGACTCGGCCGGTGTAAAAATACAAGGCGATGAGCGCGGCGACGATCAACACGGCGATCGTGAGTTTGGCGACTGGTCCCATCGCGCGAAACCATTCGAGCAGCGTGCGGGGCAGCGACACTTCGACCGGCTCGGCGGCGCCGGCCGTGTTATTGGCTGGAGATGTGAGAGGCGTCGAACTCATACGATGTCGCGTGCTCCGCTTGACGGATGATTTTGCTGAAGCTTTTTCGTCGCACTCCTATTTGGCATACATCGACTCGATTTCGCCGGTCGCGTGAGCCAGATCGGCGCGAGAAAGGTTGAATCGGAACAGCGCGTCGATTTGACTGTCGCTGGCGCGGGCCAAAGCGTCCTGCGCGGTGATCACTTCGACGTTGGTCGTGACCCCGGCTGCGAAACGGCGTTGTGCTTGTGCGACTTCATCCTGAGCCAGCTTAAATCCGAGGTTTGCGACGTCTACCGCAGCGCGCGCCGCGGTCAGTTCGTCGAACGCGGTCTTCACTTCTTTCACGATGCGTGCTTCGAGCGCATGGCGATTTTGCTCGACGCGATCCTCTTCGAGTTTCGCCCTCGCTTCTTCGGCGCGGATGCGCCCGCCAGTGAAGATCGGGAAATCGAGCGACAGCTCGTATGTGTATCCCGGAATTCCGTCGTTGACGTGCCGACCCTGGTAGTACCAGAAGCCGCTGAAGCCGAGTTGCGGCAGGCGTTGCTCGCGGTTGGCGTCGGTCGTCAGCTTCGCAACACGGCGTTCAGAATTTAGCGAACGAACCTCGGGCCGCTGCGCCAGCGCTTGATCGATGAGTGCGTCGCGTTGCAACGACGGCAAGTCATAGAAATCGAGATGGTCGGTCACATCTAGTTCCTGTTCACGCGAAAGATTCAAGAGTTCAGCAAGACTGTACTTCGTCGTCCGGGTTTGCGTCTCGGCGTCGATCAGGTTTTGTTTTTCGTTTTGTAGCTCGACGTTGGCGCGCACGGAGTCGATATTCAGCCCGATGCCGGTGCGCTGGAGTTCGTCCGCTTGATCGAAGAGGCGTTGCGCCAATGCGACTCGCGATCGCACGGCGTCCCGGTTGGCGATTGCCCGGAGCACAAGCAAGTACTGGCTGACGACGGCGGAGACGACGGTTTCCCTCTCGGTCTGTTCGTCGGCCCGCGCTCCGCGAATCCCCTCCTGCCCGATCTGGTAGCCGCGGATTTGCGGCAAGCTGAGGACGGTTTGCGAAAACGATGGGCCGGCCTCGATGATTTGATACGGACCGGCTCCGACGCGAGGGCCGGCTTCGACGCTTTGCAAATTGTACTGGCTGAGCGCAGCGTCTGCCTTGACGGCTGCTTGCGGCAACAGCGCCGAACGCGAAATCTGCATGTTGCGCTGGCTTTCGGACACGAGAATCTGGGAGATGACCCGCTGCGGATTTTGCTTAAGGCCCAACTGGACGGCCTGTTTGAGCGTGAGCTGCAACGCCGTGTCGCCTGTCGATGCGGTTGACGCTGACGGCGAATTCCCTGCCGGCGATTGTTGCGCGACCGTGTCGGACGACATCAGTTGCGTACCTAGCAGGAGCAGGAAAATGGCGGCCGTACGCGCGAACGTTGTGTGCCGCCTGCCGAGGCGAGGAATGGCGTTGAGAGCCGACATACCGGTGATCAGTTGACCGCAACCGTTCCCGACAAAGGGCGGCGCGGCGGGTGGCTATCTTACCTGAATCGTTGCCATTCCGTTTGAGTCATACAGCCCCCGCTCCGGCCAGCAGGATTCAGATTCAGAAAGCTCCTGGGCTGGTTCTATAACCGGGGTACCTGCAGGATTTCCCCGATGCACACCACGGGGCAGTCCGCAGCATTCTCTTTCCGGCCGTGCATCCAATCTCCACTTTAATTTGAACGAAAACCCAAGGAAGCCTTTTGGAGGCTCATGCCCCGCGGCGGACAGGTCAAGACAGAACTTCGCAAAAAAATTCGAGAGCTTTTCAATTCGGGCGAAACGCTGGTGTCGATCGCCGAGAAACTGGGCAAGGCGCCATCGACCATCGCGTATCACGTGCGCGCGCTCGGCGTGCCGCCGATCAAGCACTTTCGCGCGCTTCCGCTCACCAATGGCAAGCGGCGGTGTGCGGCGTGTGGGAGATGGAAAACGCCCAATCTCTTTCCGAGCGGCGCGAACCCGGTTTGTGCGAAGTGTTCTGTTGCCGGCAAGGAGCCGTCGACCGACGACGGTCTCAGGACGCGCAAAGACAAATAAAAGCGGGCTGCGTCTAGAGCCTCAACCCGCGGCTCACGAGTTGAGACTCTTAGAAACGGCGTCCTTAAAGCTCGTTCTTCTTCATCGAGTTGACGGCGAAGTCGCACGCGCGTGCCGTCAACGCCATGTAGGTCAGCGACGGGTTCACGCATGAGGACGAGACCATGCTGGCCCCGTCGGTCATGAACAGGTTTTTCGCATCCCATGCCTGGTTGTTTCCGTTGAGCACCGACGTTTTGGGATCGCGGCCCATGCGAGCCGTGCCCATTTCGTGGATGCCCAATCCCGGCGCCGAAATATCCTGATACATGCTGATTTCGCGCCCGCCGGAAGCGGCAAGCATTTCGGCGGCCTGCGTCGCAATGTCCTTGGACATGGCGTGCTCGTTTTCCCGGAACTTGCAGTTGATCGTGAGCGTCGGAATTCCCCATGCATCGAGCTTGTCTTTGTTCACTTTGACGGAGTTCTCGTGGCTCGGCAGGCATTCACCGAATCCGCCGAGACCCATGCGCCACGGCCCCGGAGTCTTCAGAGAATTCTTGAAGTCGGCGCCGATTCCGACCATCGTCGTGCCGCGGTTCCATCCTTCGCGGCTGCCGCCGCCCTGGTAACCGTAGCCGCGCACGAAGTCTTTCTCCTTCGTCTTCACGTTGCGGAAGCGCGGGAGATAAATGCCATTCGGTCGATTACCGAACGGCACCTTGTCTTCGTGGCCCGGCATGATTGCGCTCGCGCCGGCTCCCATGTGGTGATCCATCAGATTGTGGCCGAGCTCGCCGCTGCTGTTGCAAAGTCCATCGGGAAATTCGCTGGTCGCCGAGTTTAGCAAAATGCGCGTCGATTCCAGCGTCGCTGCGTTCAAGAAATAAATGCGCGCGTGAAACTCGAGAGCTTCCTTGGTCTTGGCATCGATCACGTGCACACCGTTGATCTTCCGCGTTTTCGAATCGAAGGAAAGGCTTTGCACGACACTGTACGGCCGAATCGTGAGCTTCTTCGTCTTCAGCGCCGCGGGCAGCGTCGAGTTCAAGCTGCTGAAATACGACTGCGTGATGCAGCCGCGATGACAGACACCGCAGTAGTGACAGGCGGCGCGTCCTTTATGCACTTGCGTCAGGATCGCGGTGCGCCCGATCGTCAGGATGCGATCGTCGTAATGGCTCTTCAGGCCGTCGCGGAACGCGATCTCTGCGCAATTCATTTCCATCGGTGGCAGGAAGTGGCTGTCGGGCAGTTGCAGGAGACCTTCGGCCTGACCGCTAATGCCGGCGAAATCTTCAACGTAGCCGTACCAGGGCTCCATATCGGCGTAGCGGACGGGCCAGTCGACGGCGATTCCCTCTTTCAGGTTTGCCTCGAAATCGAGGTCGCTCCATCGATAGCTTTGGCGTCCCCAGGTAATCGACTTGCCGCCGACCTGCCGGCCACGAATCCACGAAAATTTCGTGCCTTCGACGTTGGTGTACGGATTTTCAACATCGCTCACGAAAAATTTTGACGAGTACTCATCGCACGCATAGTAGACCTCGCGCTGTACCGGCTGCACTTTTTGGCGCTCGTCGCGAGAGTCCCAGTTGCGATATTTGAGTTCCCAAATCGGCTTGTGCTCGACGTAGTCGGTGCCGGGATCGATGGTGCGCCCCGCTTCGAGAATGAGAACGTTGAGGCCTTTTTCAGTAAGTTCCTTGGCCGCCCAACCGCCGGTGATTCCTGAGCCTACGATGATCGCGTCGTATGTATTCGCTGGCATGGTTTCTCCTAGGCCTTCCTCTCGGCTAACGGCGCGCAACCGTGATATGCACCCGGCATGATTTCCAGGCCAAGCTCTTTGCTGAATCCGATTTCGGAGGTGTAGTAGCCGTAGACGGTGATGCCCTTGAAGACGTCCCAGAAGGGTCCTTGCAACTGATGGTCGCGCTCGGATGGGATGGTGTTTCCATGACGCACCGCCCGAGGCCCCTGGTGCTTGGCCATCGCGGCATCGTCGATGGACCGCAGCAGCGTCGCCTGTTGCTCCGGTGATGCATCCACAAAACCTTTGCCAAAGAGATCTTTACTCTGCTGGTCGACATCGGCGAGGCCTTTGAGAAATGCCTGCCGCTCATCGTCGTGGGCCCAGTCGGTCAGCACAACATCGATGAATTCGTTGACCTTAGCCCCTTTCGCTCCAGGGGTGTCGGTCTCCGGGATGATCAGATCGGTCATGATCACGACCTGCGTGTTTTGCGACGGGCTCAAGGTTCGGAGCGTGTAGTTTCCGCCGCTGACCTGGTCCTGCGCTTCGCGAAGGTGCGCCAGCAAACTGGGCGGCAAAACCGGAATCGTCGCCCCGACAGCGAGCAACCTGAGAACGTCACGACGCTGCATGATTCCCCCTTTGGAGGTGGTGAGAAAACGCGTACTTGTAAAGACGCCCGGAACTAGTGCTGGGTTTCGGAGATGGGCGACCCTTGCGGGGGCTTATCGTAGCGTAATGAGAGGGACCACGGTAGCCAAAAAGCGCGGATGAAGTGCAACGCGTCCGTGTCTCGGCCCGCTGGCGAACGGCGCGAGGTGAGGTTAAGCGCACCTCGGACGGCGGTTTGGGCTATGGCTTTAATTCTTGTAAACCGTTTATAATCAGCAATTTATATGCCGCGCAAAATCGGCCACGGCCTATTTCGCGTCGCGCCACTGGGACGGCGCTGCGCCGGTCATCCCTCGGATCCAGTGAGTCATGTGGGATTGGTCGGAGAAACCAGTTTCGGCGGCGATGGCGCTGAGTGGGTCGCCGGTGCGGGTAATGCGAAGCCAGGCGTTGCGGGTGCGTAGTTCGGCGCGGAACACCTTCGGAGGGACGCCATACGCCTGAGCGAAGCCTCGCGAGACGGTTTCAGGCGCCAGTCCATAGGCCTCGGCCCACGCTGAGAGTTCAAGCGACACGTTGTGCCGCAGATGGGCTGCGAGAAGATCGGGCCAGTCGTTCTTGCGGTTCGGTGTGACGATCCTCCGTTTGCCGAGTTGTTCGCGAAGCAGCGATGTGGCCAGCGTCACATCCTTTTCGGCGGCGCGAGCGATCGTATCCATGTCATCGAGGCGATACAGGCCGGGTGTGCCGTACGAATCGTGCCACTCGAGCCGGATGATGCGAATTCCATCCGTGAACATTTCGTTCTCGTGGCAGTCGAGCGACGGATGAAGGATCACATCGCCTGCCCCGGCACAGATCCGACCGATATATCCGTTCTCGATGAATCGGCCGGCGAGCACGACGGTCGCATAAGGACGGACGTGGCGGTGCCGAGGCAGGGCGAACTTTCCCGGCATGAAGTCGATGCCGTGTTTGATCTGGCGGAAGTAGGGAGTGGGCGCCAAGTCTTTGGAAATATTAGCTCAGGCCACCATTTCGGCTGGCCAATCCGCGTGCAAGTCGATACCAGACAACGTCAAGTGGATACAAGACGCGCTACACACGATTGTTCGACTCTTGAACACGAAGGAAGATAGCAGGGATTCGCTGTTCCTGGGGTATGCGAGGTTGGTATGACAGTAGTCAGCAGGCGTAAATTTCTCGAATCGGCTGTTGCCTTGGGCGCGACGGCGGCGTGGGGGCGAAGTCTCACCTTCGCGTCAACCGTTCCCTGGAAGGAGCGACGCGATTTGTTTCCGGAGGGCGTCGCCTCGGGCGATCCCGATAGTCACAGCGTCTTGCTGTGGACGCGCCGCGCGCCGATCGACGATGCGTTCATCGACAAACTCCATGTCGAGGTAGCCGAGGACGAGACGTTCAAACGCGTAGTGGCAATCGCAGACGCGCCGATCAGCAAAGATGCCGACTATACCTGCCGGGTGCTCGTCGGCGGGCTGAAACCTCGCCACGTGTATTGGTATCGCTTCACCGACAAGTTGGGCGAAGGAAGCCGCATCGGGCGAACGACCACCGCCCCGGAAGAATCGGACACGCAGCCGGTGAAGTTTGTCTTCGTAAGCTGTCAGAACGTGAATCAGGGCGCGCAGAACGCATACCGGCGGATGATTTTCGAAGACAAGCAGGCGGCCGAAGCGGAACAGATCGGATTCATTCTCCACTTGGGCGATTTCATTTACGAAATCGTTTGGTATCCGGAAGACCGGCCACAAGGGATGTACGACCGAAAAATTTTCGACGTCGTACGGTATCCGGACGGCGAGAAGCACGCTGATTTTCATATCCCGACAAACGTCGAAGGCTATCGTGCTGTCTATCGCGGTTACTTGAAAGACCCAGACCTTCAAGATGCGCGTGCGCGATGGCCGTTCGTGAACATGTGGGACAACCACGAGTTCAGCTGGCTGGGCTGGCAGTCACTGCAAATTTTTGAAGGCAAGACGCACCCGGCACAGACACGAAAAGTGGCGGCGATGCAGGCGTTTTTCGAGTATCAACCCGCGCGCATGTCGCGGCCGAGTTCGAGTTCACTGGAAAACTTCGAACCGCCACACGTGGTGGACACGCCGGTGACGACCTTTGACGATCACGGGCTCGGAACAGAGCCCAACAACCTCGTGGCGCTTCACAGCCTGAAAGGCTATCGCGCGATTCGTTACGGCAAAAATATGGAGCTGATCGTAACGGACCAGCGCACGTTCTGTTCAGAGGATTTGTCAGGACGGAAGGAAGCCAAGCCATTCTCAAGCGAAGATTTTCCGGAGATGGTGCCCCAGGAAGCGTTGGAGATTCTGGACGCCGGCCGAACATGGAACGGCGGAAAGCCGCTGGACACAATTCGTTACGGAAGCGTTGAGGTCGCCAACTTCTCTAAGGATCGGCCCGCGCAGACGATTCTCGGCGCAGAACAGAAAGCGTGGTTTCTCGGCAGCCTGCGGACGTCGAAGGCGACTTGGAAGATTTGGGGAAACACGACGGCGACGCTGGACATGCGCGCCGATCCCCAAAATCTCCCCGCTGGCGCGGGAAAGCCGTGGCCTGGCGCCGGATATGCCGGATTCGGCGGCGGTGACTGGAGCACAGCCTACGTCGAGCGCGCCGAAATCTACGATTTCGTTCGCGATCACCAAATTTCTGGATTCGCAACGGTTGCAGGAGACCGCCACAGTTTCTGGGCGGGTTACGCGGCAAAAGCATTGCCGCCGGCGAAATTCGAACCCGTTGGAATCGCATTTGTCACAGGTTCGATTTCAGCGCCCGGGCTCGTCGAAGCGTACGAACACGTACTCCCGAAGGATAATCCGATCCGTCCGCTCTTCCTGGGCCAAGCGGCGGGCGACGCGAAGCCGCAGCCAACCGTGAACATGATGCTGAAACACGGCGTGAAGTCATGTCTTGAGTACGTGAAGACGGGCGATGTCGCCGCAGCGCGCGCAGTGTCGAATCCAGACAACGCCCCGCACGTATCATTCGTCGACATGGGCGGGCACGGCTACTCAGTCGTGCGCGTTACGAGCGAGGCGATCGAGACGGAATTCGTCTGCATCCCTCGGCCGATCGAACGAAGCGCATCCGACGATGGCGGCCCATTGCGTTATCGCGCGCGGTCTCGCACAGCGATATGGAAACCTGGTGAAGTGCCAAAGATGGAAACGAAAATTCTCGAAGGCGGACACGAGGCCCGCTTCTCAGTCTAGTCACAGAGTTCGCAACCAAAAACAAAGAGACCGCCGAAGTTCCGGCGGCCTCTACTCATTCTGATCACCTTCGAACAGCAACTGTGGACTGCGCCACTACTGCTTCGCTGGTTTCGCAGCCGGCGCCGTACTCGACTTCTCGTCGGGCTTCTTCGCTTCGTGGTAACCCGCCTTCGTTGCGTCGGCTTCCGTCATGTACTGACCGTGCTTGGTCTTCCCGTACCACTCGTCACCCTCGCGATGAAACACCTTCGTCGAAGTGTTGACCCAAACCTTGCCGTTGCCGCCGCCCGGTGCCTGCGGAATCTTCGACGGATCCGGTGGCGAATGCTTTGTCTTTTTCGTCGTGGTCGTGCTGCTCGTTGAGCTCTGCGCGCTGCCTGAGCTCGGCGCTTGCTGGGCCAATGCTAGAGAGGTTGATGCGACCGCAAGGCCGGTAAACAGCGCAACAGACAGCAGAAGTTTCTCTCGCATCGTTCTTGCTTCTCCTTTTGATCTGTGAGGTTCGACCTGGCGGTGCTTTGTGGCGCCATCATACATGACCGGCCCGCGACGGCGCACCTCGATCGGAACAGACAGCAAGTGGCCGACGCTAAGCAGACGTTCTCAAATCTGCGCGATCCCTGTGGAATGACTTCTGTGGTGGGAACATCTTTGTTTCCGCTTCTGAGATCACTATGACGCAGCGAGAATGAGCAGAGTGGCGTCGTCTTGCCACCGGTTCGCGCAGAATCGCCCGGCGCTGGCCAGGATTTGCGCTTGCAAATGTTGCGCCGAGGCAGCGCGATTCTCCGTAAGAACCTGAATCAAGCGAGCGTCGCCGAATTCCTCTTCGTCGGCGTTCGTAGCTTCCGTGACACCGTCGGTGTAAAGGACGAGCCGATCGCCAGACTGCAGCTTCACGGAACCGTTGTGAAAAGGTTGGTCCGGAAAAGCTCCGAGGACGATCCCGCCCGCGCTCAACCGCTCATGCGACCCGTCGCGACGCATCACGATCGGCGGATTATGACCCGCGTTGGCGTAGGTTAGGGCGCCGCTTGGCCCATCGAGCTGCGCGTAGAAAAACGTGATGAAGCGATCCCGCGCCATATTCCGGCAAAGCAG
>Ga0209006_10005065_pt1 | contig 11975 bp, 9 predicted proteins | sample JacPin_JW_Ref_O2_FD_188567 | JGI IMG/M metagenome (GOLD analysis project Ga0209006, IMG submission 188567) | Forest soil microbial communities from Algoma, Ontario, Canada - Jack Pine, Ontario site 1_JW_Ref_O2 (SPAdes) (version 2) | ecosystem: Environmental > Terrestrial > Soil > Boreal...
GAGCCGCACGATGAACGACGCGTTGAGGGCGCCGAATAACGTGCCCGTCAGGACCGATACCGAGAGGCAGAGCCATACGGGTGCTTGCGCGAGACTGAGGCCAACGATGCCCGCAGCGAGATACATGACCGCGCCCACGGACAGATCGACGCCGGCCGTGAGCAGTGCGAAGCTCATCCCGAGTGCGACGATGATCAGCCAGCTCGATTGCACGAGAATCGCTCCGAGGTTCTCGATGGTTAGGAATCTTGGTGAGCGCGCACCGAAGCTCACGACCAGCACGGCGAAGAAGGCGAGCGGCGCCCAACGCAATATTGCGTTGACAGCGCGAGGCGACGCAAACGCGCTCATGCGACATTTTCCTGGCCAAATGCCGCTCTGAGAATCGCTTCACGATCGAAGCATGCACGTTCAAACTCCGCGGTCAGCTCGCCGCGACGCATGACCACAATGCGATCGCAGAGTCCTAAGAGCTCCTCGAGTTCGGAGGAGATCACGAGGATCGCCATGCCTGCATCGGCCATCTGCGCGAGCAGCCGGTAGATTTCCTCCTTCGCTCCGACATCGACGCCACGAGTCGGTTCATCGAGAATGAAGACGCGGGGCTCGCGCAGCAGCCAGCGTCCCAGCACCACCTTCTGCTGATTACCGCCGGAGAGAGTGCGCACGGGCGCCGAGGCAATGTCACCACTCTTGAGATTCAAGCGCTCACCGAGCGAGCGCATCGCTTGCAGGAGCCGATCGCTTTGCAGGCGTCCGATGGCGCCCGCTGCGAACAGTGGCAAGGCCGCCAGTGACAGATTGTCGGCCACCGTCGCTTCCGGCATCAGTCCCTCATGGCGGCGGTCCTCCGTCAGGAAGGCGACGCCCGCGGCAATGCGCGCGCCGATGTCGCCGGTCGGCAGCACTCGTCCGGCGACACGCACCACGCCCGCACCGTGACGATCGAGCCCAAACACAGCGCGCGCTAGCTCCGAGCGTCCTGAGCCCATTAGACCTGCGATGCCGACGATCTCGCCGCGGCCCACTTGCAGATCGATGTTCTCGAGCATGCCGGGCTCGCTCAAATGAGCAACCTCGAGCACGGGAGTTGGCCTCATTGTCGGTCGCGTTCTCCTGGGAAAGAGCGCTTCGATCGAGCGGCCGACCATGGCAAGTATTAGATCGTTGGCGGTCAGTCCAACATTCCGTGCGTTCAAGGTGATGCGTCCGTCGCGCATGACGAGGATGTCGTCTGAAATCCGCAGCACCTCTTCGAGGTGATGACTGATGTACAGAATTGCCACCTCATTCTGCTGCAGGCGCCGGATGAGGTCGAACAACCGCGTGGCCTCGCGCGCGGTGAGCGAGCTCGTCGGCTCATCGAGGATAAAAATCCGCGCCTGGGACGACAGCCCGCGCGCGATCTCGAGCAGTTGGCGCTCGCCGGCGGACAGCGTGCCGGCCAATGCGTTCGGCGCAACCTCCAGATCAACTCGGCGCAAAAGCTCTCGTGCCCGGGCGTGCATCTGGCGACGCGAGGTGAACGGCAGCGGGGCGAAGCAGCGAGGTGGACTCGCGAGGAACAGATTCTCGGCCACCGAGAGGTTCGGAAAAACATTCAGTTCCTGCTGAATGAAGGCAATCCCGGCCGCATCCGACTCGCGGCGCGAGCTCGGCTCGAAGGGATCGCCGTCGAACAGGACGGTGCCGGCATCGCGCAGCAGCACCCCCGTCAGCACGTTCATGGTCGTGGATTTACCGGAGCCGTTTTCCCCCACGATGCCGAGGACGCGGCCGGCGTGCGCCGCAAAACTTACATCGTGCAGGACGCGAACGCCAAAGAAGGACTTGGTGAGTCCAGTGACATTCAGCCGCACGGGCTTATCACTGACAGCGGCGGTCATGCGCGCCTTAAGCGCCGGGCGCGAGCGGCGTCGAGAATCGCGGCAATCAGGATTGCACCGCCCTTAACCGCCAACACGACGAAAAGGGACAGCCCCAGCAGCTGCAGCGACTTGTCGAGTACAGACAGGAATGCCACGCCGGCCAAGGCCATCCAGACACTGCCGCGCCCACCGAAGAGGCTCACGCCGCCGATGATCGCGGCGCCGACGATGTCGAGCAACATGTTCTGGCCCAAGGTGGCGAGCCCCGTCTCGATGCGGCTGGTGTAGATGATCGCCGCGAGCGCAGCGCTGAGCCCCGATGCGGTAAACGCCGCGATCGTGATAGCGCGCACCGGCACTCCCGAAGTGCGGGCGGCAACGGCGTTGTGACCAATCGCATAAAACCAGCGGCCGGCGACGGTACGGGTCAGGACATAATGAATCGCCATCAGCGCCGCCGCGCTCAGTAGAAGAGCAATCGGAATACCAACCGCTTTCCCATAGCCGATGAAGCGAAAGGCCGCGGGCAACCCGCCAATGCTGATCGTGTCGGAAACGGTGGAAGCGTACCAGACCGCAGCGCCACTGCCCGTCATCATGACCGCCAGCGTGACGATGAATGAGGGTACCCGCAGCATCGCAGTGCATAAGCCATTAAAACAACCGATGGCGGCGCCGACAGCGAGACAGCTCGTAACTCCCGCAAGAGTGATGCCAGGCTCTCCGATGTCTGCCGCGGGTCGTGTCATGACCGATGCACTCAGAACGCTGCCCATCGCCATCACCGCCGTCATGGAAAGATCGATTTGCCCGATCAAGAGCACCAGCAACTGCCCGGCCACCAGGATCGCAAGCGGCATCATGGCCAGCAGCACATCGTTCAAAGTGTCGATTGAGAGCATCGCGTGTGAAAAGCTCAGCAACGCAGCAATGAATAGCGCCCATTTGGCGGTCGTACCGACACCAGTGATACTGCTGGGCATCGACGATGGGCTTGGCAAGACTGTGGACGACGGTGCATTCGCACTTCCAGGAGCTACCGCAACAGCTGCAGTCCTGTCTTCCCAGGCACCATACCCCCACATGCGAGCGCGTTTCTCCACCAGCGTTTCACGTGTAATGACGAAACCGGGATCGATGAGCGTTTTGGCAGGGCGTTCGCCAGCCCACATCAGGCCGAGGGCCTTCAGGCTGAGCTTAACTTCGTAGTCGAGATCCTGCACGCCATCGACGTCGAAATAACCCGCCGCCAATTGGGCGTAGCCGTTGTCGTCGCCGTCGAAGCCTGCGATTAGCACATGGCCGGGCGCTCCGCTTGGATGCCATTTGCCCGCGATGCGCAGGGCCTGCTCAATCTGCGGCGTCATGAAGTCCGAGGACGTCACCAGCAAGTTGATGTCCGGCCGCGCCTGCAAGGCATTGCTCAAGCCTGCAAAGGCCTTGTCCGCGTTCCACTCCGTGGCCACGCGCGCGACGACCTCGACGATATCGCGATGACGGGCGACTGCATCATCGAACCCATCCCGGCGATGGACCGCATTCACATCACCCAGATCGCCCAGCAGGATCGCCGCCTTGCAACGGCCGCTCTGCCGGCGCGCAATATCGATGACCGCCGTGACGGTATCGTCCATCAATTTACGGTTGTCGGCGACGACGGCGACGGAGTACGCATCGTTCGGTGCCGGCTGGCGATTAAAATGCACCATTGGAATGCCGGCTGCGTTGGCGGCCCGGATCGCGGGAATGACTGCTTTGTTGTCGGTATGGACCATGATGATGCCGTCGACACCGCGCTGAATCATCGATTGGACTTGCTGGTACTGCCGGTTATCGTCCAGGTTGGAAACCGCTTCCAGCACCGACCATCCTTGGGCGCGGATCTCTCTTCGCAGGCGCTCTGTGGCGCAGACCCAAAAGGAGGAAACAAGGCTGTCGAAGAGGAGCGCGATGGTGCGCGTCGGAGCCGCGCGCACCCAGGAGGGTGCAAGGGCGGCCGCCCCCAGAAAACCGATAACGCTGCGTCGGTCGATCGTCAAGTGTCCCCCCTCTACCGCATTCGGTATGATGGCATACCATAGCCGGGCGCTCAATCGACATGCCATCAGACAGGATGGCGAATTCCCGCCCTCGGGCTCTGGTAGGATAGCGTACCAGCCGCCCGAAGGAGTCATTCGTGCCTGTACCATCAATGGACCGATTTAGCAGCGTATCGCGCGCACCCAGCCTGTCCGATAAGGTCACCGAGCAATTGACCGAGGCCATCGTTTCAGGGCAAGTGCGCCCCGGCGAGCGGCTGCCGTCTGAACGGGACCTCGGTGAGAAATTTAAGGTGTCACGCACAGTGGTGCGTGAAGCGGTGCGTTCGTTGGCGGCACGCGGCCTGGTGCGGGTGACTTCCGGTCGTGGCGTGGAAGTGACTGCGAGCAACTCGGGCAACGTTGCCGCCTCGATGCGTTTACTGGTGCGCGGCCGTGAAGGGCTGGACTATGGCAAGGTTAATGAGGTTCGAACCGCCGTCGAAGTACAAGTGGCGGGACTCGCGGCGATGCGCGCACGTGAGGAGGATTTAAAGCGCCTATGCCAGCTGTGCGATGAGCACCAGCACAGTCTCGAGGCAGGCGATGTGGCTGCCGCAAGCGAGCACGACTTTCAGTTTCACCGGGAATTGACCCGCGCCTCGGGCAACGAGCTGCTGCTCGCGATGCTTGACTCCATCTCCGATGTATTGCGTGAGGTACGAAATCAGAGCATGAATCGGCCACACGTCGGCGAGGATGGACTTCGGGCGCATCGGCGGATCCTGAAGTGCGTCAGCTCCGGAAAGCCAGACGCAGCGCGCGACGCCATGGCCGAGCATCTCGCCGAGGCGGAGCGAGTGTGGAGGGGTACTGTAAGTGGAATCAAGCTGAAGCTGCGTAAAACAAAAGCAAAGTAAAGTAGGATGCGGATATGAGTCAACGCTTGCAGGGCAAGCGCGCGATCATCACCGGCGGTGGCTCGGGAATCGGTCGCGGCGCGGCGATCAAGCTCGCGGAAGAAGGCGCTAGCGTGGGCGTGCTCGATATCAATCTCGAGGCCGCGCAAGAGACCGCCGCGCTCATCGACGCAGCAAGCGGTCAGTCGATTGCTGTGCGCGTGAATGTGGCGGATGAAGATCAAGTGGCGCACGCAGTCCTTGAGGTAGAAAAGGCCTTCGGCGGGTTGGACACCGTCATTGCCAATGCCGGAGTCATGCTGTTCGGCCGAGATACGATTGTGACCGAGCTTGATCTCGAGACTTGGCAGCAGTCGATCGACGTCAATCTCACGGGGATGTTTCTCACGTGCAAACATGGCTTGCGTGCCCTGCTCCGCAATGGGCCAGGTTCCGTCGTGATAACTGGCTCCCCAACCGGGACGCACGGTTGTGCCCCCACGTTCACCGCCTACAGCACGAGCAAGGCGGGAACATACGGGCTCATGCGAATTCTGGCCGTGGACTTCGTGAGCAGGAACATTCGCGTGAATGCCGTGTTGCCCGGGATGACCAACTCGCCGCTCGTGACGACGCTGATGGAGAATCCGGCGACTCGGGCAGAATTCCTGGCGAAGATCCCGATGGCACGCGCGGCAGATCCACGGGAGATTGCGAATGTGATCGCGTTTCTGGCATCGGATGAGGCGAGCTATGTGACTGGGGCAGCGTGGTATGCTGACGGGGGATTGACCGCGATTTAGAAGCACAGGGACCTCTTTAGGTAACCCCTGTCGGGAACTCACACCGCAAGCGTCGCGCGAGTCGCCTCACAGCGTCCAGGGTGGCGCTGCTTGTGGGTCTATTCCATATCGCTCGATGGCCGTCGCAACGGTTACGGACGGAAGCTGCCCCTCGCTCGCGAGGGCATGCAGTGCATGTGACCACAATGTGATGGCGATCGACCTCGAAGAAATTGCGCAGCGCCGATCTCGAAGATTTGAGTGTTTCCGGCAAGCGTGCGTGAAGTGCATTGAGTTGAAGCCGTATTCTGAGCCCTGCTCGCAACGGGCGAGCGCCAGAGGGGTTCATGCATGTCCGTCGTTTCCATTTCCGATGCCGCCGCCCGCGCGGAGAACGACCTCCTCGAGATGCTGCGTATCGACATCAAGTTTTGGCGCAAGACTTCGGGCCTGAGTTTCCGCTACATGCCAGCCGAGATGTGGGATCGAGTGCTCTCGGCGGCGCAAGGGCTGGGCGTTCACCGCGTCGCCTCCGCAGTGGGTGTAAACCTCGAGGATCTCAAGCAACGTCTGGAGAGCCGGAAGGCGAAGGCGGTCGAGGCTGCCCCCACGGCACCGGCCGAGGAGGACTTCTGCGACTTGCCGGGCGTGGTCCCGCCCCAGGAGCCCCGGCTCCAAGCGGCCGTAGCGGCGGTCGAACCCACCCCGCCTCTTCCCTCCTCGAGTGACGCCTGTGTCGAGATCGTCGCGCCCGACGGCGCCAGGCTGACCATTCGCCTGCCGGTGTCGAGTTTGAACATCAGTGCGTTGATCCATGACTTTCGGAGCCGCGTATGATCGAGATCACCCCTGAGACGCCCGTGAAGGCGGGGATCAAGCCGGTGGACTTTCGCTGCGGCATTGATGGCTTATCTCGACTGTGCCGTTCGATCCTGTCGTCAAATCCCCGTGACGGCGGTGTCTACGTGTTTCGCAACCGTAGCGCCCAGTCCATTAAACTCTTGACCTACGATGGTCGCGGTTTCTGGCTGTGTCAGTATCGACTGTCGAGCGGGAAGTTCTCCCGCTGGCCGACCTCATCGAGCGATTCGGCGACCGCAACACTCTTGGCGCAGGAGCTTCGAACGCTGCTCTGGGGCCCTCACGGCAAGGCGACCCATGCCCGACCACTTCATTGGCAGCGTGTGCCCCTAGAGTCATTGCCGATCGGCGCGCATTGAGCGCCAGTGATCATGCGGCGGCGGCCCTCGGGGTGTCCGGCACGGCGGTCGCCCGATCGAGCGCCGCGCGGAACGTCCAGGGCATCCATTCACTTGGATTTTCCCGCAGCGCTCCCGGGTGCTGTAGCAGCGCCACCAGATACTCGAAGGGATTAACCGCATTGAGCTCGCAGGTGTGGATCAAGCTCATCCACAGGTCACCCACCCGAGCGCCATTGACGGTGCGATAGTAGAGACTGCCGCGCCGGTGCAGGATCGCTTTTTTCAGCACGCGTTCGCACAGATTGTTCTCGAGCGGGGCCCCCGCCACGCGTAAAAATAGCGTCAGCGGACCCCAATGGTCTCGCATATAGAGGATCGCCTTGCCGAGTCCCGAGTTCTCCTCGACCAACCCGTCCTTGAGCTGCTTGCGCATCCAGTTCTTCAGGCCCGTCATCCACGGCCCGCTTCTCTCCTGGTGCAGCGCGAGCCGCTCCTCGCCCGTCAGCTTGTCCTCGCGGGCTTGGCGCTCGACCTTGAAGACCTCGCGCAGCGTCTCCAGGACGAAGCGCACCTCGGCGGGGAAGTTTTCCGCGATTTCCACGAACTTGCGTCGACCATGCACCGTACAGTTGGCGAGCAGCGTCTCGAAGTCCCCGGCGGTATTGCAGGCCGAGGCATCGCACATTTGGATCGGGACCGGAAGGTCCCGGGCCCGGCGCTTGAGCATCTGCTCGAGGTTCTCCCCCGCATGACGCGCGCCGGTAAAGAACAGCGCGATCCGCACACCCTCTCGCACCGAGACGATGCCGGACGTGAACACGCCCGTGCGGGCCTCATCGGCATCCTCACCGAGGGCGGCCGCACGCTGCTCGCGCGTGAGCTTCAAGATCTTCATCGACGTGTCGTCGTTGTGGAACAAGCCGCCTTGAGCACCCTGACGGATCATCTCCTCGAACGCCGGCTCCACCTCGTCCGTCCCCTCGGCGACGAGATCCCATTGCGTCGAGGTCGGAAGCGGGATGCCCATCCCCGCCTGGAGCTTCTCGATCCGGTTGTGCGGCAGGCCGACGCCAAAGCGCAACATCCCCACCATCGCGGTGGCCGCCTCGTCATACTTCTCATCGCCCACGCCTTCAGGCGCTGCGGCGCTGAAGACATCGCCACAGTCATTGCAGCGCAGCCGATCGCACTCGTACACCGTCGCCGAGAGCGGTGCCACGCCCGTGATGCGCACGAGCTTCTTTGGCTCGGCCAGCGGATATACCTTGCCGCGGCAGTGCGGGTCGAGGCACGCCTCCCCTGCCGCAAGCTCGCGATGCGGCACTTTGACCCTCTCGGCACCCGTGAGCGCGGCGGCTGCATAGCGGCCATGACCTTTGCGCGGCGCGGGCTCGGTACGCTCGAGCGCCGTCTGTTCGCTTGCCTGCCCCGCGGATCCGGACGCGGCTTCGGCGCCTTTCTTCTCGCCGAGCACCGCGGACGTCTTCTCCGTCGGCGAACCGAACAGCATCTGCCGCAGCCGCTGGAAGGAGGTGTTTTTGTTCTTCAGCTCCTCCGTCACGAACACAAAGCTATCAACCGCCACTTTCAATATCGCATGATCCTCAGCGTTCAACGGTCCGGTGCGCGTACGGTCCACGATCGCAGCGAGTTGCTGCATCGGCAGATCAGTCATCATGACGCTGGCGGCTTTCGCGCGCGCCCGCGCCGCCGCGCGCTGTGCCTTGTGCTGCTTGCCGCTCATGCCGCCACCAGCCGTTCGCGGAAGTCTTCAGTCAAGGCAAGGCCCAGCACATCCTTCAACGTGCGGTTCGCTCGATGCGTCTGGTCATCCTTACCGCGTCCGGTGGTGCGCCCCATATAAATCCAGTTCGCCGCCCGATAGCAAGTGCCGCGATGGCGCGTGGTGTCCACGAACGTCTCGGCAAAATAGACCCCGTGGCCGTACACCTTCTGCCACTCCTCACTCAGCATCCGGGTCATCCGCGACAGCAGGTGCGATGCCAGATGCGGCACCCGCACCCACGGCGGGATCAGATAACGCGTGTTGTAAGCCACGTAGCGGATATTTTTCTTCCTCGAGTCCGAGCTCCATCCCAGATACCGGTCCCGCGGAGCCAGGTGCCGCGGCGCCGAGCTCCAGGCAAAGAGCGCCACAGGGCGAGAACCGGCATACACCATGAACTTCAAATGCTCGCCCACCGGTTGACTGTAGCCGAGGTAGTGATGCTCGTGCAGCAGACTGTTGAACAGACGCTCATCGCTCGTGCGGCGCACTTGCCGGAACTCAAGAGACCCAAGGGCCGCCAGGCTGGACTCGAAGCGGCCCTCCTCGACTTCGATCCGTTGCGGTCGCCTGCGCTGACTCAAGGGATTTAACGGGCGCTTCTTCAGCGCGGGTAATTCAATGTGTCCGGCTCGATCGAGTGCGAGCATCAAGCCCCGACACACCATGTCTTTGAGCGATCCGTTGAGCTGCCGCCAGTCCCACGCCTCGCACAACTTCGCCGATAGCTGACGCCGGCTCAATCCAGGATGCGAGGCGATCAGTTCGCGGATGCACTGAACATCGCCCGCCGCCACTGCGCGACCGCGATATCGAAGAACGACTTCCATGTCCATGCTCTATAAATATCATGAGTAATTTTGGAACGCAAGCACGGCGTTTACGCACGGCTATCGGAAACTCACGAAGATTTCGGCGGCAGAGGCGTAGCTGGCGATGTGGCCGCCGAGTTCGCCTTAAGCTTTATTGGCCCTCATGACCACGGCGAGGGTGTTCCAGCGCATCAGCGCGGTAAGGCGTTCCTCGAGCGCAACATCCCCGGGGTGAATCGTCGACCGGAATGGCATTGCAATACGCTGAATATGACGCCGTTCCGGCGGAGACACGCAGGTGGCGCGCGTGTTGAGCAAGCTGATGCAGCAGGTAGGGCCGTGGGCGGAGCCTGAACAATCCACGACTGCGGAGAGCGACTCGAGCCATTCGCTAGTTTCGATGGGGTCAATGTCGTGTCCGGGTGAGTCCGTAACTTGACTATGCTTCGGGGAGGCGTGCGCGGGCACTGTGGTCATGTACAAACTCGAAGTCTCGTGGTTTCCGATCAACGTGAGCCATATGATGGCAAGCCGTCGATTGACGTCAACGAGGCAGTGAGAGCAATCGCCGGTCGCAATGACGGACGATAGCTGCGGTAATGCTCAGCAGAACCCCAACCGCTCCGCGTGTAATACCAAGCACCCAATCTTGGGAAACGGCAGCCTTGGGGGCCAAATCCAAAAGGATGAGCTTCTGTTTCCCGTAGTCTTTCCATACCGTAAGTCCCAGCTTTTCTATTTTCTGGAATACCCGTCATTTTGAACTCGCCCCGAAAAGTGCCTGAGTGATCGTAGAGTCTGCGCTCCAAGGACTCGTCTTTAGTGGCAGCGCGCCAAATGACCGCGATCATCGTTGCCCCGTTTCGGTTTTGCATTCGAAATTCGACGCCTCTGCGGTGCTGCCGACTCCTGCGTAGACAGCGAGTTGCGGATAAGGGCAGAGTGGCCGCGTGAACTCAATGCCCTTACGCGGATCATCATCGATGTACTTTGTGGCAATAATTTGATCTGGGCTACGATCGGTCTCGGCCCATGCTTCCAGTGCGCGCACGATGTTATGTCTTGGATCGTTCTGCAAAGCGGGACCCGCAAGAGCCCCTTGACCAAACGCATTGGCGCCGGGGCCTCCGGCACAATGGTACATGCCGGGCGCCATAAACAAGCGAAACGAATGTTGCAAACTGTCAATCCCACCGGCTGCTTGCGCCACTTTCTCGTAGTAGCCGACGCCCTCGAATGGCGTGAGTGCGTGATCGCCCCAGCCGACGTACATCAACATCTTAGATCCCCGCTCCCAGAACGCTGACAGATCCGGATCGTCGGCATCCAAGATGGATTTTAGGCTGGCCCCCGCAAACTCCGTGTTCTCGGATGACGTAACACTTTTGTCGAAGTCGAACTTGCGTACATTCCAATGAGGATCATCGAAAATACTCCGATAGAAGGCGTTACTTCCGTAAAGACTATAGGGAGGTGTTGGATGCTCCGGGTTGAAAACATACACGCGAGCGGGCACGGATAGAGAGTTGACCCAACCGATTTCGCTTGTCGGTGGAAAGCCTGGATAGATCTGTATTCCGGTCCGTGGATTACGCGGACCGACATAGATCTTTTGGAGGGTTGCGAGCTGATGCGTGGTCAGACAAACATCTGTTTCCGGCCCTTTGCAGGACAGAACCTTAGGATCGAAGGGACAACGGCGTGGGTCGGTCGCAATCCCGTTCACGACATGAGCTTGAGCCGTGCAGGAGGCCAGTGCCGCCCGCTGAATGGCGGGAAGCTTCTCGGGGACGATGCGGCCCAGTGGATCCTCGAGCCATGTGCGAGCGTTCCAGGCGAGGGCGGCGACACCCATGCTGGTGGTATTGGCGGCCCCCACCAAAATGCCATCCCAATCCTCTGGAAACCGCTTGGCAGCCTTAAGTGCATACATCCCGCCCCCCGAGCATCCTTCAAAGTATCGATGACGGGGCGCGTGACCATAATAAGCAAGAGTAATTTCGCGCGCACCCTGAGCGGTTTCCTGCAAGGCGCGATACTGATTGTCAATAAGCCGTTGCGGATGCGCTTGCCTGTCGATGAGCGCGGCCATCTCAGCGCCGCCGTCATTGGTTGCGGCTCCGACCGCACCGTCCCGAACGAAGCCTGTCAGAGAAGCATAATCAATCTGTCCTCCGCCGCCGCCTTCGCCATGCTGGTAATAACGACCCGTCCAGTCCTTTGCATCCGGTAACCACACTTCAAATCGGATGTCGGAATCGGCTGTGGGATTCGCTGCGACCTGAACTCGGCAAAAGGCGGGGGCTCGGTAACTCTCTCCATTCGGCGATTGAAAGGCATCGGCCGGAACCCATTCCGCGGAAAGAATCCGTTTCCCCGGTAAGGGAACCTTCATCAGATCCTGACAATGAGTCACGTTGTTCCCTGCCCGGGTCGGCACGCTCGCCAGAACCGCAAGCACGGCGAGCATCCACTTGTGAGATCGGGTCGGTCCACGGGTCAACGCGCGCTGAACTTGAAGTGGCCATTCGCGGCCGTCAGCGAAATGCAATCGCTGGCCATGGTGAATGGATACCGAATAGATTGGGATCGCGATATTCATCAGGGT
>Ga0209006_10005066_pt1 | contig 11975 bp, 23 predicted proteins | sample JacPin_JW_Ref_O2_FD_188567 | JGI IMG/M metagenome (GOLD analysis project Ga0209006, IMG submission 188567) | Forest soil microbial communities from Algoma, Ontario, Canada - Jack Pine, Ontario site 1_JW_Ref_O2 (SPAdes) (version 2) | ecosystem: Environmental > Terrestrial > Soil > Boreal...
GGGGAAGGGTAAGTCATGGCTGGAGATGGTGCTTGTTTTTTTTGGAGAGGAATGTTTAGGCGGATATGATGATATGGTAATGGTTGTACGGGAAGTGTCCCAGGGCAGGATAGGATGTAATCGAGAGAGAGTGGGGTAAAGAAATGTGAATGTGGTGGTTAGTCGCTCTATGATGAAGGCTTGGTGAAGATGTCTGAGTGTTCGCTCACTCTAATCTGAGGGAAATGATTTGTTATTTCGACTCCGTATAAAAATGATTGACGAAAAGGATGCCCAAACATAGCTAAGTCAGACCTTGTACAGGATTGGTTATTCCCTTGTTCAAATTCGCATGGCGGGGCCGCCCATCCCATTAGAGATGAAAGGCAGCGGTGTTTTTAGACAAATCAAATCACTTGATTAGATTAGATCTTGAGTCACCGGATCGTAAGCCCTCCTGGATCCCTGCAACATTTCGTGTCAGTAGTGACCATCATTCGAGTGAGTAACGTTCTCCGCACATGTATGATATAAATTTGGCGAATCTATCCAGTGCTCAGAAGCAGACCTGCATGGATCAGATTGCTTTTGTATTCTTTGTCTCCAAGAAGAAGCCTCACCCACATTTCAAAACCGAAGCTGTGAGAGTCCTTCTAGTGCTTGTCCTTCGGATTCGGTGCTAGTAGTAATACAAGCCCAGGAGGCCTGAGGAAGGTGACACCTGACTAGGACTGCTAGCGCCGTTCAGTTCCGACATACAATTGTGCAATGTTCTGTGGATTTACTTGCGCACCGATGAGTTAGATATCTACACGGTACTTTCAAGACTTTACCGTGGTAGTCACTTTGAGACATGAGCGAGTACTGCCAGCAAGATTGAGAATTCGGACTCGTCTGAAAGTGATGGGACAGAAAAATCAACCAACATACATATACGCCCATGCATCAAGCGTTTCAAGCCATAGGTTCTTGTCCCTCAAGAGACAAACTCAAAACTATACCACCCAGCTTTCAGAGAACGAGAACGACGTTACGATTTATGAAATAACGCAGCGATAAAAAAACAGGAATATAATATGTCAACTCTTTCCTACCGACGTTTTGAACCCCTCACATCATCTAAGCCCGGGGAGCTCCTCCGCTTCCTAGGTATGCTCATCAGCACACCCATGGGATTACCAGTACAGAACATTCACACTTACCGACTGACCCTGTCTTCTGGTTCCCCCGTAGGAGTACGCCCACCGTTATCCTTATTGGTCCCCCCATAGTCAAGCCCATCAACTGCAGGTGCATTCCCATCCCGATCTTTATACTTATTTTGGTTGCGCGGCCCAGTAGGCACACCAGGCGGGAGCGGTGATGCTGGCCGCACAGGCAAAGGGGGCGGTACTGCCGTTGACCCAAGGCAAGGAAAACATCAAATTTCGTCACATAACATTCACAAAGTAATTAAACGTACCACCATCTCCACCACCATACATGCCTCTACCTCGCCCTCTCCCTTGAAAACCCCCGCGGGCACGCATGCCCGGTCCCCCGCGACTTCGGTAGGGTGCCGGCGCCACCCCGCGTCCTGTCGGTGAGGGAGTGACATTTCCTTCCATATTTTGGTACATTTGTTGCCCCATCTGCCCCATCGGATTTTGCTCCTGGATCACTGGTTAATAATGAGACACCACGAGCACAAAATTAACCACGGACCTGCATCCCAAAGTCACCACCTATTCCCATTCCCATCATTCCGCTAGGGCCCGGTCCAGCCGCACCAAATCCGTCTGACATGCCCATTTGGACACCTTGTTCTGGCGTACCACTCGGAATACCAGTACCGCCAGGACCAGGGAGAGGTACGTCCTGCATCATCGACCCACCTGGCTGCATTTGCATCCCCATTTCTCCGTTCATGCCCAAACCCATAGCACTCATGTTCATTGCGTTCATGGTATTCATGCCGGCCAAGTCCATCATCGGATTCATCCCAACACCGGCTCCCATCATGGAGTTTGGGCCCGCGGTTGGCATCATCGTGGTGGCGCCGGTCATCACCATCTGGCGCACTTCTGGTGGGAGTACAGTGAGCTGATCTTCTGGCATTCCGGCAAAATTCTATACCACCGAAACCAATTAGCTAATTGCATGACTGAGTAGTATCTACGGACGTACCAACACATTAGACTTCAGTACATTTCCAAGTTCGCCCAAATCGCGTCTTCTGTAGCAGTATGCCTCCCAAGAAATCTCGTCGAAGCCGTAATTAAACCAGTCACTGATATCTGAACCGGGTCTTCGCCATGGCTTTTCGGCCATTGCGGCCAGATCGACCTCGAGGATGGAGCGCCCGTCAAATACCCCAGTCACGGAGGGGTTTATAGAAGGGTGAGAGGGTGGAGCAGTTACTGCTGGAAGCTTTGAGGTGTCTGTGCCGTCGTCAAGTGAGGTTTGATCTTGAACATGAGTCAGGCCGGGAGGTTCTGCTGAACCTGACGGCTGTGTTGTCGAAGGAACTGCAGAGATAGGCTGAGTTGTAGCTTTTGGAGTGCTTCCGGGCCCTCCCCGCTCGTGTGGGGTGTATTCTGTTGTGAGAGATGGAGGGGGGGCTACACGGAGTGAGTTTTGGAATGGTCAAGGTGCAGACTCGTAAATGACCTTTATTTGGGGTATTTTGACTGGTAGTACGATTTGCAGAAGGTCGGCCTCCGGCTGTTTGCCTTTAGGATCGCAGATAAGTTTTTGAATAAGGGCCACTCGAGAGGCTCACCGGAAGTCGATTGACCGGGCCATCGGTTCCATTATGAATTCAACGTCCTAGGAAAGAGGTCAGGCCATTGTCAGACAGAATGAAAATGCCATCGCACATCTTCACTTTCGTCGCCTTCCGCTGTCTCGCCACCGTCTGGATCATCATCCCCGATATATATTGCGTCCTCACTGCCTTCTTCAGAACGCGAGGCAACTCCGTTGGACGAGGGTGTCTTTTCCGCCGAGATTCTGCCAGCAATAGTTCCGTGAGATGAGAGGACAGGAAATTCTTGACAATAAGTACTGCACAACTCACGGCTGCTGCACTGATCACACAACGCAATGATGAATGAATATGAGTCCTCATATTTGCGCACAATGGTACAATCGAAAGGGAGAAAAAGAAGGTATTCTGGCTCCTCGAATTACATGAACAATCTCTTACCATGTTTTGAGTTCAGAACCGTTGGCTCTAGCCTTGAATTACCGTACAGAAAGTCGTCGTCGTCGTCCCTGAGTGAATCCCTTCAGTAAACATATCTCGTTGTGAGTGATAGGGCACACATTAGTGACTTTCAACCCTGGCGTCTTGTGAGTGAGTCGGACATGCGTGACGCGGGTGGAACGTCTTATGTAACATGTAACACGTCACGTCCACGGAGGTCAAACTTTATTCCTGCCGAACGCTCAAAGGACGCAAAGTTGGCTTCACAGTTGCGCAAGTATGGACACAGGTACGCTCATCTAATGGCTGTTAAGCTAATCCGATTATCTCACAGTCTAGAAAGACTCCTTGACCAGATATGCATTGCGGAAGCGGGTTCCGTGTAGTTCCCCGACTTCTGGTTGGAACTGCAATTGGAGTACGACCTAAATGTGCATGCCTGAACCAAGTCATTGCAACCGAGAGTGATACACCACTCTGGAAGAGTGCAATGTCTTTGATGTAGCGATAGCCTTTATTTACAAATGAATGTGTAAAAAAAAAGCAATCCCATAAAGCCGTCGTCACCAACCCAATCGACGCTATCGACCACCAGTGCGTCCGCGTCACCAACCACACCCTTACCCTGACCCATCATCCGTTGGGTGCCCCGTCTCAAGCATGCAACGGTGTTCCGCTTTTACGAGCATTTTCCATCGAACCGTAGTCACGAGGTCGCGAAAACACAGCGCTCTGGCGCAAGTATCACCTCAAGCGACACCGCCATCCACTGATCCACTCCACATACCATCAGCCCCTGCCAGACCGGATCCCTATACACTGCTAGCACCTCAGCTTACACATCTCAGAGAGAGACTGCTGAATTTATTGGGCTCATCCCACCCTAGTCTCAATGAGATCACAAGATACTACTTTCTTCACCCGTCGAAACAAATACGGCCTCTACTCGTCCTTTTGTTCGCACGCGCGACGAATGGTTTGGGTCAGGAATGGGGCTCCAAGAGATTGCATGCTCAATCGGAAGGCTCTGGAGGTCGCGCGGAAGAACTCGACGGGCCCTTGACGCGTGCGGACGTGTTGAACGACTGGAATCCCAACATGCCAGAGCACACGGCCTCCTTCGACTCCGTCTTCCCTCTCCATCCTCTCAAACCTCCTCGTCAGCGACCTAAAAACTCCGCACCTATACCGGACACCACCATCACGCCGTCACTTGCCACCCCGCCAATCATACTCCCAACCCAAATGCGCCTCGCGCAGATCGTCGAAATGATCCACGTCGCATCCCTCTTGCACGATGACGTCATCGATAAATCACCCCTCCGAAGAGGTGTTCCCTCCGCTCCAATGGCCTTCGGGAACAAACTCTCCGTACTTGGGGGTGACTTCCTTCTAGGCCGGGCCAGTGCGGCTCTCTCCCGCCTCGGTGACAACGAAGTGGTGGAACTCATCGCGAGCGTTCTTGCAAACCTCGTAGAAGGCGAGATTTTGCAAATGAGGGACGCACTCAGTTCAGCGGCCCTAGAATCCCTGTCGATGGAGCCGCCAACGGTGGGCAAAGAGAGCTGGAATATTTACATGAAGAAAACATACCTCAAGACCGCGAGTTTGATGGCGAAGGGTGCACGCGCTGCAGTACTTCTCGGTGGTGGTAGAGGAGAGATCTGGCCAGAAGTCGCCTACGCCTATGGCCGTAACTTCGGTATCGCCTTCCAGGTATGCTTTTATTAGTAGTTCTAGTGTCCTCAGCCGTCCCGTGAACGTTTCCTATTTATCAGCTTGTTGACGACATTCTTGATTACGAATCTGGAGAGGCTGCAATGGGTAAACCTGGAGGTGCAGACTTACAACTTGGTTTAGCCACAGGCCCTGCCCTGTTTGCTTGGGAAGAGCATCCTGGAATGGGCCCACTCATCAGACGAAAGTTTGAACAGGATGGTGATGTGGAACTCGTGAGTAGCCCCTTACCCCTTTTCAATCGATCACTCATCACTGCCTATCCAGGCAAGAGACTACGTCCGGCGATCCTCGGGAGTTGAACGCACGCGGGATCTCGCACGGGCTCATGCCGATAAAGCAAGGGAGGTGATTGAACTGTTACCAGACAGCGAAGCCAAGTCTGCGCTGCAGGTATTGACGGAGCGAGTAGTCACACGGACATGGTAGCAATGCCCAGGCAACGCACTCCATTGTCATTTCTTGTCGCATGGACGCTGCATGCTCCGTACATACGTTTGTGAAGTTATCTTTAGTAAAACGACGGAAGAGTACTTGACACAGCGGAGACAGCATCATCAACAACCACAATCATCGATTTACTTGCGCTTCTTCACACCGCTGTCATCTTTATTCTCCACAGCAGTACTTGCCGCTTCATCCGCCTTTTTCTTGTTGTCCGCAGAGGAATCAGATTTTTTCGTTGACTGCCTCTAAATCAGTACGTGAATATTAAACCCATATGAGGATGACTGACTTTGGTGATAGGTTTTTGCTGAGCACCAATAAAGCCCAGAAGGACACCGATCATTCCGACCAGAGTGAAAACGGCGCCAACAACACAAGCACCCGTCTCAGGATGAGTCTTGAAAGCCAAGACGGGGTCAACTTTCAGGAGCTCGACGAATGTGAGAACCCGATGACGAATGAAACCCGCGGGGTCTTGTTTGAAGACTGGGTGGCCATCAATGATGTCATCATCGGCTTTAAGACCGGCAGTCTCGAGAACCGTCTTGACCTCAAAAGTCTCGGCGGCGAAGGCTTTGGCATCCTCGACGGAATGGCCAATGTAGATATTGTCGAACAAGATATCCTCAGTCATGGTCCAGAGCTCAATACCGACACCACCCTGGCCATTTAATGTCAAAGAGGAACTAAAAGAAAACGAGATCACTATGGAGACATACAATCTTTTTGAGGCTCTTCACTGGAGTTAGGTCCTCGAAGTGACTAGGGTTGGGGATCTTGCGAGGTTTCCACGGGCCCTTGTACGCCGGGTTTTCGATCATGGGTGCGTACCACTTACCCTTGTAAGCAGGGTTGGCCTTCTTCGGTCTAACACATTCAAGTTCGCGAACTGAAACTTGTGGCAAGTAATGAACACTTACCGTTTCCATTCACCACAACCAGGAGCCTCCTTGCATGCAGGATTGTCGATGAACGGACCGATCCATTCACCGTCTTCTTCGTCATCCCACTCTTCAGGCTTCGCGGCGTCTGCAGGAAAAAGAAAGTTAGACTGTCAGTTGTGATGGTTAGAAGTACTCACCAGGGTCTTCGATAGTAAGGGCTTCATTATCGAGCCACCCTTCAGGTTTGACTGCTTCCTCGTCGAGAATCTCGTAGGGAGCATCCTCGTCCCAATCGTCGGGCTTGAAGAGGGTAATTCAGGTTTTATACTGAAATATTGCGACAGAGCAAACCTTCTTGGCTTCTGGGTCGGCAATTTTCTGGACATCAACCCAATCTTCAGGTTTCTTGTCATCGGGGTCATCGATCTCTTCAGGAGGATTGACAGCGGGTATGAATTTCTCAAGGAGACTTCCGGAGTTCTTTTCCTCTCCATTTACTTGAACTATGAAAGTGTTGTTAGGACTGCATGAAAATACCCAGACACAATTAGACTAGCTTTCAAGAGCGGGTGAAAGGACTGACTGGATAATGAGAGTATACAGGTTGGTGGTTTTTCCAATCTGCGGAGTGGGCGCTGGGGTGAGATGTTTTTCTTCAAACTCGCCAGTTTTGGGGTTTTGATGGCGGAAAATAAAGTGAAGCTAAGAGAGCGTGTCATAAATGAAAAGTCTGTGGGGAGCATCGTCTATGGCACACCTTGGTTCCGGGACAGGTGAGATCAGGGCCGAACATGATAACCCATGGTGTGTGATCAGAGAATTCCTTTCCGCTAGTCTGGAAGCCATCTTCGAGGAGTTTGAGGTAACCGCCGCCGCACACACCACCTTTCTGATACTTGACCTCATACTGAACGACCAAAGTCTCTGTCTTAAAGTCAACTGGCGTCGCAAAAGGAGCAGAGATTGCATGGTGGGCTGCTTTGTCCTTTGCTACCAGGCCTTTGGCGCCCTCGATGACGGGTGTTATTGGTTCCTCGACTGCCCATTTACCGACGTAGCTGAAGGTTTCCTTGCCGACAGGTGTCTTTTTGGTGGCTTCTGAAGGCGTCCAGCGTTCTTGCCAGTCGTCTGTGAATTGTTCAATGAATGGAGCTTTGATTTCAGTCGGCTGTAATGTAATACGGTTAGGTATTGCTCATAAGTTGAGATGAAGGATGAGGTTGCCTTGAAGACTGGTTTTGGATCCTCTGCCAAAACATTAATGGCAACGAGGGTGAGTAGGAAGGGTAATGCTACTCTTCGCATGCTGATACGAAGTACGAAAGGACGAGATGACTATAAACAGGAAAGATGGGACACGTTGTAGCTCTCCTCCTAAATATGCGCAAAGTGCCACGTATGCAAACTTCCTAATCTCCCACGCTATATTATCAGTACTACGTACTACCATGGCCATTCTCAGCTCAATAAATCTGCATGTCCAGACGCTGATAATGCCAGCTGAAAGTATTCATGAGCAACTTGTTACTGAGCTCGTAGAGTTTAGTATGCCTTACCACGAACTCGTCATCCAAGTATTTTGATACAGCAATCTGATCACCAAGTCCTTTCCGTCGGCGAGTTTTAAGAACGAGATCCCTCGCTAATGCTTGACCAGACGCAGGCTCCAACGGTCGTAGCTTGATACTCGTGTCGGTGGGGTCGCCTAACAGAGTCATATATCCGTCAATTATGACCCGAGAGAGTTACCTGAAGCTAGAAGAGTTACCTGGCACAATAGACCAGTGGTCAAACACTTGCAGACAAAAGGCTTGACCCTGCGTTGCCGTTCTCAAATCTGTCTCGAAACCGTTCGCGTCTATGACCGGGATGAGTGCCTTGACCGTATATAGTGGCGAGCCTGCTTTCGGTGTGTCTTGCGTTACATGGCCACGACGACGTGCAAGCACAGTATATACAGCCGATATACAATCGGCAGGTGCTTGAACCTCGACATAGTAGATAGGTTCCATTAATCGAGGCGTCGCCTTGTCAACAACAGCAAAGATAAACCAATATCCCACACTCAAGCGCCATGACACTCACCATCAGGAACGATGAATAGCAAACCCGACGAGCTGTTGGCACGATTTGTCCACCTCCCCGGAAAATGGGTTCTTGTGCGATACTCGCATCCAGTATTCGGAACTTCACATTCCGCATGGCTACCATAGAGAGAATAGGTGACCTGCTACCTTGGAGTGAGGAGATAACCTACGTTCGTCACACAAAGGCCCTTCACGCGCTCCCCATTGAAAACCTTGCTTGATATGTTCTTTTATAGTACCCAACACTTTCTTGTCGATCTATTCAACCCATCAATGCAGTGTCCAGGACAGAACGATGAAATTATACTTGAGACGGTAGCGTATCATCCAAAAGAATGTTCGGGCCATTTTCGTCCGGACCAAATGCCCATATCGACCTTGAAGCAAGCAGATCCCATTGATATTTCTCCTGGAAAAAATTGCCTCGGTCCTTTGCAGCCATGCGCATAGTAACGCGACCTCGCTCAATGTCTTCAGCGACACCGCGTTCCATTGGCTCCGCGATCATGGTAATTTTGTTCCTAGTTTGTATCAATGTAAAGACTTGATCGGGCAAACAAATTACTTACTTTTTATTTGGTGTGTCCGCGTAGCATTTCAAAGCACTCGTTTCGAGTACGGTCTCGCAGAATTTCGTGACAGGATCGGATACCTTGATTTCAATCTCCGAGAACAATCGCCGGAGATCATGCATCACACAGTCCAGGTATAGTTCACCGGTACCAATGACGACATGTTCCCCACTCTCTTCCACCTTTGTTGAGACCAAAGGATAAGATTTGTTGATGCAGCGTAGGCCAGAAAGCATTTTCGGCAATTCTGATGGGGCAATAGGTTCGATGGCAATTTTAAGGACTGACTGGGTCATGTGCTTGATGGGTCGGAAGATGTGAAGATCCTCCTCAATGTCTACCGATGCCAAAGTTGCTGTTTTGGATATAGAGGCATCAACTCCTCCAAGGAGGACTAGGTTGCCGGCGGGAACCTCGTCTGCGGGTATGAAATATCTGTCAAGGTAGTACAACATCAGCGTCATGTCGTATTAGAAAGCGCCTACTCAAGCCCACCTAGATTCACTGATCCAGATATTCTCCACGTTTACCTTCATCATATCCTCTTCGTCCTCAGGTGAATACCCTTCTCCTAGAACTTTGATAGCCATTCCACTCTTTACTGTACCGCTCAACACGCGTCCAAAAGCCCTGAACGACTGTGCATCTGTTGTATGGTACAGTTTTGCGATCTGTACCATGACCGGAGCCTGTGCGTCGCAAGCTTTCATTGAAGCAACAAGATCTGACGTTTGAGGGCCGGTATAAGTTCGTTCGACCTAACGGCCGCGAAGAATGAGAATCTGACAATTGAATATGAAGAGATGATTTTACTTTTCCAGAGGCTCCATCAGACGGCGAAGGGATATGGTCAACTATCACGTCCACCAACCCAGTCGAGGGCCCAAAAAATTGATTCAATATGGCCTTGAGAAGTGGCCTGACATCCATCTTATACATCACAGGCTTGAGTCGAATACCAAGTCCATCAAGAGTCTTCATCAGAGTGTCAGTGTCCTCACTGAGAACGTTGCTGTACAACTTGTACAACGGCTCCAATATGAAATGTACAAATGAGCGGTTCATCTCGGGATCGGCCGGTTTACGGATGAACTTGCGGGTTCCGGGGTTGTAATATATGTCTCCCCATAGACGATCCGCAAATGCATTCGCATCCAGAGATCCTGCACAGATATCAGGGAGCGGACACAGGCATTGGATCATACATACCGTAGGCGTCTGCATACATCTGCGCAAAGGATCGAAGGGTGAAGCACCAATTCATATCGGTGCTTGCAAAAGCCACGTTGCCGTTTTCGGGGCTTAACCTCAGTGCCGGATCGGGATCAATTGCGCTGTAGCAGTGCTAAGCAGAATGATAACAAAAGGTGGATTGCATCTGACCTGATGAAAGTATTGACCTCCTCGATGGTATGCTTGATTTTGTAGAAGGCATCTGCCGGTTTGATACGCAACTCAAGTATCAGCCTGTCTATTTTATTCACAACTAAGGTGATTTTAACGCCCTCTTGTAGAGCATGTCGAAGGATTGCTTCCGTACTAACCATAACCTCAATGAGAGAGAATGAGACGAGGAAAGATGTAAAACGGGAGGACTAACCCCTTCAACGACATCAACAACCAAGACTATACCATCAACCAAGCGAATGGCAGACGCAACTTCGTCAACAAAATTGACGTGACCTGGCGTATCGATCAAATGCAATAAATAGGATTTCCCAGAGGTTGTCGACAGAACCAGAGACATTGGCGAAGACTTGATTGACATTTCGCGTTCTCGGGACAATATGTGAGTATCTGTATACCGTGTCTAGGATCGAAATGCATCAACGCTATATATAACTGGCAGATGAGATCGCCACAAACAGGTCTATCAGCGTCCCACACCAATTTATGTGTTTCGAATACAAGCATATCCATTAGGGCAGTTTTTCCATGATGAAGGTGTCCTACGACGGCCACATTTCGAATCATCTCCGGGAACGACATCATGTTTAACAGAAACCTGGATATCTGTCAGCACATACACCATGGGGAACTATGAAAGTCTTACGCCTTGTCAAAACGCGTCTCCGGCATATCTTTCTCTTCCACTGTCCATTTGCGGACCTTAACGGGTGCAATAATAGGCTCTGTTAGTGGTTGGGCATCCTCCTCTTGCACAAGCGTCTCGACGTCTGGTCCATAAACTTCCTCTGCGGATGGATAGTATTGTTTGTTCTCGTGCAACACGACGGCTTTATGTATTGGCTCTGATAGACGCTGTTAGATGGGTGAAACTGGAGACAGTGATATGACCACACCATCAATTTCCATCAGAGCATATTCTTCCTTGCCTTGAGTTGGTTCTTCGTCATAGCCCGTCAAAGGGGGCTGGACATTCTGGGCAAAGTCATTTTGAGGAACGGCATCTTCTTCGTCTGAGTCCAGGTCAGCACCGATGTAATTGCCGAATTCGTCATAATCTTCGAATGAAGCCATTAGGTTGAAATTTCTGCGGGCAGTGGTGAGGATATACTGAAGGCCAAGCAAGAGCGAAGAATTCGCGACGGCTACGAGGCAGAGAAATATTTCAACTCCGTCTCACTGACTTGCACTTCACAACAAGGATGTCTGCTCTACCAGATGAAACCCTCAAAAAAGTACTTTGATCATTCAGCGTTGGGGCTTATGTATCTCAACTGTTTTTGTATACAGATCCTGGTTCAGATTCAACAAACGGCATTGCAGTCACAGCGAGCCCTCAGCGTCTCGCGTCAACAAGCGGCTGCTAAAGATCGCGAGCGTCGTATCCTTCAGCTTACAATTGACGAAATCAGTCATGTGGAAAACGACGTGAATCTATATAAAGGAGTCGGAAAGATGTTTGTTGATGTTCAATGATTATCTTCCAGAATGCTAAGCAATCGCAGGTTCATGATGGTCCCTCGAAAAGCGATGGAGGAACAGTTGAAAAATCAAGAAAGAGAACTCGCTGACGATATCAGCAGCTTGAACAAAAAAGTTGGTCGGATTTTTCTGCGTCGTTTTGGTTGGCTGATGTACACGACAGTCCAAATTTCTCGAAAAACAATTTTCTGAT
>Ga0209006_10005067_pt1 | contig 11974 bp, 7 predicted proteins | sample JacPin_JW_Ref_O2_FD_188567 | JGI IMG/M metagenome (GOLD analysis project Ga0209006, IMG submission 188567) | Forest soil microbial communities from Algoma, Ontario, Canada - Jack Pine, Ontario site 1_JW_Ref_O2 (SPAdes) (version 2) | ecosystem: Environmental > Terrestrial > Soil > Boreal...
TCAGGGAAAGCTCATTCCAGAACTTCAGGAACTCGCGCCTTCAGGGTCGCGCCGCATCTCCGCCAATCCTCATGCGAACGGCGGCCTGCTTCGAAAAGAACTCGAGCTGCCGGATTTTCGCGCCTATGCAGTCGATGTGAAAGCGCCGGGCGGGGAGTACGGGCTGCCCACCGACGTGCTCGCACATTTTCTGGCTGGAGTGATGCGGAACAACATGAATTCATTCCGCGTATTCGGGCCTGATGAGACTGCGTCCAACAGGCTCCAGGCTATTTACGCCGCTTCAAAGAAAACCTGGCTGGCAGAATTTATCCCACAAGACGCCGACGGCGGCGAACTAGACGTAGCCGGGCGCGTGATGGAAATGTTGAGCGAGCACACGCTCGAGGGCTGGTTTGAGGGCTACGTGCTGACCGGCCGTCATGGGTTTTTCTCAAGTTATGAAGCCTTCATTCACATCATTGATTCCATGTTTAACCAGCATGCCAAATGGTTGGAGAAGTCCAAAAAAGAGCTCGATTGGCGAGCACCGGTGCCTTCGATCAACGTCCTGATTACGTCTCTGGTGTGGCGGCAGGATCACAACGGCTTTACGCACCAGGATCCAGGATTTCTCGACATCGTGACTAACAAGAGCCCCGATGTTGGGCGTATTTACTTACCGCCGGACGCAAACTGCCTGCTCAGCGTGACCGATCACTGCCTTCGGTCGCGGGATTACTTCAACGTGATCGTCGCGGACAAGCAAGAGCATCTGCAATATCTCACCATGGAAGATGCAATTACCCACTGCACCAAGGGCATCGGCATCTGGGACTGGGCGTCGAGCGACGACGGTGAAGACCCCGACGTCGTGATGGCTTGTGCAGGCGACATCCCGACCATGGAGTCACTCGCCGCGGTCGCAATCCTGAGGGAGCACTTTTCAGATTTGAAGATACGATTCGTCAATGTTGTGGATCTTTTCCGCCTCATGCCAGAGACTGAGCATCCGCATGGACTATCCGATCGCGATTTCGATTCGCTCTTCACCGCCGACAAACCGGTCATCTTCAACTTCCATGCCTATGCTGCGCTGATTCACAAACTGAGTTACCGGCGCAAGAATCACGACAATATGCATGTGCGCGGGTACAAAGAGAAGGGAAGCATCAACACTCCGCTTGAGCTGGCGATTCTCAATCAGATCGACCGCTTCAATTTGGCAATTGACGTCATCGATCGTGTGCCGCGGCTGCGCACCGTCGGCGCCCACGTGAAGGAATGGCTGAAGGGTCAGATCATCGAGAGCATCAACTACGCGCACACTGAAGGCATCGACAAAGAAGAGATTCGAAACTGGAAGTGGCCAGGATAGACAATAGGCGCCGCGAAATCTTCAATTACGGAGCCCTGGCGGTTGCCGCTCATTATTTCTTTTGAGGGTGAACGCCCAGCTCGTGCCATGACGTTTCCGAGAGGTTGACCCCGTAGTGCTTTGCAGCTTTTTCGATGTTTGCGAACGCCAAAGCACGGTCGCCATCGGAGACGTCAGTGACTTGATCGAACCGCGCGACTGCGTTACGCACATGCTGGGCGTCGGTCAATGGTTCCTTGCGCTGCTTGGGGAACGCATAAACGCTGTCCGGTAAGTCGCTCTGCGTTGTCAGTTGTCCGTGTTTCTCATGAGGTTGCCAGGTCGCTTCCGGCATGTTTTTGTCATCCTTTCGTCAAATGTTTCTCTTGCGGCGAGCGGCGCCGCCAATCTCTCGATAAGGGCGCCTGCGATGGATAGATTACACCGGAGGCGGCTGGCGAGCCAATTGGACGTGGTATTGGCGATACCTCTGTATTGGGCCCCCCGGAATGAAGTAAGCTCGATTCCAAGCCGGCGTACTGAACTCAGATTCTTTAGGTGATTGATACATTTGTCTAATAGATTCATCATGATGATTCTGGCCTGATCAAGTTCAGTCCGATCGGAGCAATTGTGAACACTGCAGCGGCTGTCACTCCCCCAAAGCATTTCGATGCAATTATTATCGGGACGGGCCAGGCGGGGCCGCCTTTGGCGGCGCGGTTCGCGGACGCCGGAAAAACCGTCGCTATTATTGAGCGCCATAAATTCGGCGGCACATGCGTGAATACGGGATGCATCCCGACGAAGACGCTTGTGGCGAGTGCTTATGCGATCCACACTGCCCAGCGCGGCGCGGAATATGGCTTCGGAATCGGTGATTTGCGCGTCGATATTGGGCGAGTCAAGGCGCGCAAGGACGAAGCCTCCGCGAGATCAAACAAGGGAGTGGAGAGCTCGCTTCGTGGATTGAAAAATTGCACGGTGATTCAGGGCCAGGCAAAGTTCCACTCGCCGAACGCTGTCGTGGTTAACGATGAAGTTCTCCAAGCTGACAGGATCTACATCAACGTGGGCGCGCGCGCTTCGGTACCAGACATGCCGGGGGTTCACGACGTTCCATTCCTCAACAACTCATCGATGATGGACATCGATTTCCTGCCCGAGCGGTTCATTATCGTCGGCGGAAGTTATGTGGGGCTGGAGTTCGCTCAGATTTATCGCCGCCTGGGGAGCGAAGTCACGATTGTGGAGATGGGACCGCGCCTGATTGGGCGGGAAGACGAAGACATCTCCCAGGCCGTACGCGAAATTCTGGAGGCTGAGGGCATACAGATTCAGCTGAATGCGACATGTATCTCGCTTGCCAAACGCGATGACGGGGTCGCCGTCGGCGTCTCATGCGATGATGGTCCGCCGGAAGTGGTGGGCACACACGTTCTGCTGGCCGTGGGACGCACTCCTAACACGGGCGATCTGGGGCTGGACCGAGCAGGAGTTGCCACCGACTCCCGCGGGTACATCACGGTAGACGACATGTTGCAGACGAATGTGCCCGGCATTTGGGCACTGGGGGATTGCAATGGCCGCGGCGCGTTTACGCACACCTCCTATAACGACTACGAGATTGTTGCGGACAATCTTTTCAACGCCGACCATCGCCGGGTTTCTGACAGAATCCAGGCTTACGGGCTTTACATTGATCCGCCGCTGGGTCGATGCGGTATGACGGACGCGCAGGTGCGGAAGTCCGGACGTAAGGCCCTGACTGCAAAATATGCGATGAGCCGAGTGAGCCGAGCCTACGAAAAAGGCGAGACACAAGGCTTCATAAAGGTCACAGTTGATGCGGAGACGAAACAGATTCTGGGCGCCGCGGTTCTTGGGATCGGCGGCGACGAAGTGGTTCACGTTTTGCTTGATGTGATGTACGCGAAGGCGCCGTACACAGTCATCCAGCGCGCCATGCACATTCATCCAACTGTGTCGGAATATCTGCCGGTCATTATGGGCAAACTCGAACCGTTTTCATAGGCGGAAGGTGTCGAGCAGCTGTTGTCGGATTGCCGGGAATGCGCGGCCAGCCCCTAGCAGACCCCTCCGTTGCAAACTTCCTGCGTGGCCCAGCGATCAGAGGAGATAAGGCACCAGGGCAGAGGTTCGGCGAGCATAGGTGGCATACGTCTCGCCGAACTGGGAACGCATCCAACGCTCCTCTATGCGGAGTTTGGTCCAATACGCGAAAAGGATGAGAACGACAACGATGAACCCGCGCACCTGGGAGATGGCAATCGCCATGCCGAGGAATCCGGTGAGAATGCCGGTGTAGATAGGGTGACGAACTACGGTATAGGGACCGGTTGTGATCAGCTCGTGGCCCTGCTTAATGGTGACGGAGCTGCTCCAGTTCCTGCCCAGGTATCCGCGCGCCCATACGGCGAACAGTAGGCCGGCGATGGTGACGGCAGCTCCCAGCCAGAAAGGCCAATAGCCAACTGGCCAGAGCTGGAGGTAAAGCCACGGCAGCGGGATGCGAAATGGCAAGAGGAGCGCGATGGCGACGAGGAAAATGAAGACGCGCATGATGCGCGAAGCAGCCGGTTCGATTCGCTGGGTGGATTTGGTATTTGTGGCTTTGATTTGCCAATAGACGAAAAAGGCAATCCAGACCACGGTAAAGAAATATTTGTAGAACCAGAGCATTCAGGACCTCAGGATGCTGAGGGTATTTTACGCAGGCAAGAGAGATGAAGTTCAATGGCATCCGACCGGTTTGCCTGAAATACGTGCGCAACGTTCCCGAGCACTGGTTCATCATTCAACGGAAGGCAGATTCATTCGCCTCTGCGCGCTTTTCTGGGCTTTTTGGAGCAGCAGCAAATAAGTCAGCGCTCCAGCAGAGGAGGGGATCGCAAAAATGCCAAGGAGGATAAGAGTTGCGAGTATCTTGGCCGTAATTTGGGCGTGGCCGAGTTGGGTTGGGTACTTAATGTACAGCGCGAGAAGTCCTACAAATACGATGATTGGCACGGATATGCTGCCGATTCCCAGATAGAGCCACAGGCGCCAACCGGAAACGTTGTTGACCAGGAGAATCAATGGGATCGCAATAACCCAGACTGCAAAGGCGCCTGCGAAGGACACCCCCGGGGTCGAGACGAAATACTGAGCAGGTGTCTTGTCCGCAAGTCCGAAAAGTAAACCAACGAGGGTCGCGCCGCCCACCATAGCGCTCGCGAAGGAATATGCCAGCTTCTTCCAATGCGGCACCACGGCTCAACCTCCAGACAGGATGGTAAATCGAGTTTACTAGCCAACTACTCGATAGTGCACGAGTCATGCGCTGAGATCTGGAGCGGACTGAATTTATATTTCGCCGGCCTCGCGGATGACTCGGGACAGCTATTCGCGCAGGTCAATTCGGTATCGACGATTGTCCTCGGTCCTCTAATTTACATTTCTCAGGCGCTCTTTCTTTAGAGCTTCGTTAAATGGGACAACCACAGGGTTTCGGCCCGACTCCCTGAAGATTTTCGACTCGCGGCTGATTCGAGTTTTCGCGAAGGATTTTGCGGTGCGTTTCTGCCAGACCTCGGATTCTTCGCCTTCACTTCTTCGCGGCTTGGTTCGCTTCATACACAAAAGATCTCCTTCTTCACCGCGGCTAGCTTCCTGAGGGGAGGGAGTTCGCATCCTCCGGCCCGGACAAACTATGAAGACAGGGCGAGCCTCCACTGCAAATCAGAGGCTTTCTGCGATCTCAGTGGAGATTGGGATAGGTGCGGTAGGCCACCAGGTCGGCGTTGAAAAACGTTCCGCTCAGGCGCGAGGTTTTTAATAGAACCTCGAAGTACGGAAAGCGATCTGTATGGAACGTGCCGCGAAGCTTTTCCATCTGATCTTCCGACGTCAGGAATGAAGCCGCTGCACCGGTCGCGTCGGAATCGGTCCCGGCGAGGATGATTACACTTCCGGATCCGCTGGGGTTTGGCAGATAGGCGATAACGGTGTAGCCAATCAAGCTGTTTGAAGCCACGGGGACGGTGTAGATCGCCTGCTCACCTGGCTTGGGATTTCGATTGCGCACAACTTGCAGCGCATGGTTGTAGTCATAGTCGGTAACGAAGTTCAGTTGATCATCAAATAGATAGTCCCACGGCACCGACTTCTTGCCGCCGATCAGTACAACATCGTCCCGCTTGAGCTCATCCGCTGTGAAGTATCGCGCCAGCGTAAGGTAACGGGGATATGTCGGCGGGATTTCACCCAGAAGCATTTGCGCGGCGCGCACGGCTCCAAATGTCACAAGGTTGTGGTTGAGGACCTGATATACGTCTTCCTTGCGATCCGCGCTCATCTTTGAGGATTGAATCTGCCCGATGAACCCGCGGCTCATATAGTCTCCGAGCGTGAGAGGTTGGTTTGAAATGTCCTCCATCACGCTGGCCGAATCATCGGGAAGGACAAGATCCGTTTGGCGATGCGGGTCGAGGAAGCCTGTCCAGAATGAGGCGACCGCGGGCTGGTTTTCCCAGGGATCAAGCGCTTTTTTCATGGTGCGGTTCGCTCGAAATTGCACCGCACAGGTAATCGCAAGTGACAGGCAGACGACCAGCCACACCACATTCGCAAGCTGCGAGAGGGACCGGCCGCGCTCAGGAACTGCGGCTGCGTCCGCGACAGCTGGCGCAGCGGGTACGGATTTCTTGCTGGCTAATGTCGGGAGTTCAGCGGATTCCGGCTGGCGGCGGCGAAAAACCGGCTTGTAGCCGCCGCGAGGGATTTCGAAAATCAGCGGCTCTTTTGCGCCGTCCAGTGTGAAATACGAGTCGATGCGCTTTCTCAGCTCAGTTGCATTCACCCGGACAATATTGTCTGCGCTGCGGTCGTAGGAGTCAGGCCTGCCAAATACCTTGGAGCCAATTTCCTGCTCGTGGATCTCGAGTCGCCCCTCTTTGAGCGATTGCCTTCCAACATAGAGGAGAAAATCGCGCAGGCGCGCCGACCGGCTGAACTGCTCGCTCGCGGCGACGCGTTCGATCAAGTTCCGCCGCTCCTCGAGACTGGGCTCAGGCCCTGCAGTTTCTAATGTGGGTTTTTCTACAGTCAAACCCATTTCAAGTCACCGGATTCCGTTCCCAAGTCTAACGCCTACCGAGAATGGGGAGCAACGGGATCGTCAGGATTACGTGAAGATTCGGATTTCTCATTATTTAACCTGTACCGCTGCAAATGCGCTTGCCCGGTGTATCGCATTGATGAATTGAAGGTTATTAGACTCCTAGCGGTTAAGACTTAAAGGCTTTCCGGTGAATTAACTTGCAGGTCGCGCATTGAGTTCCGAGAATCCGTGACTGGTTGGTTCATAGCGGAAATCATTTTCTGGGCGCATTACGCTCAACCGATGCCTGACGGAGACCTAACAGATGCTCCTGCTGGCGCGACTTGAGAGTCGACCATGAAAGAAGGATCCCGCAAGCGGGAGAGCCGGTAGACTGCCCTGCTTTTTTGCTTACAAATGGAATCGTTTTCAAAAACTGGAGGCGTGATGAAGTTGAGGGAAAAAACTGAGATCGTGCAGGCGTGGCCGGAGCAAGTCGCCAGACTTCGTCCGTGGCTCTTCGTACTCGTCATGGTCGGACTGTTAACGACGCCATTGCTTCATGCACAGAGGTACCTTGGCGGACTGAGTGGCACGGTGGCCGATAAAACCGGCGCGATACTCCCTGGCGCCCAGGTAACGGCGGTGGAAAACAGTACGCAATTCAAGACGGCCGTGACCGCAAGCGCTGATGGTACATATTCGATGCCCACGCTCTCTCCCGGCACCTATACGGTGTCCGTCACGGCCAGTGGATTCAAGACCGAGACGCAGGTCAACGTTGTTCTTACGGCCGGGCAAGTCGTTCATCTCGATTTTGGCCTAGCTCCGGGCAGTGTCAGCCAGACGGTCCAGGTCACAGCGGAGACCGCGTCGTTGATCGATACCACTTCGCCGACGATTGCCACGACGCTCGATAATCAGGAAGTGAGCGATCTGCCTAACGAGGGCCGGAATCCCTATGTGATGGCAACATTGACTGCTGGCGTGGTCGATACCGCCTCCGGCGGCTACTTCGAAGGCCATTCGAGCCAGTTCACAAATCCATACAGCGGCGTCGCGGTGCAAATTACCACGTTCGGCATCTCCGGACACAACCGTTTGACACTCAATGGGATCCCCGACGACGCGCCGGAACGCTTCTCGGGCGCAACCTACCTGGACTTTACTCCTTCCCCCGATGCGGTGCAGGAAGTCAAGATCGAAAACGGTATTTTCGACGCGCAGATCGGCCACGGCGATGGCGTGCTGTCTAACGTCGTCGTCAAGAACGGCACCAACAGTCTTCATGGCTCCGCCTACTACGTCTTCGAGAACACCTACCTTGACGCCAACACCTACGACAGGAATGCGTCGGCAAAACCGCGCGCCAACAATCAGGTCAACCAGACCGGAATCGTGGTCGACGGCCCCGTGGTGCTTCCCAAGATCTACAACGGGCGCAACAAAACCTTCTTCATGTTCTCGGCTGAGCGCTACGCTACGCATTCGCCGCTGCCTTATACGGGCGATTTCCGCGTGCCTACCTCGCCGGAATTGGGCGGCGATTTCTCGGGCCTATGTCCCGGCGGCTTCAATGCGAACGGATTCTGCGCCTCGACGGGGGGCGTTCAACTCTTTGTTCCCAACTCTCCTGTGGACGCGAACGGCAACCGCACAGAGTACTTCGTTAATAACAACATCGTTGCGACCTCCTTTGGCACGGCTTCATACACCTGCACAACCGGCACTTGCCTTGTCACGGGCTTTGGTGCTCCCGTTGCCGGAACCTCGGCCATCAACGCCACCGGCGGGGCACTGGCCACCTACATGCCGGGTCCGAACGTCTCAGGCTCAACGGCGGCGAGTTCGGCCTCCACGTCGAACTACTCTCCGCCCAACATCTCGTACCCAGCCACCTATCCGTCCTTCATCGGCCGCTTCGACTTTCAATTCGGCCAGAACGACAAGCTGATTGCGGTTGGATTCCGGGACGGGCTGACGCAGAGCTATCCGCATTACGACTACCCCAAGTCGATCTCGCCACAGCTGGGTGTCAGTACCTCTTCAAATGGAAGCGGGTACGGGTATTCGGTTTACCGCAACTCGCGGGGTGGCACGCTGGATGAGGTGCACCAATTCTCGTCGAGCCTGGTGCTGGACTCGCGCTTCGGCCTCGTCGAGCATCCCTTCGGCCTCATTTATCCAGGCGCCTCGGGCTTCAGCTTAAGCAGCATTTCAATGAGCCAGGCGGGCCTGCCTTACAACTCGTTTCCGGGCGTGTCTTTCTTGACGGATAACTACGCAGGACTGGCACCCGGCGCACAGGGCCAGATCAGCAACTCCACTCTCGGTTCGCTGGACGAGACTCTGAACAAGCAATTGGGACGCCATTCTATCCGTGCAGGTTTTCAAGGCGACCTGCTCCGCTATAACGTGCAGAACCCGATGAGCGGCTTTGGCAACGGCGCCGCCGCGGGCCTGGTCTTCGACCGCACATTTACGCAATCAAACTCGGTCCTCTACGCCGCCGACAAGTCCCCGGTTTCCTCAGGCGATCCTGTCGCTTCCATGCTGCTGGGCGACTTCACCTCGGCCAACTACAACGTCGCCGTCGCGTACGCCACGCAGCAGATGTACATGGCGCCTTACTTCCAGGATGACTGGCGCCTGACCAACAAACTGACCGTGAATCTGGGCGCGCGCTATGATTATGAGTCGCCTCTGACGGAGCGTTACAACAGGCTGATTTCGGGCTTCTGCGCCCTCTGCACCAATCCCTTGCAGAGCTCGGTTACGGGCCTTACGTTGAATGGCGGGCTGCAGTTCGCCAGCCCCTCGAGCCGCTTCCCGTTTCCGCATGACACGCACAACATTGCGCCTCGCCTTGGCGCGGCATGGCAGGTAATGCCGAATACGGTGATCCGGGCCGGCTACGGCATTATCTTCTTCAACACCATCGAGTCGCCTTACTCCACCGGCTTCAGCCAGGCCACGTCTTACACCAACTACTCTGCCTCTGCTCCTCTGAACTCCGCTACCGACCCATTCCCGACAGGCGTTGCACTCCCCACCGGCACCACATTGGGCCTTGAGACCGGAATTGGCCAAAATGTCAATTTCAACGACCAGAGACACGTGCAGCCCCGCGCCGCTGAGTACACGCTGAACATCCAGCAGCAACTTCCATTCAATATTGCGCTGCAGGTCGGCTATGTCGGGTCCCGTGCAACACGGCTTGAAGTGGGCGGCTATAACATCAACACGGTGCCCACGCAGTATTTTAATCAGGGCTCCGCCGAAGTTACAGCTCTCAACACAGCCGTTGCAAACCCCATGGCTGGTCACTTTGCCAGCACGTATGCCAATAACTCGACGCTGAATGCGGCAACCATCAAGCAGTATTTATTGCTGGTACCTTTCCCGGAGTTTGGCACGGTCCAGGAAAATAACTCCTCACTTGGCAGCACGCCATATAACTCGCTGCAAATCCAGGTCAGCCATCCGATGTCGCATCACCTCTCGATCCAGGGCAACTTCACCTGGGACAAGCTGATGCTCCACAATGCCTACCTGAACAACGGCGGCGGCGAAAACTCCGCGTTGGATACACATCTGGAGTCGGTCGAAGACAGCAACTCCAACGTGCTGGCCAATATCTTCGGCACCTATGAGCTGCCCTCGTTTGCCAAGAGCTCATATCTGGAGCGGCTTACACTCGGCGGCTGGAAGCTGAACGGCGTTCTGCTCATGGCCAACGGCAACCTGATCTCGGCGCCGAGCAGTGTGAACATCATCGGACCGACGGGCGTTCCCAACCGCAAGTACAGCCACTTCATCAACACTTGCTACGAAAACACCAGCGGCGTTCCCGTGGTGGGCACAGGGGCCTGCAGCAGCGCGACGGACACGCCGGCTTACGAGCAGCGATTGTCTTTCACAACCCAGACCAACGGTCCCTACATCGGCGTACGGCAGCAGTTCCACCCGCTGATGAATGCCTCGCTCTTCAAGGTCTTCGAGATTCGCGAGTCGACGACTTTCGAGATTCGCGGAGAATTCTTCAACGTGCTAAACTCGCCGATCTTCGGATCTCCCAATACTTCGATCGGGAATTCGGCCTTCGGCGTTGTTTCATTGACGCAATCCAACGACCCGCGTTACGGCCAACTGACCGCACGCCTGAACTTCTAACGCGCGAAGTAGTCGCAATCCTGGAGTTCCGGGCCGCAACAAGCGGCTCGGAACTCAAACAATTCCCGGTATGGCGCCGGTATACCTAAACTCTGCGCTCTCTCTGGCGGGCTCAACGAAAAGGACCTTCGGCTCGATAAATGCAGATCAAAGTGCAGAAAAGCTCGACGCCGGGTTGGACAAAGCGCTTTCTGCTGGCGGCTATGGTTGGGGCAATACCTTGCGTGCCGCATGGGCAGGCCGCCGAGTCGCGAGCGGACGCATTGCGTGCGGGCTTTCAACAAACGCCGGCCGCTGCGAAACTCCGGTGCTATTGGTGGTGGCTCAACGGCAACACCACCAACGAGGCAATCACCCGCGACCTCGAACAGATGAAATCCCACGGGATAGGCGGAGCCATACTCGTCGACGCCGACGGCTCAGGCCAGGACGGCAACGCGGAAGTTCCGATGGGACCGCCGATAGGCAGTCCCAGATGGATCGCGCTTTTTGTTCATGCGCTCTCTGAAGCAAAGAGACTGGGACTCGAGATTAGTCTCAGCGTCACCAGTCGCTCGGATGTGGGCATCATTGGTGGGCCGACCGTGAAGCCTGAAGACGCCATCAAGATGATGACCTGGTCGCGAATGATCGTCGATGGCGGCGGCAGGAAGAAAATTGAGTTGACGGCCCCGCCCACTCAGAACGGTTTTTATCAGCCCATAGCGGTTCTTGCCTACCCTCTGCACCACGGAGCACCATTTCCGGATTCGGCTGAAAGCGATCGCCGACGGGTACTGAATCTGGAGTTTAAATCTGCATCGCGAGAGACGGGGTTCTCGATGCCTCGGTCCGACGAGATCATGCGTGATGAGCCTTCAGTCGCCGGCGAGGAAGATGCCGAGATCGGCGAGGTTGTCGATCTCAGTTCGCACGCCGACAAGGAAGGCAATCTCGAATGGGAATTTCCTTCCGGCAAATGGGAAGTTCTGCGCATCGGCTATACCGACACGGCAAAGCATTTGACTGACACCGCGGGCACGCCACTCGGACTGCCGCTAGACGCATTGAGTCCCGTTGCATTCGATCACTACTGGCGCGATGCCGTCACGCCGTTGTTGGATGCCGCGAAACCCTACATCGGCACAAGCCTGCGCTATCTTGTCACCGATAGCTGGGAGTCGGGGGGAGCGAATTGGACCGCCGGATTTCGTGAAGAATTCAAGCGGCGGCGCGGCTATGATCCTCTGACATATTTACCGGTCGTGTCCGGCCGGATCCTCACAGACCGCGACACGAGCAACAAATTTCTTTTTGATCTGCGCCGCACCGTGGCCGATCTGATTGCGGAGAATTACTATGACCGCTTTGCGCAATATGCCCGG
>Ga0209006_10005068_pt1 | contig 11974 bp, 9 predicted proteins | sample JacPin_JW_Ref_O2_FD_188567 | JGI IMG/M metagenome (GOLD analysis project Ga0209006, IMG submission 188567) | Forest soil microbial communities from Algoma, Ontario, Canada - Jack Pine, Ontario site 1_JW_Ref_O2 (SPAdes) (version 2) | ecosystem: Environmental > Terrestrial > Soil > Boreal...
CCTTCCTACAACATCCCCACCGTGGGCGCGTAGCTCAATTGGCAGAGCAACTGACTCTTAATCAGTAGGTTGTAGGTTCGATTCCTACCGCGCTCACCATCCGCTTTTGGATCTGGCGGTCCGTGAACAATTAGCTGGCGACGATTTCTTTGTTGGGGAGAGCTTTGTTCAGGAAGGGGCGCTCGCAGAAGAACCAAAAGATGGCGGCTACCGTGCACATGACGGCCAGTCTTATAAAGAGTTCCGCGTTCTGAGGCACGCCCCAGTGAATGAGTTTTTCAGCGATTACCTCGGAAGAGCGAAGGTTGACTTGATGAGTCAGATACAAGCTATACGAAATCAGTCCGAAACCACCCAGAACTGTACCGAGAATGCTTGCTTTGAACCGTAAATCCAGTGAGCGCAGGCAAACCAGGACAAGCGCAAAGGAACTGGTCACGCTCCCTCAAAATAAACAGAACGCTGCCCAAAATGGGTGGTGGCGTTAGAGTACAGGGAGAAAAGCAGAAGAACGAATAGCCCAAGATCAACTGCAACTCGGCCGCGCGCATCCGTCAGTTTGCAAAGACGATAGAAAACTAGCGCTCCTAGCCCGAATGCGACCCAATATTCCAGGAAAAATCCGTAGGAGCGGGAAGGATAGCGCAGGTTCCACACGAACGCAGGAATCAGTAGTAATAGAATCCCTGCCAGCATGCTTTTCTTAAAATAGATAGCACCAACCATGAGCAGTCCCATAACGATATAGAACTGCTCCTCGTAGTTCAGAGACCAGAATCCAGCGACAAACAGGGTCGAGTTTTGATGGGCATACGACGTGGGGTGCGCCAATAACGACAACCACTGCGTCATGGTGAGATTCTGAATCCAGTCGACCACCGAACTGGAAAGCTGATTTCCCATGCCCACCCGTAGTTTCACAACCCGCGTCGCCGTGAACAGACACAGTGCAAAGAAATATGGGGGATAGATTCGCCGCACTCGCCTCCACATGTAACCGGAAGGACCCACGTTGTTGCGGCGGCAGGAATCCGCAGCGGCAGAGATGCAATACCCGGAAATCACGAAGAAGACCATGACACAGGCGTGGGCTAGTTTGAATCTGACATTGAGCCCGAGATGACCCATCACGACTCCGAGAGAGGCCAGCCCGCGCCAGGCGTCCAGCATCGAGTAACGAGGCCCCCATAGCGCTGCCGCGGCCGTTGCCGCGTTAGGGCGAGCCGGGATCGTTGCAACAGCTGCCAAATGGATCTCCGCAAGAAGGAATGGACCGGAGGTGCAACTTGTATATCACAGAAGGATTCGGGCCGCCATAGACCGTCGAGTCAAACCCACTCTGGCTACACTGAGGGGATTGCCCGCGTAATGGCATAAAATCATTCGAAGAAGCGAGGGCGAAGCGGTGATTATTACCAAGCCGGATTTCGATATCGCGATTATTGGCGGGGGACCGGCCGGAGCCTCCATGGGCGCTTATCTGGCCAAGGCCGGAGTAAGTTGCGTCGTATTTGAGCGCGAGCTGTTTCCGCGGCCGCATGTCGGTGAGTCGTTGGTCCCGGCTTCGACACGCGTGTTCAAGGACCTCGATTTTCTCCCTCAGATGGAAGAAGCAAAGTTTCCCCACAAGTTTGGCGCAGTCTGGACCGCGGACGACAAGCAAAAAAATCCCTACCAGCTGGGATGGGAGGGTCTGGCTCCGGATTGCCATGCGCACATTCGCTTTGACGAGCGCGAACAGGCGGGCGTCGACCGGAATTACACCTACCACGTGGACCGCGGCAAGTTTGACCTGTTGCTTCTGCAGCACGCCAACAAATTAGGCGCGGAGGTATATGAGGGCGTTAAGGTAAACGCAGTCGACTTCGGGCCTCCGGAGCCGGTGGTGCGATTCACCATGGGGCGGAATCGGAATGAGATGGGCGTCAGCGCGAAGATGGTTGTCGACGCCAGCGGCCGCAACACTTTCCTCGGAAACCAGCTCAAACTCAAGGTGCAGGATTCCGTGTTCGACCAATACGCCATCCACAGCTGGTTCGATCACTACGATCGCAAAGTGTTCTCCAAGAAGGACGACCACCGCGACTATATCTTCATTCACTTCCTGCCTATTTCGAACACCTGGATCTGGCAGATTCCGATTACTGATAGCGTCACGAGCCTTGGCGTGGTCACGCAGAAAAAAAACTTTGCGAAATCGAAAAGCGATCGGGAGAAATTCTTCTGGGAATCCGTTGCCTCGCGGCCCATGCTCGAAGAAACTCTGCGCAAGGCGGACCGCATCCGCCCCTTCAAGGACGAGGGCGATTACAGCTATGCCATGAAGCAGCTGTGTGGCGACCGGTTCGTGCTGGTCGGAGATGCCGGGCGTTTCGTTGATCCTATCTTTTCCACGGGCGTGAGCATCGCCCTCAACAGTTCGCGCTTCGCGCACAAAGATATCCTGGGCGCCCTCGAGAAAAACGACTTCTCGCGGCAAAGTTTCTCTACCTTCGAGAACACGCTGCGCGTGGGAACGAAGAACTGGTACGACTTCATTACGGTCTATTACCGGCTGAACGTGCTGTTCACCTACTTCATCAACGACGCCACCTACCGTCTGGACGTGCTGAAGTTGTTGCAGGGCGACGTTTACGACGATGCCGCGCCGCCCGTGCTGCAGAAGATGCGCGCCATGGTCGCCGACGTGGAGCAGAATGAGGATCATCCCTGGCACAAGCTGCTGGGCGATTTGACGTCGAACGCCTTCCGTCCGGAGTTTTAGCGAGCGGCGTGAGCGATCAGTAAGCCCGCCGGTGTGCTTTTGCGGAAGAGTGCAGCTTTGCTAAAGTGATAGGATTCGGCGCGGTGAGACAAATTCCAAGATATTCTGCTGCAAGTATGACATCCCTGATGAAACGGCTGATGATCACGGCGACACTGCTGTTCCTGTGCATTTCTTTCCCGGCTTCTCTCGAGGCGAGCCACAAGGTGCCGCGCTACCTGAACAAGGAGTCGAGCATCGACATGAGCCACATGAACCGCGTCTTTCTGGGATGGGTCGATCTGGAGCCGGACGCGTGGGCGCTCTACAGCTTTCCCTCCCGGGCCAACTGGAGTGACACAATTGCTTCATTGAACGCCGGTTTTGCGCGGAGTGTGCAGGCGACCTACTTACCTGGCCGAACCATTACTGCGGCCAAGGACAGCGAGAACGAGATCACGGCGGCCAGCGACCTCTACATCAAGTTCTCGGATATCCAGGTCGATTATGAAAACGATCATCTGGTTCTTTCCATCCATTTCATCGACCTGAAAACCAACTCCGAAATTGCATCGATTCCTGCGAGGCCCTACTATGGGAACGCTTCAGGTATCAAGAATTACCTGAAAGCGGCGCTGGACGAAGTAGCCAAAAAGCTGCAAGTGGAAGTTACAGGCGAGGCGCAGGGCAAGAAGTAACAGGATAAGTCGCGAAGGAGTATTCAAATGAAACGACTAGCAATCACAGCGGCGTTGCTGTTGCTCTGCATCTCTTTCCCGGCTTCTCTGGAGGCGCGCCACAAAGTACCGCGCTACCTGAACAAAGAATCGACGGTTGACATGAGTAACATGAACCACATCTTTGTTGGATGGGTCGACCTCGGCGCCGATGATTGGGCTCTTTGGGGTTATGGGACCAAGACCGAGTGGACCGACATTATTGGTTCCCTGAACTCCTCGTTTTCACGAAACCTGGTGCCGGGTCGAACCATTACGTCCGCCAAGGACAAGGGCGACGAGAACGCAACGGGCAACGACCTCTACATCAAGTTCTCCGATGTCCGAGTCGACTACAACAACTATCACCTGATTCTTTCTATACATTTCATCGATCCCAAGACCAACACGGAAATTGCCACGATTCCAGTGAGGCCCTATTACGGTAACGATTGGGGGCTAAAGAATTACCTGAAAGCGGCACTGGACGAGGTGGGCACGAAGGTGCAGGTGGAGGTTACGGGTCAGTCGGCGGAGAAAAAGAAGAAGTAGACAGACTCGTGGCGCGGAACAATACCGATGCGCTGTAGCATTTACTGGAAAGAACCGATATGGCGAGGTCCGTAATCTTCTGCTTGCTGTTTCTTGCGACCCACGCCTCCCTGGCCCTTCTGTATCCCTTCACCCTCACGCGGTTCCTGCTCACGGCCTCGATTTACACAGTCGGCACGCTGATCATGCTCTTCCTGTTGTTTCATCCGCGCAACCAGTGGCTGGTTGACAACCGTTCGCGGGTGGAGGGCGAGCGCTGCGTGGCCCTCACTTTCGACGACGGCCCCGACCCCATGGATACTCCCAAATTACTCGACCTGCTTCGCGAGAAAAATGTGAAGGCCACGTTCTTCGTGATCGGCAAGCGCGCCGACCAGTATCCGGAAATCGTGCGCCGCGCCTGGGCCGAAGGCCACCTGATCGCCAATCACACCTGGTCGCATCGTCCTCTATTTTGCTTTCTCACGCCCTCGCGCTTGCGGTCTGAGATCGAGCGCGGCACGGAAAGTGTGCGCCGCATTTGTGGTTTCCGGCCGCACTTGTTTCGCTCGCCGGTCGGTCTGCGTCACCCGCTTCTGCGTCCCTATCTCAAGAATGCGGGATTGGAGTACATTTCCTGGACGATTCGCACCCGCGATACATTCGCCAGGAATTCCGGCGTGCTCGCCCAGCGCATCCTGAAGCAAGCGGCCAGCGGAGACATCATCCTGCTGCACGATCATCTGCCGGGTGGAACGCAGGTCATGCTGGAAGCCCTGCCTCGGGTCATTGATGACCTCAGACAACGCGGATTCGAATTCGTGCTGGCCGGCCCGCGCGAGGATGCCGGCGCCGCGATGCCGGAAGCTGCAGCCTTCGAATCAGCGCGCTGATTCTGGCGTTCGTGATTTCGCGCTAAACAAGCGCGCTCACCGAGCTAACCCCAGCGCCGAAACCACCGCCAGAAATGCGCGACTCGCCGCTCCCACCGGGTCAAGCAAAACTCTGCGGCGCTCGAGCATGGCGGCCACCGGCTGTCCCTTATAGCTGGCAATTTGCCGGTAGCGCGACATGAAAAACAGCACCCGCAGGAAAAGTTTCCACTGCAGTGGGGCAAAGTAATCGGGCGTCACGAAAGGCACCGCATGCCCGTCCTTGACCTCGGCGACAAAGTCCTTGTAAGTTGCCGCTCGCGAAAGAGAGATGACGGAACTGGCCACCAGCAGATGGCTGTCACCTCCACCCACCACCGGTTTGCGCCATTGCTGGGCGAGTTCCAGGACGCCGTCGTTCTCCTCGCGCCGCCGCATCCCGTTTACTTCCAAAGCATGAATCGCCCAGCCATAGCGGGTGAGCAAGTCCGTGATCGGAATCGTCTCCGATCCGGGCGCCCAAGCGATGAGGGGATGGTTCAACACGACGAGACAGCCGCTGGCCGCGAGGGTTTCAAACAATTCGTCGTAGCGTCCCCCCCGCGCGGCCGCTTGCATGCGAGCGTGTGTGTCATCGATTCCACTCTCCGGCAGGCCGCTTACTCCCAGGTGAAACAGGTGCCCCTGGTACCACAGGGACAGCTCTTCGCTGAGCGCGATGCGGCCATTCAGGTCGGGCCGGCCGCGCAGCAGAGCCAGGCTTCCGGCAAACTCATCGTGGTCGGTGATGGCCAGGTGAGCCCCATTAAAGCCCCAATCAGCGGCCGCCGCAGCCTCGATCTGATAGACATCTTCGGGGGTATAGGGTGGGTTGAACGTGATCTCGGCATAATTCAGGTCGGAAACGCCGCCCAAGCCAAACGAGCTTTGCAGTATGCCACTCAAAGGGCGCATAAACCCGAGCTTGACCACCTGGTTTAGCGCCGCCAGCTTCTCTACCGAGTGGCACGAGTGGTTGTGCAGGGAAACCGCATAGCCAAACTCGCGGTCCGGGTGCGGACATTCGCGGTAGGTGTAGTTCTCAATCTTCCAGGCTGACCGTCTCATCGCGTTCGGAGTGGGGTGTCCGCGAGTACAAGTTTACTGCGGCGCTGCTTTCCAGCCGGGCTCCCAGCGGAAAACCTTTGAGCGTACCCTCCCGTTTATCCCATTGACCTGCTTGGATTTCCGACTGCGAGGCCTGTTTTTGCCGGAGCGAAGCTGGGGATACTCAGGAGATTAAAACAATACCAGAAAAAACCACGTTCCCAATCTGCACCAGGTCGTCGCTGCCGCGGCAAGAACAAGTTGTCGCAGAAGAATGCGATCTGATAGTCTTCGACCAGGTGTGGGCTGGGGCGGGTGGGTTTCGGCGTGTATGGTAATCTGCCAAACCCAAGGGGGATGGGCGTGCTGTATTCCATCGATTCGTCCAATTCGTCGGCGCAAAAGCCACAAAGCGACCTCCTCGCGAAGTTGTCGAAAGGCCGCCGGGTTCTGTTGATCGAGGCCAACGATATGCGGCGCTGGGTCGGCGGACTGGTTACACCCGAGGTTCATATCCCTCCTGTTGGGCTCATGTACGTCGCCAGCAGCGCGCGGCGGCACAATCCCGACGTACACATTGAAATCCTTGAAACCTCGCTGGACGCCCAGTCCGACGAAGAGCTGGTAGCGAAGCTGCTCGACTACCGCCCCGATGTGGTGGGAATCCGCAGCATCAGCCTGTTCGAGGATGAACTCAGGCGAGTTGCCGAACTGACCCGCAGCGTTCTTGATATTCCGATCGTGGCCGGCGGCCCCATCGCTACCGCCCGGCGCGGACCTCTTCTCAAATCCATCCCTGCAATTGATCTTCTGGTAGTGGGCGAAGGAGAATTGACGTTTTCGCGTCTGCTCTCGGGAACAGCGACCAACGGGATGGTGTTGCGGCAAGGGGACGAGACCGTCGACCTGGGCGACGGCGATATTGTCGACAATCTGGACGAACTGCCGTTCCCGGACTACAGCCTGGTCGATCTGAGCCGGTACGAACAGCACCTGAGTTATGCGTACAACCACCGGCGGCAAGGCGTCCTGCTCACCAGCCGGGGTTGTCCATTCCTGTGCACTTACTGCAATACATTTGCTGGCAAAACGGCGCGGCTGCGTTCCGCGGAAAACGTGGTCGCGGAGATGGAAATGATGTCGCGCGACCATGCCATCGAAGACTTCTACGTGGTCGACGACATATTTAATATGGACCGCAAGCGCACCGAGGCGGTGTTTCGTATGATCATCGGCCTGCACAAGAATTGGCGCCTATATTTCGTGAACGGCTTGCGGGCCGACATCATGACGCGCGAACTGGTGGACCTGATGGCCGATGCGGGAACCGTCTGGGTCACCTATGCGGTTGAGTCCGGAAGTCAGCGCATTCAAAAGCTGGTCAAGAAAAATATGCGCCTGGAGCAGGCGGCGGAGATTATCAACTACTCCCAGGATCGCGGGATGGTGGTCAACGTCAACACGATGTATGGTTTTCCCACGGAAACCGGCGCCGATGCCCAACAGACGCTCGATTATCTGGCCCGGTTACACATGCCGTCGCTTCTTCCTTACCATTTTTGTCTGCGCGGATACGACGGATGCGAAATCGTCGAGCAGGCGGCGGAAGCTGGATGGGATACCACTGCCTTCCTCGAGGATGGTACGCTCTCGTATCACGACATGCCCCGGGGAACCGACACGTTTCCGAAAAACGAGATGATGAAGCACCTGATCGATTATCATACGCAGTTCGGCATGCGGAACCAGCAGCATCTGCGCCGGTCGCTCGACGTTCTGCGAGACAATGGATACACCGATAGCGATCTGGTCGATATGTACAGCGTGCTTCAAAATCGCCCGTTCCGGCATGTGGACGAAATTGTGGCCGGCTCAACGCCGAGTGCCAAGGCCCCGAACGTCACAGCAACGACCGTTAAGGCAAATGCATAAGCCCATCAAATATCTTGAAAGAGCGATGTCAATTGCTGCCAACGGCGCGTGGCAGATATTTTGTCTGAGTAACCGGCTCGTTCCCGAAAATCCGTCGTTCACGCCCAGGTGGTCGGACAAGCCGCTGTTGAAGTCGCGTGAAAAGTCGAAGCCTCCTCTGGGCTGGCCGCGGCAAACCGATTCATTGTGCCCCCGCTGTGTGCCCGAGATCCGCCAGCAAATTGTCGACGGCAAACAGGATTACCGCGTCCTGTTGAACGAGCGGCCCGGCGAAATCAAAGCGCAAATCATCGAGCGCGACGGCAGAATCCTGATGGTCAAGGATTGCCCGATCCACGGTCATTTCGAAGATGTCTTATCCATCGATGCGCAATTCTTCCGGCATCTGGAGGAAACATTCCCCGGCCGGGATATCCGCGCTCATAACGACGAAAAACTCCACAACCACGGCAGCAGCACCATCAAGCACGGGCGCGGGTCGGTTCTCACCGTCGACCTGACCAACCGCTGCAACATGATGTGCGACCCCTGTTTCATGGACGCCAACCAGGTCGGCTTCGTGCACGAGCTCGCCTGGGACGATATCAAAACGCTGCTCGACAACGCATTTTCGATCAAGCCGCGGCGCCAGATGTCCGTGCAGTTTTCCGGGGGCGAGCCCACCATGTCCCCGTATTTTCTGGACGCCATTCGCTACGCCCGCGAACTTGGCTACGACAGCGTGCAGGCGGCTACCAACGGCATCGAGTTCGCCAAGAGCCCGGAGTTCGCGCGGCAAGCCGCGGAAGCAGGTCTGCGCTACGCGTATCTCCAATTCGACGGCATCGGGAACCCGGCCAATTCCCATCGCAACGTCGGAAACCTGTTCGACGTGAAGCTGCGGGCCATTGAAAACCTGCACTCCAACGGCGTCGAAATCGTTCTGGTTACGACCGTAGTCAACGGCATCAACAACGAGCAGGTAGGCCGCGTGGTGCAATTCGCGCTCGACAACCCGGACAAGATCGCCCTCGTCTCGTTCCAGCCCGTCTCTTTCACCGGCCGCGACGAAGCCGTCACCGACGAACGCCGCAAAGCGCAACGCTACACACTCTCGCACCTCGCCCACGACGTAAAAGATCAGTTAAACATCGGCGAACCCGTCCGCGACTGGTTCCCACTCTCCTTCCTCAGCACCTTTTCCGACTGGGCGGACCTTGTTCACGGCCCCGATGCCGCCTGGGGCCAGGTCGCCTGTGGTTGTCACCCGAATTGTGGGGTGGGGATGGCGGTTATGGTGGATAAGGAAACGCGGGAGGCGGTTCCGGTGACCGCGTTCGTGAATGCCGACCAGTTCGCCAAGGATGTTGCGCGGGTCAACGATTGGGCTCGCAGCAAATGGTTGTCCGTCGCGGGGATGGCGCTGGCGCTGGTGCGGAATTACGATGCGTTTCGTGCGCCGAAGCATTTCCGCGCCATCGATTTGTTGCGGAAACTCGACAAGGGGATGGGCGCTACGGGACGCGACTACGGCGACGTCTCGGGCAAGCGGACCATGGACGACATACTCCGGCGTCGTCAAGACCGCTGGAACCTGTTGTTCGTGGCGGGCATGTGGTTCCAGGATCTGTTCAACTACGATTTCCGGCGGACCGAGCAGTGCATCATCCCCTACGCGACGCAAGAAGGTGAGATTTCGTTTTGCGCTTACAACACCGGGATGGGTTGGCGGAACATCATCGAGAAGATGCACATGACCGCCACGCTGACCAAGTGGTACGAAGAGCATGGCCGGCATGAGATTTTTGCCGGTGGCAAGAGCGTGAAGCTCGGCAGCACGGAACATCATCTGGTGTTGAAAGATGAGATCGTCACGAGCGAAGCGCAGCATGACCTCGAGCAACTTGGCATCGCGAAGAACGCTCGCGAGGAAAAACTGCGGGCGCGAGCGGAGCGGCATAAACTCGACGAAGAGAATTTGCGCATGGCGAAGCTTTACCGCGAGTTTGTATTGAAAGAACAGCCACTTCCGAATCTTGTGCAGATCGGGCTCGGAGCGGCGGTGACTCCTTCGGAAGCCGAACGGGAAGCTGTGGGCGGCTGCGGAGATTAGTTGGAAACGCGAGTGCGGTTGTGGCTCCCTCAGGGGCTAAAGCCCGCACGGAATTTTGCGCTTTACGCGGCGCTGAAGCGCCGCTCTTCCACGGTGGTACCCTCTATCGCGGTAGTAGCCTGCGCCACGCGGTAGCCTGCGCCACGCGGTAGCCTGCGCCACGCGGTAGCCTGCGCCACGTGGCAGCCTGCGCCACGCGGTAGGCTGCGTCACGCGGTAGCCTGCGTCACGCGGTAGCCCGCGCCACGGTAATTGTCTCGATTCGAACTCGAATCACGCGCCGCGCATGGCGCCGGTGGACGCGGCCTCGGAGGGAGATTCGGAAACTGGCGCCAAGCCTCTCGGGTCCAAACCTTTCGGGTCCAAGTGTCTCGGCTCTATGCCTCTCGGGTCAACGACTCTCGGGCGCAGGAGATTTGTCTCCTTTATGTAGGCCTGGGGATCCATCAAGGTCTGGGTGCGCGCCAGAATTTGCGCCAGGCGGGGAATATCGCGCAATCGAACCTGGCTGAGCCACTGCCACCACTTCTTTTTTCCCGCGATGTTGAGAACACTGCGCCGCCAGGATTCGCAATAAAGCTCCCAGAAACGCTCTACCGGAAGGCGCGGCTGCCAAAGCAGGTGATGCAAGTCGTAGTGGCTCCAGTCGAAGACGTCGATCTTCTTTTTGCTTTTTTCGAAGTAGTAAGTGCCGGGCAACGGGGTCAGAATAGTAAATCCCACGCGATACAGCTGGTGCTCGTCAATGAAATCCCACAGGCGTTGAAAATCTTCCTCGGTAAAATCCGGATCGATGATGAAGTTTCCGGTCACGCCGAATCCGAGTTCGCGGGCAATGCGGACGGCTTCCACCGTCTTGTTGATGTCGGCGTCCTTGACCAGCGAACTGAGGCCGGGACTGGTGGCTGATTCCAGGCCGAAGAAAATGTCGAAGCTTTTCGCCAGCGGACGCCAGAGTTTTAACAGGTCTGCATTTTCCGTGACCAGATCGGCGCGGGTTTGCACCAGCAGCAGGTTCTTGCGCTCTTTCGAGCGGAGCAGGGTGCGGCCCAATTCTTCGCTGCGCTCGCGGTCGGCCCAGAACAAATCGTCGACCATGAAGAGGTTGCGGCCGGTAGCTTCGAAGTCGGCAAGCACCTGCTCGGGCGCGAAGCAGCGATAGGTTCGCTTGTAGAGCTGCCATACCGAACAGAAGTTGCAGCGGTAGGAGCAACCGCGGGCCGTTTCCATGGTCCACATGGGCATGTAATTCAAGCAGGCGTAGCGCTTCTGGTAGCGCGCGACCACCGAGCGGTCCGGGAGGGGCATGTGGGCCAAATCCAGAAAGCGCCCCGCCTGCGCGCCGGTGGGCTGAAACCGGCCGTCTCCTTTCGGAAGCAGCAGGGAAGGGAGTGTATCGAGCGGGCGGCCGTTGGCGATGGCGTCGCACAGCACCGGCAACAGCGTCTCTCCTTCGCCGATACAGATTGCGTCCACGGACCGGTTGAGATCGACGGCTTTCGGGTAGGCGGAGATGGCGTGGCCACCGACAGCGACGAAAATCTTCGGGTTGTAGGCTTTGATCTGGTCCGCCAGCCGGAGCGTCTCTGGCGCTTCGAGGATATGCAAGCACGAGATGGCGGCCAAGTCGGGTTGGCACTGGCGCAGAATCTTGGCGATGCCGCGACTCTCGAAACGCATGTCCGCCAACTGGACGGAATGTCCCGCCTGCCGCAACGCCGCCGCCAGGTACATCAGGCCTAGGGGTTCGGTTTGAAAAAAGGGAGACAACCCGAAGTGGGCGGTCTCCGGGTGAGGCCTTAGCAGCAGGATTCGCACTGGCTACCTCCCTGGCACCAGTTCGGCCCGACTCCCGCGCGTGTCAATTCAAGAACCCCCGATGGATGAGTCATTGCATTGGTGGCGATGCAACGGTAAAAAGTGTGTTCCCGAAACTCCGATCCCTCTATAGGTTGCTCGGGGATCTCCCAATTGAACGCGACAGGTTACTTTACTGGGGGAG
>Ga0209006_10005070_pt1 | contig 11972 bp, 7 predicted proteins | sample JacPin_JW_Ref_O2_FD_188567 | JGI IMG/M metagenome (GOLD analysis project Ga0209006, IMG submission 188567) | Forest soil microbial communities from Algoma, Ontario, Canada - Jack Pine, Ontario site 1_JW_Ref_O2 (SPAdes) (version 2) | ecosystem: Environmental > Terrestrial > Soil > Boreal...
GGTGGAGGGCATCAGTTATCGCGCTTTGAAATTCGTTATTGAGGGCCTGCTGTGCATGGACCCCGCGCCCGAGCCGGTGCGCTTCGACACGGTCCTCGAACTGGGCAAGGGCGAATACGAAATCAAGGGAGCCGATCTTGCGCAATGAGCTGAGGAATTATTACGAGAGCGAGCTCACCTTCCTGCGCCAGATCGGAGCGGAGTTCGCGGACAAGTATCCCAAGATCGCGTCGCGGCTGCTCTTGGAACCGGATCGCTGCGAAGATCCTCACGTCGAGCGCATGCTCGAGGCTTTCGCTCTGCTCGCGGCCCGCGTTCACCTGCGCATCGACGACGATTTTCCTCAGATCACCGAAGCCCTGTTGAACATTCTTTACCCGCACTATCTGCGGCCCGTGCCGTCGATGTCAGTGGCGCAGTTTCACACGGATTCGGAGCAGGGCAAGCTCACCAGCGCCCTCAAGATTCCGAAGGGAACTGTTCTCTATTCCCGTCCCGTCGACGGAGTGCCGTGCAAGTTCCGCACCTCTTACGACCTGACCTTGTGGCCCTTTAAGGTTTCGCAGGCGCAGTGGATGACGCCCGATCGTATTCGCCCCGTCTTACGCGCGTCGGAAGCCGCGGTGCTGCGAGTCGAACTCGAATGCTTCCCCGATGTGTCCTTTGAAAAGCTTGACCTGGATACGCTGGTCTTTTATCTGAACGGCGAGAATGCGGTCGTCCACGGATTGTATGAACTGCTATGCCGGAACTGCGTCCGCATTCTGGTGCGCGATCCCGCCAACCCGAAGGCGCAAGTGCGCGAACTCCCGTTGCGCAATCTGCAGCCGATGGGTTTCGCGGACAACGAAGACGTCCTGCCTTACCCCAGGCGTTCCTTTGTCGGATACCGGCTGCTCCAGGAATATTTTGCTTTTCCGGAAAAGTTCTTCTTCATGAGCCTCAAGGGCCTCTCGGAGTTGCAGCGTGCAGGGCTCACCTCGAAAGCCGAGATTCTGTTTATGATCTCGCCCTTCGAACAGGACGGACGCCATCAGCGCCTGGAAGTCGCGGTGAATGCGAAGACGCTGCGTTTGGGATGCACGCCCATCATCAACCTGTTTGCGCAGACCGCCGAACCCATACTGGTGGATCAAACCCGCTATCAGTATCCCATCGTGCCCGACGCGCGTCGTCGCCAAACCATGGAAATCTATTCAGTCGATGAGGTAGTCAGCACCGACGCGGAAACTCATCAAACGGTCGCGTATCACCCGCTCTATTCCGAGCGGCACGTTGTCCAGGGCACCACTCCGGCGTACTGGTACATCACTCGTTCGGTCTCCACTCGCAAGGGCGATGAAGGAACGGATGTTTTTCTCTCCCTGGTGGATCTCTCGGCGCGCCCCATGCAACTCGACTACGACGCGGTAACCGTGCGCTGTACCTGCACCAATCGTGATCTGGTGACGCGCTTGCCATTCGGCAGCGAGAACGGCGATTTCGAAATGACCGGAGCGGCGGCGATCAAGCGCATTGTCGCGCTGCACAAGCCTACCAAGACGCTGCGCCCTCCGCTGGACGGAAAGACTCTGTGGAGTCTGATCTCGCAGCTCTCGCTGAATTATCTTTCCATCGTGGACGACGGCAAGGAAGCGCTGCAGAAAATTCTCGAGCTCTACGATTTTTCCGATTCCCCGGACACCAAGAAGCAAATCGGCGGAATCACTTCGGTCGATGCGAAGCGGCATTTTACTCGCGTTATCTCCGAACACGGGATCGGTTTTGCGCGTGGCACGCGCGTGGAAATCGAATTCGACGAAGAACAATTCAGCGGCGGCGGGGCTTACCTGTTTGCCAGCGTGATCGAAAAGTTCCTCGGCCTTTATGTATCGATGAACAGCTTCAGCCAATTGGTGGCGCGAAGCCGCCAGCGAAAGGAGCCGTTAGAAGAGTGGGCACCGAGAGCGGGACAGTCAATTCTGATCTAGCGGATCTAGCCGCTTCCGAAGTCGCCGAGAAGCTCCGTCGCGAGCCTTTCTCTTTTGACTTCTTCCAGGCGGTGCGTCTGCTCGAGCGAATGTTTCCGGAGCGGACGTCGGTGGGCCAGTTCTCGCACCCGAACACCGAGGTCGCGCGCTTCGGAGCCTTCCCCTCGCTGGCGTTTCCGGCCAGCCAGATCCAATCCATGGACTGGCCCGAGCAGAAGCCGGCGAAGATGACCGTGAACTTCATGGGGCTGACCGGCCCTCAGGGAGTTCTTCCCAATCCCTACACCACGCTGCTCATCGAGAGGCTGCGAGCTGCCGACACGTCGCCGCGAGATTTCCTGGATATTTTCAATCACCGGATCATCTCGCTTTTTTATCGTGCCTGGAGAAAGTACCGCTTTGACGTCGCCTGCGAAGAGGGCGAGCGCGACCTCTTCACGCGCCATCTCCTCAGCTTGTTGGGATTGGGCACGGATGGTTTGCGCGACCGACAAGCTGTGTCGGACGACACTCTGGTCTACTATGGGGGCCTGCTGGCCCAGCGCCCGCGCTCGGCTCAGGCGTTGCAGCAGATTCTCGCCGACTATTTCGAGGTGCCGGTTGAGATCGAGCAATTTGCCGGAGGTTGGTATCGCCTCGATCCCGAAACCCAATGCCGCCTGTCGGAGGGAAGCAGCGAAAGCGGCGAACTCGGTTTCGGCGCAGTCGTCGGTGACGAAGTCTGGAACCAGCAGTCGAGGGTGCGCATTGTTCTGGGTCCGTTGACGATGGAACGCTACGCGGATTTCCTGCCCGACGGTCAAGCATGGGAGCCGCTGCGAGCATGGGTAAAGTTTTTTTCGAACGACGAATGGGATTTTGAAGTGAAGCTGATTCTCGAACGCGAGCAGGTTCCGGCCTGCACCCTGGGAGCAGAAGGCGCATCTGGCCCGCAATTAGGCTGGGTGTCGTGGGTGAAGTCCGCGCCCTTCGGCCGGAATCCGGACGACACCGTGCTCGCGCTTGAAACAGCGAAAGGGGGACACCATGAATCTGAAGTCTCTGATCGGCAAACTTAACGATTCCACGCGCGGCGCGCTGGAGGCCGCGGCAGGACTCTGCCTGGCGCGCACGCACTATGACATCGAAGTGGAGCACTATCTCACCAAGTTGCTCGACTCCACTGACAACGACGCGGCCGCGATTTTCAAACACTTCGAAGTCGACACTTCAAGGCTGACCGGCGAACTTGCGCGTGCGCTCGACAAGCTGAAAACCGGCAACGCGCGTACCCCCGCGCTCAGCCCCACGCTCATGAAGATGCTGATCGAGGCGTGGACGATTGGTTCGATCGACTACAACGCCGCACAAGTGCGCACGGGCTTTACCTTTCTCGCCCTCGCGACGAATGACGAACTCGTACGCCTCATGCGCGAGGTCAGCCGCGAGTTTCAGAAGATTCAGGCAGCGACACTGCGCAAAGATTTTGCTGCGATTGTCGGCAGTTCCGCCGAGGAAGAGCAGGCTGCCGTAGCCGCAGCCGCGCCGGGCGCGCCCTCTGCCGGCCCGCGCCCCGGAGGCAAGAGCCCCAACCTCGACCAGTTCACGATCAATCTCACGGAAAAGGCAAAGACCGGCAAGATTGACCCCGTGCTGGGGCGCGACTTTGAAATTCGCCAGGTAGTCGACATCCTGATGAGACGCCGCCAGAATAATCCGATTCTCACCGGCGAGGCAGGAGTGGGCAAGACGGCCGTTGTGGAAGGCTTCGCGTTGCGCGTGGCGCAGGGCGACGTGCCTCCGCCGTTGCGCAACGTCATCATCCGAACCTTGGATCTCGCGCTGCTGCAGGCGGGAGCGGGAGTCAAAGGTGAATTTGAGAACCGGCTGAAAGGCCTCATCGAAGAAGTGAAGGCCTCGCCGATCCCGATTATTTTATTCATCGACGAAGCTCACACCATGATCGGCGCTGGCGGGCAAGCGGGCCAAGGCGATGCCGCGAACCTTCTAAAGCCAGCTTTAGCGCGCGGCGAATTGCGAACCATCGCCGCCACGACGTGGTCCGAATACAAAAAGTACTTCGAAAAAGATCCCGCCCTGGCCCGCCGCTTCCAGGTGGTGAAGGTTGAGGAGCCAATTGAAACGCAGTGCATGACCATGCTGCGTGGCATTGTCCCGTCGCTCGAGAAGCACCACAAAGTCCGCATCCTCGATGAGGGATTGACCGCCGCTGTCCATCTTTCGCACCGCTATCTTGCCGGACGGCAGTTGCCCGACAAAGCAGTCAGCATTCTCGATACTGCCTGCGCGCGGCTTGCCCTGGGACAAAGTGCGACTCCGCCTGCCATTGAAGACAGCGTTCGCCAGATCGATGATCTAGCCGTTCAGCAACGCATCCTGGAACGCGAATCGGCCGTGGGCACGGACCACCGCGAAAGATTACAAGAGATCGCCACCAAGAGCGCGGAAATAGAATCCCACTTAGCCGGATTGCGAACTCGTTTCCAGAAAGAAAGCGGCCTAGTGACGGCGATCCGCGACTTGCGCTCCCAACTCGAGACCGCCGCGGCCTCGCAGAACGGAAACGCCGCGGTTGCACGGACTGAAATACCTGGAGTCGCAAGCGATGCCGGCGCACCCACTCAAGCCGCCTCAGCCGCAGTTCCAGAAGCGGCAGCGTCATCCGCTACGGCCACAGCGGTCGAAGAAGCTTCCAAGCCCGTGGACGTCGCTGCCGTGCGCTCGCAACTCGCGCTGGCCGAGGCCGAACTAGCAGCCCTGCAAGGCGAGACGCCGATGATTCGCGTCGCAGTGGACGCGCAGATTGTCGGCGAAGTGATCTCCGCCTGGACCGGAATCCCCGTCGGGAAAATGATGAAGGACGAAATCTCCACAGTCCTCTCCCTCCCGAAATTTCTGGGCCAGCGCGTGATCGGCCAGCTGCACGCCCTGGAAATCATCAGCCAGCGAATCTCCACCGCGCGTGCCCGCCTCGATGATCCCAACAAACCGATTGGCGTTTTCATGTTGGTAGGCCCCAGCGGAGTCGGCAAAACTGAAACCGCGCTCGCCCTGTCGGATCTTCTCTACGGCGGCGAACGCAACCTCATCACCATCAACATGTCGGAGTTCCAGGAAGGCCACACGGTCTCCACCTTGAAAGGTTCACCTCCGGGCTATGTCGGTTACGGCGAAGGCGGAGTGCTCACCGAGGCCGTCCGCCGCCGTCCCTACTCCGTCGTGCTGCTCGACGAAGTCGAGAAAGCGCATCCCGACGTGCTCGAACTTTTCTACCAGGTGTTCGACAAAGGAAACATGGAAGACGGGGAAGGTCGCGAGATCGACTTCAAGAACACCATCATCATTCTCACCAGCAACGCCGGCACCGACATCCTTGCTAAGTTGTGCGCGGATCCGGAAACCATGCCCGGCCCCGAAGGTTTGATCAAGGCGCTGAAACCGGAACTCAACAAGATTTTCAAACCGGCATTTCTGGGACGCATGGTGCTGATTCCATACCTGCCCATTCGCGATGAGAATCTGAAGCAGATCATCCGGCTAAAGCTAGGCAAGATTCAGCGGCGCATCCACGAGAATCATAAAATCGAATTGACTTACGACGGCGCCCTGGTCGATGAAGTCGCGAATCGCTGCACCGAGGTCGAGAGCGGCGCTCGCAACGTGGATAACATTCTCACCAACACGCTGCTCCCCGACATTTCACGGCAGCTGTTGGGGCGCATGGCGGCGAATGAACCCATGGAGCGAATCCACGTTGGAATTAACGCGGACGGAGCATTCGAATATCGCTAGGGAACTGGGCGGCTCGGAAACATTAAGGGAAGGATAAGTTCGTGGCACAGGACGAATACAGTCAAGATCATCGGCTCATCGCCGTGGACACTCCGCTCGGCAAGGACGTGCTCCTGTTGCAGGAGCTCACCGGGATTGAAGCAATTTCGAGTCTGTTCAGCTACGAACTGAATCTGCTGGCCTACGAGAACGATTCCATTGTTTTCAAAGACATTGTCGGACAGAAAGTAACCATCACTCTTAGTCTTCCTGACGGCACGCCGCGTTACATCAACGGCTACGTGAGCCGGTTTACGCAAGGCGGCACCGACGCACGGTTGTTCACTCACTACCACGCCCAAGTAGTGCCCTGGCTGTGGTTTCTGACGCGCCAGGCGGATTGCCGCATTTTCCAGAATCTCGCCGTGCCTGACATCATCAGTCAAGTCTTCAATCTCTTCGACTTCAAAGATTTCCGGCTCAGCCTGAAGGGAAGTTATCCCCAGCTCGAATATTGCGTGCAGTACCGTGAGACGTCCTTCAACTTCGTCTCACGACTCATGGAAGAGTTTGGCATCTTTTACTACTTCGATCATTCGACAGAGGGAAAGCACACCATGGTGTTGGCCGATCAGTCCAGCACTCTGCCCGCTTGTCCCAGTTCTCCCGTGAGTTATGACACGCAGGTCGGAGGCCTCGAAGATCCCGAAGTGATCAGCAACTGGCACGTCGGCCAAGAGGTTCGCACCGGCAAATACACCGTAACCGACTACAATTTCATCACTCCGTCCACCAGTCTGCTGGCCAACGATCCCACTGTGGTCGATCTGTCTGCCAGCCATCCGTTGGAGCTTTTTGATTACCCCGGATTGCATACGAACAAAGATCAAGGCGACACCGTTGCCAAGGTGCGCATGCAGGAGGAGGAAGCCGGTTACATGGTGGTGTCGGGTGAGGGCAACTGCCGCGGCCTGATGTCCGGCTACTCGTTCGAGTTGAAGAACCATTATCGTGGAGACCAGAACACGAACTACGTGGTCACTGAAGTGCGACACTTCGCCTCAGCAGGGCAGAGTTATACGACCGCGGGCACGCTGGGCGCGGAGACTTACTCGAACCACCTCACCTGCATTCCAGCCTCGGTTACATATCGCCCCCCGCGCATCACACCGAAACCTTTCGTGCAAGGTCCGCAGCCCGCGCTCGTGGTCGGCAAAGCGGGCGAGGAAATTTGGGTCGATAAATACGGGCGTGTCATCGTGCAATTTTATTGGGACCGGCTCGGCCAAAAAAATGAGAACAGTTCCTGCTGGATTCGCACCTCCCAACCCTGGGCAGGCGGAAACTGGGGCGCCATGTGGATTCCGCGCATCGGCCAGGAGGTCCTCGTCAGTTTCCTGGAAGGCGATCCCGACCGTCCCGTGATCACGGGACGCGTCTACAACGCGAACCAGATGCCTCCCTACACTCTGCCCGATTACCAGACGCGCAGCACCTTCATGTCGCGCAGTTCCAAGGGAGGCGGTTCGTCGAACTACAACGAACTTCGTTTCGAAGATCTGAAGGGACAGGAACAGATCTTCATGAATGCGGAAATGGATATGGATTTACGCGTCGAAAAAGATTCGCGCGAATTCATCGGCGCCAACCGCCATCTCATCGTGACCACAAACCAGGTCGAGCAAATCCAGACGGACAAGCACCTGCACGTAAAGGGAAACCATTTCGAGGCGGTCGACGGCAACATGTCATTGAACGTCACCGGAAATCAGATGGAGAGCGTCACCGGCAACAAGTCTCTCGCGGTCACCGGCAACCAGAGCGAGAGCGTGACCGGCAATCTCTCGTTGGCCGTCACCGGCCAGCAGCAGGATACCTCCGCGTCCTATGCCATGAAGACCGACACCACGATTCATCTCAACGCAGGTATGAGCGCAGTGATCGAAGCCGGCGTCGACCTCACTTTGAAAGTTGGCAGCAACTTCATCGACATTAACCCCGCCGGCGTGTTCATCACCGGAACCATGGTGTTCATCAACAGCGGCGGCGCAGCCGGAAGCGCTCCAGACGCGAGTCCGCAATCGCCAGATTCGCCAACCGCCCCGAATGATCCGGATACGGCTGACGATGGCAGCAAAGGGACGAAGCTGAGCTAGGGCAGACTACAGACGCGAAGTACGCTGGTCCTACGGCACCATGACCGTGAACTCTCCCGGGTCAACGAAGCTGATGACGCCGGCCCACATGCACATCAACGTCGAAGTATTGTCGAGCGTCGGCATGTCGGCGAGCAACACAGTCGGAGCTCCAGGAACCCACGGAGCGACCGTCATAGGAATGCAGGGCATCGGAGTCAGGACGCCCATGGCAGCTGCAGTGGCGGCGGCGACCATCGGATTCGCGGGCGAAATACACACGCCGAACGGCATGATGTTCACCATCGGAATATTGTCCATGATGTTGGCGTCCGGCATCTCGCTGGTGAAGACCATGTTCGTCGGCAGAACCACCAGCGAACTCGGCGCCATCCCCATGGTGCACATCATCATCGCACCCATGCAGACTTGCATTGCCATATGAAAACTCCGAGCCAGTTGGCTGCACGGCATTTTAGCAAAGCCGTAAACGAATGCAACTGCAATGGCCGCGCATAGGTTTCTGTCTTATCACCGGTGGACTTTGAGGAGTGCAGCATGCTGAAGCCGAAAGTCTCCGAATATAGGGTGGTCAGGGGCGATTGCCTGTGGAATATCGCTGCCGACCAATACGGCAACCCGACGGTGTGGCCGGAAATCGCCGAACTTAACAAATTGCCGGATCCCGACCTGATCCTGATCGGTATGACGCTCAAGCTCGGACCAGTCCACGATCGCCGCTATCATCCGCGGCCGCCCGACCCGGGATCGAAGAGGAAAGTCAACGCCAAGTCCCCTCAGGTGATCGGAGTGGATCCGTCACGGCTGCTTCGCCTCGACCATCCCAATGCTCTGGATATGGGGCCTCCAACCAAGGGGCCTGCTACACCGCCGCAGATCGCTCCGTCGCACCCGCCCGCACAACTTTCGCCAACTCGGACGGGAACGGGCACCGCGCTGGCCCGCCCCTTACTGTTTCCTGCGGTGCGATATAAATTCGACGACCTCGCAGCCATAACGATTGATACGCCTGTGGCGACGGTTACTCTCAGGTTTATCGGAGAAGTCAGCCTCCAGCAAAAGGGAACCATGACCGAGGTCGAACTAAGCCAGCGTGGAACTCTGACCGGGAAGATGAGAACGGAGTACGACTCGAAGTTTGCGGACCTGGTCGGCCAGGTGAAGGTTGGACTTAACTCGGAGACCAAAGCGGTTCAAGTGGCTTGTAATCTGTCGGTGGCGGCCAAGATCGACGGGAAAGTGTTCGCGATTACGCAGTACGAGTTTATTCCGCCAAACCGCTTCAAGTATTCCTATAAACCAAGGCCCATCCAGGGGGAATGGAACGGTCTTGTGTTCAGTGGCAACGTGGGGATTGAGCTGGAAGTAATTATCAAGAAACCGGACGCTCCCCCTCCGGCCGAACCGGTGCAATCTCCGGAGCGTAACCGGGTTCCCGTCTGGGCATGGGTTGCCGCGGGAGCACTGGTGGTCGCTGGTGCCTGTATCATCGTCGCGGATGTCGCCAAGGACGTCGGCACTCTGGGTGCCGGAACCGTCGAATCACCACTGTCATTCGCGGCAGCGGCGGCATTGTTTACGCAGGCAGCACAAATGACTCACTAGCGTTTATGAACCAAAACACTCTGACAAGGGTCTTGGTCTTTCTCATCCTTTTGCTGGTCGCTCTGCAGGCCGTGTACTGTTTCGCGATAGCGCATTCTTTCGCGTCAATGTTCCGCGGTGCTCAGAATGTCCGGGTCTCGGATCCATTGCCGGGATTCGTCTGGTGGTACGTGGCTTACGGATGCCTTTGGCTCGGTGCAGGGGCAGCATTTCTCCTGAGCTCAATGCGCATTCGGCGATGGTTCGTCCCACTCTCCGTAGTGGCATTATTTTATGGCGTTAAAGGCTACGAGCATACTGCGCCCTTTCTACTCTCATGGTCCGGCGTATTTCGTGGCGACATCGTGGCCCTTGAGGCCGCGAGCTCAGTCATGTTCTGCCTGCTGGGCGTCTTGATTTTTCTTCATTGGGTAGTGGGCCGAAGGCTCCACTGACCAGCGTCGGCCAACTCGAGTGAGATTCTCCCAACCGGGCTGAATGCCGGTGGTCCAGCCGCTCACTTCCCGCGGCACGAGAAATCAACGTAAATTCTCTTTGGGGCAGCTTCTGTCTACAACTTTTCCCGGAGGTCTCTGTCGGTCGAAGGTCCGAAACTGCTGAATCATAAGGCCTTAATGGGATATTGGAGAAGAGGGGCGAACCCCTGCGGTTAACCCGGGCAACCATTAGTAACCTTGAACGATCTAAAGGCATCCTAGATTATAGGAAGACGTACCGTCGGAGGGCTCGTTCTGAGGACCAAACTGACTTCGGGCATGTGGCGCATCGATCCGCAGAAGTGGTCGCGCGTGATTGATCGCTGCGGGCAGCCGGTGGCTTCCGTGGAAGCGGAAGGGGACTCCAACGCCAGCGCCAGCCTCATCGCGGCCGCGCCGGACATGTTCGAGTTGCTCGAAACCCTGGAGGGGCAAGACTCCATTTCTGAAGAAGTGCATGAAGAGATTCAGCTGGTTCTCCGCCGCGCCCGCGGAGGTTTTGGTCTTGCAGTCTTCTCCCAGAGCTTGTCCCGGCGCTTGCGTTCCAAAACGCAGGAATGGCTGAAGTTTATGGAAGGCCTGTGGCCTGGTAACGGCTCGCACGCATAGCCTTCCGACCCGTCCTGATCACATTTCCCTCAACGCTAAAGAGTGACTCCATGATCTGCTGCGTCCTTACGCGTCAGATGGTGGTGGCTGAATTTGAATTTCTTCCCGTCCTATGCGGTTAAAGTCTTTTGACTCGCACAGGAACAAGACCCCTTGACCGCAAACCTCGCAAAGCAAAACCGCAAAGTACGCAAAGAAACCCAAGCTCAAGCCACTCCCTACCCGATTTGCCCTTTGCTTCCTGGCCTGAGAATTGCTATCGTGGGCAGCCGTGGTGAAAATCGCCTGAGTCGCGCAGGCCAGCGCAGCACCTGCGAAGACCAGCCGCGCTACGATTTCTATGAGGCAGCTAAAACCAGTTCTCTGGACCAAGGGCACGTTCCTCACTCCTCAGCATCTCCAGGTGCAGGATCGCTTCATCGAGGACGCGCTTAACTTCCGCCTGCAGGCGCTCAAGTTTTGTCCATGGGGATTCCGCGAACTGGCGATCAATGGAGAGCTTCTCGCCGAAGGGCAATTCGCAGTGACGCGGGCCGCGGGTATTTTTCCCGATGGGCTCTTGTTCGAAGTTCCCGATGCCGATCCACCGCCACCATCCAAATCGCTCGAGGAACTCTTCGAGCCCGGGGCCAAGAATCTGGACATCTACCTGGCGATTCCCGACTACCGGCAACGTGGCCTGAATGTCTCCGCCGGAAAAGATGGAGGCACACGTTATCTTGCCGAGGTGGCAGCCTTTCGCGACGAGAATACCGGTATCAGCGAAAAGCCGATCCAGGTGGCGCGAAAGAATATGCGCCTGCTAGCGGATTCGGAAAATCGTGAAGGCTCTTCCGTGTTGCGAATCGCCAACGTGGAGCGCACCCCTGCGGGCACGTTTCAACTGAATCCCCGGTTCATTCCGCCGCTCATCGAGGTTGGTGCAAGCGAATATCTCGTGGGATTGTTGCGTGGTCTGGTAGAACTGCTCTCCGCGCGCAGCACGCAGCTTTCGGCCGGACGGCGACAAAAGAATCAGAGTCTGGCGGATTTCACTGCCTCTGACATTGCCAACTTCTGGTTGCTTTATACGGTGAACTCAAATTTTCCCGCCTTTTCCCATCTCTACGAGAGCAAGATGGGGCATCCCGAGGAACTGTACGCCGCGATGGTTGCGCTCGCGGGATCGCTCACCACATTTTCGCAAAAGATGCGGCCGCGCGACATGCCGCTCTACGTCCACGATTCTCTGGGGCCGATTTTTTCCGAGCTCGATGAGAAGCTGCGATCGCTTCTTGAAACCGTCGTGCCCACGAACCTGGTTTCGCTCCCCTTGAAACTGGCGCAGAATTCGATTTATTCCACGGCCATCGACCACGACAAATATCTGGTGAACACGCGCATGT
>Ga0209006_10005071_pt1 | contig 11972 bp, 8 predicted proteins | sample JacPin_JW_Ref_O2_FD_188567 | JGI IMG/M metagenome (GOLD analysis project Ga0209006, IMG submission 188567) | Forest soil microbial communities from Algoma, Ontario, Canada - Jack Pine, Ontario site 1_JW_Ref_O2 (SPAdes) (version 2) | ecosystem: Environmental > Terrestrial > Soil > Boreal...
AGAAGGCCGGCCCCAGCAATCGCGAGACACGTCTACGTTAGAAAAACTAGCCGATGAGCTGATCGCCGCGAATCCGAAGCAGGTCGAGCAGTATCGCGCCGGCAAAAAAACCATGCTTGGATTCTTTGTGGGACAGATAATGAAAGCGTCAAAGGGTCAAGCAAATCCCCAACTGGTCAATGAAGTAATGACGAAAAAACTGGACAGATCGGACTAGACAAGACTGGACGGATAAGATCCGACGAATAAGGCCGGTCCACTTTACTTCGCCAGCCCCGCGTTCTTCAAAATTTCATCGGCGTAATAATTCGTAACCTTGGCATCGTCGCGCAGGCTCTCGTAGTACGCCGCTTTCAATAGCTGTTCCCGCCGGTCGCGCAGTTGCTGACGGATCGCCTGCTGCACTCGTGGGTCATTCAAATCGCGCTGTCCAGCAGGCTCTTTCTGCAGCAGTTTGACGATCATGTAGGCGTACGGCTGATGATTCGTCGGATTTAGCACCGGAATTATCGGCGTGTATTGTCCTGGCTTCAACTTTAGCACCGCATCTCGCGTAGCCGGGTCCACGGTCTTCAGCGCCGACTCCGGCACCATTCCAAAATCACCGCCATTATTGCCCGTTTCCGGATCCTCGGAATTATTCATTGCCAGCGTGGCAAAATCGTCACCGCTATCCAGGTGGTTGGCAATCATCTGAATTTTCTTGCGGGCCTCGGCGTCGTTCTGCGCTTTATTTTGCATGCTACGCATCTGCGGACTGACCACGCCCGTCACCATAATTTTCGCCAGGTGGTACTGCGGTTCGATCAGATTGAACTCTGCCTTGTGGTCGTTGTAATAAGTCGACACATCCTGATCGGTAATGTTGATGTGCGAGGTGATTTCCTTGTTGAACACCTTATCTTGCGTCAGCGAACGCCGCAGGTCGCGCTTGAAATCCTCGAGCGAGATTTTCTTTTCCTCGAGCCGCTTGTTGAATTGTTCGGCAGTGTAGGGAGACTTGATCTCGTTCAACTTGCGGTCGACTTCTTCGTCGGTCGCCAGTAACCCTAATTTCTCGGCGCGCCGCATCAGAATTTCAGTTTGGATCAGCTCATTCAGGATGCTCAAGCGGAGGCTGACCGCCTGCTCGCCCGTCGGCTGCTGATCCGAACCCGCCGTCTGGTTCGTATAGTACTTGTCGACGTCGCTGCGATAGATCTTGCGCCCGTTGACGGACGCCATCACGTCTCCGCCAACGCTGTCGTGGTTGCAACCCCACAATGCAATCAATAAAAACGTGGTTACGGTAACAAGGCCGGCACGCCAAAAGCCCGGCTGCACGCGAATTTTCAATTCCCCCTCCAACTCCTGTGTTCCCGCTTTAACGAGCGGCAACACCCCAAATCGGATCGCTCTTCGGGCCGCATCAACTGCGCTTACTTCGAAGACGAAGCCGGAGCTTTCGTATCGGCTGTCGCCGCCTTGGGGTCCGGCGGAGCAACACCGGCATCCTTCAGCGCCTGGTCAAGCGTGGCCCGTACTTCGCTGATCGGCACCGCCCCGTCCAGTTTTTGTCCATTCACAAACATCGCCGGAGTCGCGTCCACTCCCAGGGAGTCGCCCTCTTTCAGCGAGGCACGCACTGCCTTGTCATCCTGCGCCTTCACGCAAGCCTGGAGCTTAGGTTCGTCCAGTTTGTGGGTTTGCCCCTGTAGCAGTGCGAGCCGGTCAAGCTCCGCATTCTCTCCGTCGTGCCCCTTGGCCGACACCGCGCGCTGATTGGCGTGCAAATAGTCCGCATAATCCCAATACGCGTCGCTGGACTGCGCACCCAGGCAATTCGCATCGATCGCGGCGTGCATCGCCCATGGATGAACCTCTTCCAGCGGATAGTCTTTGTAAATAAACAGCACCCGGTCTCCGTATTCCTTGAAAACCTCGGGGAACAGCGTCGAATGCATACGCGAACAGAACGGGCATTCGAAATCGTCGTAATTAACGATCACCACTTTCGCATCTTTGTTTCCACGAGTCGGCCGCCCACGCACATCGATCTTGCTCATGGTATCGAGATACGGATCTTTGCTCAGGTCCATCTTCGTCATGCGCAGCAGCGTCTTGTGATCGCGCGCTAACAGGAACTCATAAGGTTGCTTCTTCTCGGCGCTGACAAACGTAATCGTGATCTGGTCGTAATTCGGGAACTCGCTCGGCCGCAGGTCTCCCAGCATCAATTTCACGTCCGGCGGAAGCGAATAATGCGCGCGGACCTGACGGTCAATCTGCTGCGCCAGATCGCCGGTCGGCGCCGGCGAAGAAGTAGAACCCGGAACCGAAGGCGCCTTCGCAGGCGCGGCGCCCGAAGAAGGCGTTTGGGCAGAGCAGCCCAAGCAAATCGTCAAAAGAATGACGGAGGCGCGACGAAGCATACTAAGCGGAAACCACATAAGAAAAACCACCTGAACAATGCTGAGTTAGCTCGATTATCTCACGCCCGCAGCGGAGCAAACGCACTCAGGACGCCTTAGGATCCAAGCAGTCTTAGGAGCTTCTGGCGGCGCTCTTTAGAATTAGGCCGGGACTTCGACCGCGCACCAGATCGTCGGCCGTTAGCAATTGATTCATCGACCCCGATCGGAAGCCCTCCAGATCGAGCGTGACAAACTTGAACCCTAACTGCTTGAATACCTTGGTAAAAGCGGTAGCCATTTCGGGTGTCAGGGCCCGCGGAAGCTCCTCACGGGCGATTTCGATGCGAACAATCTCCCCGTGGTGACGAACCCGTAACTGCCGGAAGCCCAGCGCACGAAGAGCATCTTCCCCGCGCTCGATCACTCGGAGCGCCTCGGGCGTAACTTCGCGACCATATTCGATTCGTGACGAAAGGCAAGCGGATGCCGGCTTATCCCAAACCCGCAAATCTGCGCGCCGCGCCAATTCCCGGATATCGGCCTTGGTCAGACCCGCGTCCAATAGCGGAGCCAGCACATGATGCTGCCGAGCTGCCTGCTGTCCTGGTCGAAAATCGCCGACGTCGTCGGCATTCACACCGAAAGCGATGACATCAAATCCACCAGTTTCGCGGTAGCGCTCAAGAACCGTAAACAGTTCGTCCTTGCAGTGAAAACATCGCATGGAATCGTTGCGAACGTAGGCGGGATTCTGCAGCTCCTGGGTTTCGACGACTTCCACAGGAATTTGCCGCTCCCGCGCAAATAAAAGAGCATCTTCAAGTTGAGTTCGCGCCAGGCTGGCCGAATCGGCAATCACGGCGAGCATCTGGTTGCCTAGAGCTTGATGCGCCATCCACGCCAGGAAGGCGGAATCCACGCCACCTGAGTAGGCAACGATCAAGCGCCCGCGTGAAGCGAGAATCTGACGGAGGCGTTCGGCCTTCTCATTAAGGGTAGATGCTGGGAGCATGGATGCAGGGCTCACGAGTCCATTTTACGGGAAAGGGCTCGGTCCGAGTGGGCGAAAGGGTTTAAGTCGATTTTAGATTTGAGATTTTAGATTTGGGACCTGGCTCAATACAGCCTTTCCTGGCGGCGCAGATTTCCAAATACTCCGACGTTCGAGAGTGTGAAGGCGAAGCGATACTGATTTTCATTGCGGACCGATCCCAAGGCAAAGCGCCTATATTCCAGGCTCAGACCGCAGCAGTCCCAGTTATAACTAGTCTGGGCCGTGGCATATTGCAGCGAACTCAGATTCGCGTCAAAGCCAATACTGCCGGCGGCGCTCAATCCCAGCTTGTTGAGCTGTCCGTATCCAAATAAAACGCGAAACTGGTGGAACATATCCTCATTCGCCGGGGTGGGCTTGGCCCCCGGAACGGCATCGATCACGCGCAGGAAAGCATCGCCTCCGCCCATGGTGAATGGCCCGTAGTGGTAATTGACGAGCGCCGTGCTGCCGTTGATGCGGCCTGCCTTGAGGTCGTAATCCAAGTCCCACTCCGTGTTCGTGCGGGGACTGGTCTCAACCCGCAGACGCGAAATGAGTGGGGCAAAGCGGCGTAGCGAATTCAGAAACGCGATCCCGGTAAAATCGGCGGTGGTGGTAAACACATTTCGCTGTCCAGCCACCATTGCGTTGCCAAACGTAGGATCGAAAAAGTATTTCTGTCCCACTTCCCAACTCAGAATCTCACGCGGACCGGTAGGGCAGGACTGATTGTCCGTACTGGGCGGCAATTCCCACGGAACCGCGCCGACTTGGGGAGCGCCACCGATATTGAGCAGGCTCATGCCCTGCAGATCGCAATCCTTGGCGTCAGGATCGAGGCGTTTGGCGTAAATTCGGTTCACCAGCGAATACTCGATTTCGTTGGTATTGGTGAGGATGTCGGTGGAGTCGAAGCGCAGAATGTTGGAAAAGTCATTGACCCCTGTTACATAGTCATAGCGCATGCGGGGCTCGATCACATGCTTCCATTTCCGTCCCAGCCACGGACGATCGAAAACCCGCGACAATGCCGGCGGACGCACTTCGACCGAGGTTTCTAACGATCGGCGATTAATATTGTCGTCGGCTACTCCGCCCTCGTACTGCTCGGTGTAGAGCGTATCGCGCAAGGTAAGTTCGGGACGGAACGACCAGCCCTTCCACTGCAGCGGCATGGAAAGCGACGGAGCAATATCAAATCTGCCAACCAGGGCAGCCGTCCGAAGACCGGGTTGCGAACCCTCTGGAGCCTCGCGCCGCTGCAGGCCATCGGCCGCACTCTGAAATGACCAGTAGAGCGGAGTATTGCCAATCTGCCGCTCCTCGCCGGAAATTAAAACACTGGGAGTGTGCAGGATTCGAACCAGCTCGGTCTGCGTCAGGGTGCTGCAGCCGGCGTTATTTTCCGTTGCCGGATTACAGATTTCAAAGTTCTGATAGCGTTCGGCCAAGGCGTTGAAGTGAAAGCCATTGGTGGTATTGGAAAGGAAAATCTGCGATCGCACTTCCGAATCGATGGCTTGGGTATATACATCGGTAAAAGCGATACGAAAAACGAACGAACTCAGATAGTCGACATTTGCTACAGCACGAAAAGTGCCTAAAGGTCTCTCGGCAAGAAAGTGTGCGTCCTCGCCACCCTGATCGACTGGAGGAAAGCCAATGCCGCGGTCTGCTATGCCCTGATAATTGAAGTACACGTATGACGTCTCGCTGGGACGGGCGCGGAATTCTCCGCGTTGAAACCATCCTCGTTTGGAAAAGTATTCAGCTCCCACGGTGGCGTCGGTGCTGCGATTGAAGACCCAGTACACTGAGTCCCCGGCGATCAAGCCTTTGGTTGAGGAGGTACCGAAACTCGGAATCAATAATCCGGATTGGCGCTGTTCTTTTTGTACCGGATGCGTGACATAGGGAAAATAAAATATCGGCATGCCCAGCACGCGGAAATCGCTGTTATAGATCTGGGCGGTGCCGTCCACATCGACCGAAATCCGGTGGGCATCGAATTGCCACTTTGGACGCGGTAATTCGCAGGTAGTGACGGTCCCTTGCCGCACCAGGTAATGGTCAGGACCATTTTTTTCGACGATCTTGCCGGTAAACGCGAAGGGGTTGGTGGTGGTCAGCACATAGCGTGACTTCCGCATCTGGAAGCCGACCGTCCCGATCACGCTATAAAACGTTCCACTCTCGGTCCGGATGTTGTAAGTGCCGTGGCTCGCCTCGATGTGCTCGTCGTAAGGTCCGCCGTCGAGCACGACGTGGCCCTCGACTTCGCTGTCGCCGGTATCGGAGTCATAAGTCATCTGATCGGCGGACAGGATGTAATTGCGGTAGTGAATCTCGGCCTTGCCACGCAAGTGATACATGGCACCGTCTTTTTCCTGTTCGACTGACCGGATGGTGACTTCTTCCTGCATCTGATTCGCGGGAGCGGCCGGAAGAGCCGCGTCAGCCACCGCAGCGGCCGGAGCAGGGTTGGCGCTTACTGCGGCGGGGGGCAGCGTCTGGCTGGTTACTATCCCGGACACGAGAAGCAGATGACAGACCCACGCAGCCGTGATAAAGATTCGAGAGCGGGTAGTCATTAGCGCGCAATTATGAGCAGGTGATCAATAATCGGTAGCGGGTGATCTGCCGGCGCATGCGCGCCGCCATCCAGTGTGCCATCGGGAACCAACTGACGTTAGCATGCGAACGGCAGGCGAGGCAAAGCTACTCATTTTTGTACGCTGAAAACGTGTCCGCTAAATAAGTCTCCGGCATTTGTGCCCTGCCTCGCTCTGGCTGCTGGCATTCTCCGCGACTCGCTTAATACAGCTCGATTCACCACGATCGGCTTGACGCCGAACGGACGACGCGAACTAAAGATGATCGGTTTGAGAACAACGCAAATAACGGCCATGCAACCGACGAGCGCAGACTGCGCCCAACCGGATGAGTCTCATGTCGCGGAGGCGGGGGCGGCGGAAGTGAGCACCGAGATTGGGCCGGTTCTTCCGGAACCGAGCGTGGCGAGCCTCCCCGCCACCGCAGATTCCTGGAGAGTCGAGGTGGCGGCTCGCCTCGAACGCTACCGCACGCGCCGCAAACCGCGGACTCCGCGTTACCCGTCATTGCTATTACCCTTTGATGCGCCCGAAAGCTGGTCTCATTCTGGGTCACAGGCACAAGGAGGGTCGGCGGCAGCGGCAACCGCGCGGGCATTGGATAGAGACCAAGGCCCGGCTGCGGACGACGAACCGGAACCGCTGCCATCGATGGAATCGATTCCCGAACGAAGCCCTGAGCCGCACTCCTACCAATATGCGGAGCATCTTCCAGAACTGTCCGCCAAAGTCATCGAGTTCCCACGCTCGGCTGCCATTCCGATTGTTCATCGCAGCGAATTAGCGGATCCGATCTTCGATCGTCCCCGCATTGTGGAAGCTCCCGAAATCCTGCCTCCGCCGCCTGCATTGGGTGGAATGCTGATGGAGCCTGCCCGCCAGGAGTCGGCTGATCGGCGGCCCGAACCTCTTTTTGTGTCGCCGTCTGCATCCGTTCCGCGGCGGGTTCTGGCGGCTCTAGTGGATGGTGTTTTGCTGGCAACTGCGCTGGCGGCAGTCACGGCTATTTTTCTTCGTTGGAACGCCGGTTGGATCCCCGGCCTGAACACTCTCACCTTGAGCCGCGACCTGCTTTATGGACCGCTGCCAATGCTCGCGGCTGCGCTCGTATCAACCGCCATCTTGCTTTGGACCGCCTACGAATTTTTGTTTGTGGTCTATACCGGCTCGACCCCGGGACTGCGCGCTGCCCGCTTGCAGTTAGCCGGATTCGATGGCTCCGCGCTCAATCGCCGCACGCGCCGCTGGCGGGTGCTGGCCTCATTTCTCTCAGCGTTTTCTGCCGGACTCGGCTATCTCTGGAGCTTCGTGGATGAGGATGGATTGTGCTGGCACGATCGCATCACGCGGACGCACGTGTGTCCGTCAGACTAATTCAGAGCAGATTCTCCAGCGCCGCCCGTAACTCAGGAAAGCGGAATGTATAGCCGCTCGAACCCAGCTTTCCCGGCTGCACGCGCTGGCTCGCGAGCAACATTTCGTCTGCCGCCTGCTTGCCGAACGCGAGCCGCAAGGCAAACTCCGGCACGGGAAAGATCGCGGGCCGGTGGAGCACCGAGGCCAGCACCTTGGTGAACTCGGCATTGCGCGCGGGATTCGGAGCGACTAAATTCACCGGGCCTGAGAGCGATTCCGTCTGCATCGCGTGATGAATTCCCCCGACGATGTCATCCAGGTGAATCCAACTCATCCATTGCTGGCCCGATCCGATGCGCCCGCCGAGGCCTAGCTTGAAGGGCGTCAGCATTTTTCCGAGCGCACCGCCTTTCGGGCTGAGCACGATTCCGAAGCGAACATTCACGGTGCGGATTCCTGCTTCGGATGCAATCCGGCTGGCCGCCTCCCACTGGCAGCAAACTTCGGGCAAAAATCCCTGACCTTCCGGGCTCGCCTCGGTCAAAAGTTCATCACCCCGATTGCCATAGAAACCGATCGCCGACGCGCACACAAAAACTCGAGGCTTGCGATCGCTCCGCGAGATCGCCTCAGCTAGATTTCTAGTGCTCACAGTGCGGCTCTCGCGAATCGCCTTCTTTTTCGCCTCGGTCCAGCGCCCCACCACGCTCTCGCCCGTTAGGTGGACAACAGCATCCCAGCCTGAAACCGTAGCCGCCGGAACCGGCGCCAGGGGATCCCATAAGACCTCATCTGTCCTCGGATTCCCGCGCACCAGCCGCACGACCTGCTTCCCATGAGAACGAAGCGAAGCGACCAGCGCCGTCCCAATCAGTCCTGACGCGCCACTCACCAGAATGCGGTCCACGGTATCTCCTTATTTATCTTTATCTTATACATCTACAAACACGCCGTAAAACCAACATGGATCCCCTAATCAAGGCGCAAGGCGTTTGGGGTCTTTCGAAGGAAAAGCCGATGCCAGCCTCCGCCACCGACGACTTGTTGCAGCAAATTCGGGAAGATCGCGACACGGCTAACCTCGGCTTAGTTGCCAATGGAGAGTCCGGCGCATGCCTTACCCCCGAAGAATGAAGGGTTTTTCCGACACATCGTGGCTTGCTCCGGTCTTTTAGGGAGATCACGCGGAGAACACCCTGTCGAGCCTTTCGATTGACCCTGCAATAGACCCCACTGCGTTAAAATCAAATATGGCGACGTTGCGTCAACAGATCGCGACGAATGTTTTGACGGTAACCCGCTTCCGCGAGCTGATGAAAAAGCTGCGCGAGAACCGTCCCAACGACGATCTCGACATCGTCAAAAGAGCCTACGACTTCTCCCAAAAGCATCACGCTGGACAATCCCGCGCGTCCGGTGAACCGTATCTGGTCCATCCTCTCGAAGTCGGCAACGTCCTGGCCGACATGAAAATGGATGCCGTCTCCATCGCAGCTGGACTGCTGCATGACTCCGTCGAAGACACGTCGGTTACCACCGTAGAAATTCGCCAGGAATTTGGCGAGCAGGTCGCCCACATCGTCGAGGGCGTTACCAAGATCAGCAAAATCGATTTCTCCTCGAAAGAAGAAGCGCAGGCCGAGAACCTGCGCAAGATGATGTTGGCGATGGTTGACGACATTCGAGTCGTCCTGATCAAGCTAGCCGACCGCCTGCACAACATGCGAACGCTCGAGCATCTCGACCCGGAGCGGCAACAAAAAATCGCCAAAGAGACGCTCGAAATCTATGCCCCTATCGCGCATCGCCTGGGCATGGGCAAAATCCGTGGAGAACTGGAAGACCTTGGCTTCAAGTACGTCGATCCCATCGGATACGAGCAAGTTCGCCTGGCAGTCGAATCCAAGCGCAAGGCCGGTGAAGCATTCATTACGCGAGTCGAAGGCGTGCTGCGCGACGGGCTGAAAGAAGCCGGCATCACCGGACGCGTGGAGAGCCGCATCAAGCGCCTGTACAGCATCCACAAGAAATTGATCCGCCAGAAAATCAGCGTGGACCAGGTCTACGACCTCTACGCCATGCGGGTGATCACGAACTCCGTGCAAGACTGCTATGCCGTCCTCGGCATCATTCATAATCTGTGGCGGCCGGTGCCTGGACGGATCAAAGACTTCATCGCCATGCCGCGGCCGAATCTTTACCAGTCGCTGCATACTTCCGTTATTACGGAGACGGGTGAGACTTTCGAAATCCAGATTCGCACTGAAGAAATGCACAAGATGTGCGAAGAAGGCATTGCCGCGCACTGGAAATATAAAGATGGCCCGGTCTCCGCCGAAGACGAGCAGCGCCTGGCGTGGCTGAGGCAGGTAGTGGAGTGGCAGCGCGACGTTTCCGATCCCAACGAATTCTTATCTACATTGAAAGTCGATCTCTACCCGGAAGAGGTTTATACCTTCACTCCGAAAGGCAAAGTCTTAGTCCTGCCACGCGAGTCGACGCCGATCGATTTTGCTTACTCGATTCACACCGAGGTAGGACACATCTGCACCGGCGCAAAAGTCAACGGACGCATGGTTCCGCTGCGCCACAAGCTGCATTCCGGCGACATTGTAGAAATTCTGACCCAGCCCGGACATAAGCCCAGCCGCGACTGGCTGGCCATCGTTAAATCCTCGCGAGCCAGAAATAAGATCAAGCACTGGCTCAATGTCCACCAGCGCGAGCGCGCCATTGAAATCGGCAAGAAGCTGGTAGAAAAAGAAGGACGCAAATACAGGATTTCGCTAAAAGACATTAAAGAAGCTGACTGGCAACGGGCCGCGAGCGAATACGGATTGGGCCGTCCCGACGACCTGATGGCCGGCATAGGCTACGGGAAATATTCTGCGCGACAAGTGTTGGCAAAGTTCGCACCCGCCGGCGCCGAACCAATGTCGGACACTGAAGCGCAAGCCGAGAATCAAGGCTTCACCAGCGTAGTACGACGAGTTTTCGGCGGCGACAGCAACGCCATCGTAGTGCGCGGACAAGGCGATCTTCTCGTTTATCGCGCCCGCTGCTGTAATCCGATTCGCGGAGAAGCCATCGTCGGCTACGTGACGCGAGGTAAGGGAGTGGCCGTGCACTCCGCGAATTGCTCGAACGTGACGAATCTTCTCTACGAACCGGAGCGCCGCATTGACGTGCTCTGGGCTGGAGACAAAGATGGCCAGCCGGTTTCGTATCCGGTTAAGATCACGCTGCTCTGCGACGATCGATTTGGGATGCTGAAACAAATCACGGCCGTAATCAGCGACACGCACACCAACATCCGCAACATAGAAGCCCGTAGCCAGAATGGGCAAGCCAGCGTTGATGTGGTTTTGGAGATTGCCGACCTTAAGCATTTGCAGAAGATTATGGATGGGGTACGGCAGATTCCCGGCGTGCATGATGTGCAGAGGTTGCAGAAGATCTAGGCGATGGTACCGTCCCTACGGGACTTGATCTTCGCCGGCTTACCCGGGGCTTACGCCCCGGGCTTTCTTGTTGCGGCCCTTCGGGCCTCTTGGCAACCTATCCGAAAATAAACTTCGGATCGTAATTCACACCTGATTTTTTCAGCAGCGCCACGAATTCATCCTCGAATGAACGCTTAAGATAATGTGCGGCTTGGTTTTCGATGTACTTTATGATCACGTCCCGATTCGAGGCGCTGACACTGAAAGCTGCGTAACCATGCTGCCAGGCGAAATCGATCCCGTGCTCGCCGATCCAACGCGATGAATTTGCCTTAAATGTCTGCATGGCCTTGGCAAGAGTGATGCTCGCGGGGAGTGCGATCAGCATGTGAACGTGGTTGCCCATTCCGCCGGCGGCGATGACCGGGACCCGGATGTTTGATCCGATGCCGTTCAGGTACTTGAAAAGATTAGGTACAAGAGTTTCGGGAATCGACGATCGGCGCTCTTTGGTGCTGAATATGCAATGAATCAGGACGTTTGGATAGGTGTGAGACACGTGCCGTCCCTCCGGGACTCGCGGGTTGTTGCTTGGGTTTCCGGGGCTTACGCCCCGGGCTTTCTTGTTGCGGCCCTTCGCGCCTTATCATGAATCCACGACTCACTTGTGACGACTTCCTGGTATCGACTCACTACTCACTAATAGCGACTCACTACTCATTGCCACTACTCATTGCTTACTACTCACGCTTAGAGAGATTAGAATAGCGGCGTGAACCTTCCGGTTTCCACGAAGCCAGCGGCCGAAAACGAGCATGAGCAACGCCATTCCGTCTATGCCGCCGAGGCGACTGGATTGTTGGTTATGGCGGTTCTCCTGCTAGTTCTAATCGTCATCCGCTACTGGCGGTACATTCCCTGGAGCGCGCGCTGAGGCCGATGCCGGTGCATCGTGATCCGCTGGCGGTGGTGGTGCTGGGTCCGACGGCTAGCGGAAAGACCGCTCTGGCGCTGGCGATTGCGCGCCGGTTCAGTGGCGAAATTGTCAGCTGCGATTCGGTGGCGATGTATCGCGATTTTGAAATCGGCACGGCGAAACCGAGTCGCGAGGAACGCGCGGAGATTCCACATC
>Ga0209006_10005072_pt1 | contig 11967 bp, 12 predicted proteins | sample JacPin_JW_Ref_O2_FD_188567 | JGI IMG/M metagenome (GOLD analysis project Ga0209006, IMG submission 188567) | Forest soil microbial communities from Algoma, Ontario, Canada - Jack Pine, Ontario site 1_JW_Ref_O2 (SPAdes) (version 2) | ecosystem: Environmental > Terrestrial > Soil > Boreal...
CCGGCACCGGCCGAATTGCCTACAACTTTGTGCATGCCGCGTTCGACGAGGCGACCAAGCTATCGCCGAACAACGCAATCGGGGTCGCCGATTCGCTGATCGACCTCCTGTTGCTGCCGCTTCGCGAGGCTGACGCGATGTTCGATCGTGTGGGACCCGAGGCAATGTATCTCCGGGCACACTTCTTCATCCGCGAACATCTGCGCGACCCGGATCTTTCCATCGACCAGATTTCCGCAGCACTGGGCTGCACCAAGCGCTATCTGCACATGTTGTTCAGCGACCGAGGCACCACCATCAGCGACTATATCCGGCACGCAAGGTTGCAGAACTGCCGCCAGGAACTGGAGACCTTGGTTGGAAAATCCGTCACGGACGTCGCATTTTCGTGGGGCTTTTCGAGTTCGTCGCACTTCAGCCGCGTATTCCGGGAGCATTTCGGAGTTGTTCCGTCTGCGATTCACAAAGCGCAGCACGGTGGTGCCTCCCCGGATGTTTCTTGCGAATAAAACATTCGCTCCGGCGTGCATGCTTGCCGGTACACTCGCATAGCCCGGCGAGTTCAAGGGGACAATTACGCAAACTCAGGCGCGGTATCCGACGCACAATCCTCAGGTCCAGGCATGATTTTGATTCGCTTGACGCCCTAAAGAGCGATCCGGCGTCGGCCCAACGTTTTGGTGCCGTTGGCAGGACGCCTGCCACGGCTCGACGCAAAAATTGCCGATCGAGCCGGGCGGGTCGTTTCGATGCGGCCTATTTGCGCGCCGCACAGGCGTACATGTTGATTTCCATGCCCACCGCCACTTCAACAATTTTAGGGGTCTTCCAGGTCATTTCATCCTCCCAGGTTTAGCGCGAATTCCGCGCCGAAATTGAACCTAGGACCACGCCCAATATCGCGCAAGTGCGGAAGATCGAGCATCGAACACCTGCGGGCCAGGCCTGCCGATCGATATCTTCTCGTAGGCAACGCTATTTCCCTGTTGGACAAGGTCCAGTGGCTATTGGCCAATCGGCAAGATGGTACGCGAAAATTCAAGCACGCTTGGCTCGCCAGCACGGCGTTGTGGGTTGGGCGAGCACAAAACAATGGCCGAGTCTTGCGCACTGACTCGCCCTCGGTCCGCGCCAAACGATGACTAGACTGATGTGCTCAAATGAACATGCCTCTATAGGGCCGCTCTGCCTTTTAGGGGCGCGATACTTGATCAATCAGACGCCTCCGGGCTGAACATAACAGAATACGTAGCGGTTCCGGCTCAAGAACACGATGCCATGACCGGTTGGATTGGATTTGTCCCACTTAAGTTTATTGGTCGGAATCTCAATTTCCGTTCCGATATCGACGTGAGGCCGACTGCGTGGCGCGTCGTCCCTGTCATCGGTGATAACAGCGTAGGTTTTGCCATTCTTGACGTGAATTTCATCGGCCCAATAGGCGTCTGCTTCGCCGCAACAAGACGCATTCGGAACATCCGGCTGCATCAGCGCCTCGTACCACTCCCGAAGTTCGGGATTGACCGCATCCCATTGTCCCAAATTACGGGCATTCACAGCCCCGACGAGACAGCCGAAAATAATCAAACAGAGGATGATACGTTTCATCCAATGCTCTCCTTTCGATTTCCGGCTCGATCAAGAAAGCAATCTTCTTGCCGAGAATCGCGGCGCCGTATTTCATCCACAAAAACAGGTACCGACCCGATTCATCTCTAAAATGGAGGAGTTTGACTGCGTTCGCGTGGGAAGCCGTGAGCTGGGTTCCGCATAGAGCCCTGCTACCAGTCCCGCGCGCCAAAAGCATACGCGATGACGATTTGGGCGTGGCCTAATGTGCTGCGCGCCAATAAGCCAATATGCTCCAACCCAACGTAGCCCCGCCAAGAATCCAAATCGCGATGATGACGATCGCTGCGATCCTGCCGTGCGGCCCCATAGGAGCGCCATCCGCACGGGCGCGACACGCAGTCATAACCTCTTCAGGGATCAGTGACAGCACCAGCCAGATGCCCAGCGGCACGATGATCAAATCGTCCAAATACCCCAAGACGGGGATGAAATCCGGAATGAGATCGATAGGCGAAAGCGCATATCCGACAACAGCCATCGCGAGACATTTGGTGTACCAGGGCACCTGCGGGCTCTCAGTGGCAAGATAAATCGCATAGACCTCGCGCTTCCACATGCGGGCCCAAGCTTTTACTTCTCGAAGAGATGAATGGATCCGTGCCAGGCTGGTCGCAACGAGCCGATTGGTCGTCACTGGAGCTTGCACTTGGTTTCGGGTCGATCGAGCCCGAGCGTATCAAGCGCCGAGACCTGATGAAGAAATCCCTCCTGGGGAGAAACGGACACGGTGTTCCTGCCGTCGAACAGCAGGATGGGCTGTCGTAATTGCAGGTTCCAGTCGCGCAGCGTCAGTTTTTGACCCTTGAAAGCTGCGACCGAGAATTCCGGACTTTTGATATAGGCAAGCATCCTGCCGGAATCGGCGGACGCGGTTCGGACTCCCGCCTCGCCGATCATGCGAACGGCGGTCCAAGCCTGGACGTCCTGCGACGTCATCGGACGTTGAAATGCTTTTGTGAAACGGTTCTGCAACTGCACAGCGCCCCATTGATCGAACGCCGCATTCCAGGTGACGGGAACGAGTCCTGCCGAGCCCACGACCGGCCGCGCATCCCATGTCCGAAATGGCAAATAACCGGCAAACACCTCGCTCTCATCCGCCGCAACCAGTACGTCGTGAGCGGGTAGTCCCTGCGTCACCACTGGCATCTGCCGCTGAATCTCGGCGACACCACTGTCGGTGCGTCGCGCACCGCCGCTATCCTTGAATTCCCGTTCCTCGACGATCTTGGCGCCGAACCGGGTCGCAGCATGACGCAACGCATCAGCGAACAGACCATCCTTTTCATGCGAGCCCTTGAGCAGCACCCATTTGTCCCACTTCTTCCAGACCAGGTATTGTGCAAGCGCGTCCGCGAGCATGGAACGCGTCGGCGCAACATGGATGACGTTGGCGCGACAATCCTGTTCGCGCAGCCGCTCGTCCAAAGCCGAGACGTTGATAAACATCTCGCCCCGCGCCTGACCGGCGTCCGCGACCTTCAGCAGCCGGTCCGCATCGAGGCTAGTGACAATAAAGGACACGCCTTGATCCGCGAGCGCATTCATGACCGCGACGGGATCGTCACTCTCGTCGAGCACTTTCTCGACCAGGGTATAACGCTGATTGAGGAAGCGTCCGGTGGCATTGTCATCGTCGATAGCCAATTGGGCTCCGGCGAGACCATCATTGGCCGCCGGCACATCGATCAACGACAACCTGATCTTCGAAGGTGCCTGGCGCAGATAGCCGATCTTGATGTCCACCGGCTGGTCGGCCGACCGGCCCGCTCCGCTTGAAACCGACAATAAGCAGACAGCAAGGAAAATCCGGAGCAAATTGTGCCTCCCATGCGATGTTTCGGACGGAACCCATATTTTAGACAGAACCAGTGGCTCGATGCACCGCACCATCGCGTTCATGCAGCGTTTTCGCTCTGTTTTCCGTCACGCGCGCCGGGTCAAGATACTCCATTGGCGATCGGGAGCAACGACATGCTAACTAGGTGCGATCGCTTCACACTTGTTGCCGTATTTGATGTCCGGAGAATGCCACATGTTCGATTTGCGATGGATCCCGATGCTCGCCTTTGCCTTGGCCGGGCTCTCTCTGTCGACCGACCCTGCGCTCGCCTTTCTCGCCTATGTATCCAACGAAAAAAGCAACACGGTTTCCGTCATCGACACCGACAAGATGGAGACGATTGCAACCATCAAGACAGGACAGCGACCGCGCGGTATCAAAGTCTCCCCCGACGGTAAACTGGTCTATGTCGCCCTCGGAGACGACGACATCATACAGCTCATCGATACCAAGAGCCTGTCCGCGGTCGGCGAATTGCCCTCAGGTCCGGATCCCGAGCAATTCACGATTGATCCGGCGGGCAAGCTTCTCTACGTCGCCAATGAAAATGATGCGATGGTGACGGTCATCGACCTCGAGAAGCGCGCGTCGATTGGCGAAGTATCGGTCGGCATCGAGCCCGAAGGCATGGCGGTCAGCCCGGATTCCAAGATCCTGATATGTACGTCCGAAACCACCAGCATGGTCCATTTCATCGACACCACCAGCCGCCAGATCGTAGGTAACCTGCTGGTCGGATCTCGTCCGCGTTTTTCCGCATTCAAGGCTGACGGGTCGGAGCTATGGGTGACCTCGGAAATAGGCGGCGGCCTGGCGATCATCGATCCGGCGACACGTCAGCTCAAACAAACCGTCACGTTTGAGATTCCAGGCCTTCGATCCGAGGCCATCCAGCCTGTCGGCATCAATATTACCCGAGACGGCAAGCTCGGCTTCATCGATCTCGGACCTGCCAACCGGGTCGCCGTCGTCGACGGCGTTACGCACACCGTCTTGAAATACCTGCTGGTAGGCCAACGGGTTTGGCACGGGGCGTTCACGCCGGACGAGAAGTACCTGCTGGTTGCAAATGGGGTCTCCAATGACGTTTCCGTCATCGACGTGGCGCGTTTGCGGGTCGTCAAATCGATTCAGGTTGGTGAGTTACCCTGGGGGATCGCCTTCGGTCCGAATTGAAAAAGTCCGGAACATCAAGTGACTTAACATCAGGTGCCCTTGCTCCAATGCGGCGCAAACACGCAGCGCTTGTCATGAGCGTGCAACTCAAATCCCTCGCTTCCTGCTGCCAGGATAGTCGCAGCTCCATTTCGTGGCGCGCCAAGCAGGATGTTGACCAATCCATTCGGCGATATAGGGCTGCGCAGCCATCATGCACTGCTGGATTGACCCGTCCCAAGTGAACTGAAGACTCTTTTCCTCGCAATTGGCAGGATTCGCGATGGCACAGACAGTCAGGATGATTTCAATCAATCCGCCCTCCTCCATTCAAACGCAGCTAGAGCGTTTTCGAGCGAAGTGGATACCGGTTCGCGTGAAGAAAACGCGCCAAAATAAAGATTAGAGCCCGTTCTGATTCAATCAGAACCGATAAGGTTCTAGACAATATTACGCCCAATTCATCCCGCCGTTTCAAAATTTCGACAAAAACCGCACGGCCGCGGTTCAGAACTAGCCAGCAACGCCTGCTTGACAAGCCCGCCTGACGAACTGACCTTGCCATAAGCACCGGCGTTGGCGGCGCACGCGTCCCGCTGGTTCTTAAGGCTATTTAACCTGTTGTCGTTGCAGCGCCGGAGCCCTGAAATCATGATGCTCGAAACCGTTTCTCTGAATCGATCGCACGGTGGCGCGCAGGGTGTTTACAAGCATTCCAGCCGCGAAACCGGAACCGGCATGACATTTTCGGTCTATGTTCCACCGCATCAGGATGGCGCGAAGCTGCCCGTGGTCTGGTATCTTTCAGGCCTGACCTGCACACATGCCAATGTTACGGAAAAGGGCGAATTTCGCAAAGCCTGCGCAGAGTTGGGCTTGATCTTTGTCGCGCCGGACACCAGTCCGAGGGGCGAAGGAGTGCCTGGCGATGCCACCGGCGCCTACGATTTCGGACTCGGCGCCGGCTTCTATGTCGACGCGACGCAAGCGCCGTTTGCGCGCAATTACCGCATGTGGAGCTATGTGACGGAGGAACTGCCTGAAGTGCTCGCAGGGCATTTTCCCGTTGATCCCAAACGGCAATCGATCCTTGGTCATTCGATGGGAGGACATGGCGCCCTTACTATTGCGCTGCGCCATCCCGGGCGCTATCGCGCCGCCAGCGCCTTTTCGCCGATCGTTGCGCCGTCACAGGTGCCATGGGGGATCAAGGCGTTGGGCGGATACCTTGGCGGGGCGCGAGATGCATGGCGCAAGCACGATACTGTCGCGCTGATCGAGGATGGCGCACGGTTTTCCGATTTCCTTGTCGATGTCGGCGACGCCGATCCATTCCTGACCGAACAACTGCGCCCCGAACTGCTCGAGCACGCGTGTGCGCAGGCGAACATTCCCCTCGTTCTCCGCCGCCAGCCAGGTTATGATCACAGCTATTACTTCGTATCGACGTTCATGGACGATCACCTGCGCTGGCATGCCGCGCGTTTGAATCGATGACCGGCGATCCGGGTTGCCCGGTTATTTCGACGGCGCGCCACTGCTGGGAATGTCCTCGTCCGGCAACCGGTCCCTGACCAGAAAACGCACGCCGTGCTCGTAGGCTTCTGCGGTGTCACCGCGGATCTGGCCCCCGAGATGCGCGATCCTGGCACCGCTGGAAACGTCGATGATCCAGATGTCCATCGACGAGATCAGCGACGACACCTTGTGGGCTACGGGCACGACCGCCACGGCTGCGCCGGCCTTGCGTGCGACAGGCAGAAAGCAATCTCCACATTGGTAACGTGGCGCAGCTGCCGCAACCTCGGCGCTGAATGGTCCGAGGTCAACGGGCGAATAACGTCCTGTCTTTGCGAGCGCTTCGGATAACACCCCCGTCGCCAGCGCAAGCCGTTCGTTCAGATCGGGTTGCGGCGGTTCTCCACTGGTGTCAAAGACTTCAAACGGAAAGATTGCCGCAGATTGGGCGGCGCTAGCCGCGCCAGCCCACCCCGTGACGACAAAAGCAGCGGCCAGGATTCGCGCGAGAGTCCCAGAACGCATCGTCGTTCCTCGTGGTAAAACGCAATTTGCGACAAACGCCGCAGATTGTTAGTAACATTGGTTCAGGCGCCAATCAAAGGCGTCGTCCGTGGTCGCGAGTTGCGCGTGAGATGGATCGCAATACGGCAAACAAAGGCTGACGCAACAACGTTCCGGGAGAAGCACGAAATGGCCAAGGCCACGGCTCTGATAATCTTCATCGCGGCGTTGCTTCCGATCAGCGCGCTGGCAAAGGACACCCGGTTCTGGAACCTGACAGCCCATACCATTACCTCGGTGCAACTTTCGCCTGCCGGCAAGAATGAGTGGGGCCGGAATCAGACCGAGAATGACCGGGATGGTACCGTCGATCATGACGAACGCCTGAAAATTACCGATACGCCCGCTGGCCTGTATGACGTCAAATTTGCCGACAAGAGCGGACGGACCTGCGTGGTCCCGAACGTCGAGGTCAAGGAAGGTTCGGTGTTTTCGATCGACGAAAAGAACCTGAAGAACTGCGCCAAATGACCGGCTTGAGTTCAAAAATTTACGCCGAACAGAAAACGCGCCTGCCTTCGCTCGAAGTTGACGAGGTCGAGCGGACCCACTGATACCGTCGCCTGCCCCGCAACCTGGGCGGTCCAGGCGAGCACAATCCAGGCTTTTTTGGGGAGTTGCATGTAGATCGTCGGCCCGATGAAAAAGCCTTGCCCGGCGAATGTATCCAAACCGATCCCATCGTAGGCACGCAGATAACGAGCTTCGCCGCCGGCGAAGAGCCCCGGCCTGATTTGCACCATCGTGCCGAACGCCACGCCTGCGGTCGATTGCTGCGACCAAGTGCCGCTCCATTTCAAGCGCGTGGTCTCGGGCTGGTAAAGTAGATTGATGGCCGCAACGACGCGATCGCGAATCGGCTCCCAGTCGGCGGCGGCAACCAAATCGACGCCATATTGGTTGGCGGGTTGGCCGGTCACATCATCGGCACGCCCCCAGCGAGGCTCGGCTCCCACCGCAAAACCGAACGGCGCGGTCGCGCGATCGAGAAACTGGTAGCGGATGTCGGCGGACAGACCTCCAAATGCGCCATATTGCTGATCAGCCAATCCGCGAACGCCGGTAATGCCGTAACCGAGGGCCTCGCCGGTAATTTCGGTTCGAAGATGAGCAATCGGCACCGTTTCCATCGACAACGTGCCCGAGGCCGCGTTGTATGTTCCGGTTTGTTTTCCAGACCGGCCGGTGACGGAACTCTCCGCCTCTCTTTCGCCGACTTCGCCCACATCGGTGCCTATGGTGAAGCCGAACAGATGCTCGGTATCGATTGTTGCGGTGCGGGCGCCGGTTGGGATGATCACGAGCGCCAGCATCAGGCAGGATTTCGCAGCGCGTCTTAACGGCACTACAAAACGTTCCGATGCCCTGAGTTCTGCCATTACCGCATCTAGCCACAGTTCAGGCTACTTTCGTAGCACTTTGCTGCGCGGCATTTGAATGCTCGACTCTCTGCGGCACGATGTCGTCGAGGCAATTCCGACTTGTCGCCTGAATTGTTTCACGCAAGAATGACCGGGTTGGAGGCTACCCTCGAACCCGCGATCGATTGTGCTTCGCAGCAAACTCGATCGCTCGGAAACATCGTGAATGTTCAAAATTTTCCTGGCGCTTTGTCTGCTCGTTTGGGCAACTCCAACGCTGGCCGGCGACACCTTGCGAATAGGCCTGCAAACGACCGGCACGTTCGCCTGGCAACTGGACGTGATCCGCCGCCATAACCTCGATTCGATCGCCGGTCTGGATTTGAAGATCACCGAATACGCTTCGCCGGATGCGGGCAAACTCGCCCTGAACAGTGGTTCGGTCGACCTGGCGCTCGTGGATTGGCTTTGGGTCGCCCGTGCACGGGCCCTCGGTGCCAAGTTGCTGTTCTATCCCTATTCCAGCGCGGTCGGCTCTGTCATGGTAAAGGCGGATTCACCATTGCGGAGCATTGGCGACCTTAGGGGCCGGGTTCTCGCGGTTGCGGGTGGCCCGCTCGATAAAAGCTGGCTTATCGTCCAGGCCGCCGCGGTCCGCCAGGGAATTGACCTCAAACATGAAGCGACACTCCAGTACGGCGCCCCGCCGTTGATGTTTCAGAAACTGCAACAGGGTGAAGCCGACGCGAACCTCAACTACTGGAACTTCTGCGCCAGGCTTGAGGCCCAGGGCTATCGCCGCCTGTTCGATGTGCGCGATGCGGAAGTTGCCCTTGGACTCAAGGAACCTGCCGCGCTGATCGGTTATGCATTTTCAGAAGACTTTGCGGCGAATCACAAAAGCACAATCGATCGCTTCATCGCAGTTGCGCAGAACGCCAACGACATCATGCGGCGATCCGACGAAGAGTGGGAGGCGCTGCGGCCGCTGATGAATGCGGAAGATCAATCGACATTCAAGGCCTATCGCGACCAGACCCGAGAAGGCATGCCGCGGCGGACGATAGCCGAGGAACAAGCTGACGCGCGCGCGCTCTTCAAGACGCTTGCCGGCATTGGGGGGCCGGAACTGGTTGGCCCGCTGCAAGAACTCGATTCCGGCCTCTACTATCAAACTCCCCCGCGGGAGACCGAGCGTTGACGAGAATCTATTCGCTCGCCATCCTGATCGCCGCGTGGGCCGTTACAGCGGCACTCGTTCAATCCCGCCTGCTGCCGGGTCCTCTGACCGTCGGCACGACAATACTTGCTGAAGTCCGCTCCGGCGAGCTGCCATTTCACATGGCCTGCACGCTTGGACGCGTGATCAGTTCTTTTGCGATCGCGATGACCCTCGGCATCATCGCGGGTTACGTGATGGGGCGCTCGAAGACGGCCGATCGATATGCCGATCCATGGCTGGTCGTGCTGATCAACATGCCTGCGCTTGTGACGATCATTTTCGCCTACGTCTGGATTGGCCTCAACGAGGCCGCGGCGATTCTGGCCGTGGCCGTCAACAAACTGCCGAATGTGGTTGTCATTATGCGCGAGGGTGCCCGTGCGCTCGATCCCGAACTTGACGAAATGGCCAAAGCGTTCAAGTTCACACGACTTACGCGGGCTCGCCATGTGATCCTACCGCAATTTGCTCCCTATCTGGCGGCCTGTTCGCGTTCCGGACTCTCGATCGTCTGGAAGATCGTGCTCGTGGTTGAACTGATCGGGCGCCCGAATGGCGTTGGCTTCGTCCTGGGTTCGGCCTTCTCGCTGTTCGACATGGCCCAGATACTAAGCTATGCGATCTCCTTTATCGTGCTTATGCTCGTGATCGAAGGCTATCTGGTACAACCACTTGAACGACGTGCGAACCGCTGGCGACGCCGCCCCGCTTGAACTTTGCATCGATTCGAAGGCCTATTTAGCGGCCGACGGCACGCCGGTTGAAGTCGTGCGCGGTCTGAAACTTCGGCTCGAAGCCGGCGCGTTCGGAGCGCTGATCGGTCCTTCCGGTTGCGGCAAGACGACGATTCTGAAGATCGCCGCCGGGATCGATCCGGATTTCCGCGGTGATATCCGCACACCCGGAGCCGGCCGTCTCGGGATTGTTTTCCAGGAGCCCCGCCTTCTGCCCTGGCGCACGGTCGAGCAGAACATCCGGCTTGCATTGCCTGCCGAAGATACCACCACTGACTTGACGGAACTGGTCGAGGTACTCGGGCTGAGTTCGCATCTGGCACGGTATCCAGGCGAGTTGTCGCTGGGACTCGCCCGACGCGCCGCTATCGCCCGTGCCTTCGCGATGCAGCCGGATTTTCTTCTACTTGATGAACCCTTTGTCTCGCTCGATGAAACCATTGCCGCTCGGCTGCGCGACGAACTCCTGGCGTTGACGAAGCGGACCAGAGTAACGACGCTGTTCGTGACCCACGATCTGGAGGAGGCTATCCAACTGTCGGATCGCCTGTTTTTTCTATCCGATCGGCCGACGCATATCATTTTCGAGAAGGCATTACTGCTACCGCGAGGAACGCGCAACAAAGAGGTCATCGCGTCGATCAGTGAGGAAATGCGAGCATTGGTGGCACAGGCCGCGACCGGCGCCGGCCAAAGCTGATGTTCGAACTCAAGCCAATCGGCTCTCGATTGCAAAGCGAACGAGTTCGGAAGATGAACGCAAGCCAAGCTTCTGACGAATGATGGACGACGTATTGGCAACCGTCTTGTACGACGCATGGACCAGCCAGGCGATCTCTGAAAGACTTTTTCCGGCGCTGAGCAGGCGCAATATCTCGACCTCGCGCGGCGTCAATTTCGACAATGGACTCTGCGCGACCGCAGGCCCCGCAAATGCAATGCGTCGTGCGATCGCCGCGGGCAGATAGACCCGGCCGTCCGCTACTTCCCTGATGGCTTCGACGAGGTCGCAGGGATCACCGAATTTCGAGACGTAGCCCTTGGCGCCGATTTCGATCGCGCGCGCGGCAAATACAGGATCGTCATTCATGCTGAACATGATGATGCGCGCAGCGTCGGTCCGCGCAAGAATGCGGCGCGCCAGTTCAAATCCCGAGACGGTCGGCAGATTGATATCGAGCACGCAGACATCGGGCCGTTCGGCAACGAACAAACGCTCGCCACCCTCTGCGTCGCAGGCTTCCAATATCTCGACATCGTCGTTCCCGGCGAACAACGCACGGCAACCCGAAGCCACGATAGGATGATCATCGACAATCAGAACACGCATCGGCGCTGGTCCAAATTTCGTGTCAATTCTTTATCGCGTTGCACCAGACCGAACGAAACGATATCGGCGCCGCGCTTCCTCCCGACAGCGTTGTGCATCTCGGGCACATTTGCTGTACGGTTCAATTAGATAGCCGCGTTTTTTCTCTGTCAAGGCTCCTCCCCGTCGAAGAACCCGTACGGCACATATCGGACGAATACAATGTGGCAAAAGTTATCTTTGCGCGCCCGGCTCAACACGCTTCTGGCGCTCGTTCTCATGCTCGGCCTGGCGATCAATATCACGCGCCTCGTGCTGGAGGCCGGACCTCGCGTTCAGGCGGAAGATCAAAGTGTCATACGATTAGCTCGGGAATTCGTCGAAACACTGGTCGTCAGCCTGAACGAAACCGCCGACCCCGATGCGATGCTGAACGGGATCATTCAAGACCTCAACCGGCTGCGGCACATCAGCATCACCCGGCAGGAGGACACATCGGAGGTCAAGCCGGCCGAGGCCGATGATAGCGAACCGTCGTCCGTTCCTGCGTGGTTTGTCGCCTTGATTCATCCGGAAACAACGGCCGTCAACGTTCCAATCTCGATTCACGGCAGGCCGGGATCACTCGT
>Ga0209006_10005073_pt1 | contig 11967 bp, 11 predicted proteins | sample JacPin_JW_Ref_O2_FD_188567 | JGI IMG/M metagenome (GOLD analysis project Ga0209006, IMG submission 188567) | Forest soil microbial communities from Algoma, Ontario, Canada - Jack Pine, Ontario site 1_JW_Ref_O2 (SPAdes) (version 2) | ecosystem: Environmental > Terrestrial > Soil > Boreal...
GGGAGGGGTGCAGAAGAGGCAGGGTGTAGTATTGGGACTCGAGATGGTGATGCGCTCGCGCTGGCTTTCTGGCGTGGATTGTCTACGAGGGGATGGGCTGGCGCCATGCGGAGAGCCTAAATGGCGGAAATCGCCCGCGTGTACCTTGTGCCTTGCGTCAGCACGAAGAAACCAACTGCAGCGCCGGCGTGGCTATAGAGAGATTCATGAACATCGACGACAACATCGACAATTCCATGGAACTTATTTTTCTCGAACTTGGGAAGGCCCTTTTCATTTGTCAGGCCCTTGAGTCGAGTCTTTGCTTGCTACATGCCCAAATGTCGCATGAGGAATCCGCCGGAGAGCCCGGGTCTTTTGAGGCTTCCTGGGACTTTCATTCGAGCAAAACACTGGGTCAATTGGTTAACGCCTTGCGCAAGAGAATTGATGTTCCGGGCGACCTTAGTGTCTTCCTTGAGACCGGCATAGGGATTCGCAATGCAATTGTCCATGGCTACACAAGCAAGAATATTGGGCGTCTAATGGACCCCACTGGCCGCATGGAAGTAGGGGCTGAACTTGCGGATATGAAACTCGAAGTTAAAAAGCGGGATGTCGTAATAAACAAACTCCTAGATGCCTTCTTCGCCAAATACGGGTTCTCGAACGACGATTTAAAGAGGAACGCAGATGTCCTTTGGGAAAGGCTGAACAACTCCGCAACTAGAACGGTGCAGTAATTGAAGGCGGACCCAGGAGCTTGCGACAAGGGCTAGAGCAGTCGCGATAGCTCGATTGATTGCTCGTGAGTTGCAGCCCAATGTGTGTCACAACGAATGCAATAAAATTTCACGGCCTTCTGTTGCAGTAGCCGATACAGCTCGTTTTGTTCGAATTGCACGTGCGTGGGTAGGGCGCACGTCGGACACATGGGCAAATAGACAATCTTGTTTCCACTTGCCGCAAGGCATGCAGATCTTTTTTTGTGGTAGAGCGCGCGATACTTGTTGGGGGCAACGAGCCTAGGAAGACCAACGACGAAGTCGTCGGTAATTGCCTCGCCGCAATGTGCGCACAAAAACATGTTTCCAACGAGTTCGGAAACGCCGGCGCCTTGGCTCGCCGCCTGCATCTTCACTGCGCGCGCTAATTCGGGTTCGAGAAACATCGAGATTTTAACCTTGTCGGTCATATATTCACCAAATGTCACTGTCAATAGTGTCAATAATAGCACCAATCGGAAGACAGATAATTGTCAATTGGGGCCGCTATTGAGCTGAATATTGACATTGTTCTATTTATAATAGAACATACGGTTGTGACTCCTGAGGAACTTAAACGATTGTTGGAAGACCTAGGTCTTACTCAGGCCAACTTTGCGCGATTGATTGGTGTGACGGCTCGAGCAGTGAATCTTTGGATGATGGAAGACCGCGCCATACCGGGACCGGTAGTTGTCTACGCGCGTTTGTTGGGTTCGCTTCCCGGGAACCTTCGTCAAGTAGAAATCAGTCGATTAAACCAACGAGGTACAGGTATGCGTGACGGCATTTTCGGTATCACATTCCAAGGCCAAATTGGCGCTGGGATGGGCATGATGGTCTTCGACAGCGGTCGGGTTTACGGCACCGACACGGAGGGCGCGCGCTATGACGGCGGATACATTTACAACGAAGGCACGAAAATGGTGGACGTCACTGTGAAGGTGACAATGCCCGCGAATGTTCGGGCGGTGTTCGGAATATCAAATCCCTATGAGTGGGCATTCGACGTCACTGCCACGTTCGATCCAAAGGCAAATGCGGGGCCGCTTCAGGTCAAGACTTCGATTGGTCAAATTCTGAACGCCAATTACAAGTTTTTACGAGGCCTGCCAGAAGCGGCCTAATGAACGTGAAGACCTTCATCTCCTACGCCCATCAGGATCATGTGCTGTTGGATCGATTGCACACTCATCTGGCAATGCTGAGGCGCGACAATACCATCTCGCAATGGTATGACCGAGATATCATGGCGGGTGGCGACGTCGATCGCGAGGTCGCGGAGCAATTAAATGATTGCCGCCTATTCTTGGCTCTCGTAAGTCCGGACTTTTTGAGTTCGCGATACTGTTACGAAACAGAGATGACGAACGCGATTCGTCGTCATGATGTTGGCGAAATAGCGTTGGTTCCCGTCATTCTTGAGCCCTGTGACTGGCTGTCTTCACCGCTTTCCAAATTCAAAGCTCTTCCGCGTGACGGAAAGCCAATCAGCGCGTGGACAAATACAAATACCGCTTTCCTCGACGTGGTGACCGAACTTCGCCGCCTTGCGTTGACCATGAGAACGATTGACTCGAACGAAGCGCAGAAGCCGCGATCGGAGAGTTTGGGACGCGTAGCATCCAAATATCGCGTCAAGCGCGCGTTCGATCAGATCGACCGCGATGACTTTCGCCAGCAGGCGTATGAGAGTATTCGCGACTACTTTGCAAAATCAATAAAGGAACTCGATGGCGTGGAAGGCTTGCGCGGTCGCTATCAATCGATGGGGTCCCTAAGCTTCACGTGCACGGTCGTGAATCGCTTAATGAAAGACAACCGCAGTGGCGAAGCAAGTATTACCGTGCATGCGGGAGGCCGAACTGGTCTCGGCGATATCTACTATTCAAATGGCGCACACGCAGCCGACAATACCGCCAATGGCTCATTCCGCATTGATGCAGACGACTATCACCTTTACTTACGCGCGGACGCGTTCAGCACCCAGGATACAGAGTCGAAGTTGTCCCCACCAGAAGCCGCGGAATCTCTCTGGGGAGATTTCCTAGAGAGAGCGGGAATCACCTATGGCTGACTTGGTGCCCTATGAGTGCAACAATTGTCAGAATCGATTTTAATGCGCCAGTGTTGACGGAGCGGGAACGGCGGGAAGCCGAGCGTGAACGTAGGCCGGTGAACGCAATTCGGCGTTCAAAATGCGGAAGTCTGAACCTACATCGTGTTTAGGGGTTATCAATTGAAATCGTTCGCTCAGATTGCACGCTCGTCGCCAACATCGCGAGAATGGCTGCTCGTTCCCTGCGATATGCTCGTGCAATTCGCCCCCTAAGGGGTTGTAGGGGAGCGACGGATTTGTGCGGTGGTTCACCTGTCGGGAATGCACTCAAAGGGCTAGAATCCCAAGCTGCTATCCCATAGGTCACCCAAGGATGGGTTGAATCCCATGCCGGTTCCTGATTTTCAGACGTTGATGTTACCGGTACTGCGCGAATTTGCGGACGGTGCTGAGCATGCGCCTAAAGACATCAGACAGCGTGTTGCGGACCGGCTGCAGCTGACACCCGAAGACATCGCGGAAATGGTCCCAAGTGGTGGCCAGACGCGGCTGGCTAATAGGGTGGCGTGGGCGCACATCTATTTGAAACGGGCAGGACTGCTGGCCTCAGGTCGCCGAGGGATTTATCGAATCACGGCAAGAGGCGAAGAAGTACTCAAATCGCCTCCCGACAAAATCAGTATGCAGTTTCTCGAGCGGTATCCCGAGTACCGGGAATTCCGCGCTCTGCAGTCGTCCGCGGCGCCCGCTCAGGAAGCGTCTTCGGGCGGAAACGTCGAGCAAGATGACGTGTCGGTGCTGACACCCGACGAGCAGATTAAAACGGGCTACCAGTTGTACCGTACCAATCTTGCGGCGCAGCTTTTGGACCGGGTACTTCAGGCGAGCCCTACCTTCTTTGAACATCTTGTGGTCGAGCTGCTGGTAGCCATGGGCTATGGCGGATCGTATGCCGATGCGGCCGAGGTCGTGGGTAAATCGGGTGATGGCGGAATTGACGGGATCATCAAGGAAGATCGTTTGGGACTAGAGAGTATCTATGTGCAAGCGAAGCGGTGGGAGGCGACCGTGGGGCGGCCGACGATTCAACAGTTTGCCGGAGCCCTACACGGGAATCGGGCGCGGAAGGGTGTGGTGATTACTACATCGAATTTTTCGCGGGAGGCGATCGAGTATGCGAAGACTTCGCAGATTGCGATCGTGCTGATTGATGGGGTTCAGTTGGCAGATTTTATGATCGAGTTCGGGGTAGGGGTAAGTGACGTGGAAACCATCAAGATTAAGCGGTTGGATGAGGATTATTTTGGAGAGGAGTAAGGCAACGCCTGAAATGGTTTTAGTCGATAAGGACAAGAGCACTCGCGGGCATGCTAGCCAGTTCTTTGTCGCTGGCGAGTTGTGCCGGCGAGGTTGGTTGGCCGTGGTAACGCTTGGTAACACTCCCAATACGGACATTCTTGTCAGCAATAAGGCTGGGACCCACTTCGTGCACATCCAGGTAAAGACGTTTGTCCCTGGAAACAAGACTTGCAGTGTTGGTCTAAAGGCGGAAAAGATATTCGGCGAGTCGTTTTTTTGGGTGCTAGGCGGAATACCTACCCCTGAATCGAAACGCGCGTTTGAGTATTACGTCATTCCAACAAAGGTAATGGCGGACAATGTCGCAAGCGCCCACCAATTGTGGCTCAAAGCGCCGGGCAAAAACGACCGGATTCGCCAGGATAGCAGTGTCCGCACGGTGCACCTACCACTCGGTAAATCTTTTAGCGGTTGGGACATCAGCGAATATCGCGACCGATGGGACTTGATCGGTGCAAAGTTAGAATTGTAAACAAAGCTACAATGGACGACTGAGACAGCATCTTCTTCGAAAAGGCGCAGATATGGCGTGGCCTAATGGCAGCATCCAAGACATTTCATCCATTGCGACTGCAGTTGGCGTGTTTTTTGCCGCGTTTCAACTATGGCATACGCGAGCCAGAGCAATTACGACCTTTGAAGATACCTTGGCCAATGAATATCGGGAAATCATAGATCGGTTGCCGACGGAGGCGATGTTCGGCGAATCGCTCACGGCAGAGGTGCAACTCAAACATCTTCATGATTTTTATAGATACCTTGACCTTACCAACAATCAGGTGTTCCTACGGAAAATTCGTCGTATTAGCAAGAAAACGTGGAGATTTTGGTCGGAAGGCATTGAGACCAATCTTGCGCGTCCGGCATTTGCCGCTGCGTGGGCTGAGATTAGCCGACGCGCGGGAAACGATTTTTCAGAGCTGCGACGCCTGATTGCCGAGGGATTTGAGACAGATCCGCGGAGCTGGGTAGCGTGGTACAGGAAAAGGTAATGGTATTGGGCGAATTGCTTCTGCGTTCTAACACAACGGTCACCTGCCCGAAGTGCGCGAACGAGTTTTCGCTCGATCAAGGTTTCGCCAAAAAGGCACTCGAGCAGCTGTCGGAAGCAAGCGCTGGCGCGATTGCGGCCATGCGGGACGCGGAGCGGGTGGCAGTTGAGAGGCGAGCGCAACAGTTGGCGGGCGAGAGGGCTCGAGTGGCACAAGGAGAAGCCGAGGGTCTTAGGACACTTCTCAAGGAGCAGGGGGAAGCGCATCAGAGAGCGCTGGCGGAAGCTCGCGGGGTGGCTGAAAGGTCGGTAGCCCCTCGAATCCAAGAGATGCAACGGGCGCTGGAAGAACAAACGACGCAGATTCAGGGGCTACGGGCACGGGAAGACACAGTCGCGGCGCGTGAACGCGACTTGGAAACACGGGTCAATGCAGCGGCGCAGCTCAAGGCGGCGGATATGGTGGCGGCTGACCGGCAGTCGTTCAAGCAGCAATTGGCCGACAAGAACACTCAGATGGCGGCGTTGCGCGACGAGCAACTGCAGCTACGCCAGGAGCGCGAGCAGTTCAGGGACCAGGCGGCAGCAATGGAACTCACGATCCAGAGGAAGGCGGATGAGTTGGTCCAGCAGCGGGAGGCCGTGGTTCGCGCCCAGGAGCAAGAACGCGCCTCACTGAGAGAAGCCGAATATCAGAAAACTATTGCCGACATGCGCTTCCAGCTGGTCGAGGCCCAGCGCAAGGCCGACCAAGGATCGCAGCAGATGCAAGGCGAGGTGCTCGAACTCGCGATCGAGGACGGGCTTCGCCGCGCGTTTCCGCTCGATACGATCGAGGAGGTCAAGAAGGGTCAGCGGGGCGGAGATGTGCTGCAGCATGTCATGACTCGGGCGGGTCAGACGGCCGGTACGATTCTCTGGGAGACCAAGCGCGCCAAGGATTGGAGCATGCAATGGATCCCCAAACTCAAGGAAGACATGCGATCGTGTGGTGCCGAGGTGGGAATTCTGGTCACGATGCCAGGAGCCTTACCTAAGGAATGGCCCGGTTCCGCCTATTTCGCGCTGCATGAAGGCGTCTGGATCACGCACGCCTCGTGCGCTGTCGGTATCGCCGAGGCGCTCCGCGTCGGGCTGATCGATTTGCACCGACAACGCGCGGTCTCCGCCGGCAAAGGCGAGAAGATGGAAGCGATGTACGACTATCTGACCTCGCCGCAGTTCGCGCAGAAGCTCAAAGCCGTGTACGAAACCTTCACGAAGATGCGCGAGGAGCTCGAATCCGAAAAGAACGTCACGACGCAGCGCTGGGCCCGGCGCGAGAAGCAGCTGCAAGGAGGCATGACTCAATTGCTCAGCATCGGTGGAGAAATCCAGGGGCTGGCTCAAGAAGAATTGCCGATGCTCGAGATGGAACCCCAGCGAGATATGCCCCTGTGAAGCCAGCGAGCGCAGCAGGACAGCGAGGTGAGCAGGGCGGGGCAGTACGAAATGCGCGGTGAGCCAGGCATCACATTGAGAGTAGAGCAGAATTGAAAGCGTTTGCGCGGAATGTCGTGCTTACCGAGAAGGCACGGTACCAAGGTGAATAATGGATACGGCTGTTGAATATATTGAAAAGACAAAGAGCGCTGCTCAGTCACTGCTATCGGGTATTGATAGGTATATTGACGTCTTGCGGAGTGCGTCTAGTCCAGTGTTGGTCGAGAGCTTTTCGAATGACGCAGAGAGAGATGCCTGGTTGCGTAGTAATCGCACATCAATAGACGCTTCTCTGAACGCACAGCGGATATTTGTGTCGGAAGCGTTTGCAATGGCGAATTTATCGGGAGCTCTTCTTCAGATAGCAGCCAGCGGCATTCGTAGATATTCAACAAATGAATGTGTTCCAGAATCGTGCACAAGTCTCAATCTCGGGATAGCGCAGCGCGCCTATGCCATTGGCCGGCCAGTGCGGGGTGTGCCTCTCGGCCTAATAGTGTATGCGGGGCGCAACCAATACAATCATTTCGACGACGATACTTTACGTGAACCCAATTCGACGATATTCGAGCGTCTGGCTGTGGGTCACGGCATCGTATCGGACGAGCCGTTCCGAGATCCCGCATACGATTTGACGGATTCTCGCCGACCCTTATGTTTGGCCAATAATATAACGGCCCTGATAGGGTGGCGTGATTACGCCCACTATGAGGCAGACATGAAGAGTATGCTCAAATGCGACGAGTGACTCGCTTATCTAGAGACGCCGGTTCCCACGCCAATTCTAAGCGTCGCCTGAACCCAAGAGATGAATAACGGGAAACACATGAATCAGCAAGCGCTGTCATCATTTATATGGTCGGTGGCGGACCTACTGAGGGGCGACTACAAACAATCCGAGTACGGAAAGGTAATTCTGCCGTTCACAGTGCTGCGGCGTCTGGATTGCGTGCTGGAAAAGACCAAACAGGCGGTATTGGCGGAACGAGAGAAGAGGAAGAAGGCCGGGGTAAACCTGGAGCCGTTTTTGCTGCGCAAGTCCGGGGAACTCTTTTATAACACGTCGCCGCTTGATCTCAAGAAACTCATGGGGGATCAGGATCACATCGGGGAGAACCTGAGGGCGTACATGCAGGCGTTTTCGCCGGCTGTACGGGACATTTTCGAGAGCTTTGAGTTTCATACCCAGATAGATCGACTGGCCAAGGCCGGATTGCTTTATCTGGTGACTGAAAAGTTCGCAAATATTGATCTGCATCCGAATGCCGTGACAAATGCGCAGATGGGGGCGGTATTCGAGGAACTTATACGCAAGTTCGCGGAGCTATCGAATGAGACAGCCGGAGAGCACTTTACGCCACGCGAAGTAATTCGGCTCATGGTCAATTTGTTGTTCATTGAGGATGATGACGCGCTGACGAAACCTGGCGTGGTGCGATCGATTTATGACCCCACAGCCGGCACAGGTGGAATGCTAAGCGTCGCAGGCGAGCATCTGGCAAGCCTCAATCCTAATGCGCGCCTGGTGATGTACGGACAAGAATTGAATCCCGAGTCGTATGCCATCTGCAAGGCAGACATGCTCATTAAAGGGCAGGACATCGCCAACATTGTCTTCGGCAACACGCTTTCCGCGGATGGCCTGCCGGGCAAGTCCTTCGATTATATGTTATCCAATCCACCATTCGGTGTTGAGTGGAAGAAAATCGAAAAGGAGATTCGGAAGGAGGAGGAGCTAGAGGGGTTCAATGGTCGGTTCGGCCCTGGGCTGCCGCGCGTCAGCGACGGATCGTTGCTTTTCCTATTACATCTCATCTCCAAGATGCGGCCGGCGGCGGATGGGGGTAGCCGATTTGGGATCGTACTCAATGGCTCACCGCTTTTTACCGGCGGAGCAGGATCGGGAGAAAGCGAGATTCGCCGCTACGTCCTTGAGAATGACCTTGTAGAGGCCATCATTGGGCTGCCGACGGACATGTTCTATAACACGGGGATCAATACGTATGTTTGGATTGTCAGTAACCGAAAGCCGAAGGCGCGGAAGGGTAAGCTGCAGCTCATCGACGCTAGCGGTTTCTGGCAAAAAATGCGTAAGAGCCTCGGCAGCAAACGTAAGGAGCTGAGTCCGGAGCACATCGACGATGTTACCCGGCTTTTTGGCAAATTTGAGGAACATAACCGCGACGGCGTGCCTATCAGTCGCATATTCAAGAATGAGGAGTTTGGCTATTCAACAATTACCGTAGAAAGGCCCGAAAGGGATGCCAAAGGAAAGGTTATCCTCGGGACCAAGGGTAAAGGCAAAGGGCAGCCCGTCCCGGATGCGGCGCTGCGCGACACTGAGAATGTGCCGCTCAGCGAAGACATCGATGCTTACTTTAAACGTGAAGTGCTGCCTCATACGCCAGAAGCGTGGATCGATGAGGAGAAAACCAAAGTGGGTTATGAGATCCCTTTCAATCGCCATTTCTATATATTTAAGCCGCCACGGCCGATCCGTGAAATCGACGCCGAACTCAAAGGCGTCACCGACCGAATCCTGACTTTGATTGGCAGCCTCACTAAATGAGCTTCCCGAGGTACCCGAACTACAAAAATAGTGGAGTGGGATGGCTTGGATCTATACCGCAGCATTGGGAAGTGAAGAAGGGGCGTCGCCTATATGCCCAGCATCGATCGCCAGCACAGCCTACGGACGAGCAACTGTCAGCAACCCAGAAATACGGAGTCTTGCCTCAAAAGATGTTTATGGAATTGGAGGATCAAAAAGTCACTCTCGCTCTTAGCGGCTTGGAAAATTTCAAACACGTTGTAAAAGGCGACTTCGTTATTAGTCTCAGGAGTTTTCAAGGCGGAATTGAGCGGAGCAACTATTCAGGTTGTGTTAGTCCGGCATATACCGTCCTGAGATCTGTTAATCCAACCGAAGGCCGATATTGGGGGTATGTTTTTAAGTCGCAGGGTTACATTGGCGCCCTTCAGTCAATGACGGCGGGGATACGTGATGGGAAAAACATCAGCTATCAACAATTCGGCGAAATCGAACTGCCGGTTGTCGCAGACGATGAGCAAACTCAGATCGCTAACTTTCTAGACCGCGAGACCAAAAAGATTGATGCCCTAATGTTAGAGCAGTGGCGTCTCATTGAACTCCTTAACGAGAAACGCCAAGATGTCATTTTGCACGCGGTCACGAGAGGATTGAATCCGGGTGCCCGGTTGAAGCCTTCGGGTATTGAATGGCTTGGAGACGTACCGGCGCACTGGGAGCTACATCGAGTCAAGTCTGTAAGTTCATTTGCAACGAGTGGCCCGCGAGGGTGGTCAGAGCGAGTAGGTGAGGAGGGCGCGCTGTTCATTCAAAGTGGCGATCTCGACGACACGCTTCGCGTGATTTTCGCTCAATCAAAACGGGTGCGGGTTACGCAAGACGCTGAAACAGCTCGAACGGTATTAATGGACGGCGACGTGGTTGTCTGCATTACTGGTGCTAAGACTGGAAACGTCGCCGTCTGTAACGAAGTACCTGAACCCGCATATATCAATCAGCATCTTTGCCTTATCCGTCCGACCAAAAAGGCACTTCCAATGTTTCTAGGTGCGGTTCTGAAGAGTCGAGTTGGACAAGTCTATTTTGAGTTATCTCAGTACGGACTAAAGCAGGGGCTAAGTCTCGATGATGTTAAGAACGCGGTTTTAGTTCTTCCCCCGCTTTTTGAGCAAAGCGTCATCGTGGCGCATATCAAACTAGAAACTAAAAAGCTGGATGCTCTTACTGACGAAGCTAAACAAGCCATTCACCTCCTGCAAGAACGTCGGATCGCCCTGATCTCTTGTGCTGTTACAGGCCAGATAGACGTGCGGGGCTTGGCCGAGTCAGAAGCCGCGTGAGCCTGCACAAGGAAGTTAGTTTCGAGACAGAGATCTGCCAATATCTTAGCATTCATGGCTGGTTGTATGCGGAGGGTGATGGAGCGGATTACGATCGGGCGCGTGCGCTGTTTCCGGCAGATGTGAAAGCATGGGTGCAGGCCACGCAGGCCTCAACTTGGGACACTCTATCCAAGAATCACGGCGCGCAGGCGGGCGAGACCTTACTCGCACGACTGCGGGATCAATTGGATCAACGCGGGACTCTGGATGTGCTTCGGCACGGTGTTGAGTTGCTGGGTCTGAAGTCCCCGGTCAAGCTAGCGGAATTTAAGCCAGCGCTCGCGATAAATGTCGACATTCTCGCTCGGTATGCGGAGAACCGGCTGCGGGTGGTACGGCAAGTGCGATACTCCCTGCACAATGAGAACTGCATCGATCTCGTGCTATTTCTCAACGGCTTGCCGGTCGCAACCGTGGAACTTAAGACAGACTTCACCCAGAGCATCGATGATGCGATTGACCAGTATCGCTTCGATAGGCTACCACGTCCTAAGGGCCAAGAGCCCGAGCCGCTGCTGTCGTTCCCGCGCGGAGCGTTGGTGCACTTTGCAGTGAGCAACAGCGAAGTCCATATGGTGACCCAGCTTGCCGGGCCCGCTACAGAGTTTCTGCCATTCAATCTTGGCAACAATGGTGGCGAGGGTAATCCGGTCAACACGGTGGGGGGTCACCGAACAGCCTATTTGTGGGAGCAAGTCTGGGAGCGGGAGGGCTGGCTCGAGATCCTGGGCCGGTACCTCATTGCACAGCGCGATAAGCAGAAGCACATAGGAAAGGTCATTTTTCCGCGATTTCATCAGCTCGACGTGACCCGCAAACTCCAGGCAGCCGTGCTCCGTGACGGACCTGGAGGAAAGTACTTAGTTCAGCATTCGGCGGGATCTGGGAAAACCAATTCCATCGCATGGACGGCACACTTTCTAGCGGAGCTTCACGATGCGGAGCATAAAAAGGTCTTCGATACAGTGCTGGTGGTGTCCGATCGTAATGTGATCGATTCTCAACTTCAGGAGGCCCTGTTCGATTTTCAGCGAACGACGGGGGTTGTCGCCACGATCACAGGGGAGGGCGGTAGCAAGAGCGGAGAATTGGCGGAGGCGCTCTCAGGTGATAAGAAGATCGTGGTCTGCACCATTCAGACGTTTCCGTTTGCCCTGGAGGCGGTGCGCGCGCTGGCCGCTGCCAAAGGTAAGCGCTTCGCAGTGATTGCTGATGAGGCTCACAGCTCGCAAACCGGTGAAGCGGCTTCACAGCTTAAAGCAGTACTCAGCCCTGAGGAACTTAACGAGCTCTCCGACGGCGGAGAAGTCAGTTCGGAGGATATTCTGGCGGCGCAGATGGCGACGCGAGCAGATGATAAGGGCATTACATTTGTCGCGTTCACTGCGACGCCCAAGCAT
>Ga0209006_10005074_pt1 | contig 11966 bp, 10 predicted proteins | sample JacPin_JW_Ref_O2_FD_188567 | JGI IMG/M metagenome (GOLD analysis project Ga0209006, IMG submission 188567) | Forest soil microbial communities from Algoma, Ontario, Canada - Jack Pine, Ontario site 1_JW_Ref_O2 (SPAdes) (version 2) | ecosystem: Environmental > Terrestrial > Soil > Boreal...
GGCTTGGCAGTACGCGACCGCTGCGCGAGATCGTCAACGCTGCGGACGATGAGCGCGATCCGTTGCGGCTGATGGATCAGGTTGCGGCCTGGCAGGTCAGCAACGTGCTGATCGGCACGCCGCCGCCGGAAAATGCCCCACGCAACCGGATCGCATTCAAGACCGGCACCAGCTACGGCTACCGCGACGCTTGGTCGGTTGGCTTTGACGGTCGAATGACCATCGGGGTCTGGGTCGGTCGGCCCGATGGCGCCCCTGTTCCCGGCCTTGTCGGACGAACCGCTGCCGCGCCCATTCTGTTCGATGCCTTCGCCCGCACCGGAAAGCTGCCGGCGCCGCTGCCGCGCCCCCCAAAGGATGCCTTGATAGCGAGCAACGCCAAACTTCCGCTTCCACTACGGCGTTTCCGGCCTTTGGGGGAACTGGTGCGGACCGGGAACGAGCAGGCGCCGCACATCCAGTTTCCGTTGAACGGCTCGCGGATTGACGTGACGGGTTCAGGCGATGCCCAATTTTCCGCCATGCCAGTCAAAGTCGCAGGCGGCGTGCTTCCAATGACCATGCTGGTGAACGGAGCGGCGGTCGGCGAAATCGATAGCCGGCGGCAACGCCTGGTCGATTCACCGGGACCCGGCTTTGCCAGACTGACCGTGATCGATGCCACGGGCGCCGCGGACACAGTTGTCGTCCGAATTCAGTAGCCGCTCGCTAAGCGGTTGTCGCGATGGTGGTTTCGGCGTATGCGGAACCAATGGCCGAGACCTATGCCCGTCCCCGATTTGGAGAGCCGCGTGAGCCGAAAAACCGGGTGAATCCCGGTAGTCGGCTGATCGGCATGATCGATTTTGTCACGGGCAGCCATGCCCGCGCGATCGCATTCCTCACTTTGTGCGGTTTGCTGTTGTTTCTGCCCGGGTTTTTCAACATCCCGCCGATCGACCGCGACGAGGCGCGGTTCGCGCAGGCCACCAAGCAAATGGTCGAAACCGGTGATTTCGTCGACATCCGTTTCCAGGATGACGTGCGTTACAAGAAACCGGTGGGCATCTACTGGCTGCAGTCGGCCGCGGTCGAAATAGCCTCCGGGTTGGGCTTGCAGCGGGCACAGGTTCGCATCTGGCTGTACCGCGTTCCGTCCCTGATCGGCGCCATCGGAGCTGTGCTGCTGACGTACTGGACGGCACTGGCATTCGTGACCCGGCGCGGTGCCATACTCGCCGCCCTCATCATGTGCAGCTCGGTATTGCTTGGCGTCGAAGCCCGGCTCGCCAAAACCGATGCCATGCTGCTGCTCACCGTTGTTGCGGCGATGGGAGCGCTGGCGCGGGTTTATTTGTCCTGGCAGCGGGGCGAGGATCCGGCACATCCGCCATGGACATGGCCCGCGATCTTCTGGACGGCGCTGGCTGGCGGCATCCTGCTCAAGGGGCCGCTGATCGTGATGTTCGTCGTGCTGACGATTGCCACCTTGGCGATTTTCGACCGGTCGGCAACATGGCTTTGGCGGCTGCGGCCGGTGTGGGGCCTGATGTGGCTGCTGGTTCTGGTGCTGCCCTGGTTCATCGCCATCTTCTGGCGCGCCGGCGATGCGTTCTTTTCGAATTCGATCGGCGGCGACATGCTGAGCAAGCTGGGGGCGCAGGAATCCCATGGTGCGCCGCCCGGGGTCTATTTGCTGCTGTTCTGGGTGACGTTCTGGCCGGGAGCGCCGCTTGCCGGAATGGCAGCACCGGCGGTCTGGCGGGCGAGGCGGGAGCCGGGCGCGCAGTTTCTGTTGGCGTGGCTGATCCCGTCCTGGATCGTGTTCGAACTGGTGCTGACCAAATTGCCGCATTACGTACTGCCGCTCTATCCGGCGGTCGCCATCCTGACGATTGGCGCGCTGGAGCGCCGGGTGCTGTCGCGATCCTGGTTGATGCGCGGGGCAGCCTGGTGGTTTGTCGTTCCCGCCGCGACCTCGGTCATTGCCGTGATTGGAGCGGTGACCCTGACGCGCCAGCCGGTGTTTCTGGCATGGCCCTTCGTCGCGGCGGCCCTGATCTTCGGATTGTTCGCCTGGTGGCTCTACGATGACAATCGCGCCGAACGGTCGCTGCTGAACGCCGTGGTCGCGGCGATGTTTCTGGCGATGGCGATTTATGGCATCGTGCTGCCGGCGCTGACGCCGCTGTTTCCAAGCCCCGAGATCGCGCGCGCGCTGCGCAATGTCGTCTGCGTCGGGCCGAAGGCCGCGGCCGCGGGCTTTCAGGAGCCTAGTCTGGTGTTCATGACCGACACCTCGACCCTATTGACGGACGGATCGGGCGCCGCGGATTTCCTCAAGCAAGGCAGTTGCAGGTTCGCGCTAGTCGAAGCGCGCTCGGAACGCGGCTTTGCCCAACGTGCCGAAGCCATCGGCCTGCGTTACAATGTCGCCACACGTATCGACGGCTATAATATTTCTCAGGGAAGGGCGGTTTCGATCGCTGTGTTCCGCTCCGAGGGCACCGAGTAAGATGCCTGCCCGGCACGGCATCGGCGATTCCCCGAATTATTTCGCGCGGCTCGTTGCGCTGATCGGCCTGTCGGCCGCGCAATTGGTGCGGTCGCCGTCGAGTTCGCGACGCGCCGACGCCGCGCGGCGAACGCTGCGCCAGGCGTCGCTGCTGTTCGTCATCGTCGGCGTGGCGATCGTCGTGCTGATGTATGCGGTGGACGCCCGAGAGATTGTCCTGATGCCGGCGCGCGGCACCGCGAGCCTTTGGCCGGTTCGCATCTTCACCGATTTCGGAAAGGCTGTCCTGGTGCTGTCGGCCCTGGCCGCGATGCTGTGCGCGGTCGCAATCATTTCGCCGCGATTGCAGGGAAATCCGCGTGCCCAGCTGCTCAGGTTCGGGACGCATCTCGAGTTTCTGTTTTTTGCGGTGCTGGTACCGGTTCTGTCCGGCGAGGTCATCAAATGGATCGTCGGGCGCGGCCGGCCCTTTGTCGGCGGCGAAGCCAACGCCTTCAACTTCGCGCACTTTGCCGGAACCGAGGCCCATGCCAGCTTCCCGTCGGCTCACGCCATCGCGAGCTTTGCATTGGCTTTCGCGGTTTCGTCGGTCTGGCCGCAAGCCCGGATTCCGATCATCCTGTATGCTGTCTTGATTGCGGCTAGCCGCCTCGTGCTGTTGGCCCATCATCCGAGCGACGTGGTGGCAGGCGCCTTGGTCGGTGTGGTCGGTGCGATGGGCGTGCGCTACTGGTTCGCTGCCCGCCGTCTGGGATTTGCGATCGGCCACGACGGCGCCATTGTGCCGTTGACAGGACCCTCGCCGGGGGCTCGCAAAAGGGTTGCCCGCGAGGCTTCAGCCCCATAAGAAGCGGACGCCTTGAGCGCCGACGCCCTAAGGACCGGCTGTAGGCCAATTCAAAACGATGAGCGTTGATTTGCCGTCTTCTGACACAGCCGCGGTGGCGGTCTCCATCGTCGTTCCCGTGCGCAATGAAGCCGAGAACGTAAGCCCGTTGGTCGCGGAAATCACCGCCGCGCTCGACGGCCGATGGGCCTATGAAATCATCTACGTCAATGACGGCTCGACGGATGCGACCGCCGAACGGCTGGCGGCCCTGATGAAGCAGCGCGGCAATCTGCGCCAGCTCCGTCACGCGACATCGTCAGGCCAGTCGGCGGCGGTGCGCAGTGGCGTGCGCGCGGCGCGGGGCGCCATCGTCGCGACGCTTGACGGCGATGGCCAGAACAATCCGGCGTTCCTGCCGGATTTGATCTCGGCCATCGAACAGGGCGGCGATCGCGTCGGTCTCGCCGCCGGTCAAAGGGTCGGGCGCAAGGACACCGGTTTCAAGAAGATCCAGTCGCGTATCGCCAATGGGGTGCGCAACGCTATTCTGCGCGACGGCACCCGCGACACCGGCTGCGGCCTGAAGGCATTTCGGCGCGAGGTATTTCTGGCGATGCCCTATTTCGACGGGCTGCATCGCTTTCTGCCGGCACTCATGCGCCGGGAAGGGTACGCGATCGCCTATGTCGACGTGACCGATCGGCCCCGCCATTCCGGCGTATCAAACTACGGCTTTTTCGACCGGTTATGGATCGGAATCATGGATCTCGCCGGGGTGTGGTGGCTAATCCGCCGCAAGAAGCCGACGCCCGCTGTGACCGAGGTGACCAGCCATGACTGATCTGTTCAACAACCTCGCGACCTATCTGCACGATGTCTTCGTCATCAAATTCGATGCCTGGGTCGTTCTGGGGTTTGTCGCGCAGGGATTCTTCACCATGCGTTTTGTGGTGCAATGGATCGCGTCGGAACGCGCGCGCAAGAGCGTGATCCCGGTAGCGTTCTGGTTTTTCTCGATCGGCGGCGGCGTGCTGCTGCTGATTTATGCGTTGTACCGCCGGGACCCGGTGTTCATCGCCGGGCAAGCGCTCGGGTTGGTGGTCTATCTTCGCAATTTGTATTTCATTATCGTCAACGGCCGACAGTCATCGGCCAGCAATTGATAGCCGCCGGCGCGTCAGCTATGCGGCGTTGAAGGCCTCAAAGCCGCGTTCGAGATCAGCCTTGAGATCCCCGACATCCTCGAGCCCGATGTGAAGGCGCAAGGCCGGTCCGCCCGGCGCCCATTTTGTGGCCGTGCGATAGCTGGCGCAGTCGAACGGTATCACCAGGCTTTCGAAGCCGCCCCAGGAATAGCCCATGCCAAACAGCTTGACGGCGTCGAGCAACGCATCGACGGCCTTCTGCGGCGCCGGCTTGAGAACGATACTGAACAGGCCGGACGCGCCGGTAAAATCCCGCTTCCAGATTGCGTGGCCCGGATCGCTCTCCAGGGCAGGGTGCAACACCCTGATGACTTCGGGCCGGGTCGCGAGCCATCGCGCCATCGCGAGGCCGGATTGATGATGTTGCGCCAGCCGCACGCCAAGCGTGCGCAAGCCACGCAGCGCCAGAAATACGTCATCGGGCCCGGCGCAGACGCCGAGCAGCCGGATCGCTTCGGCGATCAACGGCCAGGCCTTTGCATGGGCCGAAATGGTTCCGAACATGATGTCGGAATGGCCGCCGATATATTTGGTCGCGGCCTGGATGCTGATATCGACGCCATGATCTAGCGAGCGATGATATAGTGGCGTCGCCCATGTGTTGTCGTCGAGCACCAGCGCATCGCGCGCATGCGCGACGGCTGCGATTGCAGGAATATCGGGCATTTCGAACGATTGCGATCCCGGCGCCTCAACCAGCACCGCTCTGGTGTTCGGTCTGAACAAGTCGGCTATCCCCGCGCCGATCAGCGGATCGTAATAGGTCGTCTCGACGCCATAGCGGGCAAGCACGCCATTGCAAAAATTGCGCGTCGGCCGGTAGGCATTGTCACAGACCAGGAGATGATCGCCGGCCTTTAGTACCGCGAGCAGGGCAGTGGTGATCGCCGACAGGCCCGAGGGCGCAAGACCAACGCCGGCGCATTGCGGACCTTCGATCGCCATCAGTGCCTCCTGCAGCGCTTTGGTCGTCGGCGTTCCGTGACGGCCATACTGGAATTCGCCGCGATGGGCGTGCAGATCCTCGGCGGTCGGATACAGCACGGTGGAACCATGGACGACGGGGGGATTGACGAACCCTTTCTGCGCCTTGGTGTCGCGGCCTGCCGTCACCAACGCGGTTTCAGCTTTCAGCGGGCTCGATCGTTCATTATCGCTTGACGAATTCATGCGTTTGCCGCCACCGGGATAGGCCTTGCCGCAGCCATCGCCTGAAGTTCCGCTTGGGGGCGGGTGCGGGCTGGATTCGTTAATAACAGGACACAGAAGATGGCCGTCAACCCCTTGACCCGTCTTCTCGACAGTCGTTCTGTGATGCGCTCCTGCTATTCAGTCGCCGCACGTTGAGGGGCACTCCGCGACCATTGGTTCCATTGCTTGACTGAACTGCGCGTCAAACGGGCCTGGGCTATGCGGGCGTGGAGCGCCGGGTTGGCCTATCGGCGTACGCGATGATAAGCAGGCGCCCCCGGACGACCCTTGAAAGGCTTTGCCATGAAACGCGTATCTCTGGTTTTTACCCTTGCGCTGTCAGCCGTGTTGTGGTCGCAGGCCGCCGCGGCGCAGACGCTCAAGACGGTCACGGATCGTGGCATGTTATCCTGCGGCGTTAGCCAGGGTTTGCCGGGCTTTTCGCTGCCTGACGACAAGGGAAACTGGACCGGGCTGGACGTCGATATTTGCCGTGCAATCGCGGCCGCCATCTTCAACGATCCCACCAAGGTCAAGTTCGTACCGCTATCGGCCAAGGACCGCTTTACCGCGTTGCAATCCGGCGAGATCGATCTGCTCTCACGTAATACCACCTGGACGCTCTCCCGCGACACCTCGCTCGGCGCCAATTTTACCGGGGTGACCTATTATGACGGTCAGGGCTTCCTGGTGAAGAAGTCGCTCAAGGTCAATTCCGCGCTGGAGCTGAACAGCGCATCGGTCTGCGTGCAAACCGGCACCACCAACGAGCAGAATCTTGCCGACTACTTCAAGGGCAACAACATGAAGTATGAGGTGATCGCCTTCGGCAGCGCGGACGAGACCGTCAAAGCCTATGAATCCGGACGCTGTGACGTCTTCACCGCCGACGTCTCGCAGCTCTACGCCGAGCGCCTGAAGCTTTCAAATCCCGCCGATCACAACGTTCTTCCGGAGGTGATCTCGAAAGAGCCGCTCGGCCCGATGGTCCGTCATGGCGACGATCAGTGGTTTGATCTCGTGAAATGGGTGCTGTTTGCGATGGTCGACGCTGAAGAACTCGGCGTTACCCAGAAAAACGTCGACGAGATGGCGCGATCGGACAAGCCGGAGCTCAGGAGAGCGTTCGGCACCGATGGCAATCTCGGCGAACAGCTCGGCCTCACCAAGGATTGGGTGTCGCGGATCGTCAAGGCGGTGGGCAATTACGGCGAATCTTTCGACCGCAACGTCGGCGTCGGTTCGAAGCTCGGAATTGCCCGCGGCCTCAATCAGCTTTGGACCAAGGGCGGAATTCAATACGCGCCGCCGATCCGCTGATTTGCGGCAAGCGGCAGCGATGACCTCCGACGCGCCCCGACCACCGCCGCCGCAGTTCGTCGCCAAACTGCGACGTGTTCTCGGCGGCCGTGCCGGCTGGGGAGGGTTTGTCCTTCAGCTATTGTTTGCCGCCGCCCTGGTCTGGATCGGCTATGAAATCGTGGCCAATGCCCGCGCCAACCTGCAGTCGCAGCGGATCACGTCGGGCTTCGGGTTTCTGGCGAATACGGCCGGCTTTGATGTCAGCCAGAGCTTGATCGCCTATTCCGGATCCGACTCCTACGCCCGGGTGTTCCTGGTCGGATTACTCAACACGCTGGTGGTCGCGATCATCGGCATTTTCTTCGCCACCGTGATCGGTTTCCTGGTTGCGCTGGGGCGGCTGTCGCCGAACTGGCTGCTGTCGCGCATCTGCGGCGGCTATGTCGAACTGGTGCGCAACCTGCCGCTGCTGTTCCAGATCCTGTTCTGGTATCTCGCCGTGCTCGGCGCGCTGCCCGGTCCGCGGCAGAGCATCTCGCTGTTCGCCAGCATTTTTCTCAGCAACCGCGGTCTGGTTGTTCCAAAGCCGATTTCCGCCGCCGGCTTCGCGCCCTTTGCAATCGCACTCCTGGTGGCGATCGCTGGCTCATGGCTGTTGCGGATTTATGCGCGACGCCAACTGTTTCTGACCGGCAGGTTGTTGACGATCTGGCCCTATGCGCTCGGTTTGCTGATCGGATTGCCGTTGATGGCCTGGTTGGTCTTTGGTGTGCCGGTCAGGTTTGAGATACCGGAGCTCAAGGGATTCAACTTCTCCGGAGGCTCGCGCGTCATCCCGGAATTCGTCGCGCTGACGCTGGCGCTGTCGATCTACACCGGCGCCTTCATTGCCGAGATCGTGCGGGCCGGAATCCAGTCGGTGCACAAGGGACAGATGGAAGCCGGCTCATCGCTTGGGTTGCCGCGCGGCCTGGCGCTGCGCCTCATCATCGTGCCACAGGCGTTGCGGGTGATACTTCCGCCGCTCACCAATCAATACCTCAATCTTACCAAAAACTCGTCGCTGGCGGTTGCGATCGGATATCCCGATCTGGTCTCGGTGTTCGCAGGCACGACGCTCAGCCAGACCGGCCAGGCGATTGAAATCATCGCCATCACCATGGGCGTCTATCTGTTGATCTCGCTTGTGACCAGCGCGATGATGAGCCTTTACGGTTGGCGGATCAGCCGGAGCCTGGGCTGATGAGCGAGCATGCCGCATCGTCTTTCGTTCGCCAGGAACTGGTTCCCGAGCGCGCGGCGCCGGTCAACACCACGGGTTTTGTCGGGTTTTTGCGCACCCGACTGTTCAATTCGCCGACCAACGTCCTGCTGACGCTCGCAAGCCTGCTGCTGTTGTGGTTCACCGTCGTGCCGGCGATCAGGTTCCTGGTGATCGACGCGGTCTGGCCGCCGGCGATCAGGTCCTGGCTGGTCGACACGGTCTGGCGCGGCAGCGGCGGCAGCAGCGGCACCGATCGTAGCGCCTGCCTGGAAACCGCAGGACACGCCGCCGGCGCGTGCTGGCCCTATGTGCAGGCGAAATTCACCCAATTCATCTACGGATTCTATCCGCAGGCCGAACGATGGCGGGTCAATCTGACATTCATCCTGGCGGCCGTGTTGCTGTTGCCATTGTTGATTCCGCGGCTGCCCGCCAAAGGCATCAACGCCGGTCTGTTTTTCGTGGCCTTTCCCGTGGTTGCATTCTTCCTGCTGCACGGCGGTGGGCTGGGCGGTTTCGGCATCAGTTGGACGGCGAGCCTGCTTTCCGGATTGACCGGCAGCATGGGTGAAGCCGGCCGCAAGCTCGCGAGCGCCGGCGAGGCGACCGAGGTCGTTGGGCCAATACTGGTCTTGCTCGGAAAACTCGTGATGCTGCTCAGCACCGCCGTTTCATTTCTGGTCTGGCCGATGACATGGCTCCGCGATCAAATCCAGGCATCTTCCCGTCCGCTATGGACCGACTTCGCCGCGTCAGCCATGATCGTCTCGGCGCTGGTATTCATTCTGAACGGTGGCATTCGCAGCGGATGGCGATCACTCATCGCCAGCCTTGCGGTCTTTGCCGGCATTGGCGCGGTCATCGCGGCGCTCGGCCTCGATCACGGCGGACTGCCGGTTGTGGATACAAGGCTCTGGGGCGGTCTGTTGGTGACGCTGGTGGTGTCGGTCACTGGTATCGTTACGTCGATGCCGGTCGGTATCGCGTTGGCGTTGGGCCGGCGCTCGACGATACCATTGATCCGGATATTCTCGGTTGCGTTTATCGAATTCTGGCGCGGCGTTCCCTTGATCACCGTGCTGTTCTTTGCGACCTACATGTTGCCGCTGTTCCTGCCCGGGAATTTCACGATCGACGGCCTGGTTCGCGTCTTGATCGGCATCGCGTTGTTTGCCGGTGCCTATAATGCCGAGGTCGTCCGCGGCGGCCTGCTCGCCATCCCGCGCGGGCAGGCCGAAGCCGCGAGCGCGCTCGGCCTGTCTTACTGGAAGACCACCGCACTGATCGTGATGCCGCAGGCGCTGCGGCATGTCATTCCCGGTCTCGTCAACAGTTTTATCGCGCTGTTCAAGGATACCTCGCTGGTATCGATCGTGGCGCTGTTCGATCTTTTGGGTCAATTGCGCGCGTCGTTTGCCGATCCGGTCTGGGCGACGCCGACCACCCTGTTTACGGGCTTTGCGTTCGCCGGAATGATTTACTTCGTGTTCTGTTTCGGAATGTCGCGCTATTCGCTGTTCGTCGAGCACCGGTTGAACGCGCACCGGCGTAGTTGAGTGAAAATGACCATGACCGCGAATTCGATCGTCAGCATCGCCGGCCTCAACAAGTGGTTCGGCGACTTTCATGTGCTGCGCGATATCAACCTCGATGTCGGCAAAGGCGAGCGCATCGTGATCTGCGGTCCTTCGGGTTCGGGCAAATCGACGCTGATCCGCTGCATCAACGCGCTCGAAGAATTTCAGGAAGGCCGGATCGTCGTCGACGGTATCGAACTCGGGCCGAATTTGCGGCGTGTCGACGACGTGCGGCGCGAAGTAGGCATGGTGTTCCAGAGCTTCAATCTGTTTCCGCACCTGACCGTGCTGGAGAACTGCACGCTGGCGCCGATCTGGGTGCGCCATCTTGCGAAGAAGGACGCCGAAGCAGCGGCGATGAAATATCTGGAGCGCGTGAAAATCCCGCAACAGGCTCATAAATTTCCGGGCCAGTTATCGGGCGGCCAGCAGCAGCGGGTCGCCATCGCACGCGCTCTGACCATGAACCCGAAGGTCATGCTGTTCGACGAGCCGACCTCGTCGCTGGATCCCGAAATGGTCAAGGAAGTGCTCGACACCATGGTCGATCTTGCCCAGGAGGGCATGACCATGCTGGTGGTAACCCACGAAATGGGATTTGCCCGGGAAGTCGCTGATCGCGTCGTCTTCATGGACGCCGGGCAGATCATCGAGGCCAACACACCGGCGGAGTTCTTCGCCAATGCGCAGCATCCGCGGACCAGGCTGTTTCTCAGTCAGATATTGCGGTGAAATACGCGAATAGCGAATAGGGAATAGGGAATGGCGAATAGGGAATTTTCCATTCGCCATTCGCATCTCACACCTTCTCGAACGGCACGTCGATCTTGCTGCGCTTCTCCAGCCATTCCGGCACCGGCAGGTTCTTGGAGCGCATGAAATCCGGGTTGAACAGTTTGGACTGATAGCGATTTCCGGAATCGCAGAGAATGGTCACGATGGTATGGCCGGGCCCGAGCTGTTTGGCGAGCCGGATCGCGCCGGCGACATTGACGCCGGTCGAGCCGCCGAGGCACAGGCCCTCGTGCTCGAGCAACTCATAGATCACCTTCACGGATTCCTCGTCGGGAATGAGGAAGGCGTCATCGACCTTGGCGGTCGCGATCACGGGCGTGACGCGGCCGAGCCCGATGCCCTCGGTGATCGAATCGCCCGGCGTCGATTTGGCGACGCCGTGCTTGAATAATTCATACATCGCAAATCCATGTGGATCGGCACAGGCGACGACGATGTCCTTGTTCCTTTCTTTCAGCGCCCGGCTGGTGCCGGCGAGCGTGCCGCCGGTACCAACCGAACAGATGAAGCCGTCGATCGTGCCCCCGGTCTGCTGCCAGATTTCCGGACCGGTCGAATCGTAATGCGCCTTGGCGTTATCGAGATTGTTCCATTGATCGGCGAACAGCACCCCGTTCGACTCGGTCTTGCGCAATTGTTCGGCCAACCGCTTGGCAACATGCTGATAGTTGTTCGGATTGGAGTAAGGCAACGCCGGCACTTCGATCAGCTCGGCGCCGCACAGCCGCAACATGTCCTTTTTTTCCTGACTCTGGGTCTGCGGGATCAGGATCAAGGTGCGGTATCCGCGCGCGCTGGCGACGACCGCAAGACCGATACCGGTATTCCCGGCGGTTGCCTCCAGCACCAGGCCACCGGGTTTCAACTCGCCGCGCTTCTCGGCCTCGAGGATCATCCATTTACCGGCGCGGTCCTTCACCGACTGGCCGGGATTCATGAATTCGGCCTTGCCGAGAATGGTGCAGCCGGTTATTTCGGAAGCCCGCGTCAGCTTGATCAACGGGGTATTGCCGATCGCTTCGACGACGTCGTTGTTAATGGTCATGTGCTTGAATCGCCGGTTCTTGCCTGATCATTCCGCGACCCTAGTAGACCGTCGCAGGGCACACAAGCCGATGGCGCGCGAGAGCTTTCGAAGGGAAGCGCGCCGTCAACCGGATTTTGCGAACACAACCTGGCGCACATCGATATTTCCAGAGAGAAATCCGGCCTCGCAATAAGCGAGGTAATATTCCCACAGCCGCCGGAACCGGTCGTCGAAGCCGAGCGGCGTCAGGCTCGGCCAGGCCTCGCGGAAGTTATTTCGCCA
>Ga0209006_10005076_pt1 | contig 11965 bp, 8 predicted proteins | sample JacPin_JW_Ref_O2_FD_188567 | JGI IMG/M metagenome (GOLD analysis project Ga0209006, IMG submission 188567) | Forest soil microbial communities from Algoma, Ontario, Canada - Jack Pine, Ontario site 1_JW_Ref_O2 (SPAdes) (version 2) | ecosystem: Environmental > Terrestrial > Soil > Boreal...
CTCAGTGCGTCGCTCGAAGGGTCCCTCGTCACAAATTTGAGCAGTCCGCCGAGACTACTAGCACCGTAGAGCGTGCCTTGAGGCCCGCGCAACACTTCAACTTGCGCTAAGTCGTCCGGATCGAGGTCTGGTACGGCATTGCTTCCGCCAAGTCCAGTGGATGGACCATAGGGCACATCGTCGACGGTGATCCCGACGGTCGGACTCGTCGCGGCACCGGTGGTAACACCTCGGATGGTTAAGAGCTGAGAGAACTGCGAGGTAGGAGCAACGCTCAGCCCGGGAACGCTGGTAAAGTAATCCTGCAGTCTTAATCGGTTACTTGCGATAAGGTCATCGGCGCTAATGGCGGTCACTGGCACGGGAACATCCTGAAGGCGTTCATTGCGCTTTTGTGCGGTGACAATGATCTCTGAGAGGCCCTCTTCTTTCTTTCCTGAGTTTTGATTATTTACTGCTTGAGGCCCAACACCGTTTTGATCCACTTGAGCCATGCGAAAGTCCTGGGAAGATTTCTTCCCGGCCTCCTTATTGGAGTTCTTATCGTCTAACGATCCCGACGATGCACTCTGAGTGGCTGATTGTCCGGCACCCCCCGTGGATACGGGAGGTGCGATCAACATCGCACCGCTGGGATCAGTGCGAAGTTCGAGCGGAGTACCCTGAATCAGCTGTATGACGGCTTGCGCGGTGGTGAGCGAGCCGTGGGCACCGTGGGTCTTTAGTCCGTGCACTTGTTCTGGTCGGTAGACTAAGTCGGCGCCGTACTGTTTAGATAGCTTGAGGAGCGCGACGGAGAGTTCGCCTGCGGGAATGTCCACGGGTTTGGGCGCATCCGCGATGGCGAACGCGCTGACGGACAGCATCGTACAGAGGGCCATGAATGTGGCGCGAATGGTCATCTTGTTCGGCATCCTCGATTCTCCCCACAGACTCGTTTGGTCTGTTGTTGGAAAGGGAGACGGTCGGCGATGCGAAATCCCTCCAAAACAGTTTTCGTCGCCGCGTCAGAGAACGCGGTCGGTGGCGGGAGCCGTAGCGGACACAATCACGTGGAGTGGACTCAAGCGCCGGGTCCCGACACACAACAACTACCGCACTTTCATAGGATTGCGCGATACAAAACTCGGGAAGACCCCGCCTCATGAGTTTTGCCTCTTGGTGGCATGGTCTCATTTCGACGTGAGCACGACTTGATCGCCGTCGTTTTGCGCGCGCACCGGAAAGCCGCTCTCCAAGAGCCGCACGAAGGCCTCGACATTCGTGGCACGGAAGTTGCCTTCGATCCTCATGGCGGCGACGGCGGAATCGTGGATCACGATCTTGCGCACGTTATAGCGATTGAATTCCGCGATGGCGTCGGCCAAGGTCTGATTGCGGAAGAGCAGCATGCCGGTGCGCCAGCTCAACTGCTCCTCTGCTTCCGGTAAGGTCTTTCGCTGCACCAGCAAACCCGCCTCGCCCGCGCGGGCGATACTGCCTGGCGTCAGGAAAACATCTGCCGATCCACCCGCAGGGGACGACCGCGCCACGCCCTCATCCTCAACCCGCACCTTTCCCTCGGTGACGATAACTTCGATATCATCCCCCTCACGCCGGACCGAGAACTTGGTGCCCACCGCAATGACGCGTTTGCTGCCGGCGCGCACGACGAAGGGCCGAGTCGGGTCCTTGGAGACCTCAAAGAAGGCTTCGCCGTGCCTTAACTCCACTCGCCGCTCGGCGTCGGTAAGCGCGATGCGGATCTGGCTGTCGGTGTTGAGCGTGACGTTGGAGCCATCGGCCATCGGCACGGATGCGAAGCCTCCGACGGGGGTGGCGTACCGATCACCGTTCGGGGCGACCGCGAGATAGACGCCTACACCTAAGGCAAATAAGAGAGTTGCCGCGGCGGCGAAGGTGAACCGTCGATGGCGAACGCCACGTGACTTTGTCCAGTCCGCGGAAGGCAGCGTGTCGCGAGGCGCACTTCGGGGCAGCAATTCCAGCGAGTCATTGTCGCGCTCACTTCCGACCTCGCCTGCTCCCGAGCTCCCCGCTTCTATCGGCGCCGAGGTATCTTCGAATGCCGAGCTCGCGTTGGTTGTCGCGAACTGCGGCGATTCGTCGACTGCCGGGCGCGCCGTGTCGGACTCGGCGAGGCCTGTTTGCGCGTCCTCGTCGGGGACCGAATCCGGATGGTCAAAAAAAGGGGTGAGATTCCAGCGTCCCGGCGGGGGCGGTCGATCGCCGGGAACGCCGGCGCCCAAGGCTTTTAAGCGTGCGGTATCTTCCCAGGCAAGCTCCAGGCGCAGAAACGCCACGCGGTTTAGCGTCGAGGCATTCAGCCATCTGTTCAGGCACGCCTGGTCATCCGCGCTCCACGCGTCGGATTGGCGACGGATCAGCCAGTCGCTCGCCACGGCGTCAATCTCGTGAGTGCGTTCCGTGCCCATGTTCGATCTCGTCATCTTTTCGTGCTTCCCCATCGCTCTGTAGCGCGCGGGGCGTCAGTGTGTCGCTGCGAATATAGTGTGCCAGTAGGCGCACGCCGGTTCTCAAGTGCTTCTCAACAGTTTTTTCCGCCACACCCAATCTAGCAGCGACCTCCTTTTGGGAGAGTTCCTTCACCCGCCGGAGCCAGACGACCTCACGGCATTTTGGCGAGAGGCGGTCGAAAGCCCGTGCGAGGCGCACCAACTCCTGGTTGGCACCGACTCGCTGCTCGGGCGATATCTCGTCAATTAAGACGTTTAGGTATTCGTTTTCCCCACCAGCTTGAATCGACACGATGCGTTCACGGCGAACTCGGTCCGCCATGAGGTGCTTGGCGGTTGCAAAGAGGAATGCCTTTGGGGCCTGGGGGCGGGACTTTTGGGCGGCCTCGTAGACGCGGGCGTAGGCCTCCTGGCGGATGTCGGGAACTTCATCGCGCCTGGGCCAAACACGAGCGAGAAAGCGCATAAGGATCTCTTCATGACTCAAGATTTCGAGCTTGAACCAAATGTCGAGAGACTCCTCCATGGCAGCCACATTACAGTGTTTCCGGCCGCGAAAGGCAACATCCTGCGCGCGTAAACAAGCCGTGTGAAAACAAACAAAAATAGGAGGGATAATCGACTTTCAAACGTCTTAGTGCCTCGGATTAGCGGCCGGCTACTGGCGACTCGCGGGCGGCTGGGCTCGCACTGGCACCTATGTTCTTTGGCGGGATTCCTCGGCTACCCACCGAAAAGTCTGACTAAGACTATGTTTCCAGGAATCTTTTATTTTCCAACAGGTAGATATGCCCCGCCCCATGCCCCCTCGTGTGGGTGGTGCATTTTTTTCTACCACCACGAGCCTTGAATCTATTCAAACGACCTTGTTACTGATCCGCCTATCGATGGCTGAGCGTTTTTGAACCCTTGGGACCTCGCGCACCACCTGCTTCCGTGAATGTTCACTTTCAAATCCGATCACGGACCTTTTCGTCTTGCGTAAAAAGGGTCTTCGTACACACAACCATTGTTGCGCAGCGTTGTCGTTAATTCGACACGGGAGAACTACCAGATCGATATGTAATCTCGAGATCACATATCGGTCATTTGAACGCCCGAATGAATCCCTATACTTCCGCCGCGCTTCCATGGAGTCCGTTGACTCTCATGTGGCGCAGACACCGGGAGGTTTAAATCATGGTCAATATCGTCGCACGTATCGGACACAACATTTTGCTCGCCGCCTTTGCCATCATGAATATCGCATTAATCGTGCAAATGATCTGACGGTCGTTGCGGTTTTTCACCAGCGTCGGTCGCTCGCTAGGTCTTGAAAGCAATAACGCGGAATTATATGGAAATGCCGCGTAAGTCTCTCGGCGGTTTTGTGCGTCAGTAAAATGCTGCCGGCGATACCGCTTAAAAAGAGGTGGCCTTGACCATCTTCCAACTTCTTTCGCGACCCGGTCGGTGAATTAGCGCTCCCTCTCGCTACGCCGATCACAATTGGGTTGCCAACCGCCGCCGCAGCCAGCCTTGGCTGTTAACGCGGTTCTTTTTTGCACAGCGCCACAGGTATGGTGGCGTACCGGCGTTTCTTCGGTGATCGGCTCGCCTCATGGCAGGCGAGCGATGCTGCACGAAGAGGTATTCTGCCCGGGAGAAGTCCAGTAGATGCAAGTGCCGTCGATCTCGATGGCAAAAAGATCAAATTATCGCGAGCGCACTAAGGTATTGACGCCGGTTCAGCATCCCGATAGTGTGCCGCCCGCGCCGATTTGTTCCGCTTGCGGGGCGCCTAAAACCGCTAAAGTGAATGGCCAACGATTCCCGCTGGCTGATCCCCGCAAGCTTTTTTGAGTGGCGCCTATTTTTCTAAGGTGCCATATGCCTGTGGTCGAAGTCTTGAAATTTGGGAGCTCCGTGTTGCGTTCCGCCGGTGATTTGGACGTGGCAGTGGATGAAATCTACCGACATTGGCGATCCAGATGCCGCGTGCTCGCCGTCGTGTCCGTGATCGCACGAATAAGTACAAGAAAATGGACGTCGCAGGTAGCCTAAATGTACATTCCAGATCTCTCTTCCGAGAGCACCACCTGTGAGATAGAGACCTCTCCGAAAGAGGTCGTTGTACTGAAATTCGGCAGTTCGGTACTGGGGTCTCGTGCTGATCTGCTGAACGCCGTGCATGAAATCTATCGGTGGTATCGCGATGGGTCGGGCGTTATTGTCGTCGTTTCTGCTATAGGGAAGGCTACTGAGACCCTGCTTGAGCAATCGTGGGAGTTGTCGGAGTCGCCTGAGCCGTGGGCAACTGCCGAACTGCTCGCCACCGGTGAACGCACCTCCGCGGCGCTGCTGGGTCTTGCTCTTGACCGGGCCGGAGTACCGGCCCGCGTAGTCAATCCGCGAGAGATCGGCTTCGAAGTTGAAGGGGCTCCGCTCGACGGCGAACCTGTCGCCGTCAATACCGAGCTGATGCGGAAGCTGCTGCGACAATTTCCGGTACTGGTCGTCCCAGGATTTTTTGGCACCGATGCAGCCGGTCGTACGCAACTGTTGGGCCGGGGCGGTTCGGACTTGACAGCAGTTTTTCTGGCAGTATCGCTTGGAGCACGCGGTCGCCTTTTAAAGGATGTCGCCGGCGTTTTCGAGTCAGACCCTGCCGATACATCGAAGCATCCTCGGCGATTTACGCAGCTTGGCTACGCTGATGCGCTCAAAGTCGCGGGCAAGCTCATTCAGCCGAAAGCAGTGGCCTATTTGCGGCGGCATAAAGCCCAATGCGAGATCGCTGCGCTGGCCAATCGCTACCATACGTTGCTTCACAGCGGGCCCACAACACTCGCCGCCCATGTCACGCCAAGCGCTCGAAGCGAACCTCCGGACATCGTGCTCCTTGGCTGCGGAACCGTGGGTTTCGGAGTCTATCAGCGGTTACTAAGTTCTCCGCTCCATTTCCGGGTGATCGGAGTCTTGGTGCGCGATCGCACTAAGCACGAAACCGCTGGAGTGCCGGCGGCACTTCTGCACACCACCCCGGAATCTATCAAGACACTTCGACCGCAACTCGTCATTGATGCCCTGCCAGGCGCTACGCCCTCCCGCGAGTTGATCGAATACTACCTTGAGCAAGGCATAGATGTTGTCACGGCCAACAAAGCGGTGGTCGCGGATGCTGGTGTTCGCCTCACTCGCATCGCGCGAGAAACCAGCGCCATGTTTCAATACTCTGCCGCTGTTGGCGGAAGCGCGCCGATGCTCGAGGCCGTGAGTAAAGCGGCAGCACGCGGTGAGATCAAGTCGCTCGTTGCAGTGCTCAACGGTACCTGCAATTTTGTCCTGGATGCCTGCGCTCGTGGAGCAACTCTTGCCAACGCCGTAGCTGACGCTCAGCGCTGTGGCTTTGCGGAAGCGGATCCGAGTGAAGATTTGAGCGGGCGGGACGCCGCCCGGAAACTGCAGATTCTTGCGAGCCACGCATTCGGAGAGGAAGTCGCTCTTGTGACCGTTCAGTCCCTTGATGAATCCGTGGCTCAGGCAGCTCGGGTTTCCGCACCGACAGGAAGTAGGCTGCGCCAAATCGCCTTTGCGGTGAGGGACGCAGGGCACATAGGTGCCGCGATCCGATTCGAGTCCGTAACTGCAGGCTCACCATTTGCTGCTCTTGAGCGCGAATGGAATGCGCTTACATTGACGCTGAAGAATGGCGAGGTGCTTACTGTATGGGGTCGAGGTGCCGGCCGGTGGCCTACGGCTGAATCCGTGATGGGCGATGTCTATGACGCTCTGCGCGCACGGGCATCCCGTGAAGCACTCGCTGGAATTGCGGTTAGATCTTGATTTCACTTCCAACTACTTGGGTCTCACTGGATATCGCCAAGGTGGCTTGACGGAAGGTATCGCCCGCCAATCGATCTGAAAATCATCAACTGCTCTGAACTCATGCCTGCCGCGACTTGGAAACCCCACTCATCCTGATGCTCTCAAGGAACGTCTCGCGGCCGTAGCGGCTTTCTGGACAAGAGCCGCCTTTTGCTTTGCGACCTCATCCATTTGGAAGAGCGCCTTGTTCTCCTGCGCGATTCCGTCCGCTTGCTCCTGGCCGGCTGTACTGATATCCGCGATGATGTCGCCGACTTTCTTGACCGATGCCTCAATTTCGCCAAGCATGATTCCCGACTCGTCGACGAGTTTAGTGCCCTCGCGTACTTTGGCGACGCAATCCTGCACCAGTGCTTTGATTTCCTTGGCGGCAGCGGCACTACGACTCGCCAGGGTTCGCACCTCAGTGGCCACGATCGCGAATCCACGGCCCTGATCGCCGGCGTGAGCCGCTTCCACCGCGGCATTGAGCGCCAGAAGATTGGTCTGGAAGGCGATTTGGTCAATGATGCCAGTGATTTCCGCTATCTTTTTGCTGGACGAATCGATTTCCTGCATGGCACGAACAGCATTTTGAACCACCGAGCCGCCCCTTCCCGCCTGTTGCCTAGCCGCGAGCGCGCTCTGGTTGGCCTCTGCCGCATGCTGGGCGTTTTTTGTCACCGTCATCGCCATTTTACTGAGAAAGGCGGTTTTGGCCCGGCTCGCGGCAAGCGCGGCCTGTGTGACCTGCTCAAGCTCTTGGGTTTTGACCTCCAGAGCCTGCTCCGTGAGCGTCGTTTCGGTGATATCTCAATAGTGGTAACTCTTCTTTACTGACGTAGCGCATTGATTTAAGGAGTGATTAGGCAAGTGAATGCGGAAGGTAATGCCTACAGAGTGCTGCCGGGCTCGTCCCACGCGGGAGGACGAAGAGAACTCCCCATCTCACCCCTGCACAGAGATTGATCAGCGGCTGTTCGGTGTCGCTGATCGGGCTGGAAGCCGTGCAACGGAACCGTCGGCGATTGCCTGTTGAATCGCGTATTCCCTGCGCAGGGACTCGTTCTCAGAGGCCAGGTCTCGCACCTCTTGAAAAAGTGCGTCCCGCTCAGCGCGCAGAGCCCGATTTCTAGCGCGTTCAGCTGCGAGTAGTTGTTGGCTTTCAATATATTTGGCTCCCGCCGACTTGCCCGTCATCCTACGAATCTGATTGGCAATGTCAGGGTACTTGTTGTGGATCAACGCGGGCGTGACTCCGGCCTTCTTTGCAACGGCCCCGATACTGATTTTCTCCAAGCCTTGCCGCAAGCCCTGCAGTGCCGCCGTGAGGTCGCGTGTGGTCGTAGCGCGGTCATGTTTGCGATGGGCCTTCATCGAGAGGGATGCTCCTCTGAGGTGATACCTAAGTCAGTGAGCACTTGCAGAGCCAGTCTGCGATCTCGCTCGACGCGCTGTTGGGCACCAGCCCCCAGCTCCTTTGCATCTTCGGCCAATTCGAGTTGATGGGCGTATATCTCCCTCCAGATCGGGGCATGGGAGTCGTCGATGCAGCCACTACTGCAACCCGCGCAGCGCGTGCGCTCGTAAAGCCCCGCGCCGCCGCAACCATCATCCTGCGCAAGGCACCAGGCGTGGCCATTGCTGCGGATGTGCACGCTCTGGGCGGTATCTTCGATCAATTCCGTACGGTTCTCAAATGCGTTGGCGCGCAACGCAATGATCTTGCGGCCAGCGCCGCCGCTCAGCTTGATCCCATCACCCAGCCAGTGTTGAATAAGACCTACTTTCCGATCGCGCACCTCGCTCAGAATTTCTTCGTATAGCTTCGGGTCTTGGCAGGGATTCGCCGCGTAAAGTTGCGTCATCGCCATGCTCGAGTGTTTGAACTGCTCTTTGAGAAACAGCATATTCCCGAGGCGATGTTGAACGTACGTCCAAGCATATGTGCGCCTCAGCTGATGAGGCGCAAGCGCCCATTCAACGCCGGCATCCGCCGCGAACCGCCTAAGGATCGTGTTCCAACTGGAGCCGGCGATCGCTGCGATATCGGTGAAGCCAGTGCGGATGCCTAGAAACAGCCGCGTCGCATTCGCTCCTGCCGCTGCTACCTGCTGCAGCCGCTGTGCATTTTCGACGTCGCCCTCAGCCTGCCAGGCTGTGAGCTGCTCGCGGAGCAGCGCGCGTAGAGGTTCGGACCAACGTTCCATCACGCGCAAGATGATGATCCCCATCGAAGGCATGAGGTATTCGACACGACCTTTCTTTGTCTTGTGCTCGATACTCTTCACCCAATGGTAGGTAACATCGTCCTTTACCTCGGTGTAGTTTGCGTTCACTTCAATCCCGGCGATCTCCTCACATCGCATGCCAGTCAAAAGTCCCATTAGGAAGAAACAGGCATTGCGGATTCGCAGCAGTTCTGGGTCATTCATCGCAGCGCCTCGACCGGCATCCCGCTCATCGAGCAGTACGTCGGCTCCTCCGAGGATTCTCTCGGCAAAGGAGAAAAGATCGCGGACAACCTCCCGCGGGATCAGTCGTGTTCTAGCGACTTTCTGAGATGTACGCCCAGAGCCGAAACCGCGTGATTCGTCGGGCCACGGATCGAATGTCAGTCCATCGCCTTGCTCGCCGCGGAAGCGGTAGAGCAGTCCGATCACCGTGCGATATTTTTCCATCGAAGTCGTGTCGCGGCCAGCCTCGTGTTGAGCCTTTAGGAAGTTGTGCACGTGCAGTGCTTGGACCTGCGACAGCACCGTGATTTTGTGTTCATCGAGATATCTCAGAAACGGAAGCAGGGACCCCAACGTCCTTGTCAGCGTGGGCGCGCTCGGTCGACCCCACCCCGGGACACCGGCCACCCAATACCGATATAGCACGGCCTTTATTCCACTGCGAAACGGCATCGGGACACGCGACCAGTTGATTCGCTTGCACCCTGCCTGGATATTGGCTTGTGTGAAAAATGGCGACAATTCCCACACACCATCACCGAAACGGCTCAAGATATGACGCTCACCGCGCTCGTCCACGAGCGCACTGACCACGATATCATCACGCTGCGGATCGCCGCACAGGTCGGCACCAAGCGGCTGTTGTGCCAACAGGGAGTAATTTTTAGTCGGCATCAGTGACCGCACTGCTGTAGGGCATTTGGTAGCTTTTCCAGAATGTAAGGGGTTCGGCTTTTGCCTGTGCTTTGGCGCGCTTGACGAGCGCGTTGTCGAACTTATCCAGCGTGAAGACATCAATCAGCGACACCAAATAGGTGAAATGCTCCCGCCACGCGCGGGAGGCGATGCGGGCTCTTTCGGCAGTGAGGAACCAATAGAAGCTGAACAGGCGATGCAAATCTTTCTGAGACCCAACCACCGCGTAGCTGCGACACTGGAAGCAGCTCAGGAAGTCCATACAATGATTCAGCCCGTCTTTGGGGGCCTTCTCCCCATACAGTGAGTCCTTGCATCCGCCCACGGGCGTGCTTTCGATCTGCCGAGGTTGCTCATTGATCGATCCGCCGCGATAAATGGCGGGCAACGCTTCCCCGACGATCGTTGCGTGAGCGCGCATCTCGGCGGTGACCGCCAAATAGTGTTGATCCGCCACTTTGGGCTCGTGGCCCATCAGCAAAGCGACCGCAAACAAGTCGCCGTTGGAAAGTTTCCATAGCCGGTTCTCCATCGTGACCCGCAAGCGCCTGTTAGTAAGGCGAAGCGGTCGGCCATCATCTCCACGGAGATTATGTCTACGAACAAGTGCTCGCACCCGAGCACCTAGATTTCGAACACCGAGCCTCTGGATACGGCCACGGCGGCCACTACGGTGCGTCCGTCGGCAGAGCCACAACACGTTGCTTAGTTTATCAGGGGCCGACTCTGCAAGGGGGCGGGTGCGCTCGAGTAGCTTGTTAAACAATCCAACGGCATCCACCGGAACGGCGGCGGTCTCCGGCATCGGTCCGCCAGTGAGCGTCATCCGGTGGATGCGCCTATTACGGCGTTTGAAACTGGTTAACAGCCCCATCTTCGGCAAAAATGGGTGCCGTGTCAGGGCGTCGCGCCGCAACTCCAGCATCGCTGTGGTGTTCAGACCAGTGCGCAGGCAAAGCGCGAGCGCATACACCGCCAGAGCGTCGGAATCAATAAACTCGTCGGGCCGATGATGAAGCGCGATGAGGTCTGCGCGCAATGCATCGGCCAACCGCGCGCGCTCTGCCTGGGAAAGAGGCTGCTCACTCTTGACCGGTTCCCTATCCAGAAACTGCTCGATGGGAAAGAGGTCCCGGTCACGGGTTATAATCCCTCGCCGAGCCAGCCCTTTCAATACCGACTTAGCGCTACCGTACGTTGCCCCCAGGCTGCGCGTCGTCCGCGCCTTACGGTGAACCATGAGCCAGTCGATGAACTGCTCGATCCGATGTCGATTGACTTCATTTGGCGCGTACCGAGCACCAGTGTCCACCAGAAACTCAAGGAAGGGCATGACGCCATTGCGACCATAGTTGAGCACCGTCACCCTCGCAACGGTCTCGCCCCGTAGGAATACTCGCAGCTGCTGAACCAACACCTGTACCCACGGGTCGATCCCGCGGCCAACCCATCTTTCGAAATTCAACTGCTGTGCTCCCGCTACGCCGGCGTCGACATCGATGACAAAGTGATTGCTGTCGGCGACGGCGGACACCGTCTCGACCTGAATCGGAGGCAAAGCCGTGAACTGTTTTTTCCGTCCAGCCATTTACCGCCTATTACTTTGGCGCGAACAGTGCTTCGAGTTCGGCCTCGTGTTTCAGGATCAATTCCGAGGCCAACTGATTGATGAGATGCAAATAGACGGATGTCGTGGACACGTTCGCATGGCCCATTCGATCGCGGACATACAAGAGCGGGTCACCCTCGTAGCTGCTCTTTCGCAAGCTCATGAGGGTATAAGTCGCATAGCCGTGGCGCAACATGTGCGGACGCACTCGAAATCCAACCCGCCGCTGAAGCCCGGCGAAAGGCGGTCTTCCGCTGCCGGCATGGCGGGCATGTTCGGGATGATGAATGCGGCGCGGCTGGGCGTGGGGGTGCAGAGCATCGGGCTCGGCGACGTCGCCTATCAGAACGGCATGGCCTATGTGCATGAGCGGCGGGTGGGCCGGGCGCTGACCGGCGCCAAGGAGCCGGACAAGTCCGCCGACCTGGAAATCGTCCATCCCGATGTAAAGCGCATGCTGCTGCATTGCCGGGCCTTCGTGGAAGGGGCGCGGGCGCTGGCTTGCTGGACCACGCTCAACATGGCTATCGCCCATTCCAAGCGGCCGGAAGCGGAGACAGCCGCGCTGCTGGCCGATTTGATGACGCCGATCATCAAGGCCTTCGGCACCGATCTGGGTTTCGAGGCCACCAATCTCGCCATGCAATGCTATGGCGGCCACGGCTATATCCGCGACAATGGCGTGGAGCAGTTTGTCCGCGATGCCCGCATCAACCAGATCTATGAAGGCGCCAACGGGGTGCAAGCGATGGATCTGGTGGGGCGCAAGCTGGGACGCAAGGGCGGCGCGGCGCCGATGGCTCTGTTCACCCTGCTGAGCGGCTGGCTGGCGGAAAACGAGAAAGATGAAGCGCTTGCGCCCTATTTCAAGGGGGTGAAGC
>Ga0209006_10005077_pt1 | contig 11961 bp, 14 predicted proteins | sample JacPin_JW_Ref_O2_FD_188567 | JGI IMG/M metagenome (GOLD analysis project Ga0209006, IMG submission 188567) | Forest soil microbial communities from Algoma, Ontario, Canada - Jack Pine, Ontario site 1_JW_Ref_O2 (SPAdes) (version 2) | ecosystem: Environmental > Terrestrial > Soil > Boreal...
CCGTGGTCCGTGATATAGCAATCTTGCCGACGCAGCGGGTGACGCGGTATGTCCTGCTATACCGAGGTATGTAATCTTCTGGACCAAGGTCAACGAATACACTAATTGTGGGATCAGCTCTGCTTGAACATACGCCTTCGTCCTCACCCTCGCGTGCAATAGTCGAATGCGCGGTAGAGGTTGCGTTGAGGATTGCTCAGAAGTGTGACCGAGCACAAGACAATATGGAATTTGGACCCCCCCTTCAGCGTTCAGGGACATCTCTATCACATATAGACTTGCAACTGTAATTTCAGCAACTGCTTTATTTCATGGAAAAGGATACAGTATTCGGCTCGAACTCGTGAGTTATGACACAGATGCACAGAATGGTTTCTCTCGTTTGTACCATTACAAGTTTAGTCCTCAGGCACAACGCCGCTATGCTGTTAAGCCAGGTAGAATGAGCACCAACTGGCAGGAAACAAGAAAAACAAAACCAACCTTTCCACTATTGAACCCCTCCAAACCAGCAGCCACTCTCGACGCCGCAATAATAGCACTCCAGTCAAGGTCATCGAATTCTGCTCCTCCGCCCAGTTTACGCGAGGCATGCAAGGCACGAGCTGTGATAAGGTGTTGATGTGCTATGTCGATGATGGGCATGGGTGAATTGTGCTCGGCGGTCAGGCGGCGAATGTGACTAGGAAGAAAGGCAAAAATGCTCGGTGGTAGAGAGGTGGGAGGCAAGTAGGAACATACGATGCATCTTTTATACCCCCATCGATGGAAAATCCTTTTTTAGCGTCGAACAAATCATTTGATAACTTTTCGCTATATGTGATGAGACTACATGGGGAACAGAGGTCGAGTTTTAGTCAAGAGCAAGGAGCAAAAGTGCGCACGGTTGGGCAGGAAGGAATTCTCCACAAGAGGTTGAATAAACACGACCCCTGAATTCAAACAGAGGGACATACCTTTGATGACTTCTTGTACGTCCTTGGCATCAACACCAGATTTTTCAGCGAGAGTGAAGCTCTCTGCTAAAATTTCGAGCATGCCGAGGAGAATGGAGTTTCCGATCAACTTAATAGCCGGTGCTATATGCAATGCCATGGACATTTGGAAACGGCACTAAAATGGCATCTCTTACCTTTCTCTAAATTACCACCCAAATCAATCACTTTACGCCCAACTGCCGGGACCAGGTGGAAAGCTACCTCCTTCTTAGAACGGTAGTCTCCGCTCATGCAAATAAGCAGCTGAGATTCATCTGCGGCGGCCGGAGCACCAAACACGGGAGAGGTTATGAGATGGCAGTGTGCGATGCTAGATATCAAGACATCCAGTTCGCCTGGACGTAAGGTGGAGGTCGAAGGTCGTCAAAAAAATTAATGCTATACAAAATTACCTGCTAATGAGGGGTATATCTGATGAAATTGGTTATAAATGTGGTTGCAGAGGACAACTAATAGACGTACCGTACTGGTCTCAACAAAGATCTTGTTCCTTGTTGGAGCAGTTTGCTGATGGAAGTTAAGAAACACCGAGGGGAATCTTGCATAATACTCACATTCAGGGCTTTAGAATACTCTTCGTAGATACCTTTGACCACTTCGTCATTCGCCAAGTTGGTAATGATGATATCGCACTCCTGTGCTACTTGAATCAGGCTCTGCGCAATATGGACATGATCTTTTCCAACATCCTGTTGCAGTTTCACAGATTTGGCGGTAGTACGGTTCCATACGAGTAACGGAGGTAAGCTAGCGGGGTGGGATGGGCGATGCCTCGCAAGGTTGCGAGCCATGAAGTATCCCATGGCACCGAGTCCGACAAAGCCAATTTTGGGTATGCGGACACCTGGTGTTTCTGGGCGGGAATAAGGGAGAACATTACGGTCCTGGAGGATTGCTGAATTTTCGGACATGAGAACGACGCGGCGGTGAACGTCACTGTCAGTGAGCGCGATGATCACGTGATCTAACATCTGCTTAACTGCTGTGCTGTTGTTCAAGACTCACTCACGCATGAAAACGGTATTCAGTGATGGCCACACAGCAAGCGTACAATCTATACGCTCAGAACAAGGGAACTCTCGCTCCTGGCCAGTTTATATCCGTAAACAACCACACCGTTCAGGTTGAACGATATCTCTCGCAGGGTGTGTAGGCGCACAGATGAATGTATCGAGAACTCATGTCCATACCCAGGCGGATTCGCTCATGTTTACCTCGTAAGAACCGAGAAACCAATCCACAACACCACGCACCATGTACTTAAACGAATTGCTGCTTCCAACGATGCCATGGTTGTTGAAGTCAAGAAGGAGGTCGACATCATGGTGTGACGTTTTGTCTTCGGTTTCTGTTTTTCCTTTCTGAGTAGAGGTTTTCAGAAACAACTCCAAGGCCATCCTAATATCGTGCGTCTCATCGATGCCTCTTGGCAACGGATGTCAAACGGCTTGTATGAAGTGTTCATCCTCATGGAATTCTGTGCTGGTGAGTCCTCCTTCTATCTATTTTCTCCTTTAATCTGATTGAACTCTTTGCCCGATCCAGGGGGCGGAATAATCGACATGATGAACCGACGTCTCCGCGAACGACTCACGGAGGCTGAGATCCTCCAGATCTTCGTGGACGTCTGCGAAGGTGTAGCTGCAATGCACAGCAAACATCCTGCTCTGATCCACCGCGACCTCAAGGTTGAAAACATTCTTCAATCATCGCCGACCTCTTTCAAGCTCTGCGACTTCGGCTCTGCAACACGTGCTGCCACACGGCCTCCAGCTACAACGCAAGAAATCAGAACGCTGGAAGCGGACCTGAACAGACACACGACGATGCAATATCGTGCCCCAGAGATGGTCGACTCGTACTTGAGACGCCCCGTGGACGAGAAGAGTGATGTTTGGGCTCTGGGAGTACTGCTGTATAAACTCTGCTATTATACCACACCCTTCGAAGAGCATGGACCACTGGCGATTTTGAATGTTCAATACCGCTTCCCGCCTTATCCTGTCTATTCTGGCCAAATGACCTCAATGATCGGTTCGTCCTTTCTTGGATTATTCGGCATTCTCCATCCGTCACTCAGTTGTATTGCTGACCTCGCTCTCGCTTTGTCCTTCAGCATCGATGCTTCGTGAGCATGGTGCTCAACGGCCTTCTGTCTTTGAACTTCTCTCCAATGTTCATGGTCTGCGAGGAACCAAGTCACTCTTCCAATACGCGATTCCTTCGCCACAGCCCCTTTCACCCCGTCATATTCAGTCCCATTCCCAATTTCAAGCGCAGGTCAAAGTCCAATCTCAATCACCACGCCAACCGCTGTCCAACTCTACTTCGCTTGCGGATTCTAACCTTTCCAAAAGCCTTAATGTCGGTATTCAGGCTCGCGAAAAGGTTTTGGAGGCTATTGCTCCCATGCGAAGGAGGAGGCCCTCTCTTCCAAAAGACGTGAGATCCTCTAGCCCGCAAAAGGCACCAGATCTTGGTCAAGTTCGGGGCAAGAATGCAGAGAAAGGAGCGAGTACGAATTGGCTAGATGGAGAGTTTCACACTGAAGATGATGAGGCGTGGCGAGCTGTCCTCAGTAAAAGTATCAAAGATTCGCCAAATACGAATGATGCCTGGAAGCTGAAGGAAACCGATAAAAGATCGAGACGAGGGGGACAAGAGCCGAGTATCGATTTTGCAGCGAAACTCTGGGATTCGTTTGATCCGTCTACTAGGCCGAATGCTGCAATCGCCAACCACCCGAAGGCGACCACCACACCCCCACGCCCGTCAGAATCCGCTGTCATAGAGTCTTCTCCAAGAATCATCACCCCGAACATGAAGTCCAGAAATAAAGATGCCTTTGGTGACTTGGGTCTTGGTCTCGAGAGTAGGCCGCCACCTACACTTGGCGAGGCCAGGAAATTCAGGACAGGTCTAGCGGCGATGAGTACTGTCACACAAAATGGCTATAGCAGCACACACAATAATGAAACCAGCACCTCTATCCGGCCTACACCTTCTCCTCGACCGTCACGCTTGTCACCCCCCAAAACCCCCACATCATCCCAATCACAGTCACATCCCGCTGTGTCTAATAATTCTGGTCCATTGTGGAAGCCACCTTCGCAACTTCGACCATCTTCGAGGGCCCAGCTAGACAGTCTCTCTGCGGAGACGAGGTTCCCTTCTCTCGATGTCCTGGATGCTAGTTTTCCAGCAGCACCCCTCCCTAAATCTTCCAGCCAGCCTCAGATCAAATCACCACAGTCAATCTTACAGCCAACACGTGTCGAACTCTCGAATGATGGCCTCCGTCCCAACACCCATAGTCGCGTTCATGACGGTGTCAGGTCCCAGCAGGTCACAGGTGTGGCCATGCGGGATCTGAACAAGAGGGCCGGAGAACTGCCATCAGATGAAGTTTCCTCGTTGAAACCGTCGCGCCCTATTTTGGTAAGAAAGCATCGGAGTTCGCTCTCTATCAAGCCGAAACCTCAGACGAGTGCTATTGACCATAGTGATGCTGAGTTAGTTCGGCATCCTGATCTTGGGCCGTCATCCTTTGGTTCGCCACGTTTTCGTCCTTCACCTTCATTACTGCTTGAGGCAAGGGAGTGGACGGCCGGAATCGACAAGAATGCAGTCTCTCCCACGCTTGCTTCGGCAGGAAGCTCATCGTCAGCATCAGCTTCATCTGATCTTCCTGTATTGCGCGGTTCGCCCGGTAAACGTGCGTCGTTATTGGAGAGTAATCTGTCCATACCACTCCCGCAAGAGGCGATCTCGGTCTCGCGGAGTGATGGGCCCCCCGTTTCTCAAGCCCACACATTCTCGAATGTTACCTCCACTGCCCATAGCAAGTCATCGTCTACAATACCTGCTATAGCCAAGACAGTCTCTCCGCCCTCTACCGTAAACATCGCTATTTTAAACGACCGTCCACCAGAACGGAAATCCGAGTTGAGCAGAGAAAACGACTCTTCTTCGGATGAAGAACCGGAGAGCGCCATGGGCTATATCCCACCCACCTCTCAGCTTAGAAAGCAAGAACAAACACCAAAGAGAACGGGGAAGGGGAGGCAAAGCTCAGTCCATGATCTAGTGGACCTCTGGGGTGGCGCTGCGGGTGCAGTATCCAAGGAGTTCAGTGCCAAAGTTGAAGTAGATACCCCGGCACGCAATCAGCAATCAACAACAACATCATTATCGTCCTCGAGCCACGTAACACCACAGATGGTTTTAGGTTCCTCACAAGCCATGTTGTCTCCCCCGACAGACTCTCATCTTGGCAGTCGATCGCCCAAACAAGCATCACCCGCTTCTGACCGTCATAACGAACAACCCTCCACCGCGGGTTCGACACAATCTTCCGCGTCTGCTCGATCACGACCACAATCAATGTTCATTTTCCCGGTTTCCAAAGTTAATTCTGAAAGTACTCCTCTATCTGCTGGTATCCCTAATGGACCAACGTACCCTAGTCTGTCACCAGTGGAAGATTCAAGACCAAGAGCAGGTGTCAGACGCACCTCCATATCCGATATGGTGCAGCATTATGAATCGATAGGGGGCAATGCGAAACCATTATCTCCGATGTTAAAGCCTCCTGCTTCAAAGACTTCTCAGAGACAGGTGGACAATAATCGTTACTCGAGAGGCCAGTCCGGAAATATGCCTGCTATTTCCAGAAGGAATGACAGTACACATACAAGCGTTAAAGCAGGGCTGTCCGTTCCAAACAATTCGTTCGCAGACGACAGCGAAACTCGCACGTCCCCTGATGCTCGTACTCCCCATCCCACTTTGTTCCGCACTTCACAAATTGGGCAGGTGGGCCCCGAACGATCGACGGCAAACGAAAACCCGATGCAGCCGTCACGGTTACCCCCACACAAACGTTCAGCAACCACAGATGCATCATCCTTGGAGTCAACCAAATTTCCATCTCGTAAGTCTACCACTTCGGAAGAGTCAGCTATCGCCGACGACGGACGGTCTCCATCACCCGAGCGTCCTTACCAAGGTGTTGGCAAGCTCATCGATCAATGGCAACGGAAGACAGCCGAGGCGGAGGCTCCGCGGAGTCCAACAAAGGGTCCAAGGCGAACTCGTCTGGTCAGTGGGGCAAATCGAGGACGATAATAATTGACGAGATATCAGAAGTATTAATTATTTGATTGCTGAGGACTTGGTCAAAGATGTTTCTGTTTTCAATATATCCTTGCAAGGAACAGGCATGCGCAAACAGTCGGATCGAGGCTGATCACCAAGGGAGTGGAGGATATGAAATCATACGTTGTTGGTGAACGTGTCCTGAACGGATGAATGTACCAAACACATGCCTTTCCGTGAGTCGTCGTACCGGCCCAATCCATGGTACAACGCGTGAGGAATATTGGATTCGATAGGATCTGGGCTAATTTTGCACTCGGGTTGCATGAACTGGATCGTTATATGGTATTTTCGGACGAGTGGACTAATACATAAACGTCCTACTCAGCAGTAACAATTTCGAACTTTCAATTGATTTCTTACAATCAAGAATTGCCCGCCACCTCGACTTTTGCTCGAGTTGGAACAGGCTTCATCAATGGTTCACCCGCCATCTTTTCTCTCCATTCGCATCCCTTGTAATATTCGCATGTACTAAAAAGTGCGTAATAACACTCCTAGTTAGCACGATACAAGCCACATGGCATATGACAACTCACAAGCACCGCTTTGACTGTGCTATTCCGACGCCCTTGGGCTGTCGCATATCATGCCACCACTGCAAGACGTCGGAGAGATAGTTGTCGAGAAGGGCATCATCAACACGGAATCTTTTCTTGCCAATGATCCCATATGACTCGCGTTCAGGCTTTGTGAGCCGCTGAAGCTTGGAAGTGGAACCCCCAGAAGATGAATCGGTGGTGTCTGCGTGATATATATAGGAAATCAGCATGCCGAGTTACGCAATGAACACAGCGTAGCTCACCGGCCAGGTCATCAGAATCCGTGACCATATTTGTTGAAACAGTTTGCACGGAATCTGATCTCGAAACACCGTGTGCCATTACAACAACAGATTCAGAAGCCCGCTCCCGAAGCTTTGAAGGCCGCTCCGGAATGTGAGAAGTAGAAGATTCTGGTAGATGGCGCCGTAAGTCCTCGAAAGACTCGGCTATTACTCGAGCTAGCTCCCGTTCCTGCGAATCTTCCAAATCCTGCATACTGGCCTCCATAGCTATAGCCATGTTTTCTGCTTCCTTCTCTGGTCTTTCCATGATGGCACCGACAGATGCTGTTTTCCCTATTCTCTTGCCTTTCTTCAATTTACGGTGACGATAGACCAGCTGTACGGCCTTCTCGACGCCGGTGACATCTAATTGCTGGAGTTCGTGCCTCCATATCCGCGTCAAGTCGTCCAAGCATAACTGTGCGCCCATGAGTGGGGAATCCCAGGTTAACCTTGCCTGAGCCATAAAACTGGGAGAGAAAGGCTTCGAGGCGTTCAACTTTAACCGTGTCCACAAATAGGAGAAATTGAGTGGATGAGATGATGATATAAGAGCCGAGAGAAGGCGGTGGTAGAGCATAACTTGAAGACGCGTGGACAATGTGTCTGGGTGTGTGGGGATAGTAGAGGCATGCCGAGTTTTATTGTCGAGCAGATGGAGGGTGTACTTATGAGGACGAGTCCCAAGGGGGGTGATTTGAGCTGCTAACGCAGCTTCGGACGCGGGTTTACGCAAGAGTTCATCCTGGTTGACGACGACAAAAAGGTGAGTGGTGATCGTGGATGGTACGGATGGCATGACATACGATGATGCCCACAACTACGTGGTCGTTGATGATGCCAAAGACTGGCATTTCGCGCTTTGGATATGGAATTAACAAACCACTGGCGTTCGTCGGATTCCGAGCACTACTCACCGCACACCCGAGTGTCATTAAAGAGTCGATGCATGAAAGCATGTTGACGAGACTAGAATGGAAAAAGGGACATCGTTCAATAGGGATGCACGAAAGGAAAAGAAGTCAACCAGTTTGGCCCACACCGCAAAGCCCATCGCTCCTCGGCGGTAGTGACATCCACACGGATTTCGACAGGGCGGATTTCCTTCTCGAGCTCTTTATGTACCATCTGATGCAATGCAAAAAAATTGTGTGAATGATAAACGTTTCAAAGGAATTGAATGATGAATTCACCTTTCCTCGGGTCGCCCTACGGTCATTCCGAGCGGCTATTATCTTCTCCACCACAATCTTTTTACCTGCTCCCGATACGAATGATGGCGGACGATCTTTCAGTTTCCTAAACCGCTTTTGACGAAGCCCGTAATCAAACTGAACTTCACACCTTGGCAAGTGCGTTCGTTCAATTTGATGAAGATGATTGGTTGAAGTCAAAACAAAAAACGTACCAGGCAGGGGCCACTAAATCAGTCACCGACAAGATTCCATTGGTGCGAAAGCGTAGGTACGGACTCAACTCCTTCGGAGGGGGAGGTTTGGGTTGGGTAAGTGCCTTGAAATTAATGTTATTGTCAACGACGGGTTGTTCGAGTTGCACGAAAACTTTGGGTCCACCCTTCTCGCTAACATTCTCCTGGAGAGCAGCATCGATAATAGCGAAATCGTCTTCAGTGAATTCTGAGAGGTTGTAGTCGTCATATTCGTCCTCTTCGTCCATGTTAGTGAGGAACGTCCATATTCTTGACGCGTCGTCTTGTGTTGAAAATTCAAAAACAAAACCAACCTTTTTATGGACAGGGACTCTGAAGAGACCGAACATCGTCGATGGATGCTTAAAGCAATGCTCATGGTCTGAGAATGTTTTTCTAATGCTACCAAATTATCTAATGTTGATAGGCAGAGGAAGCATTGGAAGCTGGGGAGGTCCCAGTCGGTTGCGTGTTTGTCAGGGACGGAGAGATCATCGCCCACGCAAGAAATCGAACAAACGAGTTGAGAAACGTGAGCTTTGCCATAATTCACTCAGTAGCAGTTATGCATGTTAAACATTAGGCGACAAGACACGCAGAACTTGAGGCAATTGATGGCATCCTATCAGACAAGAGTTTGACCCCTCACACGACGACGTATCCGCTTTCTAATACGACATTGTACGTGACGGTGGAGCCGTGCATAATGTGTGCCTCCGCTTTACGACAATTGGGGATAAAAGAAGTTTTCTACGGATGCGACAACGATAGATTTGGTGGCTGTGGTAGTGTCCTTGGAGTCAACGACGGGTCAGCCGGGGTCTGTTTCCATCATCGTAGTAAAAGTGGCTCACCTGTGCGCGAGATGTAGACTCCATCACCCCACGCATGCCGGTTACAAAACGACGGGTGGATATTGTCGTGAGGAAGCAATCCTAATTTTACGTCGATTCTATATGACTGAAAATACCAACGGTGAGTCGTGTAACTTTCGTACACTCCGTATTAACTTCCTCCCTCCCTTCTGGTAGCCCCTGTACCGAAATCCAAAGCGAACCGAGTATTGAAAATGAATATTACCTAGAATAGTAAAAATAGGGAAAAAATTAAGACCCCACCGTGGTTCGAACACGGGACCTCACGATCTGCAATCGCATGCTATACCACTTAGCTATAGGGTCCACTGGCACAACTTGAAGAAGAATGATTTTGGAGACATGGGGACAAATGCCCGAGACAACGACTTGTGAAATGACATATGTAATAACTGTAACGTTGTGCGATCGTGCATCAAGAGCGAAATAAATTATATAAGTTGCTATAGTACACGGCTATGACAATGCTATACACCCATCAGTGATACACTTTATGATTTCCTACACCGCTGATATCCCATTGTCAATCGCACATCGGTTTTTGCGGGCGGGGTAACCATGCCCACGACGATTGCGAGCTGGACTGGACATGGGATCTGACCTTTCCTCTGTATCGTTATCTGAGCGGCCTTCCCGTATGGGGGTAGTGAAATCGCTTTCAAACTAAATGAACAAGATGAGATACGCGAGAGGTTTCAGTAAAACAGATTCAATACCTGAACAGGAATGGGCGCGTAGTATGGTGGTCCGTATGGCTGAGTGCGAGGTACAGGTGCGGAAGATCGGCGTTCTGGTTTACGAAAGAAAAACGGTGAAGTGGGTGTGGAAGGGGTAGGTGGTGTACGGGGTCGTGGGAGTGAGAGGCGGCTTGTAAAAGATAAGCGAGATGGTTTTGGGGTTGATTCGGAGTCCGTTGCGCTCTCCTTGAGAGGCGTTGACCAAAATGGCATGGACGACCTACGGGGAGAGTTTGCTAGTAGAAGAGATTTAGATCATTGTTGGTGAATTGATGAGATGACACGAACCTAGTATTGAGGTTGTACTGGGCGTCTTGGAAAGAGAGGGAATGGGAGCGGATGATCGTCGTTTATGATTGATGAATGCTTTTTTCATGCTCGGTAGATGATTTGAGAGAGATGAACGAAACGATGAAGTGGATGAGAGATGAGAAACGTCAGATTCTAAGTTTGAGTCATCACCGCTTTCGAGACGGTGGTTTTGGACATGTACGAAGTCGTTTTGGAGGTTGACGAGAGTAGAGGATGATGAGCTAGCAGAAGATCGGATACTGGAGGATGATGTTGCGATTTCTTCTCTGTGATTGGAGGCTTGCCTCCGTTTATTGGAAGTGATTTCTTGTGGTCTCACTATATTGAACGAAACACGACGTGAAGTGGATCTCGTTGGTGAATCCTGAGGAACGGTGTGTTTAGAAGGACCTATGAAGGATGATCGACGAAGAATAGCCGGAGGGTTATGTTGTTGTTGTTGTTGTTTTGGGCGGTAATGAGGAGTTGAAGGTTTCCAAGCAGGTAAAAGCCATAGAAAAGAGATAACGAGTACGCTCTAGTATAAGTAGTGAGTAGATGTAAGTAGATGATAATAAAGATAATAAAATACCGTTATGAAACCGAAAGAGCTGATTAGACGAGCCAATAAAATAGGGAGAAAAGACATATTTTTATTTGAAGACATGAAAGAGATCGTTGAACAGAAACAAGTGGTGCCATGTTTTATTTATTTTTCTTGTTACTCATCATCTCAGTCACGTGTTCATTTTATTATCATCTATTTGTCTTTTACCCCTATCTATTCAAATATAAATTTACTTCCGTCTCTCTTCTCTCCTTTACTTACTCTTCTGCCACTTACCACCATGCAACCAAGATCTTTTATCGTTACAATTCTAATAAGACTATCAAGCTTTGCTGGTTTCTCAACCGTATTATCTATACTTCATTTCATCTCTTTATACTCAACTCACTCTCTCTCTTTCAGAGTCTAGTCGCCATATTCACCATTTGGCTCATCCCCTCTCTCAAACCGAGCATCCCCCAATACGTTAACAAGGTACCTCGTCGCAGACCCGCATCACTCCCCGTAACATCTCATTCAGAACCTCATCAACTATCCATCCCAAGATCCCAATCCACCCCTACACTTGTTCCTCCACCGGTCGATACTCGTCGCACCCCGGAACAACACCCGCGCCACGTAAAGCATACAACTTTCCTCAACAAATTAACACACTCAGAAGGTCGACCGAAACTCATTCGTAAATCAAGCGTCATCTTTACCAATCCTTGGTCAACCTCTCGTGGCGGCACTCGCGCTTCGGAAACATCCCCGGATTCGACCACTCCTAAACCACCCCGCAGACCCTTATTGCGCCGTCTCTCGACCTGTTCACCTCTAATGTCTCCTGCCTCCTATTTCTCTCGTCGTCCTTCAGAGAACCCTTCTGTTGATGCTACCTACGCTGCCTACTTGAAAGGACTCCCTCGCTTCAACTGTGAAATTAAACCTCGAGCTGCAAAGGTACCGGAATCTCCTAGTGATAAACCTCTTCCTGGATCCATGAAGAGACCTTTTCTGCGACGTCGAGATGCTACCGATGGCTTTACTTGGAGAAGAATAAATTTCCACCACCATCACTGATTCATCATTCCCTCACGG
>Ga0209006_10005078_pt1 | contig 11953 bp, 10 predicted proteins | sample JacPin_JW_Ref_O2_FD_188567 | JGI IMG/M metagenome (GOLD analysis project Ga0209006, IMG submission 188567) | Forest soil microbial communities from Algoma, Ontario, Canada - Jack Pine, Ontario site 1_JW_Ref_O2 (SPAdes) (version 2) | ecosystem: Environmental > Terrestrial > Soil > Boreal...
GAGCGTCGCGCAACTTACGGGAGGCGAATATTTTCGATTCGGCAATATTCGTAGTTTGGAGAAAAGCTTACTGACGATCGCGAACCACGTGCCGAATCGATATGTTCTGAGCTTTCAGCCCCAGTCTCCACATCCGGGTCTGCATTCGATTGAGTTGCGATTGAAGGAGCATCGAAACCTGGTGGTGACAGCGCGGCGGAATTATTGGGCGGAGAGTGAAACCGCTGGCGAGTCTGCGCCGGAGACTCGGCGTTAGACCTGGAGAGATTCTTAGTCGTCTCCGCGCGCAGTCACTTCCGACTGTTCGACACCTGCCACAGGCGCGGGCGCGCGCCCAGCGCTGATCTCCTGATCCTTATATTGCAGCTGGTAAAGCCTAAAGTAAATGCCGCGCTGGGCGAGGAGTTCCTGGTGTGTGCCCATTTCGCGGACCTGGCCTTTGTGCATGACGATGATTTTGTCGGCGCGCTGCACGGTCGATAAGCGGTGGGCGATGATGAGCGAGGTGCGGCCTTCCACCATGCGGCTGAGTGCGTCGCGCACACGGAATTCGGTTTCCGTGTCGACACTGGAAGTGGCTTCGTCGAGAATCAGAATCTTGGGATCGTGCGCGAGGGCGCGCGCGAACGAGATGAGCTGCTTCTGGCCGGTCGAAAAAGTGGACCCGCGTTCGCGCACTTCCTGGTTGAGGCCGTTGGGCAGGGTGCGGATGAAGTCGGCCAGGTTCACGTCTTCGGCGGCTTTTGCGATGTCAGCGTCCTGAATGCGCTCGGTGCCCAGGCGAATGTTTCCGGCGACAGTGCCGCTGAAGAGAAACGGATCCTGCAGGACCACGCCGAAGCGGCTGCGGAGATCGCCGAGGTCCATTTCTTTGACGTCGACGCCGTCGATGCGCACCGCGCCTTTTTGCACGTCGTAGAAACGCAGCAGCAGAGAGATGAGCGTGGTTTTTCCAGCGCCGGTGTGGCCGACGATGGCTACGGTTTCTCCCGGTTCGATGGTGAAGGTGACGTCGCGAAGAACCCAGTCGGGAGGAGAGTCTGTCGTGGCATTCCTCGCAACATTTTCTTCGTCCGCCTCGCGATAGGCGAACCAGACGTGGTCGAACTCGATGCGGCCGGGGCCTTGCGGTTTCTTGGTGGTTGCCGGGGAGACAACTTCCACGGGAGCATCGAGCAGCTTGAAGATGCGTTCGCTGGCGGCCATGGCCGATTGCAGAATGTTGTATTTCTCGCTGAAATCCATGATCGGGCGAAAAAAACGCTGCGCGTACTGCATGAACGCGACCAGCACGCCCAGCGAAGCGGCAGTCGCTACCAGATGAACCGCGACCAGCGTGTGCGGATTGAATTCGATGCTCACGGCCTTGGCAACGGTTCCGCGGATGATCTGGTTGCCGCCCCACCAGACCACCGAAGCGATGGCAATGGAAGATAAAACTTCGATCACGGGGTAGTAGACGGCGTAGGCCAGGATCGCGTCTTTGAACGCGTCCATATGGCTGCGGTTGATTTCCGAAAAGCGATCATAGGCTTCGCGCTCGCGATTGAAAAGCTGCACGACCACCACGCCACTGACGTGTTCCTGCAGATAAGAATTGATGCGCGCGATCGCGATGCGAATGCGCCGATAGGAGTCGCGCACCTTGTCGCGGAAAACTTTGGTCGCCACCACGATGAAAGGCAACGTGGCAAAGGTGATCAGCGCCAGCTTCCAGTTCATGCACAGCATGATGCCGATGATGCCGGCGAGCACGAAGATGTCTTCAAAAATCGAGACCACGCCGGAGGTGAACATTTCGTTCAGAGCGTCGACGTCGGTGGTGACGCGGGTGACCAGGCGGCCGACCGGATTCTTGTCATAGAACGCGACGTGCATGCGCTGCAGGTGCCGGAAAATCTGGCTGCGCAAATCGAACATTACTTTCTGTCCGGTCCATTGCATGTAGTAGGTTTGCAGAAACTCGAGCAGAAAACTGAAGACCAGCAGTCCCACGTAGATGCTGGCGATCTGCGCGATGCCAGTGAGCGGACGCGGGCTCAGCCACCTCCACACGCCGGAAGTTACTCCTTTAGCGGGTGCCAGGTAACGATCGATCGCCACTTTGGTGAGATAGGGTCCCAAGACGTCAGCAAAAGATTTGAAGATGATCGACACCAGCGCGATCGCCACCTGCCAGCGATAAGGGCGCAGATAGGTGAGCAGACGCCTCATGAGGCGGCTGTCATACGCTTTGCCTAATACCTCTTCTTCTTGAGCCATTGCTTGGGCTGCCGGTGTCTCTGTTTCTTTGTCCGGCGGGTGAAGCGCCGCTGCGGGCGTTGTTAACAGGGTACCTCAGCCGGGCATCCATGAGTAGATGCTGCGGACTCGGGGAGGATGGAAAAGGTTGCAGCAGGAAAAAGGTGAGAACAGCACAAGTCTGAGGGTGGGATAATCACGAATAGGATAATCAGCCGTGGCTCTGGGTATTTACATTTCCGTTCCGTTCTGCCGGACGAAGTGCAGTTATTGCAACTTTGCGTCGGACGTGTTTTCGCGAACAGCGTTCGAGCGCTACGTGGAACGAGTGTGCGCTGACATCGGTCGGGCGACGGAGGTTGTCGAGAAGATGGGCGGGAAGATCGAAGACGACGTGGATTCGATTTATCTCGGCGGTGGGACGCCGACGGTGCTCGAGGCTGGCCAGTTAGAGCGAATTTTCGTTGCTGTGCGGAATCAATTCGATGTGCGGCCGGATGCGGAGATCACGGTGGAGTGCGCGCCCGGCACGCTCGCGCCCGCGGTAATCGAAAGCTTGCTGCGCTGCGGCGTGAACCGCGTGAGCCTGGGAGTGCAGTCGTTTGTGGATGCCGAAGCCGCGGCCGTGGGACGACTTCACAAGCGCGCGACCGTGATCGAAGAGATTGCCTGTCTGCGTGCGGCTGGCATTGCAAACATCAATATCGACCTGATCGCTGGATTGCCGCACCAGAATGCGGAAAGCTGGCAAGTGTCGCTGGCGGAAACCGCTGCGACTGGCGCGCCGCATGTGAGCGTCTACATGCTGGAAGTGGACGAAGACTCGCGGTTGGGGCGCGAGCTGATTGCGGGCGGCGCGCGTTACCACGCGCATTTTGTGCCTGATGAAAATGCGGTTGTCGATTTTTATCTTGAGGCGTGCGAGAAGCTCGAAGCGGCGGGAGTCAGTCAATATGAGATTTCCAACTTTGCGCGCACCGGATTCGAATCGCGTCACAATCTGAAATATTGGACGCGGCGTCCCTATCTCGGATTTGGCGTGGACGCGCATTCCATGCTGGTTTCTGCTCGGGCAGACGCGGACGCCGTGAGGTTCGCAACTTCCGACGTGCTGGAACAATACATTGCTGGAGCACCGCCAACTCGGACGGTCGTGTCGCGATCACCGGCGCTGGAAGAGAGTTTCTTTCTTGGGCTGCGCTTGACACGTGGCGTGAATGTGCGAGAGCTGTCGGCAACCTTCGGAGAGCAAGTGGTTGGAAACTTCCGCGATACGATCGCGGAGCTTGTGCGAGATGGCTTGATGCAGCACGACGGCAGCTTCATTCGACTCACGGCGCAAGGCCGCCTCATTTCCAACGAGGTGTTCGAGAAATTTCTTTTGCCTGAAGCAGTTTTGAGTGCCGCGCCACCACTCATAGTGAAGTAGCCCAGCCGTCCGGTCGGTAGGGCCGTCGACGTGGAGTGAGGGAATCGTCAATGATGACGCAGCTTCCCGCGCGTTGCAGCGTCCCTGCCTGAGGTAACTTTCTCCCGTCCTGACGCTATGTTCTAATCAAATTCAGCGCCTTACACATTGCGGAACGGCAACCCAATTAGCGTAACCGCATTTAGGAACCAGGCACGCCGCAGACGTGGCCGGAGGAATTTTGGATTTTCAACTCAACGACGAGCAACTGCACCTGAAGAGGACGGTGGCCGAGTTTGCTGACCGCGAGATCAAGCCCAACGTCATGAAATGGGACGAGGCGTCCGAATTTCCGCTTGCGACCGTAAAGGAACTAGGCAAGCTTGGGTTGCTGGGCGTGATTTTCCCCGCCGAGTACGGCGGCGCGGGCATGGGATACGTGGAATACGTCACCGCGATTGAGGAGCTCTCGCGCGTCGATGGTGCGGTCGGCATCATCGTGGCGGCGCACACGTCGCTGTGCTCGAACCATATTTTTCTGGCCGGCAACGAGGCGCAAAAGAAGAAATACATCAGCAAGCTGGCCACCGGAGAATTCATCGGCGCATGGGGTTTGACCGAGCCGTCGTCCGGTTCAGACGCGGGCAGCGCCCGCATGACAGCGGTCCGCCGCGGCGGCAACTGGGTGCTGAATGGCACCAAAACCTTCTGCACTAACGGGCATTATGCCGACGTAATCGTCGCACTCGCCGTGACCGACCGGACGGCGCACACGCACGGGCTATCCGCGTTCATCGTTGAGAAAGGCAGCAAGGGATTTCGCACCGGGAAAAAAGAAAACAAGCTTGGTCTGCGCGCCAGCGATACTGCAGAGTTAATCTTCGAGGACTGCGTCATCCCGGCCGAGAATTTGCTGGGCGGTGAAGGTCATGGATTTCCCGACGCCATGCGAGTGCTCGATGGCGGGCGCATTTCGATTGCGGCGCTTTCGCTGGGCATGGCCGAGGGCGCCTACGACGCGGCGCTGAAATATTCCAAAGAACGTCGGCAGTTCGGCAAAGCTATCAGCGACTTTCAGGCGATCCAATGGAAGCTGGCCGACATGGCCACCGAGATCGACGCAGCCATGCTGCTCACAATGCGCGCGGCGTCGATGAAAGATGCGGGCATGAAGACCACGCAGGAATCCTCGATGGCCAAACTCTACGCCAGCGAAGTGGCCGTCAGGTGCGCCAATGAAGGCGTACAGATCCACGGCGGCTACGGCTTCATCAAAGATTATCCCGCCGAGAAATTTTACCGCGACGTGAAGCTGTGCACCATCGGCGAAGGTACTAGTGAGATTCAGCGACTGGTGATTGCTCGGCAGCTGCTGAAGGATTAGTTTTTTGTTTCTTGTTTTTTGTTTCTTGTTTCTTGTTTCTTGTTTCTAGCGCTTAAGCTTTCAGCCACACCTGCCAGACGAACAATCCCCAATAGCTGAGCGCCAGAGCGGCAAACAAGCATGTGAGCAAGATGTGACCCACTACGAACTGTCTCCCCTTGGGCCAGTCTTCGTGCGAAAAGTAGAACGCGTCCACAAGAATGCGCGCCGTCCAGTAGCTTGCGATAAAGCAGGCTAATCCCATCGCTGCTCGATCGCCGCGCAGCAATTCTGCATGCAGACTCAGGGTGAGGACACCGAAGGCGATGATCGTCAGCACGGTGAAGCCGCCCTGCACCCACAGCAATTTTCGATTGAAAGGCATGAGCTGCGCCAGGTCCTGCTTCCAGCGGAGGCGAGACGGGACTTGAGAGCTGGCGATGAGAATGACGAAGTGACCCGCTCCGGCGAGCCACAGGTCGAGATCGAAGAGCCGTTCCAGCAAAGAGTTCGTCATAGTAGTCAGTCCCAAGAGTTCGTTATCAGTTAACTCCAGGAGCTCGTCACACGCGTTCGTCCTAGGAATTCGTCACAGCGCATGAATCGCCAGCATAAAAGGAATTATCACGCGCAACACGAACGGAGGATGAAAAAGCCAGAATGCCGGCCCGGCCGCGATTGCGAGCATAAAGACCCATCCGGCGATTCCCTTTTGTAAACCGACACGCCGGCCGAACCCGGAGCGCTCCAGCGTGACGCCGAGGCCCTGCAAAATGAAATAGGCGGTGGGCAAGCCGTATCCGCCGCGCGCCGGCAGTGAGATCACAAGATCGTGGATCACGCCGGATGCGAGAAACACCAGCAGGCTCGCGGCTGCCACACCAATGCGTTTATGCAGAGGACGGAAAATCAAATCGTAAGCGAGCTGGCGGAAGCCCAGGTTCCAGCGCTTGCCCCAGAATTCGCTGAGCGTCTTCGACAGGATGGGCTTCGACATAATAGGCTGCGCCGCAATGCCGCATGTCTGCCAGAACAATGCAATCAGGTGGAAGCTGCCGAAGTGCAAAAGAAAAATCAGGCCGAAAAGGCCAATCCAACCTCGAACCAGCGCTTGCGTTTCCGGGACACGACGCGCAACCGCCCATAACAGCAGGATTCCGAAGGCCGTCTTCGCAGCCGCCCAGAGCCATTCTTTGAACTTCGGCGATGGGACCACCTGACGGGGATCGAGAAAAGTTTCCGCATCCATGCCCGGCCACGCCGCGAGATAAGCGAGCGAGCGTCCCGCGTTGTGGGGAACATGATCGCGAGCTTCCCACCAGGTTTGCCATTTCAGTCCAAGAAAAATCGCAAACGACAGAGTCCACATGAAGACCCAGGCCGGCATGTGATCGCGCAGCAGAACGATGACGGTCGGAAAGGTAAGCAGCGGAAGCCAACCTGGCCACGTAACCGTCTTGCGGTGGACAGCGGACTCGGGTTGGGAAGTGGTTTCCAACGGTTGGCTGGTGCCTTTCGTCGCGTTCAATCTACCTCGCAGCGGATCGCCAGGCAATGAGCGTCGGCAATTTGTTCGCGCCGGAGACTTCAGCGGCGCCGATAGTTTCAGTTTGCCTGCCGCTGCTTTACACTGATCGCTTGAATCGAGACATCCAGCCCGATCTCCGAGTTTGGATCGAGCAGTTGCGCTCCGGCGACATCCGCGCTCTCGCACGCGCGATTTCTGTAGTTGAGAACCATGCGCCCGGATGGTCCGATCTGCTCAAGGCCTTGTTCCCATACAGCGGGCACGCACGCATTATCGGGCTGACGGGGTCGCCCGGCGCGGGGAAAAGCACGCTGGTCGATCAGCTGGCGCGGCTCTATCGCTCTGGTGGCAGCAACGCAGGAAAGAATAATGCAGAAAAGAATGAAGGCAAACGCACCATCGGAATCATCGCCGTCGACCCGACCAGTCCTTACACGGGTGGCGCGATTCTCGGCGATCGCATCCGCATGCAGGAACACTTCGCCGACCCTGGCATATACATTCGCAGCATGGCCACGCGCGGATCGCTCGGCGGCCTGGCCCGCACCACGGCGGACGTGGCCACTGTGCTCGACGCCTCCGGGCGCGACCTGGTGTTGATCGAAACGGTCGGCGTCGGCCAGGATGAAATCGAAATTGTGCGCCTCGCAGATGTCACGATCGTGATTCTCGTCCCCGGCATGGGCGATGACGTGCAAACCATCAAGGCCGGCATCATGGAGATCGCTGATATTTTCGTGATCAACAAGAGCGATCACGAGGGTGCCGAGCGTATGGAGCGCGAGATTCGCGCCTTGCAGTCGCTGGCTCTGCGGCACGACGGTTGGACGCCACCAATCGTGAAGACCGTCGCCAGCGAAGGAACCGGCATAAAAGAGCTGGCGGCCGCGATCGCGGAATATGAAGCCTATCTGCAGAAAGAAAATCACGCCCTGGAAAGGAGTGCGCAAAACTGGCAGGAACGTCTGGTCACTATGCTACGCGATACCATGCTGGAGAGCGCACGGGCGCGGTTCGGTGACGGCAATCTGGCCCGACTGGCGGCGGAAGTGGCCGAGCATAAGCGCGATCCGTATACGCTGGTGGAGGAGATTGCGGCGGGAGTTGGGAAGAAGTCAAGTACAGCAGATTCCTCGCTTCTCGCGGAATGACAATGACGTAGTGGGAATGACAAAAACCTCGCTAGATAGAGACAGAAATGGAATTTTCTATCGATCATCTCGGCATCGCGGTGAAGTCGCTGGCGGCGGCGAAGGCGATCTATGAGAAACTCGGCCTCAGCCTTTCGCCGGAAGAGACCGTCGAGCAGGAACAAGTACGACTTGTCATGGTGCCGGTCGGCGAAAGCCGCCTGGAACTATTAGAGGCCACTTCCGACGATTCCACAATCGCGAAGTTCATTGCCAAACGCGGCGAAGGCTTGCATCACGTGTGCCTGAAGGTGCCGGACCTGGCTGCGGCTGTTGCGCGGCTGAAAAAAGACGGCGTGCGCCTGGTTTCCGAAGAGATCAAGACCGGTGCGGGTGGGCATCGTTACGTGTTTGTACATCCCTCGAGCGCGGGCGGCGTGTTGCTGGAGTTGGTGCAGGGATAATCGCAAAACTAGCCACGGATTTTCACGCATTATCACGGAACAGATCATCCCGGATAAGACCAAGAAAGAACGGGCAAATTCTGAAATGCTTCTTCTTGCCGCCGACACTTCGGGAAGATCCGGCAGCATCGCATTGGCGCGCGGCGATGCTGGCAGCTGTGAGGTCATCGAAGTCGTTCCCCTGACCGGCGGCACATTCTCGGCGCAACTGGTGCCGCAGATCGCGGCTCTGCTCGCCGCACATGGATTCACCAAGCACGACATCGGAGCCTTCGCCGTGGCTTCCGGTCCAGGATCGTTTACCGGATTGCGAATTGGTTTGGCAGCGATCAAGGCGCTGGCTGAGATTCTGCAGAAGCCGATCGCAGCGGTTTCTCTGCTGGAGGCTGTTGCCGTCGGTACTGGACTGCAAGGAAGCGTCGTCGCGTTTCTCGAAGCCGGCCGCGGCGAAGTTTACTGCGGAGAGTACGACATGAGCGGTAACTCGGCCCAAGTTCGGACGGAAAGGCTGATCAAACGAGAGGATTTTTTCGCAGAAGCGCAACAAGAGCAACTGCCGGGCTCGCAGACGCGAAACGCGTGGACCGGAGAAACAACTCTGGCCACCTCCGACCAATCGCTGGCCCAGGCGGCGCAGGCCGTAGGGCTTTCCGTTTCAGTGCTCGAGGCGATCGACGCCGGCGCCATCGCGAGGCTTGGATGGAGAAAAGTCCAGGCTGGCGAAACCGTTTCGCCCGAAGAGCTGGAGGCTAACTACATCCGGCGTACCGACGCGGAGATTTTGGCCAGGGTCAGCTGCTAGCTCCTAGCGAGACCGGAATCGCGGACTGGAAACTCAAACCGATTGAGCGTTCGTCCTGCCATCCCCGCTGACGTTCCTGCCATGCTCGACCTTGAGCGGCAATGCCCTGCGGCCGCGCATTGGTCGCAGCGGCAATATGAGGACCTGTTCGGCGGAGACGGACCTCGCAGATTTGTTCTTGTGTTTGATGAACCGGCTAAAGGCTCCATCCGCGGACCCGAATCACAACTCGAATCAACATCTTCTCGCGCTGTTCCTCGCACTCTCGGCTTCCTCATCGCGCGCGAAATCAGCCCCGAGTGGGAGCTCGAGAACGTCGTCGTCGCTCCCGCCTGCCGCCGAAGGGGCCTAGCCACAAGGCTCTTGAACGCACTTCTCGATCGCGCGCGCGAAACAAACAGTGAGCGAATGTTTCTCGAGGTGCGAGAGTCAAATCACGCGGCACGGGCGTTCTATACCCGCCTGGGGTTTGAAGAGAGCGGCCGGCGCAAGCTCTACTACGCCAATCCGCCGGAAGATGCGGTCTTGTATCGCCTCGCCGTGAGCCCGCCCCCACAACCCAGCCCTCGTCCTGATCGCTCGCGTTAATCGATCTAGCTAATCGATCCACCTATCGATTCTCATAATGAGACGGTGCACCACTTTTGGGCATTGAACCGACCATGGTGCTGTGCTACCTTGACGCATAATCCCGGTTTGGAGGTCTGCTGGATGACTCCTAGAGAGCTGCTTCTGACCAATCACGAAGAGTTCCAAAAATTGGCTCAGGAGCACACGCAGTATGCAAAACGCCTCGAATCACTCACTCAAAAAAGATATCTTAGCGAAGACGAAAAGCTGGAAGAGGTTCGTCTGAAGAAGCTGAAACTGCGCCTGAAGGACCAGATGGAATCCATCGAGCGGCAGTATCGGCAGCAGTACGCCGTACACGTAGCGTAAGTTGAGTTTGGCGGTTCCCGCGCGGTCGCGGCTGCTGAGGGATTAGCCTATCTTCTACCCGCGAACTTTGCGCCCGCTAAACACTTTCCCATCCTCTTGCTCGCCACGATCCTTCCTTCGCGTATCGCTCCCATGCAGCTTCTTTTCCAGCCAGCTTCTTGAAGTCTTACCGAACTCTTGAAGAGCGCGCACCGTATACTAGGATGCCCCTCTCGATTGAAGGGAAACTCCCGGTCAACCTTAAAGTGTTGGAGCAGCGCTTGAGCCATGCTTGAAGTAAAAGGCGTCACCAAGAAGTACGGGCCGCTGGTAGCCGTCAACGACATCAACTTCCGAGTCGACAACGGCGAGACCATTGGCCTGCTCGGACCGAACGGCGCCGGCAAAACCACCACTGTCTCCATCATTGCGGGATTGCTGAGTGCCGATTCCGGAGAAGTTCTCATCGAAGGCAAGCAGGTGCAGAGCGACACCGATCCCGTCAAGCTGAAGATCGGGCTGGTCCCGCAGGATATGGCGCTCTACGACCAGCTCACGGCCCATGAAAATCTGACCTTTTTCGCGGCGCTCTACTCGCTGGCTGGCGCGAAAGCAAAGCACGCAATCGACGATGTTCTGAATCTGGTGGCGCTTTCAGATCGCGCCGGCCACAAAGTGGGAACGTTCAGTGGCGGGATGAAACGGCGCTTGAATCTGGCCGCGGCCTTGCTTCACGACCCGCAGATTCTGCTGCTGGATGAGCCCACGGTCGGCGTCGATCCGCAAAGCCGCAACGCAATTTTTGAAAATCTCGAAGCCCTGAAGAAGCGCGGCAAAACCCTCATCTACACCACGCACTACATGGAAGAGGCGGAGCGCCTTTGCGACCGCATCGTGATCATCGATCATGGAAAAGTAATTGCCAACGACACATTGCAGGCGCTGCACCAACTCCTGCCGGTCACCAACGTCATCGCCGTCGAGCTCGACCTTGCAGATGGCTTCAAACCCGAGCAAATGCTGGCTCTGCCGGGTGTGAAATCCGCTGAGTTGAAACAGAATACGCTGCGGGTTGGAGTTCACGACCTATCGCGGGAAGCGCCCGGTGTGCTGCGCTGGCTGGCCGAGAATGGGCATTCGTTCCATCACGTATCGAGTGAGCAGCCGGATCTTGAAACCGTTTTTCTTACTCTCACAGGAAGGAGCCTTCGAGACGCATAATGATTCCCTTCCTGGCTCTCGTGCGAAAAGATCTGCTCCTTTTCTTCGGCGACCGCAAAGCCGTAATCGTCGGGATACTGGTTCCCATTGTGTTGGCTTCGTTTTTCGGCTACCTGTTTGGCGGGCAAAAAGGCAACGCGGAGATGAGCAAAGTGCCGCTGCTGGTGGTTGACCAGGACGACAGTGACATTTCGCGAGGCCTGATCACGCAGCTCGCCAGCGATAAGAACCTCGACGTGAGGCCCTCCACTTTGGACGCTGCGCGCGAAGCGGTTCGCAAAGGGAAAGCGACCGCCACGATCGTCATCCCCAAAGATTTTGGCAAGGACGCCGGACGCGCGCTTTTTACGGCCGCATCGAAACCCCAGCTTGACGTGCTCTACGACCCTTCCCACAACGTCGAACTCGGCATGGTGAAGGGCATCCTGGCCGGTGCCGTGATGCAGACCGTCAGCAAGGAAATGTTCAGCGGAAGCGGCGGACGCGAAATCGTGAACGAAAGTCTCGCGCACGTGGAAGCTGATTCCCAAATCCCCGCGGAAATCCGAAAGCCTCTGCGCGATTTGCTTGGCAGTGTTAAGGAATTGAACGAACGCCAAGATGAACGCCGAACTGCGGGCGCGTCCGGGCAAACAGAAGTAACCGGCGGCCTGACCATGCCCTATGAAACGCACGATGAAGCCATCACGTCGGGGCAAAACGTGGAATACAACGGATACGCGCACGCGTTCGCGGGCATGGGCGTTCAGTTCATTCTGTTCATGGGACTCGATGTTGGAATCGCGCTGCTGACTCTGCGCCAAACCGGGCTCTGGCAGCGCTTGCGGGCCGCGCCGCTTTCTCGGACTATGCTGCTGGGCAGCCGGACGGTGAGCGCG